>Ga0182741_1001449_pt1 | contig 30678 bp, 34 predicted proteins | sample eDN5th37CBELigOP_FD_128874 | JGI IMG/M metagenome (GOLD analysis project Ga0182741, IMG submission 128874) | Enriched Organic Plus compost microbial communities from Emeryville, California, USA - eDNA 5th pass 37_C BE-Lig OP (version 2) (version 2) ... | reverse complement strand
TTCCAAGGCCATCTCGTAGGTGACCTCGCCCGCATGGTCGCCGCGATATTCGAGGCTCGTGATCTGGAACGGCCCCTCGATGCGTCCGAAATCGGGAACGATGATCTGGTAGGTGAGGATGTCACCGTCGAAGAACACCTGGCGCATGCGCGCATCGGAAGCCTCGTCCTTGAACACGCCCGAGCCGGTGATGCCGGCACGGCGCACGCCGACGCCGGCCAGCAACTCGCGCCAGCGCCCGGCGGATTCCGCGTGGGTGACATCGACGGTCTCGGCGTTGAACGCAATCTGACGGGTGCGAAGTCCGGCCACGGTGACGAAGCCCGTACCGCCGTCGCTGATCTTGACGAGCAGGTCCTTGCCCTTCTGAGCAGGCATGACACAATCCTTTTCAATGAAGAGAGCGAACGCTCACGCGCGTTCGGTCACGGCGCGAAGACGAAGAATGATGCGGGCGAGCTGCGTGTCCCTGTCCCGCGCGGATGCGATCTCCGTCACGCGCAGATTCACGAGGCGATGCCCCTCGAGGATAAGCGGCGCATCGTCGAGGAGCGCGATGAAGCGCTCGGCCACCGCCAGGCCCGTCCGGGCGCTGCCGCTTTCCGACCACACCACGAGGGCGAGATCCTGTTCGTGTCCGCGATCCGTATCGGTGGACCAGTCGCGGGCCGTCACATCGCCGAACACGGCATAAACGGGCGGCTCATGGCGCGGCGGCTCGTCGTAGAGTCGCAACGCCCCGCCCATGAGCGACAGCAGCTCCGCGTCTTCGGAGGCGGCATCGAGGATGGCGCGGCGCAGCGCCAGGATCGGGCTCGTCATGCCTTGATCTCCTCCACCAGGCAGACGAGATCCCGCCGCGAGCCGTCGGGATCGGATGCCGCGCGGATGGCGAAGCGGCGCAGGCCCGAGGTCAGGCGCATGGCGCCCGTCACGCCGTCGCGATAGCGCAGCGTGATCCGGTGCGTCAGGCACTGCTCCGGCCGGTCGGCGCGCACGCGCTCGGAACCGGAGAGCATTTCCATCGCGCCCCAGAGCTGAGGCCCCGCCCTGTAGGAACGGATGACGCCTCCGAACCCGTCGGGGCTCTCGAGAGGCACTTCGAGAACGAACCGGCGCGAGCGCGCGCCGATGGGCAATGATTTGGGATTCATGGAAAATCGGAAGTGATGAAGAGCATTGAGCAAAGCGCGCGCGTCGTCCTGAAAGGCTGTCGCAGAACGGCACGCGCTTGTTCCCCTCCCCTTTCGGGGAGGGGCAGGGGTGAAGGTCGAACGACTGGGTGAGCGGTCAAACCAGCTCACTCTTCCACGTCATCACCGGCCTTGTGCCGGTGATCCCGATCCGTGAAGCACAGTGTCTTTCCGATCGGGATGGCCGGGACATGCCCGGCCATGACGACGTAGGGCTGTCGTGTCATCTGAAATCTTCTCAGGCCTCCGACTTTACGACCTCCACCCATCCCCCTCCCCGCAAGGGAGGAAGACAATCGTACGCGTCGCGAAACAACCGCCGCGCGGCGCAAACTCGCTTGAAGCGGGGTCACAACCGCGCCCGCCGGAACGGGGCGACGAGCGCCATGGCTTCCGGCGGCAGGATCTGCTCGCCCGCCACGTCGCCCCGGTTCTCGAACCAATGCGCGACGAGAATCCTGATCGCGAGCTTCAGGGTGGCAGGCACCGCGTCGGCCGTGGCGCCGAAGCCCGCGCGGAGCTCGATCTCGATGCCGTTTTTAGGCTTGCCGGGTCCGGGAGCGCCGGAGACGGTGATCGAGGGCGGATCGCTCGCCGGATCAGCCGCGATGGACGAGGCCTCGACCTCCGCGGCCGTGCCGTCCGCGGCGAGCACCCTGATGCGGTCGATCGCCAGCAGGGGCGCAACCGGCAGCAGCACCTTTCCGCTGTCGGGCCAGCGATCCATCACGATGCGCCAGCTTTGCTCGATCAGGAGGCGCCGCGAGGCGGATTCCACCAGGAGCCTTGCGGCCCTGATCAGCCCGGCGATGAGATCGTCCTCGGCCTCGTCGTCGACGCGCAGATAGGCCTTCATCTCGGGAAGCGTTATGGGCTCGACGGCGGGGCCATCAACGAATATCGGGATCATCGAAACAGGAATCCTTCCATGATGAATCGTCTGTTCACGCTCTCCCTCGCCCTGTCGCTCGTCGCGACGGGAGCCCAGGCCATCGTCGGCGGCGTGGAGGATCAGGGTCCCCTCGCCCGCCGGAGCGTGATGGTGTTGAGTTCGAAAGGCGGCGTCTGCAGCGCCGTGGTGGTGGCGCGCGACGTGGTGCTCACCGCCGCCCATTGCGTGACGGGTGCGGACGAGCACCGGGTGCATTATCGGGACGAGGCCGGCGAGCCGGTGCTGATCGCGCCCTCCGCGAAGGCGGTGCATCCCGGCTACAACGCGAAGGCCATCGAGACCCGGCAGCGCTCCATCGACCTGGCGCTCGTGCGAATCCCGCAGCCCCTGCCGGAGCGGTTCGAACGCGCGACGCTCACGGCGGCGCGACCCGCGAAGGACGAGACCATCACCGTCGGCGGCTACGGCCTTGCCCGCGACGGCGATGCCAGGACGACGGGCACCTTCCGCATCGCGTCCCTGACGGTCACGGAACCCTATGGCCCCAGCAAGATCCTGCTCTGGTCGCAGGGCAAGGGCGTCGCGGGCGCCTGCCAGGGCGATTCCGGCGGACCGATGGCGTGGGGCGCAGCCGTCAGCGCCATCACATCGTGGTCAGCGCCCGCGCGCGGACGCAGCTGCGGAGGGACGACGCAAGGCATCCTCCTCGGCCCGCAGAAGGATTGGATCGACCGCACCTTGCGGCGCTGGGATCGCGCGGCGCTGTGGAGCGGCAATTAGGACTGGAAATCTGAGGCGGGGAGGAACTAACTTGCGTCAGCGGGCCTTCCCGTACGTAATGACCCTTGCCTCACTCCGTGGCTCCCATGCGCACATTGCCCTTCCTCGTTCTCGCGGCCCTCGCCCTCTTCTCGAGCTCGGCGCAGGCCGTTCTGCTGGGCTCGCGCTCGCGGGACCCCAATGGTCTTCGGCGCTCCGTCGTGTCCATCGAGAACTCGATGGGCGAGCTCTGCTCCGGCGCACTCATCTCGCGGGATCTGGTGCTCACGGCCGCCCATTGCGTGACGGATCCGGCCTCCTACCGCGTCACCGCGGTCAACCGGGCCTTCAGGCCGCAGCGGGTCCGGGTCGCCGCTCTCGCCGTCCATCCGACCTTCGTGAACGGCACGACCCCGCGCACTCAGCCGGGCGTCGACCTGGCGGTCCTGCGCCTCGAGCGCCCGCTCGGGTCCGAGTTCCTGCCGCTCGACCCCACATTGGCGGGGCCGATCAATGTCGGCGACGAGGTCACCATCGCCGGTTTCGGCGTGCTGTCCGAGAACCGCAAGCAGACGGCGCGCACGCTGCGCCAGGCCAATCTCGTCTCGCTCGGCCCCATCCAGGTCGCCAACCGCGTGCTCATCGTCGCCGACCGCCAGCGTCTGGCCGAGACGAGCGGCGCGGGCGCCTGCAGGGGCGACTCGGGCGGACCGATCCTCGCCGGGGACGGGAACCGCTACCGGCTCTACGGCATCGTCAGCTGGTCGAGCGGTGCGATGCGCACCCGTGGCCCGAGCGCCTGCGGCGGCCTGACCGCCGTGACGCCCATCGTCGAGCATCTCGGCTGGATCCAGGGCGCCGTGCGCAGCCTCTCCGCCTATGACGGGTCGTGGACGAGACGCTGAGGCCGCCGCCCACGCGCTTGCACACACGACGTCATGGCCGGGCTCGTCCCGGCCATCCCGATCAGAAAAGCGCTGCGCCTCGAGCAATCGGGATCACCGGCACAGGGCCGGTGATGACGAGAGAAGCCTCGCCTTCGAGACGGGCCTGACGGCCCGCCCCGGGGTCGGCTCGATCAGGCCGCGAATTTCAGCAGCTTGATCGCCGCGTAATCCTGCACGCCGCCGCCCACGCGCTTGGTGGTGTAGAACAGCACATAGGGCTTGGCGGAATACGGATCGCGCAGCACGCGCAGACCGGCGCGGTCGACCACGAGATAGCCGCGCTTGAAGTCGCCGAAGGCGATGGCGCAGGAGCCGGCGGCGATGTCCGGCATGTCCTCGGCCTCCACCACGGGGAAGCCCATGAGGGTCGCGGTCTGGCCGAGGCTCGCGGGCGGCGCCCAGAGATACTGGCCGCTCGCATCCTTGAAGCGGCGGATCGCGCTCTGCGTCCTGCGGTTCATGACGAAGGAGGCGTTCTGGCGATAGCCCGCCTTGAGGGCATAGACCAGTTCGACCAGCACATCCGAGGGATGGCTCGACGGGAAGGCCGCGCCGCCCGTATGGACTGCGCCGAGCTTGCCCCATTCCCAGAGTTCATCCTCCACGATGTCGGAGGCGAGGAAGCCCTTCGGCTTGTTGATGCCGTCGCCGTTCACGAAGGCGGCGCTCTCCTGCTCGGCGAAGGCGGCCTCGACCTCCTCCGCGATCCAGCGGTCGATATCGACCACCGCGTCGTCGAGCAGGGTCTGGGTCGCCGCCGGCATGGCATAGAGCTCCATGGCCGGAAAGCTCATCTCGGAGAGCGTGGGGCCTGCCGTCTGCGGACGGGCCGCCGTTTCGCCGACCCAGCCGGTGGCCGGGCCGGAGGTCGAGAAGGCGCGCTTGTACTGGCCGCCGGAGATCACGCGCACCGAGGAGATGGCGCGGATCGGCGAGATGGCGGACAGGCGGCGCAGCACTTCCGTCTCGACCGTATCGGGCACGAGATAGCCGCCATCGGGGCCCGAGCCCGCGGAGAGCGCCTTTTCCTCCAGGCGCTTCAGGCCCGCGGATTCGCCCGAGCGCATATAGGCGTGGAAGGCCGCCTTGTGCTCGGCCTGGGCGGGATCGCAGGAAGCATCGGCGCTGCGGCCGAGCGGCGGACGGGAGCGGTCGAGGGACAGCCGGTCGAGCCGGCGCTTGGCCTCGTCGAGCGCGGCGTCGATGCGGGTGAGCTTTTCCTCCGTCACCACATCGGACGACAGGCGCGTCTCGATCTCCGAGAGGCGCGTGTCGTTGGCGTCCTTGAACGCCTCGAAGGCGCGGGCGAAATCCTCGAACGCCGACGCGACGTCGTCGGTGAGGGATTTGGTTTCAACAACGGGAATCATATCAATCCAAAGGTTTCGACAATGGGATGGGCTTCAACGAGAAAGGCCCGCCGGAGGGCGGGCCTGTCACTTCCCGGTCATGGGAAAATTTAGCGGTGGCGGCGGACACGCCGGTGCGAGTGGCGGGTGCTGGCCTGCACCCGATGCGTGACGGTCGGGCCTGCCATTGCACCGACGGCTCCGCCGACGATCGCGCCAGGCGGACCGGCCACAGCGCCGACACCGGCGCCGACCGCCGCGCCCCCGACGCGTTCTTCCGTGGTGGTGCAGGCTGCGGCCACGAGGCCGAGAAGGGCGACGAAAGCGAGCTTCTTCATGAAAAACCTCCCGAGAAGGCGGACGACGGCACGGGCGACGCCCGCAGTGTCCGCAACTCTGCGGGCTTGCGTGTAACGCGCATGGTCAATCGAGGTTCAGGAAAATAATCGAGCGGCGGCGGCGCGAATGGAGGATGCGAGCTGGAACGGCGCGCGTTTCACGCTTTCCACGCGCGCGCCCGGCAGCATCGGAAAGGTCACGACGGAGATTTCCCACAGATCGAGCCTCTCGAGACGGCGCAGGCCCGTGGGCCGCTCGGCCCTCGCCCGCTCCACCCGAAAGCCGATGGACAAGCCATCGACCGCGCCCTCGCGCATGAGCGCATGGATGTCGCGCGCCCGCTCCACGGCGAGGTTGAGCTTGCCGCGCACGCGCAGCCCGCGCCGGTCCTCCATGATGGACAGCCAGCGCCCGATCGGCGTGGCGGGATCGTGCTGCCAGAGCATCCGGACCGCGCTCGCATCGCGCTTCTTCAGGCTGTCCGCGAAGGCCCCGGGCATGACCACGTCCTTGCCGAGATCGGCGATGCCGAACAGGCTCGCATAGCCCTCGAACACGCCGTCCGCGTCGACGGCGTCGAGCGGCTCGGCGAGAAACTTCATCTCCTGCATGGAGGAGAAGACCGCGTGTTTCATGCCCGCGCTCCGCGAGCGGGCTTTGGCGGCCTGGCGTCGAGCTTCTCGAGCTGGCGCACGAAGTCGCGGAACACCAGCGCGGCGCGGCTCTGCCCGGTCCGGTTCGGTCGCGGCTTCCGGGCAAGGCGAGGCAAGGTTCGGGTCATGAAGGATCTCCCGTGTGACGGCGGTTGAAGAGGGACAATTCGCGCACGAAGGCGTCGAAGCGCCGGTTCGCCGCGAACAGGTCGCGCAGGGTCATGGCAAGCAGGGCGGAGGCCCCGCTCGCCCAGACGAAGAGGACGAGATGGGCAAGATCGCCCCGGCTGATGACGGCCTCGGCGACTCGATCGAAAATGTTCATCGTTTGTTCTCGCGCAAAGGGAGCCCCTATCGGTGATGGTTTTGCGGTTTGTTTCGAAGGTTGCGGCGATGGCGGTGGGTTGCTGCTCGGTGGGTTGGGGGATGGTCGATTGGTTGGGGGATGGTCGATTGGTTGAGGCCGAAAGCAGCAGGCATGCGGTTTCGAACCGCATACGAAAGCCGCCCCGAACGCAACGGCGTCACCCCGGACGGCGAAGCCGATCCGGGAGTGTTTTCGGGATGTGGCACGCGTTTTTCTCCCCCTTGCGGGGAGGGATCAAGGGTGGGGGTGGTGCGACCGGGTGAGCGGTGAAACCAGTTCGCTCGTCATCACCGGCCTTGGGCCGGTGATCCCGATGTGTGGGGCGCAGCGCTCGTCTCAATCGGATCGCGGGGACGAGCCCGCCCGGCCATGACAGTGTAGGACTGGTGTGGCCTCTGGACGGCTCACGGCGCTTTGACTTTACGCCCCCCACCCTTGATCCCCCCTGTGGGGGGAAACATGCGCCACTCTTGTCACGCGATCCCGGGTTCTGCTGCGCAGCCCCGGGATGACATCAGGCGGAACGCCCCTGTCTCCCCTTCCCGGCCCGGGACGCGCTCCCTCGCCCATAGCCCACCGCCTCGCGCTTCTCCTCTTCGGTGAGGAAGGACGCTGCGGAGACGCGGCGCCAGAGGCTTTCGCGTTCACCGGCCAGGGCCTCGATGGAATCGAGATCGGGCTCCAGCCGCAGCGCCTCGCCGAAGCCGGGCGCGAGCCATTGCGCGAAGGCTTCCATGGTGCGCTTCACCAGCGGGATCACCGTCTGGCGATAGAAGGCGCGGTTGGCCTCCGCGTAATTGGCATGGGTGTTGTCGCCGGGCAGTCCCAGCAGCAGAGGCGGCACGCCGAAGGCCAGCGCGATCTCGCGCGCGGCGGCGGCCTTGGCCTCCACGAAGTCCATGTCCTTGGGCGACAGGGCGAGCGGCTTCCAGTCGAGGCCGCCTTCGAGGAGCAGCGGGCGGCCCGCATTGGAGGCGCCCTGATAATTCGCTTCGAGCTCGCTCTTCAGGCGCTCGAACTGCGCATCGGTGAGCGCGTTTCCGGCGACGACGAGCGCACCGGAGGGACGCGCCGCGTTGTCGAGGAGCGCCTTGTTCCAGGCGCCCGCCGCGTTGTGGATGTCGAGCGCCGTCGCCGCGGCTTCCATGGGCGACAGGCCGTAATGATCGTCTGCCGGATGAAACAGGGTGAGATGCAGGATCGGAGCAACCGCCTCGCCCTGCCCCATTGCGAACCGCACGGTCTCGGACCCGACATGGTATTCGTAGGCCGAAGGCCAGCCGTCGGCGCCCGGCACGACGCGCATGCGGTCGGGACGCAAAGCATAGAGTTCGGACGGCGCACCATCGACGCCCACTGCCTCCACATAGGCGTTGCCCGACACCATCAGGTGCCCATAGACGCTCTCCAAGAAGCGCTGGCCGCCTTCGCGCGGATTGGGACGCGCGAGCAGCGTCAGCAGCGGATGCGCCGTGATCTCGCGTGTATCCTGTTTCAGGACGAGCGGCATCGACGCCGCCGCCTCCGCCACGAGCCGCACGGCGCGATGCACGATGGCGTTCTTCTGAAAGCCCTCGCGGGCGAGCGCCGCATAATCGCGCGGCGTCCAGACGGCACGCCCGCCGACATAGAAGGCGAGCGCCGCATGCGCGCGCGAAGCCTTGGCTTCGGGCGCGGCCCGAAACCAGCGTGTCAATGTGGTCAGCATGAATCACTCCTGGCTCAGTCCTGAGCCGAGATGGGCGGGCGCAGGAAGCGCCCGGACGGAATCGCACTCTGTCTGGTCAATTGGCGACGATTTCCGCACGCCCTGCCGCGCAAGCATGCAGCCGGGCGGCAGACGTCATTGGACAGTCACGGATGGCGACGTAATCTGATGGTGCTGCGAGGGTCTCCTGCAGCATTCACGCGCCAGCCGGTTGAGCTCCTTCTCCGGCTGGCGCGACCATTTGATCTACAGTCCACGGCATGATGGCGCCGCGCGCCTTTTCATGTCATGGCCGGGCCCGTCCCGGCCATCCCGGTTGAGACGAGCGCTGCGCGTCACGCATCGGGATCATCGGCGCAAGGCCGGTGATGACGAGAGAACTGTGTCCGCCGCTCACCCGCTCGCCGCTACAACACCCGGACGCGCGGCTCCTTCCTCTGCCGCAGCATCAGCTCGGTCAGCGCCCAGACGAGCGCGTCCATGCGGTCGGGGGAACGGCCCGAGGTGAGGCCGCCCGGTCCGAAATCGCACATCTCGTCTTCCAGATCCGGCATGGCGCCCACGTGACGGACGCGCCCCTGCGCGTAGAGCACGGAGACCGGCTCCGCGCGCAGATACTTGCCGCGCGTGGCGCGCACGCTCGTCACCGGCACGGAGGGATCGACCTCGCGGATCACGCCGCTCGCCATCTCGCCGCCCTGGTTGGTCTCGACGACGAGCGCATCCGCCTGGAGCCTGCGATAGAGCGCGACCGCCTTCGCGGCCCATTCCGGCGGCTTGAGGCCCGAGGCCGTCGCGTCCTCCAGCACATAGGCCGTGCCGCCCTCGTCCACGCCCGCGGCGACGATCCCGCAGGCATCCGCGCGCTGCGAGGACGAGGCCGGCGGATCGACGGCGACGACGATGCGCATGAGAGGCGGCGCCGCGATGACGCGGCCCGCCTCGATCATGTCGCGGTTCCACAAAGCGTCGGGACGATCCTCGATGATGTCGCCATCGAGTTCCTGCCGGCCGAGCCGCGTGCCCGCATAGCGCCCCACGACCGTGTCAAGGAAGGCGGGCGCGAGGTTCTCCGCATTGTCGGCGGTCCTTGCCCGCGACACCGCCACCGAGGGATCGGCGAGGAAGCGCTTCAGCAGCGGAATGGGTCGCGGCGTCGTCGTCACCATCTGGCGCGGCTGCGTGCCGAGGCGCAGGCCGAATTGCAGCATGTCCCAGGTTTCCTCCACATGCTTCCACTTGGCGAGCTCGTCCGCCCAGGCAGCCTCGAATTGCGGGCCGCGCAAGGAATCCGGATCCTCGGCGGAGAACACATGCGCCACCGCGCCGTTGGGCCATTCGAGCTTGCGCAGGGACGGCGACCAGCTCGGCCGCTCATGGCGCGCATGAACGGCGAGGATGCCCGCAGGGCCCTCCACCATCACGTTGCGCGCATCGGCGAAGGTCTCCCCGACCAGCGCGATCCGCCCCGTGGGCGCAGCGCCGAAATCCGGCTCGCCCAGGGCGATGCCACGGATCCATTCCGCGCCGGTGCGGGTCTTGCCCGCGCCGCGCCCGCCGAGCGGGAGCCAGAGCGTCCAGGGATCGTGACGGCGGCTCAGGCCCGGCAGGCGCTGCTCCGGGCGGCAGCGGATCGGCCAGTAGCGCAGAAGCCGTTCGAGCTCCGCTTCAGATAAGGAGGCCGTCGCTTCCGCGAGCCTCCTCCTCCGCGATAACCCGCTCAAGATGGCGAGCAAGCTCGTCGCGGAGCTCGTGGAGATTACGGGATGTGGCGTTTGGCTGCTCGTTTCCATCGAGCGTTGAACCTTCCTGCTCCAGGAGCGCCCGCGCGGTCGCCAGGGTCTTGGCGTAGGACGCCAGCGTGCGGGCAGTGCGATCGTGATCGTCGATGCTGCCGATGCGCTGCTGCTCCATGAGCGCGTTGATCTGCGACCGGGTCGCCCGCGCGAGCGACCGGGCCGCCTCGCGCAGGGACGTCGCCGCCGCGGCGCCCGCAACGGGTGGCGGAGCGCAATCCTTCGTGGCCTTGCTCAATTCGTTTTCGGCGAGCGCCGCCAGACGCGGCGGCCAGGCCCAGCGATGTCTCAGGCGATAGAAGGAGCTGACGCTGACCCCGAGATCGGCCGCAATTTCGGGCACGGTGCGCTGGGGCGCGCTGATATAATCGACGTAAGCCTTCTCACGCTTCTCGTCGGGAATTTCGATTCTGGGATACATTTTGGGAGATTTGGCAGCCTCAAGCATCGGCGCTGAATGCGCGCTCAGCTCCAATGCTTTCAGTTTGTGATGAGGAGAATCCATTCGCGCAAAACCGGTGCCCGCTTTTCTCGTCCGATGCTCCAACAAAAAACCGCCCAAGCGTCTCGTCGGAGACGGCGCCTGAGCGGTGGAGGTCTTGTTCGAAACAAAGCCGGCCGGGGCTTCATCTACACTTCGCCAGTGTTCACGTTTTGTACTCTATCAGTGTTGCGCTGTCAAGCGCCTTTTCGAGGTCCCCTCAAAGAACGATGTCGAGCGTGATCATCTCATGGTCCGAGACCGGCCGCCCCTGAGGATCGAGGGACGGGACGACCTGCGGATTGTCCACACTCGCGCCGCGGGTGAAGAACCAATCGAGCTTTCCGAACGGGCGGGGATGGGTCTTCGACGGCCCGTCGCGCTGAGTCGGCACGGCACGATTCGCATCGGCCCAGCCGAATCCCGCGCGGCGCAGATCCGTGAAGAGCGGCTCGAACCGCTCGGGCTCATCAAGGAGGAGCATGCGCTCCCCCTCGCCTCTCGGCAGCGCCTTCGTGTTGCAATCGCCGCCGATGATGCAGGCCTCTCCGGGCGCGATCTGCTCCAGAGCCCGCAGGAGGGTGCGAATCTGATTTTGCCGGTCGGCGGGATCGGTCTTGCTCTCCAGGTGAACACTGACGAGCCAGAGCGGCGATGGTGCATCCCTCAAACGCGCGGCAATCGCCATGCGCCCGCCGATGCGCCGCTGCGCGCCGTCGAAGCCCTTGAACCATAGCCCGCTCTCATCGAGCGGGATCAGGTATGGCCGGTCGAGGGCATGGGCGGTGACGATGGCATTGCCGTGAAGGCCGCAGGCATTCCGTTCGCCCGCATGCCGGCGCATCTCCTCCCCGTCACCGAGATCGAGTTCCACGAACTCGACGCCGAAGACGTAACCCTCGTCCCGGACGCCGGCGAGTTGGCGGATTGTGTGGACGTTGCCCGAGCGGGCCATTCCCACATCCGCCTCGCTCAGGAGAATGACATCGACGCGGGCCTGATCCATGAACCGCCGGACCGCATCGGGACGGGCCAGCCGCTCGGCATTGAGAGCCGCGACGCGCAACCGGCCTGAACATGATGCAGCCTGTCGCGGTGGCCTCTGTTCGAGAAGGGAAAACGCGTCGATCCGCTTCAGACAATCGGCATGCGCGGCGGGATCGGGCACGATGCGGCGCGCCTCCGTCAGGACGTCCGCATCGGGACAGGGAAGCTCCTCGACGATCCGGTCGATCGCAGGACGCACGGCGCGGCCTCCTCCGTTTCGGGCTGCTTCTGCTGACATATGGCGGCAGCCTGTGGACACGAGCGGCAGCGCCATGAAAATTCCACGATCCGATTAGGAACTTCTTTGTCTCTTTGGGATTATTGGGATGCACAAGCTTCAGCCGGGAGAACGCTCATGCTCGCCTGGGCTATTATCGTTGCGCTCATCACAAGCGTGCTTTTCTATCTGGCCGACCCTGCCTCTGCCGTGATGAACATCGCGGAACTGGGCGGGGTCATCGCGCTGTTCACGATCGTCTGCGCCGCAGAGGCTTTCAGCGTCCCGAAAAGCTAAACCTGCAAGCGGTCTCCTCGATCCCGAGAGACCGCGCTTTCGGGCGCTTCATCCTCCGCACCATCTCGTGGAACTAGGTTTCTTTTCAAAAAGATCAACGATTGCGTAGATAATGTAACATCATTATATTTCAGACGATGACCGTACCACGATTCGCCATCCCCATCCCGGCCGAACCGCAGAACCCTTCGAGCGAACTGATCATTTCGAGCGCAGTCCAGAGCCCCATAATCGACGCCGTCCCGCACGCCGTCGGGCACTCCCGCGAAGCGAAGTTCGAGGCGCGGATCGCCGTTCTCCTGGAGGGCATCGGTGACGCGTTCTACGCGCTCGATGCGGAGTGGCGCTTCACCTACATCAACCGCGCGGCGCAGGATTATTTCGGCGTCCCGGCGCGGGACATGCTCGGCCGGGTCATCTGGGACGTCTTTCCTCAATCCGAGGGGACTGAGCTGAGGCGCTGCTATGAAGCGGTCGCCGCCACGGGCGTTCCCGCGACGTTCGAGTCGGAGGCCGTCGGCGTCCCGGGCCGCTACCTGGAGCTTCGCGTCTTTCCCTACGATGATGGGCTGGGGATCAGCTTTCGCGACTGGACGGAGCTTCGCCGCGCCGCCGAGGACCTGCAGGAGAGCCAGGCGCGCCTCAGCTCGCTGACGGACAACGTGCCGGCCTGCATGGTGTACCAGATCAGCGATGCGATGGATTACCGGGACCGGAAAGTCCTCTACATGTCGAAGACCTGCGAGAGGCTCAACGGCATTCCGGCCGAGGCGGTCCAGGCCGACCTGTCGCTCCTCTACAAGCTCGTTCTTCCCCAATATCATGCGCCCATGATGGCCAAGGAGATCGAAGCCGTCCGCGACCGCAAGCCGTTCGACATGGAATTCGAGATGCGGCACGGCAAGACCGGTGAAATCCGCTGGCACCGCCTCGTCGTCACGCCGCGCCAGCTGGCGAATGGAAGCTATGTCTGGGATGGGCTCCAGATCGACATCACGGACCACAAGCGGGCCGAGGAGCATCTGCGGCTCCTGATCAACGAACTCAATCACCGGGTGAAGAACACGCTCGCGACCGTCCAGTCCCTGGCTGCACAGAGCTTCAGCCGGCCTGACTCCCCGATCGACGATCACCTGATGGCGGCGCGCAGCGCCTTCGAGGCGCGCCTGTTCGCTCTCGCGCGCGCCCATGACGTGCTTACGCGGGAGAACTGGGAAGGAGCCAATCTCTCGGATGTTCTCGGCGAAGCCTGCGCACCCTACCGGGCCAATGCGGTGGAACGCGCCCGCATCGAGATTGGTGGAACCGATCTGCGCGTCTCGCCGCAGATGGCCCTGAGCCTGTCCATGACCCTGCACGAGCTGTTCACCAACGCGCTCAAATACGGCGCCCTGAGCAACGCCGCGGGCAAGATCCGCATCTCATGGGCGAGCCGCATCGCCGAAACCGGGACGCGCCTGATCATGCGGTGGGAGGAGCGCGGCGGCCCGCGGGTCGAGCCGCCCGCGCGCACCGGCTTCGGCTCGCGGCTGATCCAGAAGGGCCTTGCACGGGAACTGAACGGCTCCGCGCAGATCGCCTACGAGCCGGAAGGCGTGGTCTGCACCATCGACGTGCCGCTGGACCCGCCTGTTTCATGAGCACCTAAGCGCATGTTTTCACAGGCAATCTAGGCCATTGGTCGAAGTGTCACGATACCTTCTTGCAGCTATACAAAAATTGAGTGTGAATAAGGAATAAGTGACAAAAGTCACGTTCTTCAGAGGGAGAGGCCCAACATCATGAAGCGTCGTCAATTTCTTCAGGCCGCTACGGTCGGAGCCGCCTCGACGGCGGTGGCCGCCCCGGCCATTGCCCAGTCGATGCCGGAGCTCAAATGGCGCATGCAGTCCGGCTTCCCGAAGTCGCTCGACACGATCTATGGCGCGGCCGAGGTGATCGCGAAGTTCGTTTCGGAAGCGACCGACGGCAAGTTCCAGATCCAGCCCTTCGCCGCCGGTGAAATCGTCGGCACCCCGCAGGTCGCCGACGCGGTCGGCAACGGCACCATCGAGATGGGCCACACCTGCTCCTATTACTATTTCGGCAAGGACCCGACCTTCGCTCTCGGCACGGCGGCCCCCTTCGGCCTCAATGCGCGCCAGAAGAACGCCTGGCTGTACCATGGCGGCGGCAACGACCTGCTGAACGAGTTCTTCGCCAAGCACAACCTGTACGGCATGCCCGCCGGCAATACCGGCGTGCAGATGGGCGGCTGGTTCCGCAAGGAGATCAAGACCGTCGAGGACCTGAAGGGCCTCAAGATGCGCATCGCCGGCATCGCCGGCATGGTGATGCAGAAGCTCGGCGCCGTCCCGCAGCAGATTCCGGGGGGCGACATTTACCCGTCGCTCGAGCGCGGCACCATCGACGCCGCCGAGTGGGTCGGCCCCTATGACGACGAGAAGCTCGGCTTCGCGAAAGTCGCACCCTACTACTACTATCCGGGCTTCTGGGAAGGCGGCCCGGCCATCCATCTCTTCATCAATCAGGCGAAGTGGAAGGAATTGCCGAAGGCTTATCAGACGATCCTGACCGCAGCCGCCGGCTACGCGAACAACGACATGCTCGCGAAGTACGACGCCAAGAACCCGGCGGCCCTGCGCCGCCTGCTCGGCGCCGGCACGCAGCTGCGTCCGTTTTCGCAGGAGATCCTGGAAGCGGCCTACAAGGCCTCCAACGAGGTCTACGAAGAGGTTTCGGCCAAGAACGCCGACTTCAAGAAGGTCTACGAGAGCATCCGCGGCTTCCGCAACGAGGAATACCTGTGGTTCCAGGTGGCGGAATACGCCTACGACACCTTCATGATCCGCGCCCGCGCCCGCGGCTGAGCGGATTTCTCCCGATCGACGGAAGGGCGGCCCGAACGGCCGCCCTTTTTTGTGGCTCCGGCGCTCCCCACATAGGCCCTTTCCCAACGCGCACCGATGCTGCCGATCACAGGCGGCCGGCCGCACCACGAAGGGGCACTCATCCCATGCGCTGGACGTTACGGATCAGCTTTCTCCTGTTTCTGGCCTGGGCGATCTTCATGGTCTCGCCCTTCGTCGCCCTCTACGACCTGAGCAAGGCCGTCGAGGCGCGCGACATGGAGCGGATCACGGAGCGCGTGAATTTCGCTGCCCTGCGGACGTCCCTCTCCCGCCAGATCCTCGGCGAATACCTGAAGGAGCAGAACCTCGAAGGCGTGGAGCGCGACATGGCCACGGAGGCGGGAACCGCCGTCCTCAATCCCGTCATCGAGCAGTTCATCAGCCCTGAGGCGCTCGCGGATCTGTTCGAGCATGGCTGGCCGAAGGCCGTGGCGGACCGTCCCGAGACGGCGACCGGCTCTCTGCGCTTCGAGATCGGCTCCTTCGGCGAGGCCTGGCGTACCTTCCTGTTCTCGGAATCCCAGGGCTTTCGGAGCGTGACCATTCCGATCCCGGTCGATCGTCCGAAGGATCGGCAGTTCCGGATCACCATGCGCCTGAAGAACACCACCTGGCGCCTGACCGGCCTCGAGCTTCCGGCGCCCCTGCGCGAAGAACTGATCAAGCGCGCAGCCCTGGCCTCGCATTGATCTGCCGTCCCGACGACGGTCGAGCCTATCGAAAACACTCGAAAGCCCGCCTTCTAAGAGTGACAGGCTTTCGAGTGTCCTGATCGATTTCTGCGCAAGAAATGCGAGGACATTTCGGCCGCTAGTGAGAAATGATCCAGCCGACGGTCGCCAGCGGCAACACGGTGCCAAGCAAAAAGCAGATGACGTGCGAGACCATTACGTGAACCTCCTTCGTCCACGTCAACCGCTTTTGCCGTTTTACGTTCCTGAACCGCCACAACGCCACGAATACAAAATAATAACGGCCAAGCATGAACAAAAGCGCCCCTCGGGATATGGGCCGAACCTTTCGAGGGAACCCAGCTTCGCCGTTTCGATTGTCACCATGACGCGATAGGGACGGCATTGATGGACGAAGACGGGTATTCGTTTCGCAGGATCATGGGCGATGCCGAGTTCGTGCGGAAAACCCTCATCGTCCTCGCCCTGGTCGTGCTGGCGCTTCTGCTCTGGAAACTGGCGGATGTGCTGCTTCTCGCCTTCGGCTCCATCCTCGTCGCCCTGATCCTTCGGGCCTCGGCGGATCTCTTGGCCCGCTATCTGCGCGTGCCGGAAAGCTGGTCTCTCTGGGTGGCGAGCCTGATCATCTTCGCGATGTTCATCGGCCTGATCGCCCTGTTCGGAGCGCAGATCAGGGCGCAGTTCTCGACCGTGGTGGAGCGCCTCCCCTTCGTCGTGGACAATTTCAGCAAGAATCTCGGCTTCGGTGCCGTCTCCGACAACCTCACCGAGATGATGAACGCCATGCCGAGCGGCGGCCTCGCCTCGCGCATCGCCGGGATCGGCGGCGCGGTCGTCGGGGGCCTTGCCGACTTCCTGCTGGTGGTGATCGCGGGACTCTACATCGCCGCCTCGCCGCGACTCTACAAGGAGGGGCTCATCAAGCTCTTTCCCAAGCCCCAGCATGAGCGCGTGGAAAGCTCGCTCGATGCCACGGGCGAGGCCCTGAGGCTCTGGCTCATGTCGCAGCTGATCGCCATGGCCTGCGTGGCGGTTCTGTCGACCCTGGCCTTCTGGCTGATCGGCCTCCCGTCCCCTTACGCCCTCGGCCTGATCGCCGGCCTGGCCGATTTCATCCCCTTCCTCGGCCCCATCCTCGGCGCCCTGCCGGCGGTTCTGTTCGCCTTCAGCATCAGTGGCGAGACCGCCCTGTGGACGGTGATCGCCGTCGTCGCGATCCAGCAGGTCGAGGGCAACGTGATCTTCCCGCTCGTGGCGCGCAGCGTCGTCAGCATCCCGCCCGCGCTCGCGCTCTTCGCGATCCTGGTCGGAAGCATCCTGTTCGGCACGCTGGGCCTGCTCTTCGGCTTCCCCCTCGCCGTGGTGGCCTATGTGCTCGTGAAGAAACTCTATGTGCGGGAAACCCTCGGCGAGGAGACGACCGTGCCGGGCGAACCGAAGGAAGAAGGTGGGGTCTAGAGCATTTTCGGCGAAGTGGACCCGGTTTTTTGCTGACGCTGCCCTTCGGGTCGCTCAAACGATGCTCTCACTTCAGAAGAAGCATCGGAGAATCCCAAAAGTGGATTCAATCCGATGCCTTAGAGCTGTTTTCACTCCCGTGGAATCAGCTCTCTCCTTTGGCTCGCCGCATTCTATGACGGCGAACCGGATCCGCTTCGCCGAAAAATGCTCTAGACCGTCTCGTCCGCCGGAACATCCTCCATCGGCCAATCGGTCAGCCGCTCCAGGAGTTCGGCCAGGCTGAATTCCTCCTCCGGCCCGGCCACTCGATCGCGCACCGAGATTCCCGCCGCATGCACCGTCTCCGGATCGCCCGACACCAGGGGGTGCCACCAGGGAAGGTCGCGCCCCTCCGCGACGAGGCGGTATCCGCAGGTCTTCGGGAGCCAGCTCAGGCTGCGCACCGCCTCGGGCGTCAGCCGCACGCAATCCGCGACCTTGGCTTGGCGGTTCGGGTAGTCCCGACAGCGGCAGGTCTCGCCGTCGAGCAGCGTGCAGCCCACATCCGTGTACAGGACCTCGGCGGTATCCTCGTCCTCGAGCTTGACAAGGCAGCAGCGCCCGCAGCCGTCGCACAGGCTCTCCCATTCGTCGAGGCTGAGGGTCTCGAGGGTCTTGACGCGCCAGAAGGGCTGCTCCTCCGGCCGGGAGCGACGCTGGATTGCTTTCGGGGACATGGGGGCTCTGTGAACTCTCTTTGCGGCGGTTTGAAGGAGGTGCGTCATCGCACAACTACAAACCTCTTTCGTGGTAGGGTAGGCTGAAAAGCATCGGACCCAAAGGCGGACTTGTGCCTTTGGAACCCTTTCGATGCCTCGTCTTTACCAAGAGCATCGTTTGAGCGGGCCCGAAGGGTCGCGCCGGTGAAAACCGGATCCACTTTTCCGCACGATGCTCTAAGTGAACCGGGGAACATGTTTGCGAGTTGTTGATAACACATCACGCGACATGCAAGCGTTGCCGCAAGGGAAATCAACGATCATAAGCAGGGCATTTCAGGCCCCCTGACCTGCCCCAAAGGACCAAAGTGCGCCAGCAGCCCCCACTCCCTCTCTCGACACGGCTCAAGCGTGCCGCGCTCTGGCTGGACGCCTGGCTCAACTCGTTCCTGTTTCAAAGCGGGCGCGGGCTGGCGTCGGGCTACGAGGCCTATTCCGAGAAGATGAAATGCCTGCGGTTCCGCGGGGTCCTGCGCGCGTTTCTCGACCTGAGCAGCGAGGCGGTCAGCCTCGGGGCCGTGGGCGGCGTCGTGATGCTGGCCCTGGCGCTCCCGGCCTTCCGCGAGACGGAGGACGACTGGCTCAAGACCCAGGATCTCGCGGTCACCTTCCTCGACCGCTACGGCCAGGAGGTCGGCCGGCGCGGCCTCAACCTGGACGATTCCTACAAGCTTGAGGATTTTCCCGACTACATGATCAAGGCGGCGCTCGCGACGGAAGATCGGCGCTTCTACGATCACTGGGGCATCGACCCCATCGGCACCTTCCGCGCCCTCCTGGTCAACGCCCAGGACGGGGGCGTGGTGCAGGGCGGGTCCTCCATCACCCAGCAGCTTGCGAAGAACCTCTTCCTCACCAACGAGCGCTCGTTGGAGCGCAAGATCAAGGAAGCCTTCCTCGCGGTCTGGCTCGAGTTCCACCTGACGAAGGACGAGATCCTCAAGCTCTATCTCGACCGCGCCTATATGGGCGGCGGCGCCCACGGCGTCGTGGCGGCGGCCGATTACTACTTCGGCAAGCCCGCGAAGGACCTGACGCTGGCCGAAGCCGCCATGCTGGCGGGCCTGTTCAAGGCGCCCACGAAATACGCGCCTCACGTGAACCTGCCGGCCGCCCGCGCGCGCGCCAACGAGGTGCTGCGCAACATGGTCGAGGCGGGCTTCCTCACGGAGGGCCAGATCCAGACCGCCCGCCGCAACCCGGCGACGCCGATCAACCGCGAGCGCGAAACGACGCCGGACTTCTATCTCGACTGGGCGTTCCAGCAGGTCCAGGCCCTCGCGGCCGAGAAGAAGTTCGGGAACGAGCGCGTGCTCATCGTCAAGACGCCGCTCGACACGGCGCTCCAGCGCCACGCGGAGGAAACGCTGGAGAACATGCTTCGCCAGCACGGACGCCAGTACAAGGCGGGCCAGGGCGCCATCGTCGTCATGGACGTGGACGGGGCCGTGCGCGCCATCGTCGGCGGCCGCGATTACGGCCAGAGCCAGTTCAACCGCGCCACCAACGGCCTGCGCCAGCCCGGCTCCTCCTTCAAGCCCTTCGTCTATGCCGCTGCACTCACCACGAATCCGAAGCTCAATCCCAATTCGCGGGTGGTGGACGCGCCCATCTGCCTCGGCAACTGGTGCCCGCAGAACTATGGCCGCTCCTTCTCCGGCGCCATGCCGCTCGTCTCCGCCCTCGCCCGCTCGATCAACTCCATCCCGGTGCGGATGTCGGTCGAGATCGGCAAGGGCAATGCCAAAGCGGGCCGCACCATCATCATCGACACGGCCAAGCGCATGGGCCTCACCCATCCGCTGGCGAACGAAGCTCCCCTCCCCATCGGCGCCGCCGAGGTGACCGTGATCGACATGGCCTCCTCCTATGCCGTCTTCGCCAATGGCGGCCGGGCGGCACCGCCCTATGCGGCCTGGGAGGTGCGCAACTCCTCCGGCGAGGTGATCTACCGCCACGACCGGGACACGCCGCCCAAGCAGGTGCTCGAAACCCGCGTCGTCCACGACATGAACTTCATGCTGAACAAGGTGGTCACGGAAGGCACCGGCCGGCGCGCGGCCATCGAGGGCGTCCCGGTTGCCGGCAAGACCGGCACGACCAACGGCTACAAGGACGCCTGGTTCGTCGGCTTCACCGGCAATCTGGTCGCCTCGGTCTGGTACGGCAACGACGATTCCAAACCCATGAACAACATGACCGGCGGCACCCTGCCGGCCCAGACCTGGCAGGAAGTGATGAGCTTCGCGCATCAGAACCTCGAGATCCGCCCCATCCCCGGCGTGGACCCGGCTCCCTTCGCGCGCGTCGCCACGTCGAGCCGCCCGGCGGCGGACCAGGCGCAGGATCCCTCGCAGCCTTTCCTTGCAGGCACGCTGTCCCGAAAGTCCTATGAGGTTCTCGACACCATCGGCAACCTGTTCCAGGCGGCCGAGCGCACCGTCTCCACGGGCAAGGAGAGCACGGCGGGACGGGTGACCGGATCCGTGGAATCGCCCCGACAAGTGGCCATGCCCTGATCATGAACAGCGAGGCGATATTGACGAACGCCGCCGAGGCCGCTTCGATGCGCGTCCCGTCGCATGCAACACCATCCGTGAAGACCCGAACCGTCCCCACCGTCGTCCTGATCCTCTACTCACTCCTTCTGGCGCTGGGGCTGGGCCTGGGCTCGACCTATCTCGTTCTTCAAGGCGACCCGCCCTTCGGCAGCCTGCGCGTTGGACCGTGGAGGTCATGGCCCGCGATGGGGTCCGCCAATGCCGATCCCTATATGCGGGCCATTCTCGCCCAGCGCAGCGAGATCCCCCTGGCCATCGGCGAGGGCCTCGGCTTCACGGCCGCGACGGACAGCGAGGGCCGGCCGCTCGATTCGGCCTGCACCTACCGCGTCGGTTCGGTCGTGCCGAATGCCCGCCTCTGGACCCTCTCGATCTATGGCCCGGACGGGCGCCCGCCCCGGACGGAACTGGGTCGCAGCAGCTTCACCTCCGCGGAAGTGGTCCGCGACGAGCAGGATCAGTTCACGATCACGCTCTCGCGGATTCTCCACGACGGGAACTGGCTCCAGCTCCCGGCCGGCGGACCGTTCACGATCATGCTCCGGCTCTACGATACGCCCGGCGCAACGGGCACGGGCCTCACCGAAAGCGCATTTCCGGTCATTCAGCGCGTGGAGTGCGGCGCATGAGAGGCTTCAGCCGTTTCCTGATCGCGACGCTGTGCGGCCTCGTGCTGGCGGTGGGGGTCCATATCGTCTCCATCCTCGCAACCCCGCACCTTGCGGAAAACGACGCCTTCGCGAAGATCCGGACGCTCCAGGCCGGTGACAAGGCTCAGATCATCAGCCCCCCCGGGGCCCAGGACACCTGGCTCCCTTTCCCCGATCCGGCGGTGGCCGTCGCGACCTGCGCCTATGATCTGCGCGAGGGACCGATGCGCGTCTCGGCGCAGACGGGCGCGAACCTGCTGTCGTTCTCGTTCCACAGGGAATCGGGCGGCGTCTTCTTCGCCGTGACGGACCGCGCGGCGGTACGCGGCGAACTCGAGATCGTCGCCATGACCGCGCGCCAGCTCGACGAAGCGCGCGCGGCGGAAGACGAGAACGAGCCGTCCCGGGACGTGCGCATCGTGTCTCCCGAGCAGCAGGGATTCGTGATCATCCGCGTCACCGCTCCCACGGAGAGCCAGCGTCGGATCGCCGAGGAGGCGGCCAAAGCCGTGTCCTGCGTCACCGAACAGGGAGAGTGAGACCCGAAATGCCTTGGCGCCCGATGACCGCGTCCGACCTGGCGCAGGTGCAAGCCCTTGCGGATGCCATCCACCTCGATCACCCGGAGGACGCTTCCATCTTCGCGGAGCGCCTGCACCTCTACCCGCAGGGTTGCTTTGCGCTTGAAGAGAACGGCCGCCTCATCGGCTATGCGCTCACGCATCCCTGGCATTTCGGCAAACCGCCCGCGCTGAACTCACGGCTCGGGGAAATTCCGCCCAGCGCAACGACCTACTACGTGCACGACGTGGCGCTCTTGCCCGAAGCCCGCGGAAAGGGATATGCGGCGCAGATCGGCGAGAGGCTCGCCGCCCATGCGGCACAAGCCGGTTTCGGCAATCTGTCGCTGGTGGCGGTCAACAACTCCCAGGGCTTCTGGGAGCGGCTGGGATTTCGTGTGGTGCATGACCCCGGCCTCGAGGACAAACTCCTCACCTACGGCCCGGACGCGGTGCTGATGGCGCGCGATTTCGCAAAGGCGCTCAACTGACGGGAAAAGCGTCGAAGAAAAACGAACTCGAATGGGAAATTACGGGCGACGGCGCCCTGGGCGGTTGCTGGCGTAAGGACGGGACGGACCGGGATTCGGTGCCGGCCGCTCATAGCGCACACCTGTGAACAGCAGAATCTCGCCCCTCGGCTCACCCTCGTTCAATTGCGGCCGTTGCGGTCGCTCCGCCGCTGCCGGGAAAGCGATCACCACGCCAGGTGCTTCCGCCCATGCATCCTGCATTGCAGCCTCCTTTTATGTTTCCAAACCACGCCTCTGCAACTTGCTCACACAAAATGCCTTATGGTTAACGGCTCGTTACTAAGCGCCGGAGCTTGCCCGAAATTCACGCGACCTGACCCGAGAACAACAGTGACGGTCTCGCTTCAGTTCCTGACGGTCACGCCGTTGTGTGCAATCGCGCACATCGAGCGGCAGGGTCATTCCCGATTAAAGGTGCGCTAACCGACCGGGACTACCGTGCTGCAGGGCTGCGTTGGAAAGCGAGTTGAGCATGGCGCCCTCGGCAAACCCGGATCCCTGGCCTGACCTGTCGGCGCTCAGCAGCGCGGATGCCTGCGCGGCGCTTCTGAAGGTCAATGCGCAGATGTTCGCGGCCGCTCCTGCGCGCGATCGCGACAGCATCGAAACCTTCGAGGCCCTGGCGCTCGGCCTTCTCCCGAAAGCGAGCGGCCCGATGCTGAACGAGATCGCGCACCTTCTCGCCTCCTGCCCCGATACGCCGCCTTCGGTGCTCGACTATCTCCGGCGTCACGCGAGCGACCCGCACGCGCCCCCGCAGCGGCCGGCCGCCGCTCCGCGACGGACGGTCCCCGAACTCGCAACGGCGGCGGGCCGCGCGCATCTTGCCTCCCGGCCTCATCTCGAAGCCGCAACCATCGAACGCATTCTGGGGCTGCACGAGGAGACCAGCGAGGACAGTCTCGCCGCCAATCAGGCATTCTCGCCGACAGCGGCAGGCTTTCACCACCTGGTCCGGCGGGCGCTCGACCGCCCTGCCCTCGCGCGCATCCTTCTGCGGCGCGAGGACCTGACCGCCCTGCAGGAGGCGTCCCTCTATCTCACCGCGGACAGCGCGAGACGCATCCGGATCCGCGAGCGGATCGCGCGCGCAGCCCTGCCGATGCCTTCGGCTGTCAATCTCCCGCAGCAGGATCGCGTCGCGCTTCTTGCAGCCGCCTCGGATGGCGATGTCGCCCGTGTCGAGCGCCTCCTGACGCAATCCTTCGGATTTCCCGCCTCAACGGAATGGCGGATCATGCAGCTCGGGCGCCATCTGCTGCTGCCGCTCGCGCTCAAGGCCCTCGGGTTTTCGCGAAAGGATGCCGCGCGCATCCTGCTCGCCCTGCATCCCGCCCTGTCCTATCCCCTGTCCGCTCTCCGCGAGAAGCTGCGCGAGATGCGGGAGGTGCCCGGCACCATCGCCCTCCTGCTCGTCGAGGCTATTCTGGGTGCGAAAGCGCTATCGGCGGATGGCCGGGCGAATTAGGGCATCGGGCCCAAAAGTGGAATCCGCTTTTCCCGTCCAATGCTTTAGGCATCCCGCGCGATCTCGAGGAAGTGGCGGCCCTCGCGGTCATTGACCTCCACGAGCCAGAGATCGGAGTCGAAGCGCAGTTCACGCGTCATTCGCTCCTCCACATCGAGCGGCGTCACGCCGGTGAGGATCGGAGCGAAGAGGCGCTCGTCGCTGTCCTCGACGAAGAGCTGCGGCGCAGGCCCATAGAGGCTGGCGGTGCCGTCGAGGTGATCGACCTTCACGAAGATCGCGCCGGCCTCGGCCGCGCCCCGTTTGCGCAGGGCGGCCTCGACGCCCTCCACGCCGCAGCGGCGCAGATAGGCCGAGACCCAGAAATCGGAGCGCAGACGTGCCATCACTGCACGGCAATGCCGGAGGCTGCGGAGAGTTCACGAACCGTGCGGGCGTTGAACGTGCCGGTGACCGGCAGCCGGCGGTCCTGCTCGAAGCGCTGGATCGCCTGACGCGTTCCCGGCCCCATCTCGCCATCGACCTTCAGGCGATAGCCCAGGCGCGCGAGCGCGCGCTGGCCGGAAAGAACGATGTCGCTGCTCTGGCCCACATTGGCGGGCGGCGTCGGCACGGGACCGCCGAGGCGGATCATCTCGGCGATCGGATCGCGCACCGTCTGCGCACGGGCCGGAGCCTGCGCCGGGGCCGGGGCGGCCGCCTGCTGGGTCCGCTGCGGGGCGGCCGGCGGCACGCCGTTGCTGCGGATGAGATCCGAGATCGCGCCACGTGAGGATGCGCGCGGTGCGGGCGAGGCGGGAGCATGCGTCGCCGTCTCGCCGGGCGGAGGAACGAGCTGGAGCGGCTGCTCATGGGTCGCCAGAGGCTGCGCGACGAAGACCTCGCTTCCCGGCCTTGCCGGCGGCAGGGGCTGCTCGCCTGCGGGCGGATACAGAGGCATGGGCGCCTCGGACACGGGCCCCTCCTCGGACATGGCGGGCTCGCGGGCGCTGAAGAGCGGTGCCGGATGGCGCGCATCCTGCATGAGCAGCGCGTTCCACGCGATCGCGCCGGCACAGCCCGTCAGGAAGAGAGCCGCCGCCACGCGCCCCGGATTGTTCATGGTGCCGGAGACAAGCCGCTCGCCGAGGCCGACCTTCCGGGGAGCCTGCCTCGCCGCCCGTCTCTGAGGACGCGGAGGAGTCTTCCTCCGCACCACCGACGGCAGCTCAAGATCGTCATCCGGGTCGACTACGAAAGCGTCACGCACAATCACCATCCCATCGTCGAAGGAGCAGCATGATGGTTGGGCGCTCCCCTCACCCGGACAAGCCCCCACGGCGGCCGTCGGCGAGAGCGCCCGAGGCCGCTCCTCCTTCTTCTTGTCGAAAGCGTGGCAGAGGCGCCTTAAGCGAACCCTAAAACCAGGGCGCCTCATCCGCGCGATCCTGGCTTCCGACCGCCCGGCGCGCCGCTCCCGGAAGCGTCCGGCGGCGGGCGCGCGGATTTTTTTGTTGCATTTCAAGGAAGTTAACGCCCCCGGCCGGATCGGACGGGCGCTTAACCATTCATTCATCCTGTTTGCAGCTTGTGGCGCCGGCTTCTACGCCAGGCCCATGCGGCACGTTATGATGCATCACCGTTTCAGATCATTTCGGGCACCGGCAGCCGCCTTATGTTTTCCATCCTGCGCTTCGTCCTCATCGTCGGCGTGATCTACTACTACTCGCCCGTCCGGGACCGCGGCGAAGGTGCCGACGCACTCGAGGCCTTCTTCGGGCGGGACAAGGCGGGACCTGTGGCGGCGGACTCCGCGCACCCGCCGACGGACCGGGGAGCGGGTCATCTCGAGACGGCGTGGCGGGCCCTGCCCGAAAGCGCCCAACAGGCGGTCGTGGACAAGATCCTCACCTCCTCGGGCTTCACCCCCATGGCCTCGAAGCCGTCGGATACGCTCCGGCCGGAAGACCGGGCCCCCGCGCGGTCGTTCTGGTGACATCCTGCCCGGTCGCCAAACGGCCTCCGGATGATTATATGACCGGCAGACAAAGCAGGAATGCCATGCTGCCGACCATTGACGAGATCGTCTCCAATTTCGAACTGCTCGACGACTGGGAAGAGCGCTACCGCTACGTGATCGAGCTCGGGCGGATGCTGGAGCCCTTGCCGCAGGAGGCGTACAACGACGCCAACAAGGTGCAGGGCTGCGCCAGCCAGGTCTGGCTCGAAACGCGTCTGGACCGCTCCGGCGGCGAGCCCGTGCTCCATCTCCTCGGCGACAGCGACGCCCATATCGTGCGCGGTCTCGTGGCTCTGATGATCTCCCTCTACAGCGGCAAGACGCCCGCGGAGGCCCTCTCCACGGACGCCCTCTCCCTCTTCAAGGAACTCGGCCTTGCGGAACATCTGACGCCGCAACGCTCGAACGGCGTCCGCTCCATGGTCGAGCGTATCCGCCGCGATGCGCAGCTGGCCCAGGCCGGCTCGGTGAGCCAGGTCGGTTAAGTCCGCCCGCCCTCGATCACCACGGCCCGCCAGGTCCTGACGCCGCGCGAGGCCGACGGTCCCCGCGCCGTGGCCTCGATGCCGTAATGCTCGGCCAGACGCGCCAATGCGAGGCGCACTACGATCTTGGCGGAGCGTTGCGGCCAGCCCCGCTCGCGCTCGATGACCTCCAGCCCCTTCAGGAAGCCGCACAGGTCCATCAGCAGGTCGCTGAAATCGGAGCCGACCGCATCGAAGGCATGACGGATTCGCTGGCGCGCGGCGACCATCCGGTCGGTGGCCTCCGAGGGAGAGAAGGCGCCGCCGCCGATCGGCATGGCGTCCCAGCGGGCCGTCACCCCCGGGAGGAGCCCCGCGAGCGTGATATCGAGGCGCAGCCTCTCGCCGGCCTGGTAGGCCGCCTCGTCGATCATCGGGTTCCCGTCGCGGTCCTTCCGCCGCCGCAGCCAGTCGAGTGGACTCTCCTCCGCGTCGACGCGCACCCGCCGGGGGCCCCCTTCGGACGGAATGGAGACTTCGACCGTTTCCCGATGCTGATCCAGGAAGGCCTCGGCAGGATCCTCTGCCGCCGCCCGGCGCAGATGGGCGCGGCCCGCCTCGCTCAGGACAAGGGCCGTCTGCGCGGCCCCGCCGTGATTCCAGACGGCGAGATCCTCGCGCACGAGCCTTTCCGCATCCGCACGGTCGAAGCTCCCGGCGCCGACCGAGATGCCTGCGCGCTTCCTGTGGACGATGACCCTGCCCTCGTCGGTGGGATCGACCATGACGCGTGTTTCCGCTGCGTCCAGTACAGCCAGAAGTCGTTTCGCCTCGCGCGGCAGAGAATCGGTTCTCCGGGGAGCCGAGAGCATGCCGCAACGGCCCCTCTCCTGCCTTGAACGCCTTGCCTTTCGGACCTTTTGGTTCACCGGAACGCTTGCCGCATCGACCATTTGATAAACCTTTTCGTTCTCTCTTATGTTCATGTTTTGTTCCTATAAATAAAGAAAGAAAGGACGCGCCCCTCCACCACTGATAGTGGGCGCTTATTCCTAGGTGTCAACCGGATTCAATTCTGTTGATAAGAGTGAGGATAAGTCCTCGGCGGCGCTCGTCAGGCCAACAAACGCCACGATGCGGGCCGCCTCAAGCGCGAATCCCGCAACGAAAAAGCCGCCCATCGGGCGGCTCTGAAAACGTCTTCTGCCTGGGTCTTACCCGCGCGAGGAGCGGCGCTTCCTGCGCTGCTGGCCCAGCCCCATCTCCTTGGCGAGCTCGGAGCGAGCCTTGGCGTAGTTCGGGGCGACCATCGGATAATCGACCGGCAGGCCCCACTTCTCGCGGTACTGCTCGGGGGTCATGTTGTATTGCGTGCGCAGATGGCGCTTCAGCGACTTGAACTTCTTGCCATCCTCAAGGCAGACGATGTAGTCGGGCGTCACGGACTTCTTCACCGGAATGGCCGGCTTGGGTGCCTCGATGGGGGCTTCGACAGTGCCGCCGCCAACACGCATCAGAGCGGAGTGAACTTCACTGATCAGCGCTGGCAGATCAGCCGACGGAACAGAATTGTTGCTCACATAGGCCGAAACGATATCAGCAGCCAGCTCAATGTAGTTCGATGAAGCGATGTTGTCGCTCATTTTGATTTTCTTCCTTTCCGGCCCACAAGAACAGCTCAAGTGCCTGTCCAGCTGAACTTTATGCAATCATCACACGGGCAATGCTTGCCTCATGCTTGAACAGCGCTGTACACGCACCGAAACCGTGCCTGCCCGTTCAGGTATGTCAAATCCGATCCGAAAACAAGATCACTCAAAGGAAAACTTTGGAAAACTTCCGGTCAACTTACCCTCTGTAATAAACGCATGTTTAACGATGCGGAATTGCGCGATCGGCCCCGGTAGCAAAAATTTGAATTCGTGGCGGTCGCGGCAGAAGAAGTAGTTAAAAGGGCCGCTGGGCATGCCGGCTTGAGATTTCCGCCCCTTCCGCAACGGGACCTGTGCATGGGAAAGCCGAGTTAAGTATGCATAATCACCGTCCCTTCAGAACCGAGCCGGATCACCCCATGAAACTCGAGCGCCTTCCCTCCAATCCCCTGCCCGCTGCGCCGGTCATCCCGGCCAAGCCGCACAGCTTCGAGGTGCATGGCGTCCGGATCCAGGACGATTATGCCTGGCTGAAGGCCGAGAACTGGAAGGAGGTTCTCAAGGACCCTGCGGCCCTCGATTCGTCCATCCGCACCTGCCTGGAGCAGGAGAACGCCTATACGGCCGCGGCCTTCGCGGGCACGGAGGAGTTCCAGGCCCGGCTCGTCGCCGAGATGCGCGGGCGCATCAAGGAGGACGATTCCTCCGTCCCCGAGCCGGACGGCCCCTTCGCCTATTTCACCCGCTACCGCGAGGGCGGCCAGCACCCGCTCGTCTGCCGGCAACCTCGGGATGGCGGGGCCGAGACGATCATGCTCGACGGGGACAAGGAGGCGGAGGGCCATGCCTTCTTCGATCTCGGCGGAGCGGAGCACTCGCCGGATCACCGCCTCCTCGCCTGGGGCTCCGACGTCAAGGGATCGGAATACTTCACCATCCGCATCCGCGACCTCACGACCGGCGAGGATCTGCCGGACCAGGTGCCCCACACCTCGGGCGGCGTCGTGTGGCTCAACGACAGCGCGGGCTTCTACTACGTGGAGCTCGACGAGAATCACCGCCCCGTCAGGGTCAGGCGCCACCTCATCGGAGCGGACCCGGCCCAGGACCCCGCGATCTATGAGGAGAAGGACCCCGGCTTCTTCGTGAAGCTCGGTCTCACCCAGTCCGATGCCTTCGTGCTGATCGAGGCCAGCGACCACGAGACCTCGGAGGTCTGGCTCCTCGACCGCTCGGATGCCGCCGCGACGCCCCGGCTCGTCGAGCCCCGCACGCCGCAATTGCAATACGATGTGGAGCATCACGGCGAGCGCCTGATCATCCTCACCAATGCGGACGGGGCCGAGGACTTCAAGATCATGACCGCTCCGGTCGCCACGCCGGGCCGTGCCCATTGGCAGGATCTCGTCCCCTACCGGCCCGGCACCATGATCCTGTCCGTCGTGGCCCTCGCCCGCTACCTGGTGCGCCTGGAGCGGGAGAACGCAAGCCCGCGGATCGTGCTGCGCGAGATCGCGACCGGCCGCGAGGAGGCGATTGCCTTCGACGAGGAGGCCTATTCCCTCGGCTTCACGCCCGGCTACGAGTTCGACACGGATGTGATCCGCTATCACTACTCGTCGCTGACGACCCCGAACGAGGTGACGGACTACAACCTGCGCACCGGCGAGCGCATCCTGCGCAAGCGCCAGGAGGTGCCGAGCGGACACAACCCGGCCGACTACGTGACCCGCCGCCTCTTCGCCACCGCGCCCGACGGGGAGCAGGTTCCCGTCTCGATCCTGCACCGGAAGGAGATCCCCCTCGACGGCTCCGCCCCCTGCCTCCTCTACGGCTACGGCTCCTACGGCATGTCCATGCCCGCGAGCTTCCGCACCAGCATCCTGTCGCTCGTGGATCGCGGCTTCGTCTATGCCATCGCCCATATTCGCGGCGGCACGGAGAAGGGATGGCGCTGGTATCTCGACGGCAAGCGCGAAAAGAAGACGAACACGTTCAAGGATTTCATCGCCTGCGGCGAGGCGCTGATCCAGGCAGGCTACACCTCCCGCGGGCGGATCGTCGCCCATGGCGGCAGCGCCGGCGGCATGCTGATGGGCGCGGTGGCCAACATGGCGCCGAACCTCTTCGCCGGCATCATCGCGGAAGTGCCGTTCGTGGACGTGCTCAACACCATGCTCGACGCCGAACTTCCCCTCACTCCGCCGGAATGGCCCGAATGGGGCAATCCGGCGGCCGACGAGGAGGCTTTCCGGACGATCCTCTCCTATTCTCCCTACGACAACGTAAAGCCGCAGCCCTATCCCGCGATCCTGGCGCTCGCGGGGCTCACGGACCCGCGGGTGACCTATTGGGAGCCCGCCAAATGGGTGGCGCGCCTGAGAGCCACGATGACGGGCGGCGGGCCGATCCTGCTCAAGATGAACATGGATGCCGGCCACGGCGGGGCCGCCGGACGCTTCGACCGGCTCGAGGAGGTCGCACTCGCCTATTGTTTCGCTTTCAAATCCATCCAAGGCTCGTAAAGTAAGGCAGCGCTGTGTCCCCATCGAAGGGGGACCTGGCGGGTCGGGGGACGAAACGATAACGGTTGGAAGCGAATGGGGGGCTCAGGCCGTCGGCAGCCCGAGGGCTGCAGCCGAGTGGGACGAGGCCAATATCGCTGAAAGGAGTCCACAGGACTCCCGGCGCACCTTCGCCGTCACCCAGACGCAGCGTCGAATGGCGCTCGATCTGGCGAAGATCGGCTCCTGGGAACGTGACCTCGCCAGCGGGGAGCTGATCGCCGACACGATCTGCAAGGCCCATCCCGGTCCCGTCCTGCTGCTGACGCGGGATCTCGCCCTGTCCGAAGCCAACGCGCGCTGGATGGAGCTCTCGGGCCTGACGCTCGAGGAATCGCGGGAGCGCGGGTGGCAGAGCG
>Ga0182741_1001445_pt1 | contig 30707 bp, 29 predicted proteins | sample eDN5th37CBELigOP_FD_128874 | JGI IMG/M metagenome (GOLD analysis project Ga0182741, IMG submission 128874) | Enriched Organic Plus compost microbial communities from Emeryville, California, USA - eDNA 5th pass 37_C BE-Lig OP (version 2) (version 2) ... | reverse complement strand
CGGCACGCGCGGCAAGGACGCGTCGCTCGGCGGCCCCGCCGCGGCACCCGCCGCCTCGGTCGGAACCGCGGCGCGCGATGGCTGCGTCAACCAGCCGGGCGTGCCGCACAATTCGGCCGACTGTTCGCGCATCCCGCCCAGCGACTACAACACCGCGCAGAACCAGCCTTCGACCGATCTCTCGGGCCGTCCCACCGGCGCCACCGAGAATGCCGAGCGCAACCAGCGCATCATCACCGGCCAGTCCAGAAACTGACCGGCGCGATCCGGCCGGAAGCTGAGACCGGAAGAAGCGGCGGCGCCCCATGGGCCCGCCGCTTTTCTTTTGCCGATGCGCGGAATCCCCGCGCGCCGGGCATGGATTTTCCCGAAAATGACCTGTGAAACCGCTCTTGTGTTTTGTGCGATTAACCGGGAACTTTTTGCCATAACGGCCATTTAACGGCGGGGACTTCTGTGCCTGGAGGGGTTTTGTTCACCAATCGCCTGGTGCTGCTGATCGCGGTGCCGCTTTTTCTCGCGCTCGCGCTCGCTGCCTATGTCACCAGCCAGTTCGCGGTGAATGAGCGTGACGCCCAGGCCCAGGTCCGCCACACCCATCAGGTGATCGAGGCGCAGCGGCGCATCCAGGACAGTATCCAGACCGCCGAGACCGGCATGCGCGGCTTTCTTCTCAGCCGCGATCCTGCCTTCGAGCAGGGCTTCCGCAACTATCTGGCGCGCCTTCCCGGCGACATACGGCAATTCCGCGAACTGACCCGCGACAATCCCGCCCAGCAGGCGCGCGCCGACCGGCTGGAGAAGCTGATCAACGAGCGCATCGCCGGGCTGAATGCGGGCGTGCAATACAATGCCGGGCCGGTGACGGCCTCGCCCCAGGCGCTGGAGGGGCTGGCGCGCGGGCGCGAGCAGATGCGCCAGATCCGCGCCGAGATCGAAGCGGGCCTGGCGGAAGAGCAGCGCCTGCTGGCCGAGCGCGACCGCACCCGCCGCCAGTCCGAGACCATGGTGGTGGGCTCGGCCATCGCCGCCGCCGCCATCACGCTGATCGTGCTCTTGGGCGCGGCGCTGCTTCTGGTGCGCAACAATATCCGGCTGGGCCGCGCCGAGAAGGCGCGCGCCAACGAGGCGGCGGTCCTGCAGGCGACGCTGGAATCGGTGCGCGACGGCGTCGCCTATTTCACCTCGGAAGGGACGCTCTGCGCCTTCAACGCGCAGTTCTTCACCCTGCTGGGCCTGCCGCGCCATCTGGCCCGGCCCAATACGCCCATCGCCCGGCTGGCGGAGGCCGCGCGGGACTGGCCCCTGCCGGTGCTGGCGCCGCCCGGGCCCGGGGAAACCGGCCAGGGCTCGCAGCACATGCTCTGGCAGGACCGCGAGCTCGACATCTACAAGGCGGAGGTCTCCACCGGCGGCTTCCTGATCGGGGTGGAGGACAATACCGCCCGCCTGCGCGCCGAAGCCATCGGCCGCCAGGCGCAGAAGATGGAGGCCATCGGCCATCTCACCGGCGGGGTGGCGCACGACTTCAACAACCTGCTGCAGATCATCAGCGCCAATCTCGATCTGCTGGCGTCGGACGAGGGCGCCGCCGCCAATCCGCGCCTGGCGCAGCGGCTGCAGAACGCCATCGGCGCGGTGACGCGCGGCTCGCGTCTGACGGCGCAGCTCCTGGCCTTCGCGCGGCGCCAGGCGCTGGACCCGCGCTCGCTCGATCTGGGCCGGGTGATCCGCGACATGACCGACCTGCTGCGCCGCACCCTGGGCGAGCGCATCGCGGTGGAGACGGTGATCGCGGGCGGGCTGTGGAACACGCTGGCCGATCCCACCCAGGTCGAGAACACCATCCTCAACCTGGCGATCAACGCCCGCGACGCGATGCCCGACGGCGGCAAGCTTACTTTGGAAGTGGCCAACGCCTATCTCGACGACGCCTATGCCGCCACCCATGCGGAGGTGACGCCGGGCCAGTATGTGATGCTGGCGGTGTCGGACACCGGCACCGGCATGTCGCCGGAGGTGGTGGCGCGGGTCTTCGAGCCTTTCTTCACCACAAAGCCGGAAGGCAAGGGCACGGGCCTGGGCCTCGCCCAGGCCTATGGCTTCGTCAAGCAGACCGGCGGCCATATCAAGATCTATACCGAGCTGGGCCACGGCACCACGATCAAGCTCTACCTGCCGCGCACGCGGCGCGAGCGCGATCCTATGCCAGGCGCGGGCGGCGGCCCGACGCGGGGCGGCAGCGAGCATGTGCTGGTGGTGGAGGATGACGAAGGCGTGCGCGCCGCCGTGGTGGACATGCTGACCGACCTGGGCTACCGCGTCTCCACCGCCGAGAATGCCGAAAGCGCGCTGGCGCTGCTGGAGACGGTCAAGCCCGACCTGATCTTCACCGATGTGGTGATGCCGGGGGAAATCCACACCCGTGAATTCACCCGCCGCGCGGCGCTGAAATATCCGGGCGTCAAGGTACTCTACACCTCGGGCTACACCCAGAACGCCATCGTCCATAACGGCAAGCTGGACGACGACGCCTTCCTGCTCTCCAAGCCCTATCGCAAGGAAGAACTGGCGCGCAAGCTGCGCAGCGTGCTGGACGGCACCGCGCGCGGGCCCATCGCGCGGCCCGCCTTCACGGACAAGGCCGCGCCCGCCGCCGGGGCCAAGGTGCTGGTGGTCGAGGATGTGGCGCTGATCCGCATGACGACGGTGGACATGGTGGAGCAGCTCGGCTTCACGGCGCTGGAGGCCGAGGACGGGCCGCAGGCGCTGGCGATCCTGAACGCGGACAATGCCATCGCCATCCTGCTCACCGATCTGGGCCTGCCGGGCATGAATGGCCGCCAGCTTGTCGAGGAGGCGCTGAAGCTCAGGCCCGGCCTCAAGGTGGTGATCGCCTCGGGCTATTCCGTCGAGGCGGCGGAAAGCGAGGCCCTGAAAGGCAAGGTCGCGCACCTGACCAAGCCGTTCGATCTGGCGCAGTTGAAACGGGCGCTGGCGGGGTAGGACAGGCGCGCATAACGCTCGCTCGTCTTGCCGCGCCCCAACAGCCGGATTGCGGCTTTGGTTTCCCGCTTCGCGGGAATGACAAATGGTTCTTTTGCGCCGGCATAAACAAAAGCCCGCGAGGCTTTCGCCTCGCGGGCTTTCCGTTTTCAGCTTTCGCCGATCCCGCTTACCAGGGGAAGGACGAAATATTGTAGGTCAGCGTCGCCATCACGTTCGAGCCGCATGCATTCGCCGTGGCCATCCAGAAGGCGCCGCACTGGGCCGCCGACAGGTCGGTGTCCACATAGCGCACATCCAGGGTCAGGCTGTTCCAGGTGGCGCTGGCGCCGATATCCCAGTGCGAATAGTCGCGCGAGCCGGAATATTTCGCCGCCTGCACCCACTGATGGCCGAAGGCGCCGCTGAAGGACAGCCAGTCATTCACCGGCACGACCACCTGGCCGTTGAGATAGTTGCCGGTGCCGCCGCCCAGGCTGAAATTGGGCGTCCAGGCCCAGGTGAGGTTGGTGGTGAGCGGACCCCAGGAACGGCTCAGCGTGTTGATCAGCTCGACGAAGCTGGCGTTGGGGGTGGCGGCGTTGAGGCCGGTGGTCTGCGCGTCGGGATAGCCATAGTAATAGACCTGCGCATTCCAGTTGGCGAAGCCGAACAGGTCGGTGTTCTTGCCGAAATACACGTCCCACTCATAGGAGGGGCTGCCGGCGGCGTTGAGCAGCCAGTTGGTCTTGGACGCCCAGGTGCCGACATAGAAACCCTCGGGGCCGCTGATATTGACCGTCGCCTGCGGCGCGGGCTGGCGGTCGTTCTGGCTGATGCCGCGGAAGCGGTAATCGCTCTGCACGGCCAGGCCCGCCGAGACGGAGAAGGGCGACTCGTCCTGCGCATGGGCGGCGCCGGCGAGCGCGCCGGTGACGGCCATCGCGCCGAACAGCGCCTTGGTCAGGTTCTTCATTGTGTATCCTCTCATTGAGCGCATCTTGGGATGCGTTAGGACCGGAAATCCGGCTTGGTCGGAAAATCTGGCTTGCGGCGGCGCCGTTCAATATGACACTTGCGTTCCACAGCGGCTTTTCCCGGCCGAATGTCGGGATTTGGCAAGGCGTTGTTGCAATGCAACACGCTGTTGCCTATTAGCTGGGCAGGTCGCCAAATTGCAGGGCAATACGGGTGGATTGTTCCCACGCGCTAGGGTAGCAGGGGATCGGATACGGAGTCTTCCGGGCGTGGCCAATACGGCGAATGACGCAGTGGATTCGCCCGGCGGCGTGATGCGCCTGCGCATCCTTCTGGTGCGGCATGGCCAGCCGGACCTGCCGCTGGCGCCCATCACCGGCCATCACGGGTTCCGCGATTATATCGGCGCCTATGAGGAGGCGGGGCTGGACCCTTCCAGCCTGCCGCCGCGCGAGCTGGCGGAACTGGCGCGGGAACTGGCGGCGGTCTATGCCAGCGACCGGCCGCGCAGCCATCAGAGCGCGCGGGCCCTGGCGGCGGCCGATCCCATCCTCGATCCCTTGTTCGCCGAAGCGCCGCTGGCCGCCCCGCCCATCCCGCTCCTGAAGATGAGCGTGCCGAAATGGGCCGTGGTGTCGCGCCTGCTCTGGCATCTGGGCTTCGCCCCCGGCATCGAGAATGCCAAGGCGGCCGGCGCACGCGCCGAGCGGGCGGCCGAGGCGCTGATCGCCCGCGCGCGCCGGGACGGAACCGTGGCGCTGGTGGCGCATGGCTATTTCAATTTCCTGATCGGGCGGGTGCTGGCGCGGCGCGGGTTCCGGCAGCGCGGCAGCCATCGCGCGCGTTACTGGAACACGGTGATCTACGAACGGCGGGAATAAATGGGCGAACGCAAGCTGGATGTGGCGGCGGCCGATGGCGCGGCCGAAGGCTTTCTCTATGCGCCGGAGGGCGAAGGGCCCTGGCCCGGCCTGATCTGGTACACCGATGTCTGGGGCATCCGTCCGGCCAACCAGGGCATGGCCCGGCGCGTGGCCGATGCCGGATATGCCGTGCTGATGCCCAACATCTTCTATCGCACCGACCGGCTGCCCATCATCGCAGGCGAGCCCGACCCGAACGATCCCACCACCAAGGCGCGGATGGAGCATCTGCTGGGGGCGCTGAGCGCGGAGATGATGCTGCGCGACGGCGCCGCCTATGCGGATTTCCTGCTGCGGCAGCCGGAGGTCAGAGGACCGAAGCTGGCGGCGGTGGGCTATTGCTTCTCGGGCCAGTTCGCGCTCTTCACCGCCGCCGCGGCGCCGGAAGAAATCGCCGCCGCCGCCTCCTTCCATGGCGGCTGGCTGGTGACGGAGGGGCCCGGCAGCCCGCACACGGTGCTGCCGCGCGTGAAAGCCGAGCTTTTCTTCGCCCATGCCAGCGACGATCCGCTGATGCCCGCCCAGGACATCGCCCGCTTCGAGGCGGCGCTGGCGGCATGGGGCGGGCGCTATGAGAGCGCCACCTGGCCCGCCAGGCATGGCTGGAGCGTGCCGGGACGGCCCGTCTATGACCGCGCGCAGTCCGAGCGGCATTTCGCGGCGCTGCTCGACCTTCTGGCGCGCACCCTCCGTTGAAGAGAGGCGGGGGCTGCGTTACGCCTTCGCAGGAGAGGGTGATTCGTCCGATGCGCCGCGCCGTTCTTGCCGCCGCCGCCGTGCTGCTGACCGTCGGCATGGCCCATGCCGCGCCCGCCCGGTATGTCAGCCAGCGCTCCGACAACGCCTATATGCGCGAGGGGCCGTCCTATGCTCACCGCATCCTCTGGGTTTACAAGCATCGCGGCTATCCCTTCGAGGTGCTGGCGCGCTACGACATCTGGCGGCGGGTGCGCGCCCATGACGGCACTATCGGCTGGATGAACGCCTCGGTGCTGAGCGACCGGCGCACCGTGCTGGTGACGGGCCGGACGCGCGTGCCGCTTTATGCCGATCCCGAACCGAACGCCAAGCTGGTGGCCTATGCCATGCCGGGCGCGACCGCCGAGGTTGAGGCTTGCGCGATCCGCTCCTGCCGCCTGCGCGCCCCCGGTCTTTCCGGCTGGATCGACAAGAGCCGCATATGGGGTGTCGGCAAGGACGAGGTTTTCAAGTAACGCCGTTCCTTTCCTCCCCCGCTTGCGGGGGAGGGGGACCGCGAAGCGGTGGAGGGGGGCAGCCCCCTCCGCTTCGCTCGCGATGCTCGCTCAGCACCTCCCCCGCGGGGCGGGGGAGGAAAGATTCAGTGCAGGAAGTGCCGCATCCCCGTGAAAACCATCGCCAGGCCCGCTTCGTCGGCGGCGGCGATCACGTCCTGGTCCTTGACCGAGCCGCCGGGCTGGATCACCGCCGTGGCGCCCGCTTCCGCCACCGTCAGGAGGCCGTCGGGGAAGGGGAAGAAGGCTTCCGAGGCGGCGGCCGAGCCGATGGTGCGGGGCGCGTCCCAGCCCGCGATCTTCGCCGCATCCTTGGCCTTCAGGGCGGCGATGCGCGCCGAATCCACGCGGGACATCTGGCCCGCGCCGATGCCCGCGGTCGAGCCATCCTTCACATAGACGATGGCGTTGGACTTCACATGCTTGGCGATGGTGAAGGCCAGCAGCATGTCGGCGATCTCCTGCTCGGTCGGCTGGCGCTTGGTCACGACTTTCAATTTCTCGCGCGTGATGCGGCCATTGTCGCGCGTCTGCACCAGGAAGCCGCCCGCCACGGTGCGACAGGTGAGGGTGGGCGCCAGCGGATCGGGCAGGCCGCCCGCCGTCAGCAGGCGCAGATTCTTCTTCGCCGCCAGGATGCGGCGCGCGTCCTCATCGGCGTCGGGGGCGATGATCACCTCAGTGAAGATCTTGCCGATCTCCTCCGCCGTCTCGCCGTCCAGGGGGCGGTTGAAGGCCAGCACGCCGCCAAAGGCCGAGACGCTGTCGCAGGCCAGCGCCTTGAGATAGGCGTCCTTGAGGCTGGCGCCCAGCGCCACGCCGCAAGGATTGGCGTGCTTGATGATGGCGCAGGCGGGCGCGGCCTTCGGGTCGAACTCCGCCACCAGTTCATAGGCGGCGTCGGTGTCGTTGATGTTGTTGTAGGACAGCTCCTTGCCCTGGAGCTGCACCGCCGTCGCCACGCCGGGCCGGTTCGAGCCGTCGGCATAGAAAGCCGCCTGCTGGTGCGGATTCTCACCATAGCGCAGGGGCTGGCGCAGAAGGCCGCCAAAGGCGCGGCGGCGCGGCGGTTCGCTGTCGCCCGCCCTGGCCAGCTCGCCCGCGAACCAGTTCGACACGGCGGCGTCATAAGCCGCGGTGCGGGCGAAGGCGCGCCCAGCCAGTTTGCGGCGCAGGGTCAGCGTCGTGGCGCCGCCATGGGTCGCCATCTCGTCCAGCACGGCCTTGTAGTCCTCGACATCCACCACCACCGTCACCCAATCATGGTTCTTGGCGGCGCTGCGGGTCATGGCCGGGCCGCCGATATCGATATTCTCGATGCTGGTCTCGAAACCGGCGCCGCGCGCCACTGTGGCCTCGAAGGGATAGAGATTGCAGACCAGCAGATCGATGCCTTCGATGCCATGCGCCGCCATCGCCTCGGCATGGTCAGGCTTGTCGCGCAGCGCCAGAAGCCCGCCATGGACATTGGGGTGCAGGGTCTTCACCCGCCCGTCCATCATCTCCGGGAAATGGGTGATCTCCGAGACGTCGAGCACGGTGAGGCCCGCATCGCGCAGCGCCTTGGCGGTGCCGCCGGTCGAGATCAGTGTCACGCCATGGCCGGCCAGGCCGCGGGCGAATTCGATCAGCCCGGTCTTATCGGAGACGGAAAGCAGGGCGCGGGAAATCTTGCGGAGCGACATGGCGCGACTCGGGCGGCTGGGCGGTGTCGCGCGCCTCTTACTTCTTCAGGAACCAATATAAAAGGCCCAAACCGGCACTTGCGCACAGCGAATAGGTGGCGGGAATCCGCAAGGGCCGCTCCTGCCACTGCACCACGAAATCCAGGGGCTGCGGTTCCAGGTCCAGCAGCAGGAAGACCGGAACCAGCATCGCCGCCCCCAGGACGACGATCAGCGCCACGAAGAACAGCTTGCGCATGGCTCAGGACATGGGGCTGAGGCCCAGCCGCGCGAACAGCGCCTGGTCCTCCTGCGCCACCGGGTTGGGGGTGGTGAGCAGCCGCTCGCCATAGAAGATGGAGTTGGCCCCGGCCAGGAAGCAGAGCGCCTGGGTCTCGTCGCGCATACTCTCGCGCCCCGCCGACAGGCGCACCATGGCGCGCGGCATGGTGATGCGCGTCACCGCGATCATGCGCACGAAATCCAGCGGGTCGAGCGGGGTGGCAAGGCCCTGAGGCGTGCCTTCGATCCGCACCAGCGCGTTGATCGGCACGCTTTCGGGATGGACGGGCAGGGTGGCCAGGGCATGGATCAGCCCGACCCGGTCCTCCGCACTCTCGCCCATGCCGACAATGCCGCCGCAGCAGACATTGATGCCCGCGTCGCGCACATGCGCCAGGGTGTCGAGCCGGTCCTGATAGGTTCGTGTACTGATGATATGGCGGTAATATTCGGGCGAGGTGTCGAGATTGTGATTGTAATAGTCGAGGCCCGCCTCTTTCAGCCGCTGCGCCTGTGGCGCCGTGAGCATGCCCAGCGTGACGCAGGTCTCCATCCCCATGGCCTTGACGCCTTCGACCATGGCGCAGACCGCGTCCAGATCGCGGTCCTTGGGCTCGCGCCAGGCCGCGCCCATGCAGAAGCGGCTGGCGCCCGCCGCCTTGGCCTTGGCGGCGTCGGCCAGCACCGCCTCCACCGCCATCAGCTTGGAGGCTTTCAGGCCGGTGTCGTGCTTCGACGACTGGCTGCAATAGCCGCAATCCTCCGGGCAGCCGCCGGTCTTGATGGAGAGCAGGGTCGAGATCTGCACCTGCGTCGGATCGAAATGGGCGCGATGGACGCTTTGCGCCCGGAACATCAGCTCCGGGAAGGGCAGGGCGAAGAGAGCGGCGATCTCTTCCCGCGTCCAGTCGTTGCGCGGGGCGGTCCTGAGGCCGGGGGCGGGGGCATTCATGCGGCCCTACAATATCACAATGGTGCCCCAGGCCGGACTTGAACCAGCACGCCCGTGAAGGCGACAGATTTTGAGTCTGCTGCGTCTACCGTTCCGCCACTGGGGCAGCGATTTCCTGAACGGAAGCGGGAATATAGTCATGGCTCGGCCCCGGTCAAATGCGGGTGCCCACCGCCCGGCGCTGCCGCCAGCCCGCCGCCTGCAATGCCAGGGTGAGCGCCACCGCCGCGATGCTGGCCCAGAGGAAGGCGCCGCGCCCGCCGCCGCTCTGGTAGCCGAAGGTGTGCGCCGCCGCCAGCGCGAAGCAGGCATAATTCCAGCGCTGCAGTTTCTTCCAGCCGGGCGTCCCCAGTTTGCGCAAGGAAGCGTCGTTGGAGGTCGCCAGCAGCAGGAGCAGGATCAGAGCCGCGATCAGGCCGGTGTCGTTGTTGAAGCCGAACAGGTCGGTGCGGAAGGGCTGCGCGTGGCCCTTCGCTTGCCAGTCCTCGTAAATGTAATAGAGCCATGGCCGCCCGCGCAGATGCACGAACTGGCCGAAGCCGGTGTGGAAGAGGCCGGTGATCCCCGCCCAGATGCCGATGTCGCGGCGCAGGTCGAAGGAAACGGGCAGCCGTTCGCCCATCAATTGTTTCCATGGCCCGATCGTCAGCGCCAGACAGAGCAGCGCCAGCGCCGGATAGGCGGAGGCGAAGGAAAGCCGCGTGATGACGTCGCTGTAAGGCCGCGTCACATACAGAAGAAAGCCGCTGGCGAGGCAGATCGCAGCGATGGGCAGGTGATGCCGCAGCAGGCGGCGCGACAGGCGGACGGAGAGCATGACGTTCCCGATTTTTGCGCGACCATGCCATGCTTCGTTCCCGCCGCAAAGCGTCAAGTTCCCGGCACCATTTCCCCCGCGTGGCGTTCGCAAGTGGCAAGCCAATCCGGTGCGCCATGCGCCTGCCTTGTTCCATCGCCCGCCGCATGGCGGAACAGGGCCGCACCCGGGGCTTCGATCATCTGCGGCTGCTCCTGGCCATCGGCGTGGTCGTGTTCCACAGCTTCATGCTGTCCCAGGGCGATATGCGCGACATGCCGGACTGGTTCGGCCCCGTGGCCGCGATGCTGCTGCCGGGCTTCTTCGCGCTCAGCGGCTTTCTGGTGGCGGGCAGTCTGGTGCGCGCCCCGTCGCTGCGCGCCTTTCTCCTGCTGCGGCTGCTGCGCATCGGGCCGGCGCTGCTGCTGGTGGTGGCGCTGACGGCACTGGTGCTGGGGCCGCTGGTATCGGCGCATGGCCTCCCGGCCTATTTCGCCAACCCGGCCTGGATCGCCTATTTCGGCAACGCCATCGGCCTGATCCAGTTCGGCCTGCCCGGCGTGTTCGAGGACAATCCGCGCGGGCCGGTCGTCAACGGCTCGCTCTGGACGATCCCGCTGGAGGGAGCCTGCTACATTCTGCTGGCGGGCATCGCGCTTCTGGGCTTGCTGCGCCGCCCCGGCCTTTTCTTCGCCGCGGTGCTGGCGGCTTCGATCGCGCTGGCGCTGCTGCGGCCCGCCATTCCGGGTGTGCTGACGCCCGACCTGGTGCTGTTCTTCTTCGCGGGCGCGGCGCTTTATGGCCTGCGCGCCGCCGTGCCGCTGAGTTTCGCGCTCTGCGCTGTCTGCCTGCTGCTCTGCTTCTGGCTGGTGCGTCCGGGCGAGGGACTCCATGCCCTGGCATTGCCGCTGGCCTATGTCGTGGTCTGGCTGGGATTGCGGGTGCTGCCGCCGCTGCCCGGCGACTATTCCTATGGACTTTATCTCTCTGCCTACCCGCTGCAGCAGCTCTACAGCCTCCTGTTCCCCGATTTCCGCATCTGGTGGGCCAACCTGGCCTTCGCACTGCTCTTCGGCCTGATCTATGCGGCTGCAAGCTGGCATCTGCTGGAATCGAAGGTCCTGGCGCTGCGCGGGCGGATCAGGCCGCGGCGTCAGGCGGCCGTCCATCCCCCGTCGATGCTGATGACCGCCCCGGTGATGGACCGCGCCATGTCGCCGGAAAGATAGAGCGCCAGGGCCGCGACCTCTTCCACCGTGACGAACTGCTTGGTGGGCTGCGCCGCCAGCAGCACGTCCCGGATCACCTGCTCGCGCGACAGGCCGCGCGCCGCCATCGTGTCGGGGATCTGCTTTTCCACCAGCGGCGTCCAGACATAGCCGGGGCAGATGGCGTTGACGGTGATGCCGTGCTGCGCCGTCTCCAGCGCCACGGTCTTGGTCAGGCCCGCCACGCCATGCTTGGCGGCGACATAGGCCGACTTGAAGGGCGAGGCGACCAGCGCATGGGCGCTGGCGGTGTTGATGATGCGGCCATGCCCACGCGCCTTCATCCCCGGCACGGCCGCGCGGATGGCATGGAAGGCGGCCGACAGGTTGATGGCCAGGACCTGGTTCCATTTCTCGAGGGGGAAATCCTCCACCGGCGCGACGAACTGAATGCCCGCATTGTTGACCAGGATATCCACCCGGCCCAATTCCTTTTCCGCCATGGCGATCATGGCGGCGATCTCCTCCGGCTTGCTCATGTCGGCGGGGGAATAGAGCGCCCGTACGCCGAATTCCGCTTCGATGCCCGCGCGCTCGGCCTCGATGGCGCCGGCCTCGCCGAAGCCGTTGATCAGCACGGCGGCGCCTTCCCTGGCGAAGGCGCGGGCCAGCGCCAGCCCGATACCGCTGGTGGAGCCCGTCACCACCGCAACCTTGCCCTTGAGCATGACATCCCTCCTTCGCCCGCCGCGCCATGATGACACGCCGCCGCCTCGCGCCAAGCGGAAAGGCGCGGCGGCGAAAGCGCGCGGGGCCGCCCGCGCGGATTACGGCGTTAACCGCCCTTAACGCTTTGCTGGCGTTTCCCGGCTATGCTCACCGGATGCGCAAGCTCGCCCTCGCCCTGCTGCTTCTGGCGCCAGCCCCGGCTTTCGCCGCCGAGGGCAAGGTGATGCTGGTCACCGTCAAGTGCCATGACCTGTTCGTGGTCGAGATGGGCGAAAAGCGCTATGCGCTGCTGGAATGGTATGGCGGCTACCGGCCGGAGAAGGGCGACATCCTGACGGGGAACTTCGTCCATTTCGGCGTGCAGGACATGTATGTGGGCCAGCGCCGCCTGCGGGTCTGGGTCTCGGACTATGACCTGACCCAGGACCAGATCAACGACCGGCTTGCCGACCGCTGCGGCTGACCGGCCCCGCCGCTTGCGGCAGACAGGACATGGGAGCATAGAGCCGCGCCATGAATTATCGGCACGCCTATCACGCCGGGAACTTCGCCGATGTGGTCAAGCATGTCGCGCTGGTCGCCATCCTCACCCATCTGCGGAAGAAGGCGGCGCCCTTCGCGGTGATCGACACCCATGCCGGGCGCGGCGCCTATGACCTTTCGGGTGAGGAGGCGCGCAAGACGGGCGAGGCGGCCAGCGGCATCGGCCGCCTTGCGGGCCTTGCGCCGCCCTTGCCCCAGGCGCTGGCGGATTATCTCGCCATCGCGGGGCAGGAGGCGGCCTATCCCGGCTCGCCGCTGATCGCGGCGCGGATGCTGCGTCCGCAGGACCGGCTGGTGGCGATCGAGCGGCATCCGGAGGAAGCGGCGCCGCTCAAGGCCGTGCTGGCGCCCTGGCGCAAGGCGAGCGTGGAATCCGCCGACGGATACTTACGCCTGCCCAAGCTTTTGCCGCCGCCCGAGCGGCGCGGCCTGGTCCTGATGGACCCGCCCTTCGAGGCGCTGGACGAGTTCGAGCGGCTGGGCGCGGCGGTGCGCGCCGCCCATCGCCGCTTCGCCACCGGCATCTATCTGGTCTGGTATCCGGTCAAGAGCCATAGCGCGGCGGAAGCCTTTGTGGGCGAGGCGCTCACCACCGGCGCCCCGGCGCTGACCATCGAGGCGGCGGTGAATGCGCCCGACGGCAAGCTGGCCCGGGCGGGCATCCTGGTGCTGAACCCGCCTTTCGGTTTCGAGGCGGCGATGACGGCGGTCCTGGCCCGGCTCGAGCCGGTGCTGGAGGCCCGGACCCGGCTGGAAATCCGGACATGAGGCCCAAGCCTTGGCGGATATACTTGCCTTGAGCGGCGGGCGCGGCTATCACCCGCCCCTGACGGACAGGTGGTCGAGTGGTTGAAGGCACCGCACTCGAAATGCGGCGTAGGTGCAAGCCTACCGTGAGTTCGAATCTCACCCTGTCCGCCACTTACCCTCGCGAAAGGCGTCTCCCGATCCGGCTATGGCCGGATTTTTCAGTTGTTTTCGAGGGTTATGCGGGAAGGCCTATTCACCGGCCTCGGCGCCAGGAGGCACGGAAGCGTTCTCTCGGAGCCGATATTCTCCGGACCTATTGCCTGCGCCGTTTTGGTGAATTCCTTACAAGCAGCAGAAACTAAGGCGTTTTTCATTTGGTGTTGCTGAGCATTTCGATGTCAGCGGCGTTTGCCAGAAGGAACTGAGAGCGAACGTGTCTCTATTCGGCTCAAAGTCAGCCTTGGACGCCATTCGTCGAATCCTGGTCCGCCTCCCAGTCGGCGTAGGTGCGTCCATCGGGGAGCTTCCAAAGAATGCGCCCGTTGGCGCTTGCTCCGATGATGGTCGCCGCTGCAGCGGAGGCAGAGGTGAAACTGTAGTCGCTGGAAAACACCAGGAAATCGTCTTCCTCTCGAAGCACGCCCTTTTCTAGGAGGATGTTTCGGATCGCGGTCGTGCCTCTAGGTATCGTTCGAGTCGTTCGGACCCTCGCCTTCGATCCGCCCTTGACGACGAAGTCCCCTGATGTTCCGATCTCCATCTCTGCCGCAAACCCTTCACCACGAAAGAAGAAGCAGGGACTTTGGGTGGTTTGGGGCTTTGGAGGGTCCCGATCCAACATCTGATCGGATGCTCGCCCGCGAATTTCGCGGAACAGATCCCAGCCAAGCGCACCGACCAGCGTTTTTGTCTGATCCACGAACTCGTCCATCGCGGCGCGGTCGGGCAGCGGAAGCTTGCCGGCGTCGTCGGACGGTGTCCGCGAATTGGGGAGGGTCCAGCGCGGATTGCTCCCAACACCGCGGATCAGGCACGCCTCAACATAACGAGCGTGGCTCTTTGTAAGGTTCTCGTCCTTGCTGATCAGCACGACGGTATCCGTCCAGAACCCCTTGGTGTCGCGTCCTGCTTCATTTGAGTTGTGATACGATAAGCGGGCGCCGATGCCTTCGGACTCGCCGATATATCCAAGCTGCCGGTCCTGGGCTTCTTCGTCGGCGCCGATGAGTATGTATACGCCGGGCCGCTCGATCTCGGGGAAGGCCTCGCGAACCCGCCGGAGCTGGTTGCGACGGAAGGCGATTGCCTGGATCGTTGACATCGAGATTTGCGCCACACGAATGCCGTTCGGATCTCCATCGAGAAGAAAGATGTTTATCGAACGGGGCTTGTTCATGCCGTCCCCTTCTCTTTTGCAGCAGAAGCTGCAGACGCTCGATGGACGGGGTTGGCGCAGTTGAAGCGACCATATTCCTGCAAATGTACCTGGCCGGGCCCGCTGGATTGGTGGGAGCTAATCATTCGCTCCACACCTCCGCCGCCAGGGGTAAATCATTGAGCTCTGCGCGCGCCTCCCGCCATGCCGGATAATGCTTCGTCATCAATGTTAGAAAGCGCTCACTGTGGTTCGGCTCGATAAGGTGAACCATTTCGTGCAGGATGACATATTCCAGCAGGTCTCGTGGCTTTTTCACCAACTCAGTGTTTAGGCGAATATTGCGCTGACGGGAGTTGCAGCTACCCCATTTTGTCTTCATTCGCTGGAGGAAGTAGCTGGCAACCTCTACGCCGAGCTTCGCCTCCCATTTTCGTATCAGCGGAGGGACAGCTTCATGTAGCAGTGACCGATGCCACTCCTGCATGATCTCTTCCCGCTTTGCGGGCGAGCTTCCGGGACGGACAGTGAGTGTGATCCTGCGATGGTCCAGCCGAACGAAAGGCTTCACGTCCTTCTCAACAAGGGAAAGCAGATAGCGCCGTCCCCATAGATAATGGCTCTCTCGCTCGACAAATTGGCGCGGAGTCTCCCGCGCCTGGCCGAGCAATTTCGCCTGCTGGTCCCGGATCCAGCCGATCTTGGATGCCGCATAGGCGCGGGCCACTTCGGGGCGGGTCGCCAAAGGAGCGACAAGGGTGACGCGCCCGCTCGGCGGATGTACCGATAGATGGACATTCTTGATGTCCTTCCGGGTCATCGCGATGGTGATATCGCCGAGCTGGATCGTTTCCGTCATCAATACCCCGGCTGATTCTTGATGATCTCGAAAACCGCCAACGTGGCCTCGCGATCGCGGTCGAGAATGGGAAACAGGGCATTGAGTACCTGCGCTTCGCGTGCCTGGTCGCCCTTCCATCCCGCGGGAGCGCGTTCACGGACGGCCAGATCGATCCGCAGGGCCAGCGCGGCCTTGTCGTCGTCATTCGCAGGGCACTGGAAGGTCGACGCGGAGATCGATGCGAGGTTGTTAAAGATGACCGTCGCCTCTCGTTTGCCATGCAGCGCCGAAGGGATGCCTGCATCGGGTTGCTTCGCGGCCAGCCGCTTCACTAGCTCTTCCGCCTTCCGCAGGAACTCCTCATAGGCGACCGCGTCTGCCCGGCTCTGCTTGATGAGATCGTCCAGCAGCTTCGACATCTGTTCGTAGAATCTGGGGTCTGTGAGCTGGTCGCGGATGATGGTCTTCCGGACGTTGTTGATGATGCTCTCGGCGATGGCGTTCCTGGTGAGTTTGCCTTTCTCGTTGAGCTTTCGGGCGATGGCGTCGTGAATGCCGGTCTCGATAATGAGTTCGGTCAGCGGGAGCTGGTCCAGCTCCCCCAGGTCGGCCGCCGGGTCGGCCTGGACATAGGTATTTAGCAGATGTCGCATATCCGCTTCGTAGGGCTTGATGTCGAGTTCCTCGCCCGAGTGCTTCTTGATGGCGGAGCGGATCTCGCCGTAGAACTCGGCTTCCTTCTGCAGCGCGGCCGCGTCGGCGTCAGAGTATCCGGCTTCGGTGAGGTCCTGCGCGATGGCAGCAAAGGCGCGAACAAAGACCGCCACTGCCTTGTAGAACGAAACCCGCAACGGCTCGGTCTCACTGAGCGCGTTTGGGTTCGCAGCATCGCCGCAGAAATAATGAAGAAACTGCTCCACTTCACGCGGCAAGGGGACGGGTTCGCACAAGTAACGCAGGCCTTCGCGGGCTTCGTCGAGCCTCCGTTTGCCTTCCTCCAGCCAGTTCTTCAGATGGACGTTGTTCTCTCCGCCGCTGCCCTCGTCGATGTCCAACTCGTCTGAACTGTAGACGGCGATCGCCTGCTGCACGTCGCCGAACAACTCCTTGAAATCAACGATGTGGCCGTATTCCTTGTCTTCGCCATCAAGCCGGTTGGTGCGGCAGATGGCTTGGAACAGATTGTGGTCGCGCAGTTCGTTGTCGAGGTAAATATACGTGCAACTTGGCGCATCGAAGCCGGTGAGCAGTTTGCTGACCACGATCAGCAGCTTCATGTTCGCGGGCTCCTCGATGAAGCGCCGCTTTACCTCGTCTTCGTACTGTTTGGTGGTCTGGCCTTGCCGCAGTACATGCTTGGTGTAGGTATCGAACTTGTAGCGCTCGTCGCTGTTGGCTGGCTCGCGGGAGATCGCGTTGTGGTTCGGCTCGTAAGATGTGACGATCCCACAGTACGAGCCGAAGCTCGTATTCTGAAACAGACGGAAGTAGTGGCATGCGTCATAAATCGACGGTGCGACCAGGATCGCAGTCCCGCGGTCATTGTTCAGGCGGGGTTTTAGGCTGAAGTCTTCGATGATGTCAGCAATGACGCGCTGCTTGCGCTCCGCAGCGCTCATCAGCTGTTCCATCGTCGCCCAGCGTTTGCGCAGAACAGCCTTCTGAAAATTGTTCAGGCCCTTGGTCTTCTGCTCGAACCACTGATCGATGGCGGCCTGCGAGGTGAGGCGTTGCGGTACGTCGCGTGCCTCGTATTTCAAGTCGAGGATAACGCCGTCGGCAACGCCCTCATGGAACTTGTAGGTGTGGATGTAGGTGCCGAAGACGTCCCGCGTCATCTGCTTGTCCTTGCGCAGAAGCGGCGTGCCGGTGAACCCGATGAAGACCGCGCCCTCGAGCCAGCGCTTCATCTGCTTGTTCATGTCGCCGCCCTGTGTACGGTGGCACTCGTCCACGAACACGTAGAAGCGCCCCGTGACAGGGGGAGGATCCCCCTTGAGGTCTGCCGCGTCGAACTTGTGGATGAGCGCGCATAGCAGGCGCGGCGTGGCCGCTCCGAGCTTCTCCACGAACTCCGCCCGCGAGGTTATTCGCGGCGATGGCGACTCCGCGCCGATCACGCCCGCGTTCTTCATCACCCCCTCGATCTGCTTGTCCAGTTCGTCGCGGTCGGTGATGACGAGAATGCGAGCTTCGGGGTCGTGCTCCATCAGCCATTTGGCGATCAGCACCATGAGGATGCTCTTGCCGCTGCCCTGGGTGTGCCAGATGACACCGCCCTCGCGCCTGCCAATGCGTTCCTGTGCGGCCTTGACGGCGAAGAATTGATGCGGCCGCGGTACCTTTTTGTGGCCGGCATCAAAGATGATGAAATTTCGGATCAGGTCGAGCAGCCGGGCCTTGCTGCACATCTGGGCGAGCGGCCGGTCGAGCAGTGCCCCGGGAGTGGGTGGCGCACCCGAGGCCGCTTCGTCCTTCCACGTCACGAAGAACTGCTCAGGCGTGCCGGTCGTGCCGTAGCGCAGGCCCTGCGAGTCGCTACCCGCTAGCAGGAGCTGCGCGGTGCTGAAGAAGCCCTTATTGAAGATTTCTTCCTGATTGGTGATGAGCTGGCGCACACCATCAGCCAGCTCCACCGAACTACGCTTCAACTCGATCACTGCAATAGCAAGACCATTGAGATAGAGCACGATGTCGGGTCGGCGCTGGTGGCCGCCCTTCAGCGTCACCTCCTCGGCGAGTGCGAAGTCGTTGTTCTCTGGGTGCTCCCAGTCGATCAGATGCACGGTCTCGTACGCCTGGCCCGCCGCGATCTGCACCGGGACGCCGTAGCGCAGCAATTGGTATGTACGCAGGTTGGCCTGGTAAAGCGTGATACCTGTCGAGTCCGCGGCGGTCTCGAGCCTTTGTAGTGCGGCCGAGATGTGGGCTGGCGAATAGCCGCGCGCGGCGAGATTGTCGCGTAAAAGGTCCGCCTCGATGGCACGGTTCCCCTCGCGCTTCGACCAGTCGCCCAGGTGGCGATAGCCTAGACCGCCCTGATCCTCAGGGCTCGTGATAAGGGCTGCGAGGCGGTCCTGTGTCGCGCGTTCGCTGCGGGGGCGATCAGGCATGGGCAGCCTCCGGTTCACATGTCTCTACCGTTGAAACAGGCAGGCGCACCCGGCCGGTCAGCAGGGCCTGCATCATGGCCTGCTTGAGGTCGCGGGTCTTTGCGAGCCTTGCCTCAAGTGCAGCAATCTCGGCTTCCATATCCGACAGAACCCTTGCGATGGCTCTCTGCTCGTCCGGTTCGGGGAGTGCGATCTCCGCGCTCGCTATGTGCTTGCGATTTGTGGCGTAGACCTTCGTGCCTGCCGCCAGCCGCCGAAGATGCGCGATGAACGTTGGGATAAACTGCAGGTAGCCCTTGAAGCCGTCGGCGAGCACCTGCTTGTCGAAGCGGGCTGCAATCGTGTGTTGCCCGGCGACGGCCTCAACACCTTTGGCTCCTTCAATCTCCAAGGATTTCCCGACGCCAAGGAGATCTTCGGAAGCATCAACAAACACGACGTCACCATCCTCGAGACGAGTCAGGCGAGCGGCGGCGGCTGCCGGGAGGCGCGGCATTATTGCCTTGCTCAGATCGAGGCGGATCAATGGAGATACATGGATATCGCCATAGTGAAGGTAGCAAATCGGATCGTTGAGGGTGAGTTGAGCGCGCGAATGCACGCCGTTGCGCAGGAAGGATACATGGTCGCCTAGCCGCTTCTCCTGCCATGGCGCGGTGAAGCCCGGCAGGCGGGACGCGCCGGTAAGCAGGCGCTGCATCGCGCCGGTCCGCAGGTCGCGCTTCTTGGCGATCAGTCGTCGAATCGCGGAGATTGCAGCGTCTACATCCGAGAGCGCCTCCGCGATTGCTTCCTGCTCTGCACGGGGCGGACGCGCCAGAATGGTGGCGGATAATGACCGCCCGTTCGTCAGCGCCCGCGTGGTGTACGTCGCCCGCGCAATCACCTGCTGCCGGAAGTATTTCGGCGAAAAGCAGTAAGCTTTGAAATGGTCATCCAGGCTGTCATCCGTGGGGCGGGCGCGAAGCACGAAGCCGCTGAAGACTGTGTCCTTCGCCGGATCGAGCATGGCAGCGGCAACCCCAATCTCTTCAACCGTCTCGGAAGTGCGGGTAAAGAACACGTCGCCCTTCCGGACCTCGAACGCCTCAAGCTCCGATCTCGATACGTCGACGCGCCCCTTTAAGTGATCCAATCGAAGGCCGGGCCGCCCGAACACGTCCATGTAGTTCACGATGGGCGTGCCGTAGCCGAAGTACTTTTTCGCCTTGTTCAGACCGTTCTTGAAAGTGAACAGGTCGCCTAGCGGCACTGCATCCCAATCCTCTGGAATGATGCCGATCTCGGTCAGTTTGTAGTCGGGCCTCACGTCCATGCGGCACCCATTGCCTTCAGATGTGTCGCAACCCGAGCGGCGAGCGCATCGACCTCGTCTTCGAGCTTTGGGAGCGGCACGGCATAGCGTTCTGCCAACTCTCGAACTCGGTCAGTGAGGGTCTGCGAGACACGGTCGATCTCGTCCTGCACAGTGGCCGACAGCCGCGCCATCCACTTGTCGTCCACCACCAGAGTCTTGATTTCGGCTTCGGTGAGCTTGGGATATTTGGCATCGATCTTCTTGTCCAAGGCCTCCTGCTCGGCCTTGCGCCTGGCCTTTGCCTTGGTCTGCTGTTCGAGAAGATCAGCATAAGCCTGCAGCGCGGCGCGCTCGTCGTCGTAGAGGGGGTCTTTGCCGATCTCCTTCAGCCGCGCCTTCACGGCCTTCGCGACGATCTTCTGCTTGTCGCCCTCGCCCTCTATCACCTCGGCCAGAAGTCCGTCCTCGCCGCTGTTTTCCTCCAGCATCTCCTCGAGCTGTTGTTCCAACGACGCGAGTTGGGTGTCGAGCGCTTCGATGGCGTCGCGTTCGGCGGCGAAGTAGCGGGCCACGAGGATCGACGCGGGAATGAGGTCCGATTTGAAGCGCCGCTTACCCTTCAGATAGTCGTGCGGCTCCGGCCAGGTGAGCTTATTGTTCTTGTCCTTGACCTGGATGATTTCGCGCGGCTGAGCACCCTTTACCCAGCCGTCGGCGGCGATCAGGTAGGCGTCGTCCTGCATCGCCTCGACCCAATAGTCCATGAGGTGCTGGTACACGTCGTAGGCATTGATCAACGGGGCCTTTCGGAACGTGGCGAGCAGTTCCTCGGCGATGGTCTCGATCAACTCCTTCGGGTGACCCTCCTGGCCGAAGTCGGTGAGGCGCGGCGTGCTCGCATTGCGCCAGTCGACGAAGAGCCTTGCCGCTTGCTGCTGGAACGCGGCGAACTCGGCATGACCGAGAATAGCGGGTTTCACTTCGGCGAGCGGCAGCCTGAGGCGCCCATAGCCGGGTCGGTCGGCCGGATCGAAGAGGACCTGGCGCACACCTGGGAGCACCTTCCAATACGCGCCGAGCGCATCGAGATCGCGCTCCGGGATGCCGCCGCGCAGATGCCCATCTATGTCCTGAATATCCTCCGGCTCGGTACTGTCGATGTAGCGTGGCAGATTGAGGTTGAAGTCGTTCTTCGGGTCGGTGATCTCGGCCAACGGCACCATCCGGGCGTAGCGCGGAACATCGGCCTGTTTGGTGAACGTGTCGACGATGCGGTGGATGTCCTGTTCGCGCAGGCGGTTCTTAGCGCCGTCCTTGATGAAACCCTTGGAGGCGTCGATCATGAACACACCCTTGCGGGCTGCGGCGTTTTCCTTGTCGAGCACCAAGATGCATGCCGGGATGCCGGTGCCGTAGAAGAGGTTTGCAGGCAGGCCGATGATGCCCTTGAGATAGCCGGAGCGGACAAGCTGCTGGCGGATCTTGGCCTCGGAATTCCCACGGAAGAGCACGCCGTGCGGAAGGATGCAGGCGGCTTTGCCCGTGCCCTTCATCGAGCGAATGATGTGGAGCAGATAGGCGTAGTCGCCTTGCTTGGCGGGCGGCTCACCCCAGGCGAAGCGCTGGAAGGGATCCTTCGAGGGCGTGAGGCCCGACGTCCAGGTCTTATCGGAAAACGGCGGATTGGCGACGACATAGTCGTAGGTGCGAAGCTGCTCGCCGTCCTTGAACTTCGGCGCGGCCAGGGTGTTCCCGGAGAGGATGTTGGCCGTCGGGAAATCGTGCAGGATCATGTTCATGCGGGCCAGGCCCGCAGTAGTCACGTCCTTCTCCTGTCCTTCGAGCGTGATGTGCTTTCCGGCCTGGGCGGCGACCTTCAGGAGCAGCGAGCCCGAGCCGCAGGTCGGATCGTAAGCCGTGGTCGCAGCCTTGGTGTTGTGCGGCGAGATGCCGATCACCTGCGCGATGACCCGGCTCACCTCCGACGGTGTATAGAACTGCCCCTTGCTCTTGCCGCTTTGGGTCGCGAAGTGCCGCATCAGGTATTCATAGGCATCGCCGAGGATGTCGTCGTGGTCGGCCCGGTTCTCAGAGAAGTCGAGTTCCGGCTTCTGAAATATGCCGATCAGGTTGGTCAGGCGATCGACCATCGCCTGGCCTTCGCCAAGCTTGTTCGGATCATTGAAGTCCGGGAAGTCGCTGCGGGCGAGTCGCGTATTAGCCTCGATGAGGGGCTGGATGATCTGCGTATTGATCTTGTCCCCGATGTCGCTTTTGCCCTTCAGCGCCACCATGTCCGTGAAGCTCGCGCCTTTGGGTATTGTCACCGGAGGAGCGAAGTCACTGCTGTTCCCGTACTTGTCGGTGATGTACTTGATGAACAGCATGAACAGTACGTAATCCTTGTACTGACTGGCATCCATGCCGCCTCGGAGCTCGTCGCACGAAGCCCAGATCGAGGAGTAGAGGTCGGATTTCTTGATCGCCACTTCAGATATTTCCCTTCTTCCGGGGGGACTGCGCTTGCTCTTCGACCGCCTTCAACCGCTCGAACTCCTCCACCGACATCACCACAACGACGGGCCGACCGTGCTTGGCGACCGCGACCGGCTCGGCGCGGGCGAGGTCGATCAGCCGACCGAATCCGTACTTCGCGTCTTTCGCGCTCAGGGTCTGCATGCGACTCCCCCGCCTAGGCCTTGAGAACTTTTGGCCAATTTGGCCCAATGAAGCAATAGCAGCAGTTGGGGTAGACGTACGAAACGAGCTGGTCAGGCGCCGGAGAAGGTATTCTTCTGGTCGTTCCAGCTGAGTGGGAACGGCTCCATCAGTCGCGCGAGGGTGACGAGCGTCTCCTGCCGCCCGTCAAGAACTGCCTCGACGACCTCCGGCGAGAGCAGCGTTAGGCGCAGCACGCGCGTCATGTAGGACGGCGCGATCTCCTCGCGTTCGGCCAGTTCGGCGATGGTCGTGAACTCTCCCGACTCGAGCAATCGCTTCCAGCGAAAGGCCCTTGCAAGTGCCTTGACCAGAGTGTTGTCGGTCTTCCGCCTTTGAGGAGAGCTAACAGGCAGAAGCATCTCTTTTCGCCCACAGCGCTTCACTACCCGGAACGGGACGTGGAGGATCATGGTGTCTGGGGTGGACTTGGCGCGGGTCATGTGGCTTGCTCCAGGTCGCCCGCCTGCATCTCTAGCGCAAGCCCGGTGAGCCCATCGACGCGCAAGCGAACGTTCAGCCCTCGGGCACCGATGTCGATGCGCTCGACCAGCAGCTGAACGATCCGGGCCTGCTCGGTTGGGAAGAGTTCATCCCACAGCGGGTCAAGGCGCGTGAGTCCCTGGCGGACCTCGATCTCGGTAATTGCTGGGTCGCGCGCCCGCGCCGCCTTCCATGAGCCCGCCACGATCTCGGGCTGGCGGAACACGGCGCGCAGCTGGTCCATGACCGCCGACTCGATCTCTCCCGCCGGGACCCGGCCGACCGGACATGAACCTGCGCCATGCTTCAGTACCGTCTGGCTGACGTAGTAGCGGTAAAGTTTCCCGCCCTTCCGCGTGTGGGTCGGCGAGAATGCGGCGCCGTCTGGGCCGAACAGCAGCCCTCTCAGCAGCGCAGGGGTGTCGGCGCGGGTGCGTGCGGCGCGCTTGCGCGGGCTTTCCTGGAGGATGGCGTGGACCCGGTCCCACGTCTCGCAGTCGATGATCGCATCGTGTTCGCCAGGATAGCTGTCGCCCTTATAAACCGCCTCGCCGATATAGGCGCGGTTGTTCAGCATCCGGTAGAGAAACTTCTTGTCGATCCGGTTGCCGCGCAGCGTGCGGATGCCGCGCTCATGGACCTCCCGCGCCAGCTCCGTGCAGGAGCCGATCTCCAGGAACCGTGCGAAAATCCAGCGAACACGCGCGGCGGCTTCCTCGTCGACCACCAGCTTCCGGTTCAGGACCCGGTAGCCATAAGGTGGCACGCCGCCCATCCACATGCCCTTCCGGCGAGAGGCGGCCACCTTGTCGCGGATTCGCTCGGCCGTCACCTCACGCTCGAATTGGGCAAAGCTGAGCAGGATGTTGAGTGTCAACCGACCCATCGAGGTGGTGGTGTTGAACGACTGGGTCACGGAGACGAAGGTCACGCCGTTCCGGTCGAAAACTTCAACCAGCTTCGCGAAGTCGGCCAGCGATCGGCTGAGGCGGTCGATCTTGTAGACCACCACCACGTCGACCAGCCCATCCTCGATGTCGTCGATGAGCCGCCGCAGGGAGGGCCGATCCAGCGTTCCGCCGGAAATGCCGCCGTCGTCATATTGGTCGCGAACTAGCACCCAGCCCTCGGAGCGCTGGCTGGCGATGTAGGATTCGCAGGCCTCGCGCTGGGCATGCAGGCTGTTGAACTCCTGATCCAGCCCTTCCTCGGAAGATTTTCGGGTGTAGACCGCGCAGCGCAGCTTGCGGACAGCTTTCGATCTCTCGGGCGGCCTCGTCATGTCCGCCCCCTGTGATTCTTGAGTCCGAAGAATACCCAACCGTTCCAGCGGGTGCCTGTGATGGCGCGGGCAATGGCTGAGAGCGAGGTATAGGATCGCCCCTGCCACTCGAATCCTTGGGTGGTGACGGTGACGATCTGCTCTACACCCTGCCACTCGCGCAGCAGCCGCGTTCCTACAATCGGCTTCAGGTCAGCGCGGATGCGACGCGTAGTAATGTTGCCGCCGTCGAGCTGCTCGCCCAGCGTCTCCAGCCGCTTCACGGTCTCGGGCTTCAGGCCTCCATAGGCCAGTTCCTGGATTCGGTACGCCAGTCGGCTTTCGAGGTAGCGCCGGTTGAACGGTGGCGGCTCGCTGTCGAACAGGTCGCGCCACTGTTGCTTCAGGTCGGGCGTGGGCGTTGCCTTGAGCGCGGCCAGGCGCGCGGGTATGGGATCAGGGGTCGTCATGCATTTCTCCGGTGAGTTGGAACTGCATGACGGCACTGGTCGGGCGGATAGTGTAGGCAACTTTCTCCAATATCGTCAGACAGTTCGCCTCCTTCCCGCATTCGCAGTCGATCTAGCCCCAGCGCCAGGAGTCCGCACAACTCGGCGCGGCGTTCGGCGGGCGTCAACTGGTCGGGTGGGAGCGGGTTTGGGCGTTTCATGTCGCGGGCGGCTGTCGTCGGTGTCGTTACCGATCAAAAGCCACCCGAGCGGCGGACGTTGGACATAGGCCGAGCACCAATCCGTGGGAAAGTGAACAATCGAAGAACATCGTCCCTTGCGGAGCGATGCCGCCTCCGCGATCATCCACGGTTGAATCACAACCGAGCAGATGGTGAATTGAGGTAAGCTCATGGCGCGCAAAGCACTTACGGTAGGTCCTCACACACTTGGCCTAATCGAAGACGCGCGCGTTGATCTACTTCGTGAAGTGCTGGCGATTCGCGACGGCGAGAACGAACCTGTTTTCGAGCTGCCAGTAGAAATCCCTGACCTGGACGACGAAGACGCAGTTGATCGTTTCCGGCGGCAGATCAGCGAGGTCCTGGCGGCGTTCGATCAGGACGAGTTACGGCCCGCAGAGAAACGCTGCCGTCGGATTAGGGCCCTCGCCGATGGAAAGGGCGTGACCTCCCTGACCACGATCGTCGAGCAGCGGCTGAGCGAAGAGCAAACGGAAGAATTCGAGCGCCAGCCCGATCGGCTTTGCAGAAGCATCTGGACCTATCTCAACGCGCGCGAAACGTTCGAGGACGCGGAGAGCTTCCATTTCGCGCGTCAGTTCCGCGAGCACGGCAAGCTCTATGACGCTTTCGAGGTCGAACTCGAAAACCATATAGCGCTCGGTGCCGCGGAAATTGACGAGGCGGCGCTTGGCGCCAAGATCAAGGAGATGCTCGAGCTAAAGCCCGAGATTTCTTGCACGGTGAAAGCGCTCGATCTTCCCGCCACGGACGCACACCCCGCGTCCATCATGCTGATCGTCCGGCATGGCGGACCGCTGTCGAGTGTTTACGACCACCGACACGATGGACGCCGAGGAACCATCTACTATCGCCCGCCGAACGAGGCGACGCTGATCTACACGCCGTCGCTGCGTCAGATCGAGGTGTGTGCGGATAGCCCGGTGGTGCGCCAGACGGTCAGCGACTCGTTCGCCGAAGTCGCTCTCGGCCACGACGTCTCGCAGAAGCCGCTGACCTGGAAGCGCTACAACCTCTCGCGGTTCCGCTCTTCGCTTCTTCTGGAGCGACCCGAGATTGGCGGCCACGAGTTCGAGTTTGCCCGCGTCGTGGAAGCCGAGATCCGGCTCGGAACATGGCGCCGCAAGCTGCAGCTCAAGGTCACCGTCGAGGACGACATCGAGGAGGTGGCGGACCAATATCTCGGAGCCAGGAACATCTTCCGGCGCGCAGAAGCTTTCAGCCGCATCGGGATCGCGGTCGCCTACAATCGGGTAGGCGACGAAAAAGAGCGGACGCTCAACATCACCATCGCTGGCACGAAGAGCTGCAATTTGCAGAGCAAGACGGATCCAGAAGAGCGCAGCCTCGGCTTCGCGTTACTGAAGGCGTGGGGAATCCTGAGCGCATTCCGGCAGATCGCGTCCGACGATCTGCGCGCGATCTTCCCCCAGCTGGCTCAACTTCACGACCGGGTCGAGGACGAGGTCACCGGAGGGTACCTTCTGGAACTTGGACTCGACGCGAGCCGCCTGATCGAGGGCGGCCTGCTTGAACGCCGCGACCGTCAGGACGTGGTCCTCATCGAGCACGACGACCTCGAAGGGGAAGCCGCCGTCAAGCCATCGGCGACAAAAGGCATAGTACGTACTGTCGGCCCGTTCGGCGAAGACGCTGGCAAGCGACCCGCGTCGGAAGTCGAGATGTACGCAATCAATGCTCAATGGCTTCACGAGACGCTCATGCGCCTGATGAAGCCGCTCCTGAGCAAGCGGGCGGCTCAGATTCTCGACCCAGACCTGACCCTTCTCGGTGCGATGCAGATCGATGGCGCGGAGGTGCCCGTCTATTTCGCACGGCGACTCAATGATCCGAAGACCGCACAGAGGCTGGATCTGATGCTGCGCGCGCGGAACACTGCTGGCGTTGGCATTCTGCTCGCCGCCAGTGAGGACATGCCGTCGCACCTCGGGGCAAACGTCGTCATGCCGCTCCTGTCCCATCTTGCTTCGACAGACGAGGAAATGCTCTTCGCGCGCGACGGCATCGAACTCGCGTATCGAGACAGTTTTGCGGTCGCGCGCGGAGGCGGGTCGCCGCGTGTCGCTCGCAGCGGCACGCAATCGGGCACGCTCTACATCCCCGGCCGCGACCCGCTGTACCTCGCTGGAAATGATCAACTTACGATCTTCGAGCGCCTTGCCGCCGCTTATGCAACGGGCACCGCAGACGTTTACGTCGGCGACCTCATGGAGGGTTTCTCGGCCAATAGTCCCCAGCAGGCGTTCCGCAAGGAGATGTGGAAGGACATCGTGGATGTCTACATCGCCAAAGGGGCGAAGCGCGGGTACTGGCGCCTGGTCGTGGCGCCGCAGCCGGCGCCCGAGCCGGTCGAAATGCCCTTTTAGGCTGTTGTCTAAGGACCGTCTAAAGTGAAGCGGGAGACGGTCTAACAAACCGCTGATTACTGGAAGGGCTCCACATAGAGGAGCACTTCCATGCCGACTCCCTTCCCCCCGCGCCAGCCAGCCGCCACGACATGGCCCGGCGCCGCGAAGATCACGCCCACCACCTCGAACTCGGAATGGCGCTGTACGCGCTGTGAAAAGCTGCTCGGCGTCTGCCGGGACGGCCGCATGCACCTGCGCTTCGCGCGGGGGCACGAGTACCTCGTGGGCTTTCCGGTTCAGGCCACCTGCCGCGGCTGCGGGACGCTGAACCACGCGACCGCCCCCGCGCTCTGACGCGCACTTCTACACACCCAATCCCCTGAAATCGCAGAGACGCGCGACGTCCTGACCTGGCCACCCGAAGGCGCCGGACGCCTGGCCGCAAGGCAGGCGTCCGATGTCCATCGCGTGGCACGCGATCCGTGATCACCTCACTCGTTCATCCACCAACCTTCACTTCCAGCGCAGTTTCGACGCCATCCGGCGTGAGCAGCCCGCCGTCGCGGCGTTCTGGGATCCGGCGGCCCTGCTGGACGGGCTGCACCGCACGACCGGCGATCCGACCCGGAAGAACCTGATCCTCTCCGCGCTCGTCGGGGCGGCACAGGGCGACGGGCACGCGTCCGACTGCGCCCTGACCATGCTCTTGCTCGCGCTCTGGCCCGGCCTCGACGCCATTCGGCGCCGGTCGATCTGGCGCAGGCTCGGCACCGCCGACGAGATCGCGTCCGACGTGCTGGCGCGCACCACGGAGGCGGTCCGCGGCCTCGACCTCGGGCGCGTCAACTGGATCGCTGCCACGGTGCTGCGCAACGTCGAGCGCGACATAATCCGCGTGCGCCAGCGCGACACGGCGTGCGAACATCTCGCCAGTGGCGCCGACCCCGACGAGGTCGCGGACAGCGGCGAAAGCGGCATCGGCGCAACCGGGTACGCACGGCTGAACGGCGCCGTGCGGAAGCTGCTGGACGACGACGCCATGCTGGTGATCCGCGTGGCGATCGAGGGCTTCTCGCAAGCTGAAGTGGCGGTCGAACTGGGGCTGACCGAGGCCGCAGCCCGCAAGCGGTACCAGCGCGCCATGCGCCGACTGCACGACGCCCTCGAGGAAATCCCCTGACCGATGTCCCGATCCGGTCCCGCCGGTGGCTTTTTCCATTCGAGCGCCCCGAGCGCCTTCCCTCCAACCGAAAGCAGACACGCATGAATCGCACTGCCGATCTGTCGCTCGAGGATTTCAGGCGTCTCCCGGGGCTCTATCGCCGCTGGGAGCTGACCGAGGTCTGCGAGCCCAACCGCAACTACCAGATCGAGGACGCCGGCGCCCATGCCGACGGGACGCCGCTGCTGGCGATCTACGTCGCCGAGCCCGCGCCCGACGTCCGCGAGGCCGAGTGATGCGCCTCCTTGATCACCTCATCCCGCGGAGAACCGCTATGCCGGACGACATCACCCGTCTTCGCAAGGCGCACTACAGCCTCGAAGATCTCCCCGACACCATCACCATCCCTCAACATCCTGGTGACGAGAGTCACGAACCGCTGCTGCTCGCGGACGCGACAATCGACGACATAGCTTTCGCGATCGTCGCGGCCGAACAGGAGAGCATGGCCGCATATCGGCGGTCCAATGCGCTCCAGCGCCTCTACAAGCTCGCCCGCGAGGCGGGTGGAATCGGTGCCGACCGCGCAGTCGCGACGGCCGTCAAGCGCGAGGTCCGGTGATGGCCCTCCCGATTATCAGCGCTGACGAACGGCTCGCGCACCGCAAGGGGATAAAGGGCGTCATCTTCGGCCGGTCCGGAATCGGCAAGACCTCGCTGCTCTGGACGCTGAACGCCTCCACCACGCTTTTCCTCGACCTTGAGGCCGGGGATCTGGCGGTCGAGGGGCTGGAGATCGACACGCTCCGGCCCCGCACCTGGAAGGAGTGCCGCGATTTCGCGGTGTTCATCGGCGGCCCGAACCCGGCGCTGCGCGAGGACCAGCCCTACAGCCAGGCGCATTTCGACGAGGTCTGCGGGCGGTACGGCGATCCCACAGTGATCGGCAAATACGAGACCGTCTTCATCGACTCGATCACGGTGGCCGGGCGGCTCTGCTTCCAGTGGTGCCGTGGCCAGCCGGAGGCGTTCTCCGAAAAGACCGGTAAGCCCGACATTCGTGGCGCCTACGGGCTGCATGGCCGCGAGATGATCGGCTGGCTGACCCATCTGCAGCACACGCGCGGCAAGCACGTCTGGTTCGTGGGCATCCTCGACGAGCGGCTCGACGACTTCAGCCGCAAGGTCTTCCAGCCGCAGATCGACGGCTCGAAGACCGGGCTCGAACTGCCGGGCATCGTCGATCAGGTCATCACCATGGCCGACATCCCGGACCCCGGTGGCCAGCCGCAGCGCGCCTTCGTCTGTCAGACGCTGAACTCCTGGAGCTATCCGGCCAAGGACCGGTCCGGTCGCCTCGACATGGTCGAGGCCCCGCATCTCGGCCGACTGATGGAGAAGATCCAGCGCCCCGCAGGGCCAGCCTCCGAACGCCTGACCTGGCCGCCGGTGATGCCCGCCGATCCCGCCCCCGCGCAGGAGGCCGGCAATGCCTGAGCGCCTCTCGCCATGCCCGGTGTCCCGATCCGGTCGCCGGGGTGGCTTTTCCACACTGACGCTGCTGCGCGTCCCATCCTCCAACTGAAAGGAGCCGCGCAATGTCCGGACCCTGGAACGACTTCAACTCCGCTCAATCCAACACCAACGTCATCCCGAAGGGCACGCTCGCCAAGGTGCGCCTGACGCTCCGCCCCGGCGGCTTCGACGACGCCTCGCAGGGCTGGACCGGCGGCTGGGCGCGCCGCGCCGCCACCGGCGCCGTCTATCTCGACGCCGAATACACGGTGCTGGAAGGGCCCTATGCCCGGCGCAAGATCTGGTCGCTGATCGGCCTCTACAGCCCGAAGGGCCCGGACTGGGCCAACATGGGGCGCGGCCTGATCCGCGGTATCCTCAACTCGGCGCGCGGCGTGTCCGACAAGGACAACTCGCCCGAGGCGCAGGCGCGCCGCCGCATCAACGGCTTCGGGGATCTCGACGGGGTCGAGTTCATCGCCCGCATCGACATCGGCACCGACACCAACGGCGAGGACAAGAACGAGATCCGCGCCGCGGTCACGCCCGACCATCGCGACTACGCCGCGCTGATGGGCACGGTCGCGCCGCAGGTCTCCGCCGCCCCGGCGCAGGGCCACCCCCCGCAGCAGCCCACCACGGCCACCCAGCCCAGCCAGCCCGCGTCCGCCCCCGGAAACGCCGGTCGGCCGAGCTGGGCGCAGTAAGGGGGAGACCGGCCATGCGCCTGCGCCCCCGCCAGAAGACCTTCGTCGAGCGCAGCGTGGCTGCGCTCGCCTCCCGCGGCAACACGCTGGG
>Ga0182741_1001443_pt1 | contig 30739 bp, 9 predicted proteins | sample eDN5th37CBELigOP_FD_128874 | JGI IMG/M metagenome (GOLD analysis project Ga0182741, IMG submission 128874) | Enriched Organic Plus compost microbial communities from Emeryville, California, USA - eDNA 5th pass 37_C BE-Lig OP (version 2) (version 2) ... | reverse complement strand
CTGTCGGCACGACGAAGGAGTGAAATCGTGCAGAGCACAACACGGCTGTTGGCACTGATTAAGCTTGTACCTGTGATTGCGCTTGACTGCGAACGGGTTGCGATTTCGATTGCAACGAATCGGAATGTAGAGCATGTAGGTTACCCAGAATTCCAAGCCCCCTCCTACTTTATCCGCGTGATCTACAAGTTGCTTTCGTCCATTGTGCACTCTCGTGACTCATTGCACATCGGAGGTGATCCACAACAACAGGAGAGTTCAGCTGTGTCTGTGACAGGTTTCGTGTTTGAGATGTCAGACAAGCTCATCCAGATTCTCAAGATCCTCCTTGAGAAAACCTCCTTGTCGCCTGTTGTCTTTAGCACCACGCGCCGTAGCTCCTCCGCTGATGCAGCTACGGTCCTGTTAGATGCCCTTCAACTGCTTCGTGAGTGCCCTCAGGTCTATCTCGCTTTGGTCAAGCTGTGTCTGATTGGCGTTACTCTTTCATCTGAGTTCGCGGATGATTTGCGATGCGGCGGTGGTGACGAGGCACTACGTCGAGGCGAGAAGGTCCCCTCGGCGGAAAATGTATATACTCATGAGCACCTTGGCCTGTCCTCCTTGTTTGCCCTTGAGGAGATCATGACGAAGAAGGCCACTAGTCTGAGTACTCATGCGGACGTCCTGGAAATGTCAGCCCGTTCGGCATCAGAGAAGAGCCTGCGAAGCCGCGCCGAGGCGAGAGCTTTCGAGTTATGCGCTCAAGCAACTGCAACACTCATCAAAACGTTGCGACAAACCTCCAAATGAATGCCTACGGACTTTGAGACTTTGTACAACTGTTGATCTGTTGCTCCTACTGTACATAACCATGTCGAATAAATCACTAAACGAATTCATCAATCGAGATTCTATGTGTATTCGTAGTATGACATAGCTATACGTAATGTACAATTGTGAGGTTGTCCTCACTTAGTTGAGAGCACCGATGTCGTTACCTCCACCATCCTGTCAAGTTACCAAGCAAGCTACCGGAATCAGGGATCGCGCCTCGAACCAGCAGGAATGCAAAGACTATTTGAATTCCCAAGACAATGAGCAGGAAGGTTTTCCTACGCGACGCCTGAATTAGGGTTTCGGGATTACTCGGTTGCATTTGCATGGGCTGAGGTTGGCTTTGCTGCCACAAGGGCTGCATTTCTGCTCCTTGTTGCTGTGTTTGTGGTGGCAGCAAGTGAGGGTGGTACAATCGAATCAGGAAGACACCATGCGACAGGGCAAAGTAGAATAGCGACAAATAAAAGACCACTGAACCTAACGTCCAGGACAGCAGAATTGCGAGACAATAGCCAACAAATTTGTATCCGGAGTACGCCAGGATGTCCAATAGACCGGGAGGCGAGTTGGCTCCTGCCAAGAACAAAAGGAAGCGAATTAAGCACATTTCGAACATAACTGCGAAGAATGCACTAGACGCAAATGACGAAAGCAATTCAGGATGGAACTCGTCGGAAAGTCCCCTCGAATACCCGCGTAGCAGGACGTACGTAATGAACGCCATAACCGGTAAGTACAGGTCAGGTGCGATGACGTCGGACACTGGAGGAGCCCAGGGCTGTTTATATGCTCGCATCGCATTTAAAATTGCATCACGCTGAGCCCAGTGCATACTTCGCATCTGCTCTTCAGTAAGTTGCAGCTCGCCCTCTTGGCTTGTGTTGGGTTGACGTGTCCACTCCTTTCTGGGATACGGGAACGCTACCAACTTGATCTTGTTCTTGACGTATTTGTTATCGACATGGAAGTATGGCTTCAGGCCATCAAGTGAAAGCCAACCGAACCACTTAGAGACGTTACTCTGGACCGCAGCGGCACCTTGATTCAGAGCTGTGCTCGCAAGCTGGGCCGTCGCTGCATTGCTGATCAGACCTGGAAGGATGCCTGACTCGACACCCATCAGATTAGATATCGCTTGTGCATTGAACAGATTCGGTGCCTGGGACGCGGGTTGAGCTTGAGGCATGGGCTGGGACATATATCCGCCCTGGCTGGGCTGCCCACCCATTCCAGTGTTCATATAGATATTGGGTGCACCCATGTTGGGCTGACCTCCCATTCCTACAGCGAAGGAAGCGAGAGTGGACAAGGTGAGATGGGAGATCGATATAGTGCGGCAGGAATCGCACGTGTATAGTTGTGGACAACTACCTGCGTAAGCGCATGTAGAGATCAGCGGAGAAACGTACGCCCAAAGTCATTTTGCGGGGGAACAGGTTCAGGAAATGAGGGGTGCATGGTGGGTCACGAGGGTATGTATCTGGATATTACGGCAAGTAACACAAAATAATACCGATGTGTGACACTTCTATACCAGCGTGCGCCCTACAGTAACCTAAAGTGGGAAGAGAACAGATTGCATGACGTTAGGTCGAGAGAATAATTCACCTTGTAGGGGATCCAGGGAGGGATTCGTGGATCAGTAGTAATATTTGGGCCCAAATACGCCGCACTAACACGTTTGTGCAAAATCCGCTGCGTCGCATATCGGCAAGCACCACTTCCGGAGCCGTTGGATTCCGTCGGATTCAGACCCTTTTGGTCCAATCTGACCGTCAGCACTGGGGGTCGGTCCTGGGGTCCAGATCGATGAGTGTGAGATTGCCTTGCTGTTAAGCGGGTTTAACAGGGAGACCTCCTGTGCGTAATCCCTTCCTCCCAGAGCACTCATCCTACTGGAACTCCGTGACAGACGCGCAGCCAACGAGGGTGGTAATAACACTGAAATACCTGCCTAGTTTATTGGTAATAACGCACAGTTCTGGCTTATCTCTTTCTACTCGTTAACCGCAGAGGTTTCCTGGGTCTTGCAGACGATGTACTGTACAATAGAGGGGAAGTCGACTTCGGTGATTACACCATCGTTAAACGCAAGCGTGTAGCAGGCTTCTTGTAGAGGAGTGCCTGTAAGGTTGGAAATGGTGCTCAAGAACTCAGCATCGAAGTCGCCCAGCTGTGGCAGATCAAACAATGAACGGAGATCCATACTTTCGTCTGCGACGAGAATGTAGTGTTTGTAGTCCGAAGGGAAGTGGCGCATGATATCCTTCAGGTTAGCTACAGCACGGGCATTGCTGGTGTCAAGGAAGTCGAGCAAATGCAGAGCATACTTGCCTCTAGTAAAGTCCGGGAGCACAGCGTCGAACATGGGGGTGATATAGGCCCATGTCTCGGGGCTGACCTTGCGGGCCTGCTCGCGGCGCTGGCTGGAGACATGCCGAAGCGCATCCTCAAACTTGTCGTCCAGTGGATGCCCACTGTACACAACCTGGCCCTCCTTCGAGATTACTAAGACGTGTGGAACACCTCTCACACCAAATTTAACTTTGTAACGCACCATGGTGGTACCAGTTGTGTCATAGACAAGTGGATAGTTAAAGTGGAGCTTGTTCTCTGTGATGTCCGACTCGACACTGCTAAACGCTAGGAACTGGACATCGCTGTAGACACGCGACGCGTTGTTGAGAAAGGGCGTGCTCATTTTGCAAGGGCCACACCATGGTGCCCAGAATTGCATCACGATAGGCTTACCCTGATTGACATTAACCTTCTGGCTCGCGTCGGTCAGGGGGCGGGCCGCCCAGCCGTCTTCGATTTGATAGGGTTCATAGAAGACCAGCTCGTCGAGCAGGAATGGGGTCGCGGCGTTGTCCTTGTCCTTTGACTCAGTCGACATGAATACGGAGTACGGATGCTATGTAAGGTGTAAGAGGGGTTTGTAGGTCGCCGGCGGCGTAGTACTGGCGTTCAAAGACGTGTGTCCAGCAACTAGGAGTAGATTGCCTCAGTGAGTGAGAAACCTTTGGTAATCGAACTGCCGCTTGGGAGCGAGTGCCTGCGCGTGATCAGCGTGTAGAATGGCGTGTACGACGGTCCGCAAGTGGTTCCTAAGGAGATCTTGCGAGTGCAGTGTGTCCACACGCAAGTTTCAGTTGCGTGATCCGTGCTGCAACGAGACAGGGATTTTTATGGTGAAAAGTGGCTGAGGTGGATGGAGTTCAGTGTTTGACTGGCTCACTCACTGGAAACATCGAGAGTGTATACACGTACAGTCAGTTTATGTTACAATGGAGCTTGCCCATCAATATCCATGTGGGCACATAGGCTCACTTCGGGCGACCAACACTTATCTGAACTATATAACGCTGTCGGTAGCCTCGAACTGGAGCGACAATTCTGAAATTCGTGCTTTGTTCCACTCTAGCTCTTGTCGGATGGGGTGCTCTTGTTCTGAAGCAGCATTAGAACAGCGCTGGGACCGTCAACGATAACGACCTCGCCATCCTTGAAGACCAGTGAATAGCAGTCCTCCTTGAGGGGCATATCATACAGATCGCAAACGTCACACAAAAAGTTGGCCTCCAGATCGCACAATTGAGGCAGACCCAGCTTCGGCCGCAGATCGATGGCCTCGTCTGTGACGAGAACATATTGTGTGTACTCCGAAGGCACATTTTTAATGATGTGCTGCATCTGTGCTACGTTTTCTGGGCGGTCTGGCTCCAGATAGTCGAGCAGATGCAGCACATACTTCCCTTGAGTAAAGTTAGGCAGTTGCGCGTCGAAGAGTGGAGTAATGTGCTCCCAGCTCTCGGCCTTCACCGTAAACTGTCCTTCTGTGCGCTGCGTTGAAACTTGTTGCAGCGCAGCTTGGAACCCTAGGTCTAGCGGATGACCACTGTAGACAACCTTGCCATCCTTGGATATCACGAGCACATGTGGTATTCCAGTAATGTTGAATTTGCTCTTGTACCTCGACGTGGTTGCTCCCGTTGTATCGTGGACAAGAGTGTACATGATTCCATGACTGTTCCGTTTCACCTCGTCTTCGCTGCGATGTATGGCAAGAAACTGAACGTCGTTGTGCACTCGTGAGACATGGTTCAGGAAAGGTGTGGCCATTCTGCAAGGTCTGCACGAGGTGGCCCAAAAGTGGAGCACAATCGGCTTGCCATGATTTACATTAATCTTGCGCGTCGGGTCCGAGATTTCCTTCGCGGCCCAGGTATCATCAGTGATGTAAGGTTCATAGAAGTCCAGTTCTTCAAGTAGCAATGGTATTGCGCTCGAGTCCAAGTCGTCGACTTTTGACTCTTCGCTCGGCAGCATTTCTTGAATCGGCAGTGATTAGGCCTGCCCTGCAGCGCACCTCTCGTTGCGCTGACGGGCCCAAGGTGGTGCTATCGGCACCGACACTGACCCTGTGTAGCGTGTCGCGTGTCGTGTTTCGTGTAGGTGTGTTTTAGATATCGCGTGTGCAGTGGTCCTGCAGAGGTAGTGACTATGTGAAGAGTTTTGAACCGTGTCCAATACCAGTTTTGGCAATTTAGGGGCACCCTTTGTGCCTATCCTCGTATTGATTGAAACCCTCAACTGAGGTCTCGAGGCTTCTCTGAGGGCGTTTCGAGCCAATCTGAGGCGGTGGGAGCGGGAGCGGGAGTGGGTGGGGGTGATGGAATAGATAGCTGGGGGACTGCTGACAACCAGTGGGCCCTGGAGGCATTCGACTCGTGCAGCACTAACCGCCCTCTAGACACATGCAGAGCTTGATGTGCTTGGTGAACCTGCGACATATCTTTACTCCCTCGAGTAACGACACATAAGATTCTATTCAAAACGACTCCGCTGCGTGAGAACGGAGGAGAGAGCACGAATCCACCTCAGTCACTGGTACGCGGCAGATTCACACATAAGGGAAGATTATTGTATGCGGGAGAGACAACAATAGGAAGAGAAGCAGGGTCATGTTACTCTTAGTGATCTTATTAGTCAAGTGAGCTTGCATAAAGCTAACGTGCTTGAACCTCAAGTCCGAGCCTCGGGCGAGAGGGCTCTTCGTCGACAACCTCTGCGGCAGCCTCTTCTGCGATCTCCGGGATCACGAGATCATCTGGGAACTGCGTAATCGCACCGCCTCGGAATCCACTCAAGCCCAGATTCTTGGAGAGCTCCTGCATGCGTACAGACAGCTCGGAGGCACTAAGGCCAGCACTGGAAGTGCCTGGTCTTCGGTACGTAAACGGCTGCGAAGAAGACGACGACCCACTGCCCGTCGCAGCCATGAGTGATTGAAGAATCTGCGCATTCTGGTCTCGAACAAGAATGCTGCCCTTGGCCACACCCAGAGCGACTCGGGCTCGGTTGAGGCCAGGACTATCCTGAGCCACCTCAGCTGTGTCTGCAGCATGTCCATAGGCCTCAACTGCGCTATCCATATCCCCCTTGGAGAAGTATACGTCACCAAGTCGAAGCAGGACGCGCACGCGGTCCACGAGCAGAGCTCGGCAGGGCAATGTACTCAGCGTGTAGTCACGCGTCAATGAACTCATCAAGTCAATATAGCGTTCGAGGCAGGCTGATGCAGAATTCCACTCTTCGGCGTCTGCAAACGCCAATCCAAGGTTACCTAAGGCTACAGCCTGCAACAAGGGAGCATTCAAGTAGTCCAATGCAGTCTTAAGTGCAGCCTTGTGAGCCTTGCTTGCCATGCTGGGCATGCGGAGCGTGGAGTACACCAATCCAACGTTCGTAAGCGCGATGAACTTGCCGAGGTCGTCAGCAATCTCGAAGTGCTCGGCGTGAAGCTTCAGCGCGAGTTTGAGGTTGGCGTCACCTCCGCACTTCGCAAGTGCAAGTGCCATCGAGTTGAGACCCAACGCCAGAAGTGCCTTATCGCCGCTTGCGCGTTGGCAAGCTACAAATCGGGCGTAATACACGACTGCGTCGCCAAAGCGCAATAAGTTCTCAAGCAACACCGCGGCAATCAAACAGGCCGTCGATTGGGCATAGGGACGGCCCGCTCGGCGACATGCCTCCGCACGCATGACGGCATCGGTGACTTCCTTTTTCATCTTGACCTGGTTTGTTTCGATCAAACGCTGTGATCTGCGTTTGGCCTCATCCGCCTCATCAGTTTTCTCTCGCTGTGACTTGCCATTGCCTCCTGAAACAACAATATTCAGCCCATTCTGAGGCACCGGCTGGTTACTAGAATCAGCGGACATCATTGACTTGAGGACAGCTGGACTGGGTGCTGGGGGTCCCTGATTAGTAGGGGAAACAATGAGTTCCTCACCCGAAGGCAGGCCTTTTGTTGACAGACCATCACGAAGTGACAGTGGTAGCGAGGCCGTAGGGTCTCGGTCAGGATCTTCGGTGCGAGGTGGCAGCAAGAGATGCGCTGGGGCGAGCACCCGGAGTGGCCTGTTCATACGCGGAAGAGTCTGGCGTTTGTTCAGATCAACCTGGGACGACTGCGAAGAACTTGCGGGTCGTGCTGTTTGAGCACCTCCCAATGATTGCGCGGACAGGGCTCGGGTTAGAGAACGTGCAGTCAACGTGAGCGCCGAAGGTGGTGCATTCAATGTCAGCTGACCGGTGGTGTTGTCTGGGAGCAAATTGAGCATAGTAGCATCATCAGCTGCACCATTGATACCAACCAGCGAGGTCGTGTCGGCACGGCTAGGATGGTATGTTGGATAATAGACAGATGCTACTGTCTTTGGCCTGCCTGAAGCGCTATTCAGGATAGTGCCGTTAAGGGAGCCTGATACAGCGGCGAAAGGTGGCGGAGCACGCAGTTGAGCGATCTGCGCCGCCGAAGCGAAGGCCGGAATCGTAGATGACCAAGAGATCGGCTCGGCCATGGAGTTTGGCGTTGCTACCGAATTAGGATTCGGTAGAGCAGATGTGGATTGAGTTAGTGTTTGAGTTAGGCTCCTCATGATCGCCCCGGCACTATTCGTTGCACCTGTCGAAGCGACGGTTGCAGCCACTGCGAGATCAAGCCTTGGAATAGTTACGGAAGCCTTGTAACCGAGTGTGGACGAAAGCCCTGAGTTGATACCCGAAGGTGGGGTTGTGAGTGCAAGCGCTGCACGAAGTTTGTCGAAGCGCTTACGCTTCGCTTCAAGTGATTCTCCTCTCAGGCTTGTACTGCCGCGAGTATTGGATTCGCCATCTGAATCAGCATCCTCTTCATTGACATCATGATCGTAGTCGTCGATGGATGTGCCACCCACGGAAGCCGAGCCGTCTGGGACTTTGTTCGTGTCATAATCCTTGGCGCTAACCAAACCGTCAGCAACGGCTTGCGCCAATGCTTCCTTCTTTCGCAACCTGGCCGTGACGCTGCGAGCCTGCGCCTGCAGCTCCTCGTTCGTGAGTTCAGCCATTGACTTTCCACGCCGAGGTGACATCGCACGCTGCTGTTGGTGGTGGATAAGCGCCTTCATGGGGAAGCTTGAGCGAGCGTGACCGCTACCAGTGCTAGCATCGCCCTGGCGTTCAAGGCCGGTTTGGGTTAGGTAATTAACCTTCGCGGTCATCGCCAACGCCTTGTTTGCTTCAGAAAGATCTCTGGGAGTTGGATATCCCATTCCCATACCGATGGATGAAGCTGCCTTGGCGGCTTCGACTGCTGCGACCTCAGGATCCGCACCCTTGCTCAGTCCCGCGGCGATTACAGCGGAGCTAACAACAGCTCCGGCCTCAGCCGCAGCAGATTGTTGCTTTTTGTGGATCGCCAACAGCTCGGCCGGAGTCAGAGGTCGGATTCGAGGAGAACTGGTCTTTGCTGCTGAGGATGGTTTCGATGTTGATGACGCTACGCCTTCATCACCTGCATTCGGTGCAGCTTGCATCACTTCGGGCATAAGTTCAGCTAGTTGATGATGAATCGCCCTTTGAAGCTTGCTGAGCCCCGAGTCAGATTCCAGGTAGGCCACTACATCTGGGACCACCCTCGCGGCGCTTGGAGCGGTGAGAGTGACGCGACTAGTGGGGATGCTTCCAAAGGTAGCCGTGCCAAAGCGAGCTGCAGTCGAGCCAAATGGAGCACGAGTAGGAGACAAAGATCCATTTGCTGGTGAGGTTTGCGGTCTGGGGGTGAGGTCCACCATGCTTCCGGAGGCTGTTGCAGCGTCCTGGATTCGACCTGTGCTTCCAAAAATAAGCATACTCTTGGATATGTCCGGAACTGCGGCATTGGGTCCCATGATGGCATCCAGGCGGGCGAGGCCGCCTCCGCCTGCACGGTCCGGACCGACATAGCGTTCGTGGATCTTGAGTGTGCCAATTCGACTCACGCCGATCGCCTCCACATGTGGTGCGGGATAGACTTTAAATGGTGGAGTCGTAACCTTTGCAGGGACAGTAGCTCGAGGCTCTCCTCCTTTGCTATCCTTTCTTCCAGCAGCACGCGTGGCATCAGACCTGCCGCCTGCTGCCTCTGAAGACGAACCAGCTGAGGATGCACCTGCTTCATTTTCCTTCGCATTCCTAGTTATTGACGATGTTATCGTCACAGAGGGATGACTCTCAAAGGATTCACCCTTTCGTGAGGTCAGCAGCGCCTCTCGACGCGCCTTGACCTGCTTCTCCATTATCTGGCGTTGATACCTGGCTGAAGCGAGCGGCGGACGGAACATAGGTCGCTCAAACACTTGCCAATACATAGGGGTTTTGGCCAGGGCGTTCTCAAAGACCTGTTCTTTCTCTCGAGCTAATACGCCCTTGGTGAGGTCGTATATCTTTTGTTTCTCCGGAACCTCAGGGGCTACGACATGGGACCAAACATTGTCCGCTTTGCGCTCTTGGATCACATCCTCGAGTCTAGTGATGCCATACTGCTGGCGAAGCTTCGTCTTGGACTGGTGTCTAGGTTTCTTGTTCATGATCTCGTCCATCGAGGGTGGCTGCTGCTGCTTCTGTTGCTGTTGATGTTGATTTGCTATGACACCCCCGGACCTGGCACGAGCTGATGATGGCGATGGAGGCGCTGCTTCGATAGTCTCGGCAGGAAGGGAGGAAGGGGCGTCTCGCGGCGTGCCAGGCCTGCTTCTTGGAGTGCCTATCTGCTGTTGGTGCTGGGCCTGTGCCAGCGCAACCGGAACTGCCGACATAAGTGGATCGATTCAGCTTCCGGATGATTCCCTCGCTTGGGTTCGTGCACACACCCGTGTGATACTGCGGGTTTGTGCTGTGGAGTTATTGAGGGTTGCTAGACGCGTTAAGTGAACAGGGTCCAAAGTGGCACAAGCCATGGTGAGTCGCTGCCGAAGGCTCGGATGAGGTGTTAGACGGAAAGTGTAACGCAGAGAGGCAGTGTCTGTGCTGGTTTTAGAGAGTGTCAAGGAGTTCTCAGGGGTTTGACCGGGTAGAATACGCTTGACATAACGTTTCACATGTAATCGAGGGGTTTTCTAATTGCAGCACTCCACACCACACGAGATATACCACCCTGGAAAATCAGACCGAGAAACCGTTTCCTGACTCCGACACGCCGCTCTCTGTAACGGGTAGCCTGAGCATCCAGTACTGGGACGCAAGAGGTAAGCTTGGCATAGGTTGGTAGATGCATCCGAGGGGTTGACTCTGAACGCGCCCTTCAAGATGCCCCTCAATCCAGTTCAGACAGCAGTCTGCGGAAGAGCATTTCCGAGTCATTCCCAGGATAAACTCTTCCGAGGCGGGAGTGTCATCCCAATTCCAGTTGTTACAGGGCCGTATCTCCCATTAGCGACCGTAGTCCTAGTGGTCTGGCGCGGGCAGCCACCCCATTCGCACTGCATTTTCTGCCTCTTCTCAGTGCCAACGGCAGTCGTGAGTGTGTTAAGTGTCCTGGCCTGGATTTTGTCTGGCCATTCGAATCTTGCTTGACTCGATATTCCTACACCCCCGACCCCGGAAAACCGTTTCTCTGAAGCAACGAAAACTAGAATGGAAAAAGGGCCATTTCGTGATATATTCGGCACTGTCGCTGGGTGCTAAATGTACCAGACTGTGTAAACCAGTGTGTATTGGCGGCTCGTTCGGCCGATTTCCCCAGACGGGACACCACCAACATGGATATTGCGTGAAAATGGAACTCAAGTTTGAATTTAAAGTGTGGGGCGGATATTGTATCCGAATACGCAGTGTTGCCATGGGTGTGAGACACCCAGTCCAATCTTCATCGGTGTGTAGTGCTACATCAGATCATCTGGCCAAGTCTCACTGGATTGCATCACCTTCACTTCCACAAAACCACAGATATACCAGGATGCCTAGAACGCGCAAATGGCATCTGTTGCACATATCGCTCGTGGTGGCGGTCCTTGGCGCGGCGCTGGGCACGGCCTATGCGCACGCGGCGCAAGACTGTCGCTCTAGCTGCGCGCCTGGATTCTACCACACCGGATCACAATGTCTAGAGTGCCCCGCAGGCTCATTGTACGTAGTCAAACGAAAAAGAACGGAGTTGTGACGCATGCCATGTTGAGCCAACCGCACTGACCAGGTTGAGCTTGAAAGGACCCAGTCCCGGGTGGTCTATATGTTTGGATTGTGCTGATGGCACAAGCTTGTATCCACCCGACTCCGCGCGGATGCCCAGTTTCGTGATTCTGAACTGGGATTGAGTGGCTGTGCTGCTGGCCACCTATGCTTGCCTCTTGCTCCCTCTGTACCTTGTCCACTCAATGCTCACTTTTGAGCTTCCTCATCCCCCATCTCACCTACAGCTGCGCGGGCGCATGTTCAGCACCTGTCCCCTGCCCCATCGGTACATCAAATAGCCTAACAGGCCAAGCGCTTGGATCGAATTGTACCAAGTGCCCTCCTGGAACATTCACAAATGCACCTGGAAGTGTATCGTGCTCACTATGCCCAGCCGGTTATGCATGCCCTAACGCGGAAACTCGACCCATGCCATGCTCGTTGGGTCAGTATTCCCCGGCGGGAAGCGCACAATGCTTGCCATGCCCTGACGGATACGAATGCCCTGCACCTGACGTACAACCGAAGGCCTGCCCCGTCGGCGAGTACAGCCCCGCAGGTTCAGCCCTTTGCCGCCCATGCCCAGCGGGTTTTTCGTGTGCGGCGGCGGATGAGCTCGAAGGTCAGAACGGTACGACGAAGCCCGTCGCCTGCCCTCCTGGCACCTTCTCTCCTCTCGGTGCAAAGGATTGCACGACTTGCCCCGCCGGCCACTACTGCCCCGTTGCATCCGCCCAGCCTCTTGCTTGCCCGCCAGCATACTTCTCCGTAGCGGGCTCTTTCCAGTGCGAAGCGTGCCCTTCAGGCTACGCGTGCCCCAATTCGGGCATGATCGCTCCCATTGCCTGCCCAGCTGGCACGTTCAGCCCAGCAGGCAGCTTCGAGTGCTCAGCATGCCCTGTTGGTCACTACTGCACTGCAAAGTCCACCCAACCCAAGGCATGTCCACGTGGTTTTGTGGACGCAGCTCCCCACTCCATTGGCCATCGCGGCGCCATCACCACGGCATGCCAGCCCTGCCCCTCTGGCATGACTAGCGCAGAAAGCGGAATCCGTGAGAAGTGCGTCCCATGCCCGGCTGGTCACTTCTGCGAGAATGACTATGCCGCAGTTCAGCAACTCGTGAAGCGTGTCACCAAGGACGAGGCCGCTGGTGTGATCACCTCTGATGCAGTACTTGATAAGTTCCTTGCCCCCAAGAAGTGTCCATCAGGCTCATTCTGCACTGAGGGTTCTGCCAGCCCTATGCTGTGCCCTAGCGGAACATTCTCATCGGGTACTGGAGCTACTTCCGCGTCCAGCTGCAAGCCTTGTCCCGAAGGCACCTATTCTGCGAACCCCGGTTCTTCCTCTTGCAGCAAGTGTGGTCGCCATGCATTCTCTCGGCGCGGAAGCACATCGTGTCAGTGTGTAGGCAAGCACCGCACCTACCTCCCCAAAGATGGCTCATGCCGTTGCATGGCTGGCTATGCACCTGCCGCATCCTCGGTTGACGGCCAAGCCCCATCTCGCTACACCCTCGATGGCAAATCTGATTGTGAACCTATTGAACTCCCGATCTGCCAGCCTGACGAGGTGCGCGCCGCAACGGGCGAGTGCGTCAATCCTGCCAACCCTCTCATATGCGATAAGTCTTGCGGCCACGTTCGAGTTGACATCGCTCTTGACGACGATGTCGTTGTGAGCGAAGATGTCCTGCGCATCGCCCGTGCTAAGGCACGAGGTTATTTCGATGCTGAGTTAGGTATCTGCATCTGTGCCTCTCCCACTAACGAGGAGGTCTGCAGTTCGCTTGACTGCCAGAATCTTCCTAGACTAAGTATTTCCCGAGAGGCTAGCAGCGACGTTCCTATCTTGAACGTTCTGGATCCGAAGACTGGCGCACTACACTCGACCCCTGTCACAAGTCTCCCTGGCTTCTACGGCCCTTCTTTCCGTTGCAACAATCCTACGGACTGCACGATAGTTTCCATTGAAGCCACTTCTCGTGGTCACCGAGCCATTCTTGGTGTTCCCGAATGGATCGCAAATGCTACCGGTGCAGCTCTAATGGCGACTCCTTCCAAGACCCCCAAGGTAGACGCTTCTCGTGAGGATGAGTACACCCTCCTATCCTCAGGCCGAAGAATTCGAGCAATGTCGTCGAGTGCTAAGCTGGCAGAAAAGCTTGCCAACTCCAACTCCGTCGATCGACGTACTCACAAGGTTGTGCAGCTGTTGGTCTCCGACGAGGACCTCAAGTTCGCTGGTTCAAGCGCACTGCCATTTGGCTCATCGCAAACCACATCCGATTCAGCTTCTATCGCAGCTTCTTCTTCCATGATGTCCTCATTGCAGTCCACTTTCAGCAGCCTTGCTCCACAAGTTGAGGGGGCGAAGAAATGGGCCATGTCCAAGCTGCAGTTCACATACGACGATGCGCAGGCTGCAGATGCACAGGCTGCCGGAACGGGCAGTGTCGCTTCTTCCTCTTCCTTTGCGACTCAGGCTGTGATCACTTATGATCCGTCACTCGCAGACACGTACACTGGTATCTTGTATGCTACAGTCTGTCTTGTCCTGGGTGAGGGTGTCATTTGGAATATCAACGGTCAACACCACCCTGTTTATGAGTCCACTCATGCTTTGAATACCAACCCAAGTTTCGACTACTCCGACTTCACTGATCTCACTGATCGCTTGATCAATCAGCAGGAGAATATTGCAGTGTTCGGTTTCTCCTTCAACCAGCCCGGTACTTACGTCTTCTCAGACTATGCGAACCCCTACACGTTGACGATCTTCAAGGTCCTGGATGAGGGTCTCACTTGCCCTACTACCACGACGGGAACGTACAGTACCTCGCTTGCTTCATTGGGAATCGTTAATTCCTATAATGTTGCAGTTACGCCTGATCTCACTCCGGTTTATATGCTAATTGGTGTGTTCGTAGGTGTCTCCATTCTCCTTGCTATCTTCGCAAAGTTGATGCAGTACCAAGCTCGCCGAGCCATGATGGTCCAGGAGCACGTCGATGAGACCTTGATTCAGAAGGGTTTCGCTCGTTTGAATTCTCTTTTGGAGCGTCAGTCCAAGGAACACAAGCACCTCTTTGAGGATCAACTCGAGCGCTTCCGCCGAGAGTGTGACCGTGTGGCCGCAGAGACGGGTCAGATCAAGGCGCTTTTGACGATCAAGGTCACTGAAGATGCTGGTTCATTGCGTGCTGCAAAGAACCTCCTCATGGCTGAGAACACCGCCCGACTTGCCTACAACCACACCCAGCAGATGCACGAGCAGCGCGTTCTGAACCTCTTGACTAAGCTCGCGCAGGAGATCCAGGAAGACCTAGTTACTCCCGTTCAGTTGGGACCTAATTCACCTCTTCCTCGCGCGAACGAGCAGGTCACATTCTACGGTCAGGAGTTGTCGAAGCTCATTGACGACTTGATTGCTCATGCTCGTAAGGAACGTGAACGCCGTGAGCTCCTCGCAAACAACCCAGGACTCATTTCACGTGACTTGATGAACCTCATTGATGACCGCAATGATAGTATTGATCAGTACCAGCTGGAGATCGACACGCTCTTAGAGCAGTTCAAGACCCAGTACCTTGATCCCAATATTCAGGCCATCATTCAGCTTGACATGCAGTTCTCTGCCCGCGAGGCTGATCTCCGAAAGCAACGTAATCAGGCTGTTGTCGACAACGTCAAAACTCGATTCAAGCTTCAGCTTGACAATTACGAGCGCAAGATTCTCGAGCCTATCATTGAGGAGAGCGGCGATGAAGAACGATTTAGTCTTGCCCTCCGAAAGATGGAGGATATCTTCAGTCGTATCAGTAACGAGCGCGCGAATGCAGAGCGTGATGGTGAGGAAGCCCTTCTTCGACTACGAAAGCAGATTGCGGAGGCTACCAACAAGCAAAAGCATGCCATCTTCAAGGGCATTCCACCGGATTTGGAGAAGGCGATGCGCTTGTTCTTGTGCCAGGCAGGCTCCGCAATCATGCCTGATGATGTCCACTTCGGTACTGTAGGTCTTCCTCAAGAAGGCAAAACAGCTGTCAATGCAGATGAAATCATTGACATTGACCCCTTGCGTGATCTCCTTGTTTCTGATATTCAGGATGCTGCGACCGACAAGACATTCACCACGCCAGCACAGCTCAGCGGCAATATTGACGAAGACGTCGAGACAATTCTCAGCCGTCTCAATGACTCCACTCTCACCCCCGATGATATCAAGTCTCTGTATGCCAACTTCCTTAAGAAGCAGGACCTGATGGAGCGGCTTCTTGCGGAGCAGCGTGATCGCACAATTGAGCAGGCACAGGAGTTGCTTCAAATGGAGGCCAAGGACCAGGAGGACCGTGAGCGACTTGAGGCCGCTACAGAGCAGCTTAAGGCTCTGATCGACCAGCACGAGCAAGAGAAGCGCGAGCTCTCAGCACGTCTTGCAGCCGAGCAACAGGCAGCTATGGAGCGTGAGATTGAGGCGCAGGCTCGTCAGGCCGAGCTAGATGAAATCAAGTACCAAGAGGAGCGTCGTCGACTCGAGGCTGAACTTGAGGCCAAGCGCAAAAACCTTGTTGCCGATTCACCAGAGGATACCGCGGCTATCGCTGAGCACATTCTGAAGCTGAAGCAACTCGATGAGGCTAAGCGCCAGGATTCAAACAAGTATCAGCAAGCTCTCAAGGACAAGCATGCTGAGTGGAAGATGAAGCGTCAGCGTGAGATGGATGCCCTTAGAATGCGCCAGCAAAACGAGCTCAAGGAGAAGGAGAAGGCCTACAGCGACACTGTCTCTGAAATCCGCAAGAAGGAAGAAGAGGAGAAGAAAACAATTGGCGGTGTCGACATCGCAGCGCTTGCTCAAATTGTCCAACAAGTTGGTGCGGAGGGTCCTGCTCGTCGAGCAACCGGCGATGCCGCAGGTGGTGATGATGATGACGAGTTCACACTTGAGGACGACGAGGAGATCCGCCAAGAGAAGAAGAAGTTCTTGGAAGATCTCGCAGCCCAGAAGCGCAGCGAATTGCAGCGTGAGCATGAGGAAGCCAAGCGCCGTCTTGAGGCAGAGCTTGAGCGCGAACGCCAGCAGCAGCTTCAAGCCTTCGAAGCCGAGGCCAGGCGCCGTAAGGAAGAGGCCCTCGCACGTCTTGAGGAGCAGCAGCGTGCTGCTAGTGGTGGTGCAGATCCGTCTAAGCCAAAGGATGATACTGAGGAAGGTCGCCGAATCTGGGAGGCTTACCTCAGGGATAAGGCGGATCTCGAACGCCAAATGGACGCTGATGCCAACGCTCAGCGCGCCAAGCTTGAGCAGGCCCTCCGTGCCAAGCAGGCCTTGCGCCAGAAGAATCTGTTCAAGCAGCAAGAGAAGGACCGACTCAAGGCCGAGCAAGAGCAGAAGAAGCTTGAGGAATCACTGCGACTGAAGGCACAGCAGCAGAAGGAGGAGGAGCTCTTGAAGACTGTCATTGAGTCGAACCACCTTGATGCTTCCAACGGTGCAAAGGAGGTCGTTGAGTCTGTTCTCGCTGAGCGTCACAAGTTGCAGTTCGCGAACCTCATGAAGGAACAACGTGAGGAGGCTGCTCGAACAACCAAGGAGATGCTCGATCAAGCTTATGCTGATTTCTTCTCCAAGAAGGAGCGCTTATGCCGCCTTCGCGATGAGGGTGAGATCGATGAGGACGAAGCTAAGCGCCAGCTTGATGATCTTGAGAAGTCTGTCGATGAGGAGGCACTCCGCAGAAAGATTGAGGCAGAAATTAAGGCCAAGCACGAAGCCGAACTCAAGGCTGCTCGTGACCAAGCCAATGCCGAGATCCGTGAGATGCTTACCAAGCTTATCGGTCCTGGTGCAGGAGACGTCGCACGCTGGGAGGATAAGAAGGAGCTTCAGCGACGCCTCGAAGAGGCTGAGGCGCGCAAGCGTCAGGAGGAACAGGAGCTCATCGAGAAACAGAAGAAGCTCGAAGAGGACCTTGAACGTATGCGTCAAGAGTACGAGCTCCAGGCTCACGAACAGCTTGAGGCAGAGATGGCACAGCAAGAAGAGCGCCTTCGTCGGGAACGAGAGGAGCGTGAGCGAGAGTTTGCCAAGCGTCAGGAGCAGCAGCGTCAGGAGCACGAGCGTCTCCTTGCTGAGCGTGAGCGTAAGGCTCGCGAGGAGGCGAACGAGTCTAAGGATAAGGAGAGTGCTGAACAGATCATGAAACAATTCAATGAAGAGAAGCAGCAGCTGCTCGAGATGGCTGACATCGAAGCTAAGCGTCAGATGGAGCGATACCAGCTCGCTCTCGCGCAGCGTCAAGAAGCCCAGCGTAAGCGCGCCAAGGAACTTGCGAACAAGAAGATCCGTGAGCAGCTCGAGAAGGATGAGGCATACCGCCGTAAGCTTCAAGAGGAGGAGGAGCTCAAACGACAACAGGCGGCCCGACAGCAAGCTATGCAGATTGCCAACCGTAATCTCGCATTCAAGTTGGTCAAGGCGGGCAAGATCGTTGCACAGCTTCGCCAGCAGGGTATCAACGATGCTGTTGCTTTGCTAAAGAAGGCATACCAGGAGCAGCGTGAGAAAATCCTTGCTCAGCTTCGTGGTGCAGCTGCAGGGGCTGGCGCAACTCCCGCGGGCAAGTCAAGCGCACCAGTCGCTGGTCCTTTGAACGTTGCCGCACTCCAGAGCTTGCCAGAGGCAGTGAAGCAGAGCATCCTCGCATCCCTGCCCGATGGTGGTGCAGACCTCACCGCAGCCCTTTCCGCTGCTGCGGCCCCGGGTGGACTGGGCGATGGTACTACCGACGCATTTGTTCACAAGGTCGATCGCGTGGAGAAGCTCCTTCGTAAGCTGTGCCGCTCCAACGTTCCTGAGGTGGCTGCACTGCCTCACGGTACTTCATCTGTTTATGTCGATCCTGCTGATGAGGCAATTGTCCCAAGCTCCACCATTTCGAAGCCCATCGCTTTGCAGCCCACTTCGATGAATGCGCGTCAGTTCCTTGTATATCGCTTCGGTGGGTACATCGTTGACTTCTGCGCGAACTCGCTCAAGGTTCCGAGCTTCTCTCTTCTAATTGCGAGCCAGCTACCTGTCAAGAAGTTTGGCTACCGATTCGAAGACAACATGTTCAAGAACTCCTTCCACTATGATGCCCCCAGCCGCACCATCTTCATTCACGAGTCACGCCTGACGCACGTTGGACGCTTGGCTCTTATCTTGGCACATGTCGTGGCTCATATCGTCGCAAACGAGTGGTATGATGATTCACCCGCATTCCAGAAGAACTTCTACTTCTTGCTCTCTGGTCTTCTGGCTGAACTCTTCTTCGCACGCTCGTTCTCTTCGGATGCTGCAGGCTCATCGAACACGGCAAACTCAGCGGATATCGACTCGCAACTAGTGGCAGCCACACTCAAGACAGCCAACGCTGCATTCCCACTCGTTGCATCGTCATGGGCTAGCGAACTTGGTGCGGCTCCATTGAATCGCAGCCATTCGAAGACCCCATGGGAGACAGTTGAGAAGCACTGGGAAGCGCTCGAGGCTACTCTCAAGAAGGATCGTGCATTGCGAGAGTCTCTTGCACCCGGCACTCAGTTGCAGCTCAAGGAAGATATCATTGGTGACTTCCTCGACATTGCCACCGATCAAGACGACTTCTTTGCGAATGAGGAGTTGTATGAGCGCCTCGACCAGTACCGCGCATTCCGCGAGTACGCGCCTCTCAAGCGCGAGCTCGCCTTGATCGAGGAGAACGTTCGCAAGAACATGGCTGTCCACGATGCTCAGCATGAGGCCAACGCTCAACCCGACATCAAGGCACCCGAGCTTGACCAGGATGATGTTATCGCACTCGCCGCACACCTGGGTGTTGCACTCTCAGGTAAGTCCGAAGACGCTGCTGTTCACTTCGCACGGCTGGAGCGCCTGCGATTGCAGGCTGACAAAGTCAACATTGAGATTGTTGCTCTTGTCACCAAGATGCAGGCTGTTTCTGCAACCCTGCTAGAGGAGGAGGCCAAATACGCATCTCTTGTTGCAAGCGTTGCCGGCACTAACACCCCACCGCCACAACTGCCACCCGCAGTTGTTCAGATGCGTGAAATGATCAAGCGCATGGGTCACACCAAAACTGTGCTGGTCAGCAAGTTGCGTGCGCTTGAGGAGCGCATCCACGGCTTGGTCATGCTCACAAAGTCTGGTGACTCGAAGTGAATGTAATACCTAGTCTCATCCTAAGAGTATTTTAGTTTATTTAGGCGGCTCCATGGACCCGTTTACGAATGTTTAGATCATCATCCTCTGTACATTTTCCTTGCGTTGCATATCCAGTACTCATTTAGTATATCACCAGCCATTAACAGATTATCCCCCTATCCTTCTATTTTCACGTCCATAGTAGGATCGTCACCCGAGTTGGACTCGGAGGATTGTCATACTGTGTAGTTACCAGTGGGTAGGCTAAAGTATCGGTACACCATCATCGTTTGCTAGTTTAGTCACTTCACTTGTGATTTGGTTTCAGTCTGGAAAGGAAGTTTCGTAAATCAACACTCTTGCCAATAAACACAAAATCTCATGTAAAAGCCTAAGGTACGTAAGACAGTGGAGCATTACTTGAAGATAACGATTTCATGTGCTCGTGAGACGACTTGCGGCTGAATTTGGGAATCCTCGGGCACTAGCACCACGAACAGAAGACCCTCCTTTCGTACGCTTGTCACGTGGGTGTTACTTTCACCTGCATCCAACAGTTCCCGTAGAGTGAACTGACCATGCTCGTTTGCCAATGCCCACACGATGCCAACAGCAGAACTGGATTGGTCATCTGCCGTGTCTGATCCCGAGGCTGACGCTTGCTGCTGTGCGATGCGTCTGCGACCAAGCTTTGCTCCTCCGTTCTCGGCATTGATCGAATGGATGAACCGCAGAAGCGTACCCGTGGAAGGGTCTGGATCACCCATCAGCATGCGCTGATCGAGGTCATCCAAAGCACGTGCGAAGAACTCAGTCACCATAAACGGTGCCGACTTCTCGCATGTCTCGGCGTGCTGTGCGACGATCGAGTTGATGCTGTCAAGCTCTGCCTTGGGGATCTTCGGGAGAAGGTGTCGGGCAGCTTCTTCGGCACACAGAAGTGACGTGTCGCTCGCGGATAGGGATGGGTCAACGGTGCGACGCAGGATGTTGGTAGCGGGAACCGGCTCAGCAGCCTGTGCGAGCTTTAACTCCTCCTCTACGGCTACCCCGGAGATCGATCCTACCGTAGAAGCTTGGATAGCTGTGAGGTCAGCCGTGGCACGCTGGCTCTGGTGGAGTGCCAACATTTGAGCATGCTCGAAAACAGCTTTGCGAATCTCCAACGCAGCACGCTGGATCTTTTCGCTCGGTCCATGAAGGACGATGACAGCGGGCTTAAGGAAGTTCGCCAGCCACATCTGCAGTGCTGAGCGAATTCTAGGAAGCGAATCGTTCGGTAGGCAGTTTGAAGCAGTAGCCTTGAATGCTGGAGCTTGCGAGATCATGGGGACCTGTGACACCTGTTCGTGGGGTGGTGCGAAGAAGAATGAATCCTGCGAGTATAGTCGGAGCTCAGGAATCGCGGGTTGCTCTTCGACAATCGTCTGTCCAAGCTTGTCAATTGTGTTGAAAGTAATCGCATAGCAGTCGACATTGTTGGGCTGAGGAACTTTTCGAAGTGTCGCGCGAATGGCCAAGGTCGCGACCAAGGCCACCACCTTCCGAGGCGGGTTCGGTGCGCACATTTCCTCCACTAGAGTTTCAAGTTCAGGGCAGACACCTGTCTCGGCAAGGAATGCTGACAGATGCCGAGTCAGATGAACCAAAACGCAGAATCCAATGCTACTCTTCCACGTTTCGAGCTTGCGCATATCTCGCGTAGCTCTGGGTGGGTCTTTCAGCTCCAATGGCACGTAGAACTGTACTAGCTGCTTGGGTCGCTCAAAGGGCTGGAGTGCTCGAGAAGGTGATGCGTATGTTACGGCGACCGCGCTGCGAACGGTATTGTGACTGAAGTAAGGAGGCGTCGCAGGGTGGGGTTGGTAGTTGATTTTAATGTTTGAGTGCTGAGTATCACGTTTGCGCTCCGCTGCAGAGGATCGACAACTGAGCAATGAGCGGAACTGTACACGCAGCAGATTTGAAGCAATCAAATCCTCGAGCGTGCGTGCACACCACTCGGCTTGGATTTCTTGGCTTGGTGGCTCAATGTACACGTACTTACTGATCTTGGCGATCTCAGGGGACGGGTCGTAGTTCGACGTTAGGATGCTGATGACGTTATTAATATAGTTGGGGTACCGTCCGAGCAGCGTCTTCGTCATGTTTTGCATTTGAAAGAACAGGTTCGTTTGCAAGGCCTTGTCGCTAGGCTGTTCCTCCAAGTGGAGCATGGCGATGCCTCCGCGGCACACCGTTTGCTCAACAATGCGTTCAATACTCCAGTCACTGATACCACGGACCATGAGCAGCGCAGCCAGTGCCTCAGGTGTCATCTGATTGAATGGAACTCGGATGATGTCCATGCGTTTTGATGGCTCGAAAAGCCTGCCGACTACAAACCGAAGCGCTGCAGTGAAGACTCTGACGAAGGTTGACTTGCCAGTGCCTGCTGTGCCGTTCAAGAAGATGACAAGCGGTTCTGTCACATTGAATTCGCTGTGGCCCTTGGGCAGTGCGTCAGCTGAGGCAAGCATAAACGACTCAAGCGCTTGGGAAACTTGCTCTTTCAGGATTGCGTTGGGGTAATATCTCAGTACGTTGGTAGCATAATCCCAGAAGGCCTCCAACGCTTGCTTTACGAGGCACACTTTCTGAGCATCAAAGGCGTGATGAGACCAGTAGGAGGTCGCGGACTTTGCAGGAAGCGTCGACAGGTCAGCAGCTTCTGGGACAGCTCCAGTCAGCAGTGTATAGGTCGGACAGTGACGGTATGCCAACGTCCCGTCATCCGCATACAAGGGGGGCTGCAAGAAGGCTGAGTTGGGATTCGGAGGAATATCGCCGCGCTCATCGTCTCGAAGTAGCAGGGCAAGCGCAGGAGGAACGCCTGACTGCGCATGAAGCAGAGCACGCACTCCGTTCCTAGCACTACGCACTGTAATGGTCATGGTCGCCTGCTCGAAGTCGATCTTGCGCTCAGTGATGGCGACTCCAGTTTGGCTGATGAAGATCTCCAAGGCATGATTCGCCAGTAACGGTAGGGCGCGTAAACGCGAGGGCCGTTCGAGAAGCTTGTTCACTCTGGCTCTCACCGAGCACACAAGCTCACGAGGAAAACTTGAGCTAGGTCCCCAAGATGCGCTGGATTGGGCATAAAGGGTGTTGAACTTTTGAATACACTGCGCGAGATCAGCTCGACCGTTGGATTCAAGTTCATCTTCGTACATCTGAGCCAAAACAGCATAGTCTTCTTCAAGTCGAGCCTGGTCGTGCAGTATACCAAGCGCAGCCCAGAGCACAGCCTGCCGTTCGTCACGAATAGTGCGCATTTGCTGCTCAGGTGTTGGAAGTGAGAAGATGAGTCGAAGCAGACCGGTTCCCTGGTTGAAGCCGATCTCCATGTCGAGCCCGGTTCCCGCGAAGGTCTCCCGCAGCACCTGCGCCTGGGGTAAACTCAGCATTCGGGTCAGACTGATACTTGCGACCTCCTTGATGTGCGCAACGTCGAGTTCAGGGAAGATATTAGGCTTGCACAGGGCGTTGAATAGCAGTCGCCTAAGCTCTAAATAGCGTTTATCCTTGTCAGACAACGCATTCGTCGCGACATATCCCAGTCTGTTCTGCAATTCTCCGAGAGGGATCCCGATTTGTTCCGAATATCTCGTGGCGCGTGCCAGTGCGTGGTCCGCATCGGTAGCTGTTGTCTTTCTACTGTGGTGATACATCGAATGATGCGGGTTACTTTGTCGAGACACCGTCCGTCCGGCCCCTTTTCAACCTCAGCTTAAAGTTCTCAGACTTCGTTTCTCAGACTTGTGAGGGGTATCGGGAACTCCGCGGCTTGCCGGACAGGCACGGGAGTCAGAGGCTGATTAAGGAGATAGGATGGTGTTCATACTATGTACACACTGGCTAGAGGATACTCTGCGGATTGCATGTAGAACACGTCCAAAAACTAGATTTTGGACGGAGGAGAGACGCGCGTACCTGGAGCGCTCACTTGCAAGACTGACGACTTTTGGTATGTTATTGCATGGACAGTACAGGATCGCGTGTGCTCAGCTGCAGCTTTAATGACAGACCCAGATAGCATGTCCATCTCTACGGCCTGTGGTAGTACCGCGAAGCGTATGCTCGACTTGACCTCGATATGAGCGAACTCCTTCAGCAAGAGTCAAGGTATTCTGAGCTGGTATTTATGCAGTGGGTGCAACGCACTGCGTTCATCTATGATGACCAGCAATTTGCTTACTCACTCGGCGGCATCATGACTCCAGTGCGGAAAGCGGTCACGCGTGAACAGCAAGGCAGTCACCAAACGCAGATCTGTGGAGCCCATTTCCGCTGCGTAAGACGAATCTGCGAGAGGCATAGAATTGCAAATAGCGCGCGAGGTACTGAAGAGAGTAAACATAGTCAAATCGTCCGCAGAGCCGCGGCGCGTCAGTGCGAAAACCCCAGAAAAGTCCAGCGACGAGATATTTCCACGAAATTGTGCCAAAACCTCAGACCTTTGGGTGTGTTTGATGCGTAGTGTGTGGTTCAGGCCGTGCACTGGGCGGTACTGGAGGGTGAAGATCTGGGGTTAAATACATAGGGATCTCACTGGATTACAGTTTGAAATGCTCTTAAACCCAAAGATTAATATGAATTGAGCTTAATCGTAACACATCTGCAGCATCTACAGCTTCGGTGGTGTTATGATCAGCATCAAGCAGCAGGTCACATACAAGCTGCTGGTTGTGCTTTCCGCATACATGCGACCTCTGGGGTTGTTGAATGCTTGCTAGTAGTAGAGTTGATGGTGCCTTAGGCCCGCTTCCGCTCCCGCTGGCATCACTACTGCTCGATTGCTCCCATCTCCGGCTTCGCAGAGGTAATGCATACTCTCCTCCTGATTCGACCCACTCGTCTCGTCCCGCTTGATCTCGATCTCGTTTGTCATTCGGCTCTTTGTTTAGGTAAACTTAGTTCGTTTAGGGTTGGGTCAACCTCAGTCTCGGTTCTGCTGACAGGTTCTTAACCGAGGATAGCCACAGGTCTAAGAGACTGCCGTGTCTGATCAATCAATCAAACAATCAATCAATCGCGCAGTCAGTCCTCGGCGTTACGACGTTCAGAAAGCCCTCTCGGGTACTCGAGCCGCCTCATACATTCGAGCAGCAACATCATGGCTCAGCCTCATTTAACCGGTTATCGGTCCATCGTTTGGATTTTTATTGTTCTTGCAGTTTCTGCAGCCTTCGCCATCGCTCGAGAACTCCCTGCCGAGTATGCGACTCTTCGAGACGCACGCCTGAGAGTACAGGGGCTCTCTCCGAACTCCCCAGAGTTGATTCAGCAGTCTCAAGCGCCCATCCTATTCCAGGCTACACCAGTCGATGTAACCACTCCATCACTTGAACTTGAAGGTCCCTTCGATCGCGACCTCACGACGCCCCCGTATGCTACTGAAACAGGAACCGTTGAACCTCTAGACCCAGTACATCCTATTATAGACATTGGCGAGGATGACGAAGGGTGGTGGGCCGAGCCTGAGCAGAGAAGCCGCGGAGCCAAAGACAGACGGCACGGTGGTCGCCAGCCTCACCGCCCATCGGATCCAAGTAACCCCCGTGAGCCAGACTGGCTTGATCGAGTTGGAAATTTCATTGGTGACGCGCTGGACTATCTGTCCGAGCTCTTGAGTTCGCGAGGGTCTTGGCGAGAGTCTCGCATGAGGCTACAGAGCAATGGCAAAGCTCGCAGGGTTTGGAAGGCAAGCACGCAGTCGTTTCTTTCGACTTCAGAGAAAGGAGAAGGCGTGACCTACTTTTTCGATGAGGAGCGGTACTTGTTCCTGTTCAAGTTGGATCCAATTATTGGAGACACATTCAGCACGGAGTTCTCACCAGATGAGCTAGCTGCATTCACCGGTAGGGACAGCGTTATGCTAAATTGCACCCCGAGCCGTTTCATGAAGCTTTCCAGGTCTCCCGCCGTCATTTGGGCTCATGCTGTTCCAAGCAAGGCCAAACTTGGGTTCCGCGAGCATGAACTGGAAGTGTCACACGGTTCCAGTGATGCGACTCCCAAGACGCTCGGCATTCGGTTCCATACCTCAGCCTCTTTAGTTCAGCTCCTTGCCACCGAGGCAAGTACATCGGCTGTCCAGGCAGCATCGTCTTCGAGACCTCCCGTCGTCTTTAGCAAGTCGAGTCCAAAGCCTAATCTGAGCGCAGAAAAGCATGAGTCGACAAATGAGCTCAAGATAAAGCATAATCCCGCGGGGGATGTCGTGAAGACCGTATTCAGACGCCGCAGCGATGCTAAGAAGTCTGCAGATCACACGCCCAAGTCAGCGATCCTACAGAGCTTTTTGACGATCACGAATCGTTTCAGAGACTTTGTTATTAGGCTGGCAAAGAGCGAGACGAGCACGGAGGCCCTTGCAAGGGTGACAGCTGAGGCGAGTAAACAAATTTCGAAGAAAGTACTTCGCGTGCTTAAGCAAGTTGATCGTGACGCTCGGGCGGAAGTCCTTCAGACATTCAACCAAGCAGGTGAGGAACTCAGACGCCGGAGCCAACGTTCCCATTGGACGAGCGCCAACATGGAAACTCTCGTGGCATCGCTGGAACAGGCCCTTGAGTCAAGTGGGATGACCGTCCCATCTTCGCCAGAGCATGATGAGAGTGTTGCAGCGAAGTTTATCCCTCTTCAGGCTTTTGTTGGACCACGAGCATACCGAGCGAAAGACAGTCTCACGAGGCACCGTGTGACGCTCTCGCAAAGGGATGTTCCCGCTTCGTCTGAGGAAGACAAGTCACAAGGCATCCGTATTGATAGCGCATGCTCTTTGTCACTGTTTTCACCATTGTTTCAGTCTGCTCATAGCGAGCGCCCTTTGTCGTCGCTCAGTTTGAATCGCTTGTTCAAAACACAAAGTGAGGGAGGTAATGCGGATAAACCACTGCGCTTGGACCCCCTCCGCAGTATCACCATGAAGCACTTGGCCACCCTTGCCCGAGCCTTGGACCAGGCCCTCACGAAGCAGCTCTATGTTGATGGAAGCTCCCAAGTAACCTTGCTGGCATTTGACGAGGCAAAACACCAAGCAGAGTCCGAGTTACTCGTCTCCGCAACAGAGTTCTTAGAACTGATTGCTGGCAAAACCTTCTCAACGATAGCCCCGAATAGCAACAAGAAGACAAAGATCTTTGAAGCATTCAAGCAGAAGGACTCGACTCCTCAGGCAAGATATCAGCAGGCTCTCGCGGCGGCAGCGCTGTCCTTCACTGAACTGCAGTCCCGATGGACTGCAAAGGCGGCAAGAGATGTCATGCTTGCAGTCGCCTCAAGTCCCAGCGTCCTTCATGTCGGACGTGAGTTGTCATTTACGCTAATGAATAATCGAGCTCGCTGGTCGATCATTATTGGCAGCGACCCAGTTGCAATCGGCCAGTATTCTTATCGCGACCAACTCACACCGTTGCATTCTCGAGGTCTGGATGGCCAAGGGGAAATCGTCGGAATTTCGGACACTGGCCTCGACACGAAATCCTGCTACTTCGTTGACACAATCAATTCCGTGCCCTTCAATGAAATCAACACAATGTTACACCGCAAGATCACATACTATAACGGAGATCTTAACGGAGATGAGTTCGATGAGTACTTTGGCCATGGTACGCATGTTGTTGGTACTGCGGTCGGTAGTGTACATGAAAGCATGCGACAGACTCAAACTCGACAAGTGTCTTTCGATGGCATTGCCCCGGGTGGAAAGGTTGCATTTGTTGACCTTGCCGTTGAAGGAGGAGGACTGATTCTTCCATCGCCGCTTACGATCCTCTTCTCCGAGCTTTGGGACGGCGGTGCCCGAGTTCAGTCGCATTCATGGGGTTGCGGCGCAAACTATCCTGACGAGGAAATTGACGCATGCAACACCTATTCACCTGAAGCAGCCGAGGCAGATGACTTCATGAGAACGCATGAAGAGTCCCTACTCATTTTCGCCGCTGGTAATTCAGGTATCCTTGGCTTTGGCACTGTTGCATCCCCCGCAGTTGCCAAGAATGTTCTAGCTGTGGGCGCATCTTCAATCGATATTGCCGGCTTGCGGCAGCGCGAAGAGGATGGATTAGTTGGCACCTTACCTACCTCGGACCGCGAAGAAAATGGTGATATCGACCCACATTCTTCGTCGAACGCATACTACCGTCTGCGGAACGTTGCCGAATTCAGCTCGGTGGGACCAGCATTCGACGGAAGAGTAAAGCCTGACATTGTGGCTCCGGGCTTCCTAACTGTTTCAGCCCTCAGTAGTGACGGCTACACTTCAGGCCACACAGAGACGTGCCAGCTTGCGGCAATGACAGGGACAAGTACAGCAGCTCCTGCAGTTGCTGGAGCCGCATTACTGCTTCGGCAGTACCTACGTCAAGGATATCACCCTGCAGGTCGACCAGGGCCTGGCAACGAATTCGTGCCTGCTGGATCGCTTATGAAGGCTATCCTGATCAATGCCGCCCAACAGGCTGACTATGGACAGATTGTACCTGCTCGCATCCCCATCCCACTGCCCGTACAAAGTCCAGCCACGGCTGCGAGCACGGGAGTTGATGGCATTACTTACCTTACGGGTACAGCCATTTACTTCGATACTCCAGGAACTTATTCTGGCAAGGGCGTCATCTCGCCCGCTGAGGACCCGGATGATGAGAACCATGCTCATACCATAGTGATGCGATGCCAGTTTTCTTGTTCACAAGAACCACCGGTCACGATTCCTGCGCAATTAGCTGTTGATGATGCTCCGAATAACTTAGGACTTGTCGTGACGGAGGCAAACGTCGCAGACAGTAGACTCTTCCTTTGGGAGAGCCTGACCCCGAAGACCCCGTATGAGTGGCAATTTACCATTCCATCTGACTGCAGGCTAGCTATGAACATTCTTGAATTTGATGCTCCAACACTAGCCACCGCACCAACTATCGCACGGTTAGGTTGTGACACCAGGTTGAGCGAATTAGGACTGTTTGGCGGATTTGATACGTACATGTTCATATGCCCTCCAATTGAAGATTGCGTGCCTGCCGACGCAAACGACGCGCAGGTGTGGGGCACCACGTTTTACGCCGCGGAGTCCTCCGTTTGCCAAGCGGCCATTCACTCAGGGTCCATTTCGAGATTCAATTATGGTGGTACTACCGTCGAACACGGGGTAATTGTAGCGGTCACGCAGCTGGACGCAGTGGTAGGGCAGCTAGGCGGTACAGCGTATCGCTTCGTTGCGAGCAACCGCAACGGAATTCAGTCGAAGGAGATAATACGCAATGTTGGAAATCCATTGGATCTGGTCTTCGTGACTCTTCGAGGCTCGGCTACTCCTCCAAACTTTGACTTGGTTCCTCTTGAGAAGAGCCGGCCCAACCCAGTGTCTGGCTTCGGCGTAATTCGTATGAACACCGTTGCAACCCTTGCAGCAGACGGCCGTGATTTCCCCTACGGAAATACAACGCATTCTTCACGCAGACTCGTTGTGCTCAACAACGCCCTGGATGGCGCAGAGAGCAGGATCACCCAGAGCAGTTTCCGCACATCTTGTTTCTACATCTCGCATGACGCGCCCGCAATGCGCGACGCAGATGGTTACGATGAAGGACCTGACGAGGTGAAGGTTACTTTGGCTTGGAGCGATGTCGCCGCTGCACCTGCGACGCCAAATGCTTTAATCCACGATCTCGACTTGCACGTGTTCGGTCCACGAGGGCAAGAGTACCGTGGTAATAATCAAGTCGATCGTCTCAACAACGTCGAGCAAGTCATTGTATCAGGTGTTGATGCGTTTGAAGGTGGCATGTACTGCGCTGTCGTGAATGGTCATTCCGTCTCCACTACTCAGCAATACTCTCTTGTCGCGTCAGGTCGCGGTGCTACCAAATGTGAAGCATCTGATGATTTGCCACAACTGGCTGGCGTGTGGGTCCTAACCTCCACGAATTGCTCTACGACCTTGATCGACACCGATGCAGCATTGCCCGGCATCGCAGGTTACGAGACCATGCCGTCCTTCACAATGTTCCAGGCGGGCCAATGCTTGTCGTTGCGAGCTCAGCATTATGATGCATCGAAGGGTTTCTTTGGTTTGCGCCAAAGCCCCCCGAGCGGCTCCGACCAGGCGAAGTTTGGTCCTCAGACGGAATTTGCTCTTTCGGGATCGATTGAAATGGTTGGTGGTACCGAGGGCCCACTCGTAGCGTTTATCTCTGAGGGCGACCGCGAGGAGAGACTGATTGGACATTTGGATCTGTCGTCAGGCACGCTGATCCCTACTGCTGTCAGTGCTTTCACTGTACGTTCGTATGCAGGTTGTATTGCTACTTTCGCCAAGATCAGCGATATCCCTCAAGTGCAGGGCGCGGTCATCATGCCTCCTCTTTCGGTCGATCCATCTGAGCCGAGTGGATCGACATCTGCAGCAATGGCTGTACCGTCGGCCTCGGCGACATTGCTCGTTGGCCTTGTTGTCACCATTGTCGTTGGAGTCTTGTCTCTTCAGACACTTCCACATCGTGGTTAGCTCGACATGCAACTTTGCCCAAACGATCCTTCGGCAATCACATGCATAAGTCATTTCAGTCTAACGCAACGTTAGCCTGCTTCTTTTACCTTAACAGCCCAAAGCTGATTACTGTTTGTCGAATCATCAGAAACCTGGGCCACATTAGCTTCTGCCGCACAGGATGCTCGCAGAAAGCCACGGAACCACCCCAGGTTGCTAGCAGGTTCAGCAGGACCTAGAACCTCTCTCTCTCTCTCTCTCTCTCTCTCTCTCTCTCTCTCTCTCTCTGTCTCTCTCACTTCTATCAACTCGGTTGCCGTATGATCCACCTGTGACACACAGAGCGAGCCGGTTTGCGCACATGTTCATGCCCACCAGCAAGAGCATACACGAAACGCTGCTCGGTAGCTACACGATACCCTTGGTAAACTAAAGGACACTCGACGGAAAGCCTCGAGCTCTTAGTTCAGCGGACTTCGATGCAGGGAGCTCTTGTTTAGCCTTCGCCCATATTCACCAAGCAAACCGCAACTATTCCCCTAACAGCAACGCAGCACTACGTCTTGCACCCCAATACACGTTTTATTCCCCGCCCGAGCCTCGCGCGGTACTGCCCACCCTTCAAAACGAGTTAGCCAATCCGTTCACCTGCCCTGTTTGATTTCGCATAAGTGAGTTTGGGGTCCCAGCGCGGTGTTACACAGCACCAAAATGATCATACCGATG
>Ga0182741_1001441_pt1 | contig 30783 bp, 30 predicted proteins | sample eDN5th37CBELigOP_FD_128874 | JGI IMG/M metagenome (GOLD analysis project Ga0182741, IMG submission 128874) | Enriched Organic Plus compost microbial communities from Emeryville, California, USA - eDNA 5th pass 37_C BE-Lig OP (version 2) (version 2) ... | reverse complement strand
GCTACCGCGCCCGCCGTCCGCGATGCCGCCGCCTTCCCCACCTCCCGCGCAGCCTGCGCCCCACCCACCGCCGGCATCGCGGCCAGCGCGCAGACGAGTGTGATCCTTCCGAAACCGCTCATCGCGCCCTCCCGCGCTGTGAGTTAGAGGGAGAAAGTAGAAGGCAGATCTCTCCTCCCTCCCGCCTATCCGCCGATCTCCTCTCTCCGTACCGTCAAGTCGTCCACCCTGTCCATGTCCACCGTCACGCCCATGCCGGGGCGGTCGAGGGGAACGGCGACCATGCCGTCGGCGCCCATCGTCCACTCGGGGGTGACGATGTCACGCTCCCAGTAGCGCGAGCTCGGCGAGAGGTCGCCGGGTAGCGTGAAGTTGGGGAGCGATGCGAGCGCCACGTTGTGCGCGCGGCCGATCCCGCTCTCCAGCATCCCGCCGCACCACACCGGAATGCCGTTCTTCTGGCAGACGTCGTGGATGGCCTTCGATTGCGTGAAGCCGCCCACGCGTCCCGGCTTGATGTTGATGATCCGCCCGCTCTTCAGCGCTATCATGTCCTCGGCGCGGTCCACGCTCGTGATGGACTCGTCCAGGCAGATCGGCGTGCGCAGCTCCGCCTGGAGCTTCGAGTGACGCACGAGGTCATCGGGTGCGAGCGGCTGCTCGATCATGATGAGGTCGTACTCGTCGATCTTCTTGAAGAGCGGTATGTCGGCCAGCGAGTACGCGGAGTTGGCATCGGCCATGATGTGCGCATCGGGACCGAGTGCTTCGCGCACCGCGATCACGAAGGCGAGATCCGAGCCCGGCGCGATCTTGATCTTGACCTTGCTGTATCCCGCATCCCGCGCGGCGATGGCGCGGCTCGCGAGCGCCTCGGGGTTCGCCTGGATCCCGATCGATATCCCGGCCGAGACGCGCTCGCGCGTGCCCCCCAGGAGCTTCGCGAGCGGGATCCCGCGCTGCTGCGCGGCCAGCTCCCAGGCGCCCATCTCGACCGCCGCCTTGGCCATCCGGTGGCCGCGGAAGTCGTGCTCGAGCGCCGCGTGCACGGCCTCGGGGCCGGCGAAGTCGTGGCCGAGCACGCGCGGCGCCACCCATTCGCGGATGGCGAGCCACGCGGTGTCTATCGTCTCCGAGCTGTAGTTCGGATTCTCGCCGGCCACGCACTCCGACCAGCCGATGGGCCCACCGTCCGGTCCGTGCAGCTCGAGGAGAGTGATGCGCCGCTCGCTGACGACTCCGGAAGAGATGCGGAACGGTTCCTTGAGCGGGAGCCGGATCTCACGGAGCACGATCCCTTCAATGCGGAGCATCATGTCACCTCATGGAGAGCTGGGAGAGAGAAGCCGGTGGCCGCTCTCCGCCGCGCGGCGCTCTCGGGGCGCGACGGCGGATGGAGCGGCGGCTGTGCAACGATGGTGTGGTGGAGCGAACGTCACGCCGCGTCGTTCCTTTGCGGAAAACGGATCGTGGATGGCGATGGTGCCTTCTGTGCGCGCGGCGTGGTGGTGAGCACGTAGAAGCCGTACCCGGCATCGTCATCGCGATAGAAGCCGTGCACGCGGTAGCCATGCTCGAATCCCCACAGGATGGCGCGCCGCGTGCTCTCGCGCCAGCGTGCGGCGAGCGAGATGTCGGCCTTCTGTACTCTTTCTATGTCGAGCGGGATGGCGATGCGGTAGACCGGCTCGTCGGGGACTTTCGGTAGAGTGGCGAGCGCCGGCACTCCCGCTTCGTCGGCCTCGTTGAGGATCGGGCTTCCTTCTCCCACCGCGGCGACTGCCCGGGCGCGGTCGCGCTCGAGCGGGACCACATCGCCCTGCCCGGTGGCCACGGGGCGCACCACTATGAAGCGATCGCTCCCGAGTCCGCGATGCAGGACGCTGTCGGTCTCGCTGCCGTACATGTTGATGACGTACTCGGCGACGTCGACGTTCAGCCGGTTGAAATTGAGATGCGCGTTGCGCGCGACGAGCGGATCGAACGTCCAGTAGATGCGGGCGACGCCGCGCTCGAGGAGCGTTCGCAGCTGGAACTCCTTGAGGACGCGCCCGATCCCGTGGTCGCGGAGATCGGCGCGGACCGCGAGCATGTCGGACCAGTGTACCAGCTCCCCGTTCTCCACGCCGGTCATGCCGAAGACGAAGCCGACGATGTCGCCGTTCTCATCGAACGCGCCTGCCGTGACGCCGCCGATTCGCTGGCTCACCTTGAGAATCGCGGCCGGCACCCGTTCGCTGAATCCGGCTCCCCATATCCTGTGCTGGAGATCGACGCACGCGACGAACTCATCGTGGGTGGCGAGATGTCGGACATCCACGTCGACCCGTGGATTTTCCGGCGGGTCCTCGAGGCCGGCATTCGCTCTGCGGCCGCTCGTGTGGCCAGGGGTCGTCATCTATCAGGACTCGGCGTGGTAGGTGAGTGGAGGCACTGTCGCCGGTTGGAGCCGGATGCATGCGACGCCAATATGCGCCCCGCGAATGTATCCTGCAAGGTATACAAAGTTGTGACGCGGGGTGGTTGCGGCACCGTGGAATCAGGTGGTACATTCGCGCTCATGGTGCCCATTTTGGTATTCGGGTGCGCAGCCGCGCCCGTGGCCCCGCCGGCGCCGAATCGACCGGCCAGGACCGGCCGACCGTGACGGAGGAGGCTGGAGCCGACGGCGAGTCGCGCAGGAAGCGCGAGCCGCGCGTCAGAAAACAGCGCGCGACCCGTGGTGGCAGCAGCGAGCGCGTCTACGACTACCTCCGCGAGCTCATCGTCTGGGGCCGGCTCGCTCCCGGATCGCGAATCGTCGAGAACGACATCGCGCTGCACCTCGATGTCAGCCGCACTCCCATCCGCAGCGCGCTGCACCGCCTCCGCCAGGAGGGCTACATAGTGCCGAGCGGACGGCGCAGGGAGCGCCGGCTGGTCATCTCTCCGCTCACGCAGAGCGATGCCCGCGAGCTCTTCGAACTCGTGGGGGTGGTCGAGGGACTCGCCGCCGGCGCTGCCGCCAGCCACCCCTCCGCCGCGCGGGAAGCCCTCGGCGATGAGCTGACCGCGTTGAACGCGGAGCTCGCGGAAGCGATGCGCGCCGGCACCCACAGCGCGCGCGCCACCTCTTCGACACCGACATGAAGTTCCACCGGCGCTACGTGGAGGCCGGGGCGGGCCCGCGTCTCCTCGCGCTGCACGACGCCATAAAGCCACAGGCCGAGCGCTACATCCACCTCTACACCAACTCTCTTCTCGGGGAGATCGGCCGGTCGGTCGAGGAGCACGAGGTGATCATCGACCGGATCGCGGGCGGTAGCTCGGATGGCGCGCGGCGCGCCGTGCAGCGCAACTGGCGGAACGCGGCGGCGCGCCTGGAGCGGGTGATCGGGGTGATGGGCGAACACGGTAGCTGGTAACCGGAGCGGGAGCGCGGCCGCGTGCCGCAACGCTCTCGCTCCGGTACACCGATCACCATCTCGATCACCGATCGCTGCGCTGGAAGTCGCCGAAGCCCGCGGTCCCCATCTTCGTCGGCCTTCCGCGGTCATCCAGATGGAAGGTCACCATCCCCCAGTCGCGGGTCTCCCCACGCCAGGCGGCGCGGAATGTATCGTAGTGCCAGTGGGACATGTCGCCCACGAAGCGCGGCCCGATCGTGAGAACCAGGTGGTCGCCCTCGAGCGTGATCCGAGCCTCGCCATACGCGTCGCTGGTGTAGGTGCCGGCGTAGCGCTCGAGCGGAAGGGTGGGCTTCGTGCCGGTCACCCGCGCGGCGGCGTAGGCGCTGTCGGCCTTCGCGCCGCGCGCCGAATCCGCGCTGGCTAGCGCGCGATACTCGGCGCTCCAGTCGCGAGCCGGCGCCCCGAGCAACGCGTCGAGCACCCGGTTCCGGATCGCGTCGAAGAGGATGTTGCCGCCGCCGCGGTTGGTGAGGATCACGAGACCGATGCCGGCCTCCGGGATGAGCGCCACGCGCGAGCGCATCCCGTCGATGGCGCCCCCGTGCTGCACGAGCGTCCTGCCACGATAGTCCTGCACCTGCCAGCCCATCGCGTACGCGGAGTAATGGATACCGGGGAACATGGCGCTGTCGCGCGCGCTCAGGGGGATCATCGTCACGGGAGTGTGCGTCTCGGCCAGCGACTCGCGCGAGATGAGCCGCTTCCCCTCGAAAGTGCCGTCGCCGAGCTGGAAGCGCAGCCAGCGCGACATGTCGGCCACGCTCGAGTTGATCGAGCCGCCGGGTCCTTCGTTGTCGAGATTGAAGTAGGGGACCACGCGCAGCCGCCCATCCACCAGCTCGTGCGGTCGCGCGACGTTGTCCACCGTGTCGAGCCCGCGGACGGTGGTGTTGGTGCGTCGCATACCGAGTGGGGCGAAGATCCGCTGGGCGACGAAATCGTCCCAGCTCATCCCCGACGCTTCGGTGATCACCATCCCGGCGGTGATGAACATGTTGTTGCTGTAGCCGTAGGTGGTGCGGAAGGGGTGGAGCTGGCGCAGGTAGCGGAGGTGGCTCACCACTCCCTTGCGGTCGTAGCTGCCGGTGGCCCAGAGGAGATCGCCGCGCTCGAGCCCCGAGCGGTGGTTGAGGAGATCGCGCACGAGGAACGACTGGTTGGCGATCGGATCGGCGACCTCGAAGTAGGGGAGCCAGCGCCTGACCGGGTCGTTCCACTGGAGCGTTCCCGCGTCGACGAGCATCCCGATCGACGCGGCGGTGAATGCCTTGGTGGTGGAGGCGATGGCGAAGATCGTGTTCTCGTCCACCCGGTCCGGTTTGCCGACGTCGCGCACTCCATAGCCTCTGGCGAGGATGACGGAGTCGTTCCGGACCACGGCGAGGGCGAGTCCGGGCACCTGCCAGTCGCGGAGGGCGCGTTCGATGTACTGGTCGAGCGAGGCGAGGGATGCGGTCTTGGTGGCCGGAGCGGGGGAGGGGGAGGGGGAGGCGGATCGTTGCGCGGCGGTGGAACCGGCGGTGGCCAGCAGGGCGGCGGCGATGGCTGTGAAGAGCGCCGAGGCGGCCGCGATCCGGCCCGGGGTGGTGGAGCGAGCGTCGCGATCGGTCATTTCGTCGTCGTCGTCGAGGTGGATGGGGGCAACCATCTGTAGTGCTCGCTTGGCCCGCAGGTTGTTGCGGTCCGGGCTCTTGCGAGTTCGTCTACGAAATAGTATAACAGAGCGCGGTCAAACTACGATACATCATTGTATCCAAACGGAGGCACTGCGATGCGACAGGTAGCGTTGTTCGGCTGGTGTAGGTGGCGCGGGGGGAGCGCCCGCGGAGCGCCGCGCCCACACCGTCTCGCTCTTCTGCTCCCATTAGGGCTGGCTGCCGCCTCGCTCACCACCCCGGGCCTCCGAGCCCAGGAAACAGGGGTAGTGGCGGGTACGGTGGTCAGCGAAGCGTCCCAAAGACCCCTTCCCGGCGCGCAGATCATCGTCCAGGGGCAAACCGGCAAGGGCGCCATGTCCGACGCCGACGGTAACTTCCGGATCACCGGTCTCACCGGCACCGAGGTGGTCCTCAACGCCCGCATGATCGGCTACAAGCCCGTCACCCAGACGGTCCGCGTCGGCACCACCAACGTGAGGTTCTCGATGGCCGACCGCGCCGTCGAGCTCGACCAGATCGTCGTCACCGGTACCGCGGGCGGACAGACCCAGCGCTCCGTCGGTAACTCGGTCACCCAGATCAAGGCCGAAGACGTCACCGCCTCCGCCGCGATCCCGAGCGTCGAAGGGCTGATCAACGGCCGCGCCCCGGGCGTGGTGGTTACCCCCGGCAGCGGCATGATCGGCTCCGGCGCCAACATTCGCATCCGCGGCATGTCCAGCTTCTCCCTCTCCGGCGACCCGCTGATCTACGTGGACGGCGTTCGCGTCAACAACGAGACGGGCAGCGGAATCACCGTGCAGGCCTTCGGATCCGGCGTGGTTTCCCGCATGAACGACTTCGATCCCTCCGAGATCGAGTCGATCGAGATCCTGAAGGGTCCCTCGGCCGCCACGCTCTACGGCACCGAGGCCGCCCGCGGCGTGATCAACATCATCACCAAGAAGGGTTCGTCCGAAGGCACCCGCTACAACTTCACCGTGAAGCAGGGAGCCAACTGGTTCATGAACCCCGAGGGGCGCGTCCCGGTCAACTACTGGAGAGACCCGACCGGAAAGATCCAGTCGCTCAACATCGTCGAGCGTGAGAACGAGCGCGGCACGCCGATCTTCCGCACCGGCGACATTCAGGACTGGAGCGCTTCCGTGAGCGGCGGCGCCGGCACTCTGCGCTACTTCGCGTCGGGCGGCAAGAGCAAAGCCCAGGGCGCGGAGCCGAACAACTTCCGCGATCAGTTCAACGCCCGCACCAACCTCGGCATCACGCCGAGCGAGAAGGTCAACATCCAGACCTCCCTCGGCTACATCGAGAGCCACACCGCGCTGAGCTGCGAGGGCGGCTGCGGTGGCGCCACCTGGGGTGCCTGGTACTCGACTCCCGCGAACCTCCCCGAGAACTGCGCGCCGGAAGACATGCCCGAGTGCGGCTGGGTGCGCGGCTTCAACAGCGCGCCGCCCGAAGTCGACCGCGCGATGCAGGATTGGCAGAACATCAACCGCCTCACGGGAAGCTTCACGATCAACTACAACCCCTTCGGCTGGTTCTCCAACAGGCTGGCGGTGGGTACGGACTTCACGCAGGAGAAGAACCAGGAGCTCCTCCCGTACCTCACGAACGATACGCTGCGCTACTTCTGGGGCCAGAACGCGGACGGATGGAAGTACCAGAACCGCCGCGACATCGTCTTCAACACCTACGACTACAACGGTACCGCGCGCTTCGACCTGACACCGAACCTCACCTCCGCGACGTCGTTCGGCGTGCAGTACTACCAGAAGCAGTTCTCCAGCATCACGGCCGAGGGTGACTACTTCCCCGCGCCGGGCCTCGAGACGGTGTCTTCGGCAGCCATCCGGCCGGTGACCAGCGATGGCTACTCCAACAACAACACGCTCGGCTACTACGGCCAGCAGCAGTTCGCCTGGCAGAACCGCCTCTTCTTTACCACGGCGCTGCGTGTGGACAACAACAGCTCCTTCGGTAAGGACGTGAAGTGGGTCACTTACCCGAAGGCGGAGCTCTCGTGGGTGCTCAACGAGGAGCCCTTCTTCGAGAACCACATGCCGGGCTGGCTGAGCACCTTCAAGCTGCGTGCGTCGTACGGTGAGTCGGGCACGCAGCCGGATGCCTTCACCGCGCTGCGCACCTTCAACCCGATCCCGGGCCCCAACGGGACCGCTGCTCTCACCCCGGGACTCCTCGGCAACCCGGATCTCGCGCCTGAGCGCGGAAAGGAGCTGGAGCTCGGCTTCGACGCCAGCTTCCTCGACGACCGACTCGGCCTGAACCTGACGCTCTACGACACGCACACCAAGGACGCGATCCTGCTCCGCGGCGTGGCGCCCTCCACCGGCTTCGGTGCGAGCAGCCAGTACGTGAACGCCGGCGAGATCATGAACCAGGGCATCGAGACCCAGCTCAATGCCCAGGTGCTCAAGGGCGACAGCTATGGCTGGGATCTGAACTTCAACTTCTCCGCCAACCGCGGAAGGGTGCTCCAGCTCAGCGGCGGCGACACCACGATCGTGAGCGGCTACATCCAGCAGCGCATCGGCTACGCTCCGTTCTCCTGGTTCGTTCCGATAGTGACGAGCGCCGAGTACGATGCGGCCACCGGGCGCGCGATCAACCCCATGTGCGCCGACGGTCATGGCGGCGAGACGCCCTGCTACAATAGCGCCGGTGTGGTCGTGGCGCCGCGTCTCAACTTCGGCCGCGCGACGCCGGCGTGGGAGGGCTCGGTCAGCTCCAACATTCGCTTCCTGAACAACTTCCGGCTGAACGCGCTGGTGGACTTCAAGGGCGGGTACAAGAAGGCCGACAACAACATCCGCATCCGCTGCCAGATCTTCACCACCTGCCTCGAGGCGATCGAGACGGACAAGACGGAGCCGAGGCTGCTCGCGCAGTATCAGAGCAGCGGCACGCTCCGCGACTTCATGTACAACGATGGAAAGTTCGCGAAGCTCCGCGAGATCTCCCTCAGCTACGACGCACCGAGGTCGCTGGCCGGGAGGATCGGAGCGCGTGCTGTGACGCTGAACGTGGCGGCGCGCAACCTCCACACCTGGACCAACTATACCGGCGTCGACCCCGAGAACTACTTCATCTCCGGTGGTGCGGGCGGCGGTACCCAGTTCACGGACCAGTCGGAGCTGCCGCAGCTCGCGTCGTTCATCTTCAGCGCCCACCTGAGCTTCTAGGAGTGCATAAATGACCTGGAATCACGAGAGCCGCCGCACGCCACGCTCTCCGCGCAGTGGGCGCGGGCACTGGCTTGCCATGGCGGCCGCGGTGGTCGCGGTGGTCGCGTCCGTCACCGCGTGTAACACCGACCAGCTTCTCAACGTCAAGGCGCCGGACCGCGTACCGGCCGAAACGCTCGACGATCCCACCCAGAGTGCGCTGATGGTGAATGGCGCGGTGGCGGACTTCGAGTGCGCTTACGGCTCCTACGCGCTCGCCGTGGGGATCATGTCCGACGAGCTTTCGGACGCCCAGCTCGGCGCCGCTGGCTGGCCGTACGATCGCCGCGACATGGGTACGACGACCAACGGCATCTACGGAGTCAACAGCTGCAACAGCAGCCAGAACCCCGGCATCTACACCCCGCTTTCCACCGCACGCTGGCAGGCGGACAACGCGCTCACCAAGCTGCAGGCGTGGACCGCCGAGGAAGTGGGTCCGGATCGCGACAAGCTGATCGCCACGTCGGCGCTGTACGCCGGCTTCAGCTACATGGCGCTCGGCATGTCCATGTGCGAGGCGGCGTTCGATCTGGGCGCCCCGGTAGGGCAGTCGGCGATCTTCGCCCTCGCCGAAGACCGCTTCAACACGGCGATCAGCGTGGGATCCGGCGTGAGCGGGCTGAGTGACGTCGTCAACGCGGCTCTGGTGGGACGCGCTCGCGCGCGCCTCTTCCAGGGCAACACGGCAGGCGCCATCACCGACGCCGAGGCCGTGCCGGCCGGCTTCGTGTTCAACGCTACCTTCGCGTCCGACCAGAGCCGCCGCTACAATCGCGTGTACCAGTCCACCACGCAGACCGGCCAGTACACCGTGGCGCCCGAGTCGCGCGGCATCCAGACCGAGGGCGCTCCCGATCCGCGTGCCGCCGTTCGGGACGACCCGACCAATGCGTCGGACCCCGACGAGGACATCTGGGGCATCGTGAAGTACACCAGCACTGCGTCGCCGATTCGCATCGCCTCGTACGACGAAGCGCAGCTCATCGCCGCGGAAGCGAAGGGCGGCAGCGACGCAGTGAGCATCATCAACCAGATCCGCGGTCGCTACGGCGTCACCGCGTATTCGGGTGCCACCGATGATGCTTCGATCAAGGCGCTCATCGCGCACGAGCGGCGCGTGACGCTCTTCGCCGAGGGCTTCCGGCAGTACGACATCCAGCGGCTCAACCTCCCGCAGGTGCCGGCACCGGGCACGCCGTTCCCGAAGGGTGGTTTCTACGGTACGACTACCTGCCTCCCGCTGCCCGACATCGAGCGCTTCAACAACCCGAACGTGCCGTAAGTGGGGTGTGCAGAACGGCTGTAAAGAAGTACGACTTTAGGAAGCACCGCTGAACCAGAGGGGCTCCGATCCGAAAAGGATCGGAGCCCCTCTGGCATCCCGTCAGGCCGCCGTCATGCTGGCGAGCTGGTGGCCACGATGCAGCCTGCCCGATCGCCAGACCCTTTCGCTGGCCGTTGTATTGCGATAGCTTCGCTCGGGTATGGAGATGAGAACAGTTCTCAAGTCTGATGCGCTCACCGTGTCCGAGCACAATCATGGTGCCGCGCGCGTGTTGCTCTGGAGCGGAGTACTCGCAGCGCTGGTCGGGCTCACCTGGGCGGCGATAGCCGCCGGCGGCAACCCCGATCCACTCACTGCGGAGGGATCCACCGCGGTCCTCGACATAGGTGTGCTCGTCTTCCGCGAAGGGCTCGAGTGCATCCTGGTGCTCGCGGCTATCACCGCGAGCAGGGCGAGCTCGGGGCAGCCCTACCGCCGGCCGATCGCCGCCGGAGCCGTGCTCGGTTTCGTCGCCACGCTCATCACCTGGCGCATCGCCGTCGGGATCGTGGATGCGCTCACCGAGAACATCCCCGCGCTCCACGTGCAGGCCGCCACCGGCCTCCTCGCCGTGATCGTGCTCGTGATCGTGATGAACTGGTTCTTCCACAAGCTCTACTGGACTGGCTGGATCTCGCTGCACACCAGAAAGAAGCGCGAGCTCCTCCAGAGCGCCGCCGACCCAGCCGCTTCGCGCATCGGCATCATCCTGGGGCTCGGTTTCCTCGGCTTCACCTCGTTCTACCGCGAGGGCTTCGAGGTCGTGCTCTTCCTCCAGAACTACCGGCTGGAGCTTGGCGGCACGCCCGTGCTCTACGGCGTGCTCGTAGGATCGGCGTTCAGCGCGGTGGTCGCGGTGCTCACCTTCGTGGCCAACCGCCGCCTCCCGTACAGGAAGATGCTCGTGTTCACGGGCGTTCTCCTGGGCGTGGTGCTCCTGGTCATGGTGGGCGAGCAGGCGCAGGAGATGCAGCTCGCGCACTGGCTCCCCACCACGCAGCTCCCCTCGCTCGCCGGCATCATCCCTGACTGGATGGGCCTCTGGTTTGCCGTCTTCCCCACCGTGGAGACGCTCGCTGCTCAGGGGATCGCGCTCCTCCTCGTACTCGGCTCGTATCTCTTCGTGCGCGTGCGCGTGTCGCGCGCCTCACGGCCCGCGACGCAGGGAAGCCCGGCGTAGAGCGGGAGCGGTGCTGTCTTCGCTGCGCGCTGAGCGGAGTCGGGACGCATTTCTATTCTGGAGATCGGGGTGAGATGCGATTGAGCCTACGACCGAGCTCTGGCTCGGTTGAATCGTTGCGCGTCGCCTGGCATGCATCGCTCGTGCCTCGTCTCTCACCACCTCCCCTCGGGCCCGACAGTTGCAATGTGCGCGAGCCACCCCCACCAGGCACCCATCAGGAGAGGGCCGAAAACGCATGAAGCACCATATCGTTGCCGTAGCACTCGTGGCTGGCGTTGCACTCGCGTGGGCATGCGGTAGCGACCACAAAGGCACCACCGATCCGCCGCCCGCCCCACCCTCCGATACGGTAGACACTGCATCGTCACCGCCCGATACCGTCCAGCTCCAGATCGCCGGGACGATCGGGAAGCCCACCTTCCCCGATGGCAACACGGCTCAAGGCGGCCAGGGCGATCCCGTGGACGGGATCGGGTGCGGAGCGATGGCGGGGGATACCTATCACATCCACGTGCACCTGAGTCTGTACGTGAACGGAGAGCAGTTGGCCATCCCCAAGGCGATCGGCGTGGTGAAGCCGACCATCGCCAACGGGTTCGTGATCGGGGCGGACGCAAACGGTGGTTGCTTCTACTGGGTGCACACGCACGACGCAACGGGGATCATCCACGTCGAGCCGCCGGCCGAGGTCGAGGTCAGGCTCGGTCAGCTTTTCGATCTCTGGGGGCAGCCGCTCTCGAGCACCGGGGTGGCGGGCTTCGACGGAGGCGTCACGGTTTTCGTGGACGGGAAGAAGTACACCGGCGACCCGCGCGACATCGTCTTCGAGGCTCACAAGCAGATCGCCCTCGAGGTGGGGACACCCCTGGTGACGCCGGACTTCTATCTCTTCCCGCCGGACTACTGACCGAGCGCCACCACTGAAGCGTGAGCAATCCGGCCGCCGCGGTGTGGCGGCGGCCGGATTGCTCACGCTTCAGTGGTCGTGTCAGTGGTCGTGCTTCGATGCAGCGTCGTGCTTCGAGCCGTCAGCCTTCTTCGCTGCGGCGTGAGCCACCGCGAAGGCGCGGCTCTCGTCGTGTCCGTACTCCTCGTACGCGTGATTGTACGCTTCCAGAAAGACCTTCTTCTGATGCTGGTCGTACTGGTTCACCTGCGACTCGGGCAGGTCGGAAATCCTCTCGTAGGGCATCGGTTCCTCCTCGTCACCAACGATTTCATATAGCATGCGGTGTGGAATCGACCGGGTAGAAAGTGTTACAATCCGCGTGCCGGCCAGCCAGCACTTGTCGCCTCCCCGCGCGGCAGCTTATGCTCCGGGGTCGTTAGTGGTGCAAGCTCGCTGGTCCGTTCGAGGGGACGCTGGCAGGCTGCGCACTTCATCTGCCTGAAGAGGAGAATCGCACGATGGTGACGCGACGCGAATGGCTGCGTGTGGCGCTCGGCGGTGCCGCCGCCACGATGGCCACCGGTATGCTGACGATCCCGGCGTTCGCGGCGGTGCCCATCGCGATCACGGTGTACAAGAGCCCCACCTGTGGCTGCTGCACCAAGTGGATCGACCACCTGCGGGCGAGCGGCTTCGAGGTCACCGCCAACGACATGGATGACCTGAGCGAGGTGAAGGCCACCTTCGGCGTTCCGGCGGAGCTCGAGAGCTGCCACACCGCCACCGTCGGCAAGTACGTCGTCGAAGGGCACGTCCCCGCGGACCTCATCCAGAAGATGTTGAAGGAGCAGCCGGCGATCGCGGGGCTCGCCGTGCCGGGGATGCCGATGGGCTCCCCCGGGATGGAAGGAGGGCGCAAGGATGCGTACGACGTGATCGCCTTCGACCGGAAGGGGACCCGGAGCGTATACGCCAAGCGGTGAGGTGATGGCGTGCCGGAGAAGAGCCGGCGGCAGAGGCGTGATCGGAGGCTGATCGTCGAGGACCGCCTCGCCATGGACCTCACCTCGCTCTCGAACGAGCGCACTCTCCTCAACTACGTGAGGACCGCGCTCGCCTTTCTCGCGGCCGGGGTCGCGCTCATCAGGTTTTTCGAGGAGCCCGGCATGGTGATCATCGGCTGGGTGCTCCTGCCGCTGGGTATCGCCTGCGCCATCTTCGGCGTAATGCGGTTCGCTCACGTCCGGAAAGTGCTGCGACACCAATGGCACCTGAGGTCCATGGAGGAAGACGACCAGCTCGAGCGCGATGAATAGGAAACCGGTGATCGTGGCGTGGAGCGGCGGGAAGGACTGCACCCTCGCGCTCCGCGAGCTCGCGCTCGGAGGCGAGTACACGCCGGTGGCGCTCCTCACCACCGTGACGAGCGGCTACGAGCGCATCAGCATGCACGGCGTTCGGCGGTCGCTCCTGGAAGCGCAGGCGGCCTCGCTCGGTGTTCCCCTACGCGAAGTGGAGATCTCGCCGCGCGCCGGCAACGACGAGTACGAGTCGAAGATGGATGCCGCGCTCTCCGCGCTGCGCTCCGCCCACCCGGCGATCGCCGGCGTGGTATTCGGTGACCTCTTCCTCGAAGACATCCGCGCCTACCGCGAGAGCATGCTCGCTCGCGCGAACCTGCGGGCGATATTCCCTCTCTGGAGACGCGATACACGCGAGCTCGCGACGCGCTTCATCGAGCTCGGCTTCCGCGCCGCGGTCGTATGCGTGGATTCCCTCGCGCTCGACCGATCGTTCGCCGGTCGCGAGTACGATGCCTCGTTCATGGCCGACCTGCCCAACGTAGTGGATCCGTGTGGCGAGAACGGTGAGTTCCATACTTTCGTGTACGATGGGCCGCTCTTCGCCAACCCGGTCGTGCATGCGCGCGGCGAGGTGGTGCTGCGCGATGAGCGGTTCTTCTTCGCCGATCTGCTGGATCCAGCCACTTCGCGACGCGGAGCGGCGGGCGGCGCGGAAGCTGCGGGTCGGCGAAGATCGTGACCGGGCGGCGGCTCACGCTCGCGAGCGTGAGCCGCCGCCCGGTCACGGGCAGGATCGGCAACGCGTGGGATCGTTGGACCATGCGGTTGGACTACGAAGATTCGGCAACTACGCACGAACCGGAGCGCGACATGACCTTGCAAATCACATCGTCGGCATTCAAGGCCGGCGGCCCGATCCCGGCGCGTTTCACCTGCGACGGGGATGACGTGTCTCCACCGCTCGCCTGGTCGGGCGCGCCGGAGGGGACGCGGAGCTTCGCGCTGATCGTGGACGACCCGGACGCGCCCGACCCGAAGGCGCCCAAGATGGTGTACGTCCACTGGGTGCTCTTCGGCATCCCGCCATCGGCGACCTCGCTCCCCGAGCACGCCGACTCCAGCAACATTCCGCGCGGTGCGAAGGAGGGACGGAACGACTGGAAGAACCTCGGCTACGGCGGACCCTGCCCGCCCATCGGCCGGCACCGCTACTTCTTCAAGCTCTACGCGCTGGATACCACGCTCCCCGACCTGAAGGAGCCCACCAAGGCGCAGCTCGAGAGCGCCATGAAGGGACACATCCTCGCTCGGGCGGAGCTCATGGGCACCTACGAGCACCCCGCTGGATGAAGTGATCGGGTCGGCTCTCGACCCGGCGCATTGCCCGGTGTTCGCCGCCGGGGGGAAGTACGCCGGGTCAGGAGCTGACCCCGATCAGCCTGTTCCAGAGTGGATACGGCACCCGGTCCTTGGGCACGATGAGCTGCTCGCGGCCGATGGTCACGCCGCCGTTCACCTTGAACTCCGTAGGGGGCTGCTCGGCCAGATCGATGTATGTGGCGCCCTGCTGGAGACGCGTTCCCTCGGTGAGCACCGGAATCTGCTTCAGCTCATCGTCTGTGTAGCCCGCCAGCATGCGGTGCAGCCCCTTCATGTCGTACGCAGTCACCGAGTCGGGCCCCGTCTCGCCGCCTGGGCCGATGTTCTGCCCCGCCATCCGCGACGGGTTCAGATCCTCCTCCCACTCGCGGGGGTGCTTCTCCTCGCGCTGCGGCTTCGGATCGCTCCGGTTCTTTCCGCTTCTCGTATCCATGCGCGGGATGCGCCGCAAGAGCCGTGCATCCCGGCGAAATCGGGTCAGCTCTTGCACCATCCGTCCGTCACGAGGTCGCGATGAGGATACTGATCAACGGCGCCGGCGTAGCCGGCCCCACACTGGCATGGTGGCTGGCGCGCTCGGATCACGAAGTGACGCTCGTGGAGCGGGCCCAGGCACCCCGCTCGGGCGGCTACGTGATCGATTTCTGGGGCGCGGGCTACGACATCGCCGAGCGCATGGGGATCCTGCCGCGCATCCTCGAGCAGGGTTACAGGGTGCGGGAAGTGCGTTTCGTGAACCGCGCGGGTGAGAAAACGGGCGGCTTCCCGACCGACGTTTTCTTCCGCGCGACGAAGGGCCGCTTCACCAGCGTCCGCCGCTCCGACCTGGCGAGTACCATCTTCGCCGCGCTCGGCGGAAGAGTCGAGACCGTCTTCGGCGATTCGGTGGCGGGTATCGACGACATGGGCGACCACGTGCGCGTCTCCTTCGAGCGGGCCGCGCCGCGCGAGGTGGACCTCGTGGTCGGTGCCGACGGGTTGCACTCGCGCGTGCGCGGTCTGCTCTTCGGTGGCGAGCCCGACCCGGAGGTGCCGCTCGGCTACCGCGTCGCCGCGTTCGAGGTCGGCGGCTACCGTCCGCGCGACGAGCTGGTGTACGTCACCTACGCCGCACCCGGCCGGCAGCTATCGCGCTTCGCCATGCGTGACGACCGGACACTCTTCCTGTTCGTCTTCCGCGACGAGTACTGCTCCATGTCCGGCGGCGCTCCGGGTTCGTCGGACCCGAAAGAGATCGTCCGGCGCATCTATTCCGGCCTGGGATGGGAGTGCGGGCGCATCGTGGCGGCGATGGCCGATGCGGACGAGATCTACTTCGACCGGGTGAGCCAGATCCGGCTGCCGCGCTGGACCAGCGGCCGCGTGGCGCTCGTGGGCGACGCCGCGGCGTGCGTGTCTCTCCTGGCCGGCGAGGGGACGGGTCTCGCGATGACCGAGGCGTACGTGCTCGCGGCCGAGCTGGCGGCGGCGAGGGGCGACCACCGCGCAGCATTCGCCGCCTACGAGCGGCGCATGCTGCCATTCCTGGAGCAGAAGCAGCACTCCGCCGCCCGCTTCGCCTCGTCATTCGTGCCGAAGACCGGGCTCGGCATCGCCTTTCGCAATCTGGTCACTCGCTTCCTGGGCATCGGTGCAGTGGCCGACTGGTTCATCGTACGCGACATGCGCGACGACATCGAGCTTCCGCCGATACCCTGAGTCGCCACATGTCGATCTCTACACCGTCGTCCCCGTATACGCCCTCGCCGCCATCCCCGCGTATGCCCTCGCCGCCATCCTCGCCCGAGCCCTCGCCGTCATTCCCGCGTAAGCGGGAATCCACGTTCTGGACCGAACATGGGTCCCCACTTTCGCGGGGACGACGACCGAGATTCCCCGCTTCCACGCGGACGACGGTGCAGTTCCCGCGGACACTTTCGTGCGTGCAGGCCGCACGACCCTCCTCGCGTCGACTCTGTTAGATTTCGCGACTGACTGATCGCCCGCCGACGACACAGCTACACGCTTCACGAGGGAGCTCAATTGGCACCACAGTTCATCTACGTAATGAAGGACCTGCGAAAGGTCGTACCGCCTTCGCGGGTCATTCTCGATGGTATATGGCTCTCGTTCTACCCCGGCGCGAAGATCGGCGTCCTCGGCCCCAACGGCGCGGGGAAGTCTTCGCTGCTGCGCATCATGGCCGGAGTGGATCAGGACTTTCAGGGCGAGGCGTGGGCCGCGGCGGGGACGAAGATCGGCTACCTCCCGCAGGAACCCCAGCTCGATCCGACCAAGGACGTGCGCGGCAACGTGGAAGAGGCGGTAGCCTCGCAGCGCGCGCTGCTGAAGCGCTTCGAGGAGATCTCGCTGCAGTTCGCCGAGCCGATGGACGACGACGCGATGCAGAAGCTCCTCGACGAGCAGGCGAAGGTTCAGGAGCAGATCGACGCGCACAACCTCTGGGAGCTCGACCGCACCATCGAGATCGCGATGGATGCGCTCCGGCTTCCGCCCGCGGATGCCGACGTCACCACGTTGTCGGGCGGCGAGCGGCGCCGCGTGGCGCTCTGCCGGGTGCTGCTCGAGCAGCCCGACATGCTGCTGCTGGATGAGCCAACCAACCATCTCGACGCCGAGAGCGTGGCGTGGCTGGAGCGGCACCTGGCGGAGTTTCCGGGTACGGTGGTGGCGATCACGCACGATCGGTACTTCCTCGACAACGTCGCAAAGTGGATCCTCGAGCTCGACCGCGGCCGCGGGATCCCGTGGGAGGGGAACTACAGCAGCTGGCTCGAGCAGAAGAAGAATCGGCTGGCGCAGGAGGAGAAGCAGGAGTCGGCACGCCAGCGCACGCTCGCGCGAGAGCTCGAGTGGGTGCGCATGGCGCCGCGCGCGCGGCAGGCGAAGAGCAAGGCGCGCGTCACAGCGTACGAGGAGCTGGCCGCGCAGGACACCGGCGAGCGCGTGATGCAGAACGAGATCGTCATCCCGCCGCCGCCGCGACTCGGCAACGACGTCGTGATCGCGAAGGGATTGCGGAAGGCCTTCGGCGACAAGCTGCTCTTCGATGATCTCAGCTTCAGCCTGCCGCGCGGAGGGATCGTTGGAATCATCGGGCCGAATGGGGCGGGGAAGACGACCTTGTTCCGTATGATCGCCGGCAGGGAGGAGCCCGATGACGGCACGCTCACCATCGGGAGCACCGTGAGCATCGCGTACGTCGACCAGGGCCGCGAGCTGAATGGGGACAACACCGTGTACCAGGAAGTGAGTGAAGGACGCGACGCCATCGACGTGGGTAAGCGCGAAATGAACTCGCGCGCGTACCTCGCGAGCTTCAACTTCCGCGGGGCCGACCAGCAGAAGCGGGTGGGTGACCTGTCGGGTGGAGAGCGGAATCGACTGCACCTCGCGAAGCTCCTCAAGAGCGGCGGGAACGTACTGCTCCTCGACGAGCCGACGAACGATCTCGATGTGGACACGCTCCGCGCGCTGGAGGAGGCGCTGCTGGACTTCGCGGGTTGCGCGGTGGTGATCTCCCACGATCGCTGGTTCCTCGATCGTATAGCGACGCACATGCTGGCGTTCGAGGGGGATTCCGAAGTGGTGTGGTATGAGGGGAACTACCAGGGGTACATCGAGGATCTCAGGCGGAGGAAGGGGGCGGAGGCGGACCAGCCGCATCGGATAGCGTACAAGAAGTTGGTGCGGGGGTAGGGAGGGCGCGAAGCCGAATCTCTCGCTGTCGCTGCCTCGGTCGCTGCACTGGCGGCCTTCTCCTCGTCATGACCCGGCCACCTCATTGAGGTGGCCGGGTCACCGTTTTGAGGGCGGATTTGAGACGAGGTAGCTCACCGCCAGCATCATGCGTGGGAGTCTATTCCAGCCCCATGCGAGTGGGTGCGGGCCAGGGAAGGCGCTGCGGTCACGACCCATTTGCTCGCCTGCAAATGGAGATGCTCGGCAAGCGGTTGCCACGAGTTCTACGCACTCTCGTGGCCGCTACGGCAGGTGGCGGACCGGCTACGCCGCTGTCCACACTGGAGCATTTCGTTCCAAGTGCCCGCTCCCGCTAGCTCGATCGCCCGTAGAGGCGGTATCTTGCGCAGTAACACGTGTTTTACCACCGTTGTCCAGACGTTCCGCTGAGGCTGCATCAGCTCAACGCCCGGATCTCAGCTCCGGGTCATAGCTGCGGTCTGACATGGACGTGCTGCTTTCCGATAGCATCTCGCGCGAGTACCTGCTGCACCATCGCGTCTGCCCGCGCTCGCTCACGGCCGACGGCTCGCTGGTAGTAGCCGTAGCTCCCGATGCTCTTCTCCCCGAAGCACTCGACGATCTCTCCATCGCCTACGGCTCGGCCGTTGTCCCCGAGAGCGCGTCCACGGATGAGGTCGAGCGCCTCATCGAGCGACTCTCTACCGAGGCCGAGCGCACGGTGGAGCTCGAGCGGGCGGGAATCGACGACAGTCTCGACGACCCGCTCACGGCCGACGTGCGCGACCTCGCCACGCAGCCGCCCGTGGTGCGATACGTCAATCTCCTGGTACGTGATGCCTTCGACGCCGGTGCGAGCGACATTCACCTCGAGGCCACTCGCTCGGGGCTCTCCGCTCGCTTCCGACTGGACGGGATCCTCGTCCCCGCCCCCGAAGCGCCGGCTGCGCTGCACCACGCCATAGTGTCGCGCGTCAAGCTCCTGGCCGAGCTCGACATAGCGGAGCGCAGACGCCCGCAGGATGGGCGCATCCGCGTGCGGCTCGAGTCGAGAGAGCTGGATCTCAGAGTGTCGACGGTGCCCACCATGCACGGCGAGAGCGTGGTGCTCAGGCTCCTCGACCGTGGTGGCCGTCCGGTCGGTCTTCAAGATCTCGGCATGTCGAGCGCTACGCTCTCGGCCATCGAGCGGATCGCACGGAGGCCGCACGGGATGCTCCTCGTCACCGGACCCACGGGCTCGGGCAAGACCACCACGCTCTACGCCGCACTGAGATCGCGCGAGGCAGCGGCCGAGAAGCTCATCACCGTCGAGGACCCGATCGAGTACCAGCTACCGGGCGTGACGCAGGTGCCGGTACACCGGGAGGCGGGGGTCTCCTTTGCTCAGGCATTGAGGTCGATCCTCCGGCAGGACCCCGACGTGCTCATGATCGGCGAGATGCGGGACTCGGAGACCGCGAGTCTCGCCGTGCAGGCGGCCATGACGGGGCACCTGGTCTTCTCCACGCTGCACACGAACGACGCGCTGGGAGCGATCCCGCGGCTCACGGACCTCGGAGTGCCGTCGTACCTGGTGGCAGCGACGCTGGAGGCCGTGCTCGCCCAGAGGCTCGTGCGGAGGGTGTGCGAGAGCTGCGCGGAGCGGTACGAGGCGAGTGCCGAGGAGATCTCCGTGCTCACCGGCGCAGCAGCCCTCGACACGGTGTCCGGGGGCGCATCGCCCTCATCGAAGAGCATCTCTCTCTCGCGCGGTCGGGGGTGCGGTCACTGCCGCGGCACAGGCTATCGCGGCCGAGTGGGAATCTTCGAGCTCGTGCTCGTGAACGATGCGCTAAGGGATGCGATCGGCCAGGGTGCACCGCGGAGCGAACTGGAGCTGCTCGCCCGCGAAGCCGGCGGCTCGGCGCTCGCCGCCGATGGGTTTGGGAAGGTAAGGGCAGGCCTCACCACGATCGAGGAGGTGCTGCGTGCGGTACAGGCGTAAGAGACGAATACCTGCGAGCGGCGAATCGCACGGGACTGCTCGCAGTCGAGTCGTTTGGGAGTCCTTCGAGCACAGCCACCTTCGCGGGGGCTTCACTCTCATCGAGCTCCTCGTCGTGATAGCGATCATCGCAACGCTCGCTGCGGTAGTTGCTCCGGCAGTCTTCCACCACGTGAGCGACGCCAAGACCGAGGCGGCCAAGAGCCAGATCGAGATCTTCTCCCTGGCGCTCGATTCATACCGACTCGACAACGACGCCTACCCCACCACGGAGCAGGGGCTGGCAGCTCTGCGCTCCATGCCGCGAGCGGGCACCCCTCCTCGCAATTGGCGTGGGCCCTACCTGAGGAAGGAAGTACCGCTGGACCCGTGGGGTCGCGCCTACGTCTACGCGGCGCCAGGGAAGGCGAATCCCACCGCCTACGACTGCTACACGCTGGGCCGCGACGGCAAGGTGGGCGGCGAGGGCGAAGATGCCGACATCACTTCGTGGGGCGGAACGGTCGTGCAATGACCGCATTCTTCGGCCGTTCTCCGCTGGAGAGATGAGCACGACGGCGAGCTATGCCTATCGAGCAGCGCGCTCAGACGGCGTGCTCGAGGTGGGCGTGTTGTCGGCCGAGAGCCGAGAGGCCGCCGCTCGATCGCTCGAGGCCCGGGGGCTCTTCCCCGTTGAGCTCGAGGCCGAGCGGGAGGAAAGGGCGAGGAGGGCTAAGCGCATCTCCGCTCGGGATCTCGCACTCGGCTTCCGCGTCCTGGCCACGCTCCTCGAGGCCTCGCTCCCCATGAGCCGTGCTCTGGCCGCCATGGGTGATCTCGCACCTCCCTCGTGGGAGCGGGCGCTGCCCACGATCTCGCGCTCGGTCAAGGAAGGCTCCTCTCTCACCACGGCTCTCACGGAGAGCGAGATCGAGATCCCGCCCGTGGTCTTGGGCGTCATAAAGGCGGGCGAGGCGGGAAGCGGGCTCGCCGTGGCCGTCAGGCGAGCGGCCGAGCTCCTGGAGCATCAGGCCGCGATGCGCTCGGCGATCCGGAGCGCGCTTGCCTACCCTGCTCTCCTTGCCACGGCGGCTACTGCATCGGTGGCGCTCCTGGTCGGCGTCGTGCTTCCCCGATTCGGCGCCATTCTCTCCGATTTGGGCCAGTCGCTCCCTGCAACCACGCGAATCGTGCTCACGGTATCGACCATGATTCGGGCATGGAGCCCGGCAGGTCTCATCGTGCTCGCGCTTCTCCTCGTCGTCTGGAGATCTTGGACCTCGAGCGAGGAGGGCAAGAAAAAGTGGCACGAGTTCCTCCTCGCACTTCCCGCCGTAGGGGAGGTGAGGCGATCTGCTGCGACGGCGAGGACCGCTGCTGCGCTCTCCGCGCTATTGGAGAGCGGCGTGCCGATATCCGCTGCCCTCGCGCACGCCGCACGCGCATCGGGCGACGCGTGCCTGACGGCGAGGCTCATGACTGCGCGCGAGTCGATCGTGGAAGGAAGGCGGCCCTCGGACGCACTGCAGGCGGAGGGCGCACTCACTCTGACGGCCATCCGCCTCACTCGGGCTGGAGAGGAGACGGGCCGGCTCTCTGAGATGCTATCCCACGCGGCATCACTCGAACGCGAACGGTCAGAGTCCATGGTGAAGGGCGCGGTCCGCCTCCTCGAGCCATCGCTCATTCTCGTCTTTGGCGGCCTCGTGGCGCTCGTTGCCGCGGCACTGCTCCAGGCGATCTACAGCGTGAGGCCGACGTGAGGAGAGGCGTAAGCCGCGGCGTCACGCTCGTCGAGCTCATGGTGGTGATCCTCCTCTTGGGGCTCCTCTCAGGAGTCGTGGGCCTCACCATTGGCTCTACCCCTCGGGTGCCATCGCTCGATCTCACGACCGTCGCTGTTATGCAGGCCCGCGACTCGGCGCTAAGGACCGGGCATCGGGTAACGATCCCGATCACCGTCGGCGGCCACTTTCATCGAGCAACCGCCTACCCGGATGGCCGCGTGCTGAGCGACGCGCCGCTACGCATCGACGCACTGAGTGGAAGCATCTCGACGGAAGATGAACCCACCCAAGGCGGAGCGAGCGATGCGGAGCGCTAGGCCGATGCGTGGCGCACGATCGCACGTCGCTTCGCGGCGTGGAGCGGTGCTTCTCGAGGTGGTCATCGCACTTACCATCCTTGCCACAGGTGGAGCCGCAATGATAGCGCTCTCCGGTCAGTCGATCGACTCTCTTCGCCGCGCACAAGCTGCCGAGCGGGAGACCGAGCGTGCGAGCGAGTTCTTCGATGCAGTAGCTCTCTGGCCCCGATCGGACCTCGATCGGCACCTGGGCGACAGGGCTCAGGTACCATGGCGACTCATCGTCAATCGCCCGCTTCCCACGCTCTATACAGTCACGCTCACCGACAGCACCGGTGGCCGCGTGCTGCTCACGACCGCGCTCTACAGGGCGGAAGCGACCCGTGCGACACCCTGAACGTTATCCCTGTGCATTGCACAGCAAGCAGACAATTACGTCGCGTCGCATTCGTCGTGGTTTCACGCTCGTCGAGGTGCTGGTAGCCATCGCCATAGGTAGCCTCGTACTACTTGGCGCTCGCTCGCTCCTCGAAGTGCTGGCAGACGAGGAGCACCACTTGGCACGCGATACGGCCGCGGAGGACGCGAGATCGAACGGCTTTCGCACGCTTCGCGCGCTCGTGGGCCAGATGGAGGTCGGCACCACCGAGAGCGGGCCGTTCTCGGGCGACCCCACGAGCACGAGCTTCACCACCTGGTGCGATGTGCCATCCGGCTGGCAGGAGCGCTGTGCAGTGACTCTTGTCTTCGAGCGTGCGAGAGTGGAGCCCGCTCTCGTGGCCCATCTACCCGGAGGGCGTCGCTTGGTACTAGCCCAGGACTTCAGTGCCGGAGAGTTCCGCTACCTCAACAGCGCCGCCTCGGGAGGGCAGTGGTTCCAGAAGTGGGGACGAGGGATAACGGCTCCTCTGGCGATAGGTGTCATCCTCGAGCGCGGTGCGCCGAGCACGACGGTCGGCCGTTCGTCGATCGACACCCTCATCGTGCGCATTGGAGAGAGGGGATGAAGGCACCGGCTCTCGCTTCGATGCTAAGTCGGCCTTGCAACGCCAGGTCGCATCGGCAATCTCGCCAGCGCGGCTTCGTCTTACTGGCGGTGCTCTGGATCATGGTCGGTGTTTCCGCGTTGGGGCTAGCTCTCGCTCTCTCGGCCAGGAACGCCATCCGCGGTGCAGAGAACAGGAGGTCAAGCGAGGTCGCGACCTGGAAGGCGGAGGGGTGCGCCGAACGGGCGCGCGTCGTGATCGCTGTGACCCTCGGTCGTGAGTTCGACGGTCGAGCGGCAGAGGTCGTTGCCACACCTGCCGCTGGACGCGCTGGCTGGCGTTCACTCGATCGGGTCGTGGCCGAATCCCCCGTCATGATATCGAGCGGCTGTGCCGTGACGCTCCGCGCAGCGGGTAGCGCGATCGATGTAAACACGGCGAGCGAGGAGCGGCTGCATAGCTTCTTCGTGGAGCTCATATCCTCCAGCGACAGGGCGGACTCGCTCACCCAGGTACTCCTCGACTGGCGCGACGCGGACGATATTCCGCGTCCGCTCGGAGCTGAGCGCGAGTGGTACGAGCATGCGGGCAGAGTGCTCCCTGCGAACGGTCCGCTCTCCGACACGCGTGAGATTCGTTACGTCAGGGACTTCGATGCAATCGGAGGCCTCGATTCGCTGCTCGACGTCGAACCCGGCCGGATAGACCTCTCCCACGCACCGCTCGTGGTACTCGCGGCACTGCCTGGCTTTACGAGCGAAGCCGTGAGCCGAGTGGCCGAGGAGCGACTGCGTGGCGTCCCGACCACGGACCTGCTTGCTCTGTCGGACCGCCTCTCGCCCGCTGCACGCAGCACGCTTGTCTCATTCTACGCGGATCTCGCTCGCCTGACCGTCACCGAGCCCGATGCGTGGATCCTCGAGAGTCGCTCGAGTGCCGGGGATCCCGCGATCACGGAGGTCGTGGAGCTCCGGCTGGTTCGTGCGGGCACCCGGGCGGCCATCGTGCGAAAGCGGAAGTGGGTCGAATGAAGCGCATCATACCGCTCGGCGCGCTGCGAATTCCCAGGGCGATTCGTTCGCGGTCTGTCCCACTCGATTGGAGGCGGCTCACGATCGGGCTCGGGATCGGGGGTCGGTCGCTGCGCGCAGTGGGTGTGTCGGCAGGCAGCGTACGTTGGGCGATCGAGGTTGAGCGACAGGATGGCGAGTCGCTGACAGAGGCTCTGACAAATCTCCTCATGCGGTGCCCGGTTCAGAAGCGACGGCGAGTGGGGTGGATGCGCCCCAGGGTCATGGTCGCTATCGGGCCATCGATGGTGCAGGTGAAGAAGCTGTCGAGGCTCCCTCTGCTACGGGATTCTGCGGCTCTTTCGGCCGTAATACGAGAGGGCTCCGGCCGCTTCTTCCTCAAGAATGGAGTTCCGCTTGCCACGAGTGACGTTGCTGTCATCGAGCCCGGGACCGGTTGGGCCGCGGCATTCGAAGCGCCTGTCGTAGAGCAGGTACAGCGGGCGTGCACTGACGCTGGCCTTGCCTTACGCGCCATCATACCCGCCGCCGTTGCGCTGGGACAGGTCGCGCAGAGCGGGGAGCTGACGTGGACCGATGGGAACGTGCAGGCGCAGCTTGCCTATCGCGACCGCCAAGTAGTGGCCAGTCGCCAGCTCCGCGTACCGCGATGCAACGGTGAGTGCATGGAGACCGTGGACATGCTCCCGCATCCCGCGCTCCAACAGCTCGGCGATAATGCGTCGAATTTCGCTGACGCTTACGGAGCCACGCGGATCGAGCGTGGGGAGCTGCTTGCCCTCTCCATCGGCGGTGCGCCCCGGGTAGGCACGACATCGCACACCCGGACTCGGATCGCGGCAACCACGTTCTGTATGAGCGCGCTTGCTGCGCTCGTTGTGCCTCCGCTTCTCGCCGTACGCTCCACGACCCGCGCGCGGGAGCGGCTCGCACTCATTGGTCCCGAAGCACGGAAGGCAAGTGGCATCGAGCGCGAGTTGGATCAAGTCTCGAGCACACTCCAGCAACTATCGGAGTTCGCTCCAGAGTGCGGCTCCGTCACCGTCCTCCTCGAGCGTATCACCGCGGCGCTACCCGAACACGCCGCGCTCGTTTCCCTCGAAGTCGACAGTGCGAGAGGCACTATCGTGGCGCTTGCTCCCCGCGCCGCGCAGGTAACGGACGCGCTGGAGCGGGTGGCCGGTATTGCCAGCCCGCAGGTGGTGGGTCCGATAACTCCCGTGACTACGCGTGCTCGCGTTGTGGAGCGCGTCACCATCCGATTCTGGCTAGTGCCGTCGGCCCGGACAGGACCTGCTGATAGCGTTGGGGATCCAGGCCATTCCCCGGAAGGGGCAGTTCGCCGCGCAGTAAATGGTACAGCCACAACCAGCTCCGGCGATTCCCGATGACGCGCGCCCTACACATGCCCTACGCATGAGGAGTGACCGTTCCTCACTCCGTTGGAGGCGAGCGATGTCTCTGGGTCTCAGCGATCGAGACCGGCGTGCACTCTACATCGGCTTCATGTCGGTCTCCAGCCTCATCGTGCTCGCGCGGGGCGTACCCCTCTGGTTGTCGTGGACCAGAGCCGCACAGGAAGACGTTCAAGCGGTGACCATGGAGCTCGCGCGCGCGGACGCTCTTGTGAGCGCTCGGCGCATGCTCACGGATTCTCTCTCCGCGCGGGGCGATCGCCTCGTCTCGGTAATGCCGGCCTTTTTGGCCGGTTCGGGCCCCGAGGCCGCCGGGGCCACTCTCGCCGGAATCATCTCCCAGGCCGCTACCGACTCACGAGTGGAGATGAGCTCCATGGAAGTCCATGCCGATTCTCTCGGCGCCAGCGAGGTAGCACGGGTATCCGTTCGCGCCGTCGCTTCCGGTGACGTGAGCGGTGTGATGGAGATGCTCGCTGCACTCGAAGGTGCTCCAGAGCTGCTCGCCATACGGTCACTGAGGATCGACCAGCCGGAGCCTGATGCTTCGCCCGCGACAATGGAGCGCCTCCAGGTAACGCTGGTCGTGGAAGGATTGCTGCTCACCCCGCGAATGGAGAAAGGGTCGTGATGACACGGATCGCTGAGCCTGCCCTCTGGTGTGCGACGGCTCTGGTGGCACTCGTGGCCGGAGTGAGGGTCCATCGGGCGAGTTTCGAGCTGGCCGCATCCGCACCGGTCGCGTGGGCGTTGCCGCCAGAAGTGAGCCGACCAGATGCGGACTCTCTTCTCATGGCCTCCGACCGAGTCGCGAAGACCGACCCGTTCAGGTTGGATCGCCGACCGACCGACGTGCCATTTGGGACGCAGGCGGCCGCCAGCACGCCCCCAGCTCCCGGACCAAACGCGGCAGGGCCCAACCTGTCCCTCTCTGGCATCGTAGGAGGCCCGCCATGGGTGGCGCTACTCGACGGTATCCCTGGGCACGAAGGCAGCGCCCTGATGCGTGTGGGTGACACGCTTGGTGGGATAAAGGTGCGTGCGGTCACGGCTACTACGGCGACCATCTCCGGATTCGACACGACGTGGAAGCTCACGGTGAAGCGTCCGTGGAAATGACCAAATCGCACTGCGTCACTCACCTTATCGGCCTTCTTTTCATGATAGCCTTTCCGCACAACGTCGCCGCGCAGAGCGATACGACCGCGGGCGTCTCGCTCGAACGAGACAGCGTCATGGTACGTCTGGTCGACGCCGATCTCCGAGCCGCCGTTCAGGCACTCGGTCGATACCTCGATCGCCCTGTGGTATTTGGTAGCAACGTGCCCGGTGCCCGCGTCACCTTGGAGACGCCACGATCAGTACATCGAGCAGCGGTGGCCCAGCTGCTCGAGGACCTACTCGAGAGTCAGAACCTCGAGCTCGTATCCGATAGTGCACTCTATCGGGTTGAGCCAAGAGCGGAACGGGCGAGCACGGCTTCATCGGCCGGCGACTCGCAGAGCGCGCAGCTCTCAGGAGCCGCGGTTCAGCTCTTCACGATTCACCTGCGCCACGCACGAGCGGCCGACGTTGCAGCGACTGTCAACGCGCTCTACGGCCGAGCGAGCGCGCTCGGCGAGATCGGCGCACGGCGACCGAGCACGCTGAGCGAGCAGCTGGAGGCCAACCAGCTCCCGCGCAACAATCAACCCTCGGCGCAGCAGCCGATCGCCGGGGCCGTGCCCGGTACCGAGGGCCGAGCGGCCAGCTTCACCGGCGAAGTTGTGATAGTGCCCGATCCGAGGAGCAACAGCCTCCTCATTCGCGCCAGCCCCGCCGACTTTCAGCTCATCGGGGCCGCCGTCAAGGAGCTCGACACCCGCCCGCTCCAGGTCCTGATAGAAGTCGTGATCGCCGAGGTGAGGCGCGACCGGAACTTCTCCTTCGGCGTGGAGGCCAAGACCGATCCCGTCCACGTGAACGGCTCCAAGGCCACCGTGAGCGGATCGCAGAAGGGAATTGGCCTCGGAGACTTCGTGCTCCAAGTGATGAACCTGGGCACCTTGAACCTCGACGCCACTCTCAGCGCGGCGGCCGAGCGGGGCGACGTGAAGATCCTGAGCCGCCCCGTCGTGGTAGCAGCCAACAACCAGCCGGCCACAATCAACGTTGGAAGCCAGCGGCCGTTCATCCAGGTCTCGAGATCGCTTCCTACCGACGCGGCTGTCCGCGATCAGGTGGTGCAGTACAAGGACGTGGGAACGAAGCTCACCGTGCTGCCGACAATCAGCCCGGACGGGTACGTGGTGCTTCAGGTGACGCAGGAGGTGAATAGCGCGACAACCGAGGTGGCTTTCGACGCACCGGTGATCTCTACGCGATCGGTCGAGACCGAGCTCCTCATCAAGGACGATCAGACGGTGGCCTTGGGTGGGCTCACCGATAAGCAGCAGGACAGGAACCAGGGAGGAATACCGGTTTTGTCCGCTATTCCGTTGATAGGAGGATTGTTCGGGCACGCGAGCCGACGCACCACTGAGACAGAACTCTTTCTTTTCCTGACGCCCCATGTGATCCGGACGGATCAGGAGGCCGACAGCGTGAGCGCGCCGTACTTGGAGCGTGCGAGAAAGGTGAAGCCATGAACGAAGCCCAGCTCTCTCAGATCATCGTGGGTGACTCACCATCGATCCGGCGAGTGCGCGAGCAGATTCTCCGGTTCGCTCCGTACCCGATCCCGGTTCTGATACAAGGGCCGACTGGTTCAGGAAAGGAGCGCGTGGCGGAAGCTATCCACAAGGCGAGCGGGCGCACAGGTAACCTTGTCGCCATCAATGTGTGCGCGATTCCAGAGTCACTGTTTGAGGCGACCCTGTTCGGCCAGGTTCGCGGTGCCTTCACTGGCGCGGTCGCCGACAGGCAAGGGCTCTTCGCGGAGGCAAATGGCGGGACGATATTTCTCGATGAGATAGGCGACCTGCCGAAACCGATACAAGCAAAGCTCCTGCGAGTGCTCGAGTCGGGCAATTATCGCCCCGTCGGCGCAGAGAGGGATCGGTCCAGTGATTTCCGAGTCGTGGCAGCGACGCACGATGACCTGTCTAGGAGCATAGCACAGGGCCGGTTCCGCGATGACCTGTACTTCCGGCTCAGCGGCATCACGATTTTCGTTCCGAGCCTCGACGAACGGCGGGAAGACATTCCGGCCCTGATTCGACGTTTCGCGAATACCAGCAGAAAGGTTCCACGGGGTGCTGTCTTCACGGAGAGAGCCCTCCAGTGGCTCCAGAATCGTGCCTGGCCAGGCAACGTGCGCGAGCTGCGTTTCACAGTTGAGCGGGCGCTGATCTTTGCCCCGGACGGCGTAGTCGATCTTCCTCTCCTGCAGGATGTCGCGGGCCTGGGGACCTGTGCTGGTGGCGTGCCGGCGCTCAATCGGGGTGAGCGTGAGGCGTTGCTCGGGGTGTTGGGTCGCAACGATTGGCGAATCGAGCAGACCGCTGCAGAACTCGGCGTCCATCGAAGCACCGTCTTCCGCAGGATGCGAGAGCTCAAGATCTCGGCTCCCCGACGGACGCCGTCTGAAAAGAACATGGAGGCCCAGGCCAAATGACGACGTCCAAGTGAGCGTTCCAGCCTGGTCCTGAGCGTGCGCGCGAGAGCGCGCGCATCCATGCTGACGTTGCACCGCGTTGCGCAACGGTTGCAGCCGAGGTTGCAACATCTGCAACATCAGCCGGTCGGGTGTTTCACGTAACTCCTCTCAGGATAACGACTTATGAAATATTGAGTCCGGCACGCCCGTTGCCTTGGCGGCCGAGCAGCTGATCACCACTGAGCCACCTCATCTCTATCTCGGGAGATCGCTCATGCTGCTCGAGTCTCGTGCCACCGCCTCGTCCTCCTCATCGCGCTCGTCAGCGCGCATCGTGCAGGTCGTCGCCGCACTGCTCGCCCTCATGATCGCCACCGCGGCGCCATCGTTCTCGCAGCAGTCGCAAGGTCAGAAGCAGGGGCAGCAGGAGAAGCGTACCTCACCTCCCGGGGGAGGCACCGTGGTGCCCATGGGGACCCTGAGCTGCAACCCCGCCATCGGCTGCACGGCGGGTAACCCACCGTCCATTGCCTTCGGTCCTCTGCCCAACGGAGGGAACACGGTCTACACGGCCGACCCCTTCACGATCACCATCACCTGGTGCGACGACGGCGGTCTCAACTCGGGCTCGCGCTCGGTGAAGCTCAACGGAACCTCGCTCACATCTACGTACACCGGGTTGCCGATGGATTCCTACTGCTGGGCGAAGGCTCAGTCCACGGCCACGATCACCCCGCAGGTTGGAAGCAACACCATCCAGGCTTCCATCAATGACAACTTCGCCCAGCCTGCCACGAGCTATCGGAGCTTCACCTACGATCCGCACCAGATCGACATCACGCCACATTCCGGCTCGGTGGCGGCTCCCGTGTCTGCCAGCTTCACGCAGCCGTTCGTCATCGACGGGATTACGAGCTCGCCCGGTACTTATAACATCAGCGTCATCGCACCTGCCTCGCTGACTGGCTGCTCGGCGGACTCCTCACAGGTCCACGCAACTTCGGGCACCACCACGGTCAAGGTCACATGCCAGACGGGTGCACTGGGCAGCAGCGGCACTCTCAGGCTTCGGGCCGCATCCACCACGCGGCCGCTGGACGTGGACACAGGTTCCGTGACCGTCACGGCGTCGCTGAACGGTTTCGCGGCCAACGTGAGCAGCCCATCGAGCTCCAAGTACCGCGAGGACCCCGCGCTCTGCCTGGCCGGCTGCTTCGATGCCTCGTTCGCCCAGAGCACCGTGCCCTACTTCTCCATGGGAGCGGCGCGGAACGTCACCTTCGTCTATCACGGCGACCGCGTAGCGGTGAGGCCCTTCATCTACGCCGATGTCTCGCTCGTCCCCGGCCGCGCAGCGCCGAGCGAGTATTGGCTCCAGGCCTCGGTGAATTACGGTGGCGGTTTCGCGAACGTCACTTTCCTGAATGGCGAGTCGACGCTGCACTTTTCAGGCTCCGGTACGGTGAGCTTCCCCCCGTTTAGTGGACACGGGGTTTAGGCTGCTGCCTGCATCTCCATCTGCATCGCCTGCTCATACTGCATGGGACTCATGTAACCCAGCGACGAGTGACGCCGCTGCCTATTG
>Ga0182741_1001435_pt1 | contig 30908 bp, 33 predicted proteins | sample eDN5th37CBELigOP_FD_128874 | JGI IMG/M metagenome (GOLD analysis project Ga0182741, IMG submission 128874) | Enriched Organic Plus compost microbial communities from Emeryville, California, USA - eDNA 5th pass 37_C BE-Lig OP (version 2) (version 2) ... | reverse complement strand
CCTGCCCCCGCAACCAAAATCACATACAAAGCCCCGCAACAAAACGCGGGGCTTTTGTGTTTGTAGAGCTAAGATAGCTCCCCTCACCAACAAAAGCCGCACCCCAGACAACGCGCTGGACGCGGAAACCTCATGTCGGAGAAACAAGACATGGCGACGATCATAACGTCGCCATAAGTGATCGGGACGGCTTCCCTTTTTCCTCGGCAGAACCGGAAGCTTAGCTTCCGGTTTTTACTTCTGCCACCAGAGGCGCATTTGGAGCAAGTGCGTTACTGGATGGTGCTGCTTCCGTGGATTGCGATACGCATGCTGCTTCACCTTGCAACTCGTGGGCATCGACGTGCATGGAGAAACTCTTTCTCCAGCCTCCGTGGAAATAGAGGATTGATGACATCAGCAGGGTGGAAAGCATCGCGGCGGGAAAGCTCAGCCAGAGCGCATCCGTACCAAGCTGTTCCCGCAGGCCAAGAGCAACGCCGAGACGCACAGGATACATTGATACGAAAAGAATAACGAGCGGCCATATAACCTGGCCGTTGGCGCGTACGGTTCCGAAGAGAACCATAGTCACGCCGAAGGCGATGAATCCCCAGGTGGCTACCTGCCCGATGTGCCGGCCGATCGCGATGGCCGGGCTTTCAGCGCCGAGAAATATCTGCAGGGCCTGCCGGTCGGCGACCAGCAGCAGCACGACAAGAGCACCGGTCATCAGAACGGCATAGATTGTTCCAATGCGGGTTATGGCGCTGACACGGTCCCATTTTCCCGCGCCGATGTTCTGGGCTGCCATCGCACTGACCGCGGCCCCCAAAGCCATGGCCGGCATCTGCACATAGGTCCAGAGCTGCTGCGTGGCGCCGAAGGCGGCTGTCGTGTCCACACCCTCGCGGTTGACCAGCCGCATCATGGTCAGCATCGAGCTTGAGACGACGATCATCTGGACGCCCATTGGCAGCCCTTTGACAAAGATAAGCCGCAACAATTTTCGGTCCGGAACAAGAAGCCACAACTCCCTGCCGCGCAGCCGCAACGGCAGATCGCGATGGTAGATATAATAAAGCATCGCTGCGAGGCTTATGTAATTCGCGACAGCCGTTGCCAGTGCCGAACCCGCAATACCGAGCGCAGGCAGCGGACCCCAACCCAGGATAAAAAACGGGTTGAGCACTATGTCCAGAAGCACCGCCATTCCCATGAATATCAGCGGGGTCACCGCGTCGCCGCTGCCGCGCAAAGCCATCATCAGGATTGTCTGCATCAGGATCGCCGGCATGGCGAGAAATGTGACCTGCAGGAACGCGCGCGCCAGCGGCTCGATGGTGTCAGGCGTTCCCAGCAGCGCCAGAACTTTTGGGGCGAGCAGCCAGCCGATGGCTGCGACCACGATGCTGAGCGGCACGAAAGTGCCAACTGTGGTGCCCGCTATGGTGCGCGCGGTTTCTATATCCCTTCGCCCGAATGCCTGTCCGATCAGGATCGTCGATGCCATGCCGAAACCGAAGACGAAAGCGGTCAGCAGAAACATGACCAGATTGCCGTTCGTGGTGGCCGCCAGCGCATATTCGCCCAGCAACTGGCCGATCCAGATTGTGTCGATGGAACCATTGGCCGACTGCAATATGGAAGAGCCAAGCGTCGGCAGGGCAAAGAGCAGAAGAGCTTGATTGATCGGGGCTGTCGTCAGGTCAATGCTCTTTTTCATGGGGCCTCGTGATCAAAATGATATGCCGGGAGCAATTGGCAGGTGAACCGCGCGAATTTTGAAACAACTGCATCACTATTCTGTTCCAGCACAATGGTGGCAGTTTGCGTGGCGCGCGTAAAGTCACGGAAAAGAATGCCGAATGGAGTGCAAAGCGCGGGTGCGGCCCTTTTATACCATTCCCACCACCCAAAAGATTGCTAATATGTTCTCGGGCATGGAGGGGCCCGATCCATGAAAGGTCTGGCAGACGCATCCGCGCTGGGTGCCAACGGTAACGGCGAGAATGCCAGCGAGCGTGTCAGTGATCCGCACCCTTCCGAAGGGCGCAGGCCGCCGCAGCCAATGACGGGCGACGATGCCCCCACAGGCACGGACCAGCTCGACTGGCTCGTCGCAATGATCAATCACGTGCCGGATTTCATCTATGCCAAGGACCTGCAAGGGCGGTTCCTGTTTGCCAACGATGCGGTGGTCCGCAACAATGGCCTGTCAGACATCCATGAACTTATCGGGCTGACAGACTTCGATATTCATGGCGAAGCCGCGATTACGGCGCGCATTGCTGAAATCGAAAGGCGGGTCATGGAAAGCGGCGTGCCCGACCTTGGCTATGAAGAGCGTGCCATGCGCGGAGGTGCCGATCGCTGGCTGATGATTTCGCGCGTGCCTCTGCGTGACCGAAACGGCAATATCATCGGTGTTGTGGGTGTATCGCGCGACATTTCCATCAAGAAGAAAGCTGAACGCTTCATGCAGGTGCAAGCCCGCATTCTGGAAATGACGGTGAGTGCCGTTGCGATACCGGAATTCGTGGATCAATTGACCCGGTTGCTGGAAAGTCTGGCCACCGGCGTTCAGTGCGTCGCTGTTGTGACGGGTGAAACGGCTGACGATGTCATTATCTCGGCCCCCTCGCTGGCTTTTCCGGCGGACGACCTGAGGCGGGAGCCGCAGCCGCTTTCTCCGGCGCGCCTTGAAGCTGCGCTGACAGCGCTTGCTGCCGAGGGCAAAGCCATATTCTCCATGGAAATCCCGTCCGCGGACGGTGCAGGGCATGGCATTCTGGGCTTCATTGCCGATGGCGAGGCTTCTGACGATCACGACCTGCGCGAGTTTTTGGCCTCGGCCGCAGGGATGGCCGGAATTGCTATCGACAGGCGCATCGCCGACGAGCGCATCCGTTATCTGGCCGAACATGATGCGCTGACGGGACTGGCAAACCGGGCTTTTCTGAAACGGCGGCTCGAACATATGCTTGAGCACGCGTTAGCCCATTCGCGCAAAGTGGCTGTCGGCTTTCTCGACCTCGATCAGTTCAAGCCGGTCAACGATACGCTCGGGCACGCGGCCGGAGACAGGCTTTTGCAGCAGATTGCCGGGCGGATCCTGTTGTTGCTCGGCGAGGGGGAGCTTGCCGGTCGCATGGGGGGCGATGAATTCATTCTCGTTCTGAAGGCGGACGAGGGCGATTTCTGCTCGCGGCTGGAGGAGATAAGACGCAGGATCAGCGAGCCGGTCGAACTCAGCGGCACATCTCTGGAGATAACGTGTAGTATCGGTGTCGCCTGTTTTCCCCGGCATGGCCGGTTGGCGGGGGAATTGTTCGCGGCTGCGGATGCCGCCATGTATGACGCCAAGGCGAAGGGGCGCAATAGCGTCAGCATCTATTCTGTGGAGATGTCGCGCGATTTTGCATCGGACGGAAGCGGACAGTCATAACTCTTGCGTTATGTTCAGCCGATCCTCGCCTTGACGAACACGTCATAGCGCGTGCTTTTGCCGAGTATCTGATGGGAGGGTTTGCGCAATCCGGCCATGGGATCGGCGCGCAAGGGCCACTTCAGCACCACGCGGTATTGCGCGGCTTCCAGCGCCACCTGCATCAGCTTTTCGGCATCCGGATCGGTGCCGACGATCTCGCGGATCTGCCGCATTTCCTTCTTGACGAGCGCGCTGTTGCCGCGCGGCGGGTGCATCGGGTCGACCAGCACGACCTGCGGCTTCAGTTCAGGCAGGAGCAGGCGGGAATCCCCGTGCAAAAGCGTCATGCGCGCCACCGTTTCGGCATAGCGCCCGCCCTGCGCGGCGGCGCGCGCCAGTCCGTCCGCAAGAAGCCCATGCATCTTTTCCGAGCGCTCGATCAAGGTCACCTTCGCGCCGAGGGAGGCCAGCAGGAAGGCATCGCGCCCGAGACCAGCCGTCGCGTCGACGATTTCCGGCGTGGCGTCGCGCGTCAGCCCGGCTGCCTTGGCGAGAGGCTGGCCGCGTCCTTCGCCGGAGCGGAACCTGTGGCCGACAGCGCCGCCGACAAAATCAACGAGCAGTTCCGAGGTATCGATTTTCTGCGACATGATTGCTCTCAGAACGGGCAGGGCGCGGTGAAGCTCACGGCCCGGCCATCTGGGTGCCGGAAAGACAGCTCTTCCGCGTGGAGAAGAAGGCGGTCTGCGGCGGCGAGCGCTTCACCTTCGGCGTAGAATTCGTCGCCGAGGATCACATGGCCGAGCGCTTTCATATGCACCCGCAGCTGATGCGTGCGGCCAGTCAGGGGAAAGAGGCGCAGGCGCGTGGTGTTTTCGCTCCGGCCCAGAACCTGCCAGCGTGTCTGCGCGGGCTTGCCGTGAGCGTGATCGACACGATGACGCGGCTTGTTGTCGGGGTCTATCGCCAGGGGCAGGTCGATCAGACCCTGCTCTTCTTCAACGCGCCTCCAGACCACGGCGACGTAGGATTTTTCCGTGGTCCGCGCCTCGAACTGCGCGGCGATGGCGGCATGTGCCTTGCGGTCGAGCGACATCAGCACGATGCCCGATGTATCCTTGTCGAGACGATTGATCATCTGCGCCTGCGGATATTCTTCCTGAACGCGCGTTGCGAGACTGTCGGACAGGGCGGTATGACGCCCCGGTACGGACAGCAAGCCGCTCGGCTTGTCCAGCACGAGAAAACCCGCATCGCGATGAAGGATCGAGACATAGGGTTTCAGCGGGGGATGATAGACGGGAGCAACGGCGGATAACACACTCATGATCTTTTCTAGCATGGTTTCCTCCATGCGGAGAAGCATGCTCGTGTCTGCGGCGGCAAATGATGCGCTATCCACCGTCGGGCCATGTGATCGTGCAGGGAAACAAATGGCGGAGAGGGAGGGATTCGAACCCCCGATGGAGTTGCCCCCATGCCGCATTTCGAGTGCGGTGCTTTCAACCACTCAGCCACCTCTCCGCGTTGTGCAGCACTGTAAAACGACCCTTGAGGAATCGCACAGTAACAAGCATCAATAACGAATGCCGAGCGTGCAGCGGCTCAATAACGGGCCAGCGCCGATTAGACAAGAGCTAATTTGCATTCCGTTGTGAAAATTCTTGACTTTTCTGCCGCTTCGAACCTATAAGCACCAGACCTTGGGCGTGGGGTGATCCGCGCCTATTGTTTTGATTGCAGATTTCGGGCTTTCCCAAGGCTGCGATCAAGGGCAAGAGCCCGCTCACCAACCGACTGATAAAAAGACGGCCCATCGCTTCGACGCCAATGTCGCAGATCGTGAGAGCCGAACCGAACAACCGAAAGGACAACAAATGTTCGCAGTCATCAAGACCGGTGGCAAGCAGTATCGCGTTGCCGCAAACGACCTCATCAAGGTCGAAAAAGTTGCTGGCGAAGCCGGTGACATCGTAGAATTCGCAGAAGTCCTGATGGTCGGCACGACCATTGGCGCCCCGACCGTCGCCGGTGCCCTCGTCACCGCCGAAGTCGTTGAACAGGGCCGTGCCCGCAAGGTCATCGCGTTCAAGAAGCGTCGCCGTCAGAACTCGAAGCGCACCCGCGGTCATCGTCAGGAACTGACGACCATCCGCATCTCGGAAATCCTCACCGACGGCGCGAAGCCTTCCAAGACGGCCGCCGAGAAGAAGGCTCCGAAGGCAGACGCCGCTGAAGGCGAAGCCGCAAAGCCGAAGAAGGCAGCGCCCAAGAAGGCCGCAGCCAAGGCCGCAACGGCTGAGTAAACAGACAGATTAAAGGAGAACACCAATGGCACACAAAAAAGCTGGCGGTTCCTCGCGTAACGGTCGCGATTCAGAATCCAAACGCCTTGGCGTGAAGAAGTTCGGCGGCGAAGCTGTGCTCGCTGGCAACATCATCGTGCGCCAACGCGGCACGAAGTGGCATCCGGGCGCCAATGTCGGCCTCGGCAAGGACCACACGATTTTTGCAACCGTAAACGGCTCCGTGTCTTTCCGCACGAAAGCCAACGGTCGCACGTACGTGTCGGTTAACCCGATCGCGGAAGCAGCAGAGTAAGCCGGGCACTCTTTAAAGCACCGGCGTCCCATCGGACCCGGTGTAAATGGCAGCCTAGCCAAAAGATCGAAGGGAAGATGGGGCCACCCATCTTCCCTTTTTGCATTTGAGCGCATCTCGAAAAGTGTGAAGCGGTTTTCAAACAAGGTGCGCGTCAAATGAAACGCTCTGGAGGAACGAAAAATGGTTGTCGAAGTTCTGGAAGAAGATTGTTACGACGCTAGCAGTAGCGAAAGAAGAGGCAGTTACACCGATCTGTCGCCCGGCGCGGCAGGTGAAGCAAGCCCCGATCTGAGCGCGGATCTGGCTTATGAACTGGACTGTCCCGTCCTCGTCACTGAAAGGCTGGTGCTGCGCCCGCCACATGCCGAAGACGTGGATGCGATTTCCTATCTTGCCAATAACGCCCGCGTCTCCAGTATGCTTGCCCGTATGCCGCATCCATACACGCGTGAAAACGCCGTCGATTTTGTCGAGCGCGTGCGAAAAGGCGAGATGGGCAATTGCACCTACGCGATCACGCAAGCGGAAACCGGCATCTTCATGGGGTGCTGCGGCATCCATGCGCATAAGCACGGCGAGGGGCTGGAAATCGGCTACTGGCTGGGCGAACCCTATTGGGGCCACGGCTTTGCCACCGAAGCCGCGCATGTGCTGATCGATCTCGCTTTCCGCGCAACGGAAATCGAGCGGCTGCATGTCTCGTGCCGCGCCAGCAATGGCGGCTCGCGCCGCGTGATCCACAAATGCGGGTTCCAGTTCAGCAGCATGGGCATGGCCGACTCGCTTGCCGCAGGCAATGTGCCGGTGGAGCGCTATGTTCTCGACCGCCGCACCTGGATCGGGCTGAGAAGCTGGCAGTCGTAAGATAAGCAACGGTCCTGCGTGAAGCCTTTCCGGACAGGCGCAGGACCTATAATCATCGGGGAATGAAATGATGGATATGCACGCAATCGCCCGCGACAGGATCGTGGTGCGCGCGCTCGAAAAGGGCGACCTGCACCGCTACCGGGCTATAAGATTAAGCGGTTTGCAACTTGCGCCGATGGCTTTCGGTTCGAGTTTCGAGGAAGAAAACGCCTATTCGGACAGCGTCTTCGCGCGCCGTCTGGAACAGGTGGACGGCAATGTGGTTTTCGGTGCCTTCGACGGTGAAAACCTGCTGGGAACGGCAGGCATGTTCCGCCATGACCGCAAGTCCGAGCGCCATCGCGGTACGCTCTGGGGCGTCTATGTGGCTCCCGAAGCGCGCGGGCTGGACCTCGGCAGGGCTCTGGTCGGCAAGGTCGTCGACCACGCGGCCAGCCATGTCGTCGTTCTGGATGCCAAGGTGGTCGCGACCAACGAAGCCGCCAAACGTGTCTATTATGCGCTTGGCTTCAAGACTTACGGCGTGGAACCCAAGTCGCTCTGCGTTCAGGGCCAGTATCTGGATCAGGAATTGATCTATATCGATTTCACCGATCCTGAGCGGAACTCGAAATAGGCATAAACCGGCTTCCTCGACTGTTTGCAGGAAGCCGGTTTTGCTGTAATTGCAACACACCACAGGCGGGCACGCCCGCTTGTAACGATATCAGGGCGCGCGCCGCCCCAAAGCCTGCCGCAGCGCGGGCATCCAAGAAGGTTACGTTCAGATGAAGTTTCTCGATCAGGCAAAGATCTATATCCGCTCCGGCAATGGCGGGGCGGGGGCGGTTTCGTTCCGCCGCGAGAAATTTCTCGAATTCGGCGGTCCAGACGGCGGCGACGGCGGACGCGGCGGCGATGTGTGGGTGGAGGCCGTTGACGGCCTCAACACGCTGATCGATTATCGCTACCAGCAGCATTTCCGGGCCAAGACCGGCATGCATGGCATGGGCCGCAACATGACCGGCGGCAAGGGCGACGACGTTGTCCTCAAAGTGCCGGTCGGCACGCAGATTTTCGAGGAAGACGACGAAACGCTCATCTGCGACATTACCGAAATCGGCCAGCGCTATCGTCTTGCCAAGGGCGGCAATGGCGGTTTCGGCAACCTGCATTTCACGACCTCGACCAACCGCGCGCCGCGCCGCGCCAATCCGGGACAGGAAGGCATCGAGCGCACCATCTGGCTGCGCCTGAAGCTGATTGCCGATGCCGGTCTGGTGGGCCTGCCCAATGCCGGAAAATCCACTTTCCTCGCAAGCGTGACAGCGGCAAAGCCGAAGATTGCCGATTATCCTTTCACCACGCTGCACCCCAATCTGGGCGTGGCGCGTGTGGACGGGCGCGAGTTTGTCATCGCCGATATTCCGGGCCTGATCGAAGGGGCGAGCGAAGGCGTCGGCCTTGGCGACCGCTTCCTCGGCCATGTCGAGCGCACGCGCGTCCTTCTGCATCTGGTGTCGGCGCAGGAAGAAGATGTGGCCAAGGCCTACAAGGTCATTCGCGGCGAGCTGGAAGCCTATGAGCACGGGCTTGCCGACAAGCCGGAGATCGTGGCGCTGTCGCAGGTGGATACGCTGGACGCGGAAGCGCGCAAGGCCAAGGTCAAGGCGCTGAAAAAGGCATGTGGGCGCGATCCGCTGCTGCTTTCGGCGGTCAGCCATGAAGGTCTGAACGACGCGTTGCGCCAGCTCGCCGCTGTTATTGACCAGAGCCGCGCCGCAGAGGCCGGTACGGCGCAAGCCGAAGAATAAGCGTCGGATTTTATTTTGGATGCGGCGAGGGGAATGAAGGCATGCTGAAGAAACTGAAAGATTATCGCCGCATCGTTGTCAAAATCGGGTCCGCACTTCTGGTGGATCGTGCAAGCGGCCTCAAGCGCGACTGGCTGGAAAGTCTCGGACAGGATATCGCCGCGCTGCATCACGCAGGCGTAGAGGTGCTGGTGGTCTCGTCCGGCGCCATTGCGCTCGGGCGCACGGTGCTGGGCCTGCCGAAGAAGGCGCTGAAGCTTGAGGAAAGCCAGGCCGCTGCCGCTGCCGGCCAGATCGCGCTCGCCAAGGCCTATGCCGATGTGCTGGGCGGTCATTCCATCCGTTCCGGCCAGATTCTCGTGACACTTTCCGATACCGAGGAGCGCCGCCGCTATCTCAATGCGCGCGCGACCATCGAGACGCTGTTGAAGCTGAAAGCCGTGCCGGTCATCAACGAGAACGACACGGTGGCAACCACCGAAATCCGCTATGGCGACAATGATCGTCTGGCCGCACGCGTGGCGACGATGATGGGCGCGGACCTTCTGGTCCTGCTGTCGGATATTGACGGGCTTTATACGGCCCCGCCGCACAAGAACCCGGATGCGCAGTTTCTGCCATTGGTCGAAACCATCACGCCGCAGATCGAGGCCATGGCAGGCGCAGCGGCGTCCGAACTGTCGCGCGGCGGCATGAAGACCAAGCTCGACGCGGGCAAGATCGCCAATGCCGCCGGGACCGCGATGATCATCACGTCGGGCACGCGTTTCGGCCCGCTTTCGGCCATCGACCGCGGCGAGCGCGCAACGCTGTTCGAGCCGGCGCGCGCGCCGGTCAATGCGTGGAAGACGTGGATTTCCGGCAATCTGGAACCGGCTGGCCGGTTGACGGTGGACGCGGGTGCGGCCAAGGCGCTGAAATCCGGCAAGTCGCTCTTGCCTGCGGGCGTGAAGGAAATCGACGGCCAGTTCGAGCGCGGCGATACGGTTGCGGTGATGAACGAGGACGGGCGCGAGATCGCCCGTGGCCTGATCGCCTACGATGCCGAGGATGCGCGCAAGATCGCAGGCCATAAAAGCGATGAGATCAGCGAAATTCTTGGCTATGATGCGCGCGCGGCGATGATCCATCGCAACGATCTGGTTGTGCGCGCGGCCAGCAATGCGGACGCGGTGCAGGGGGAGAGGACATGCTGACCAAGGCAGAGACGGCAAACGATATTGCTGCCGTGATGGCGGAGGTGGGGCGCAAGGCGCGCGCCGCCGCAGCACCCCTTGCCATCGCCACCACCGACCAGAAGAACAGGGCGCTGATTGCCGCCGCCGATGCGATGCTGGAAGCGCGGGCCGACATTCTGGAAGCCAACAGGCTTGATCTTGGCCATGCGGAAAAGAACGGCATGGCGGCATCCTTCATCGACCGGCTGACGCTGGATGACAGCCGGATCAAGGCCATTGCTGACGGTATCCGCGCCATCGCCGCGCTCCCCGATCCGGTTGGCGAAGTGATTGCAGAGTGGGATCGTCCGAACGGGCTTCATATCGAGCGCGTACGCACGCCGCTTGGCGTGATCGGCGTCATTTACGAAAGCCGCCCCAATGTAACCGCCGATGCCGGAGCGCTGTGTCTCAAGGCGGGCAATGCCGTCATCCTGCGCGGCGGATCGGATTCGGCGCATTCGTCGGCTGCCATTCACAAGGCGCTGGTCAGGGGGCTTGAAGCGGCGAACCTGCCAGCCGATGCGATCCAGATCGTGCCGGTGACGGACCGTGCGGCTGTTGGCGAAATGCTGAAAGGTCTTGGCGGCGCGATTGACGTGATCGTGCCGCGCGGCGGCAAAAGCCTTGTTGCGCGGGTTCAGTCGGAAGCGCGGGTGCCGGTCTTCGCGCATCTGGAAGGCATCTGCCATCTTTATATCGACAAGTCCGCCGATCTCGACATGGCCCGCAAGATTGCGATCAACGCCAAGATGCGGCGCACCGGCATTTGCGGTGCTGCGGAAACGCTGCTGGTGGATCGCGCCGCGGCTGCGACGCATCTCGCGCCGATCCTCGAAGATTTGTCTGCCAAGGGCTGCGAAATTCGCGGCAGCGAAGCGGTGAGGGCGCTCTATCCGGCGGCAAAGCCTGCCACGGAAGAAGACTGGTCGACCGAATATCTCGATGCGATCATTTCCGTTGCGCTGGTCGACGGCATTTCGGGTGCGATTGACCATATCAACCGCTATTCGTCGCATCATACCGAAGCCATCGTGGCGGAAGATGCGGAAGCGGTTGCGCGGTTCTTCAACGAGATCGACTCGGCCATTCTCCTGCACAATGCCTCTACGCAATTTGCCGATGGCGGCGAGTTCGGCATGGGAGCGGAAATCGGCATTGCCACCGGCAAGATGCATGCGCGTGGGCCGGTTGGCGTCGAGCAGCTGACCTCGTTCAAATATCGCGTGCGCGGCAACGGGCAGATTCGAAGCTGATGCGTTTTGGCTTCGGGCTTTCTGCGCTCAAGGAACAATATCCCGGCGTCGATGCGCATTATCTGCGCATGCCCCATGTCGAAAAGGGCATGGCGGTGGGGCTGTTCGGCGGCTCGTTCAATCCGCCGCATGAAGGCCATGCGCTTGTGGCGGAAATCGCCATAAGGCGGCTGAAGCTCGACCAGCTCTGGTGGATGGTGACGCCCGGCAATCCGCTGAAGGACAGCCGCGAACTGGCGCCGCTCGCCGACCGGCTGAAGCTGAGCGAGCAAGTGGCCAAAGACCCGCGCATCAAGGTGACGGCGCTGGAGGCGGCTTTCAATGTGCGCTACACGGCGGATACGCTGGCGCTCATCCGCGATGCCAATCCCGGTGTTCATTTCGTCTGGGTGATGGGGGCGGACAATCTCGCCTCCTTCCACCGCTGGCAGCGCTGGCGCGAGATTGCGCAGAATTTTCCGATTGCGGTCATCGACCGGCCGGGCTCGACGCTCGCCTATCTGTCGTCGCGCATGGCGCAGACATTTTCCGACAGCCGCGTCGATGAGCAATATGCGCCGATACTGGCGCGGCGCACGCCCCCGGCCTGGACCTTCATCCATGGGCCGCGTTCGTCGCTGTCCTCCACCGCCATTCGCAAGACCCGTACCGCATCTTGATGGTTTCCTGACAATTCCTGCAAGATATGCGTATAGCGGGCAAAGAAACTAAAAAAGTGAACGGGCAGGAAAAGCTCGTGCTCTTGAAACAAAACAGGGACTCTGCCTATTTTAGGGCGTGTGGTGCTTACAACTGCCACACTGCGTTGTTCTGTTGAGAAAGGGAATACACTGAGAACAGCAATTGAGAAGAAGGCTCATCACGTGCCTTCCACGGTCGGGATGGACGAGTCCAATCTCGTGTCCCAGACCTTCGACGCGGCCTTGGCCGGTCTCGAAAACTCCAAGGCGGAATCCATCATCCCCATCGACATTCGCGGAAGATCAACGATCGGCGATTTCATGATCGTCGCGTCGGGCCGTTCGCATCGCCATGTGACGGCGGTTGCCGACCATCTTTTGCAGGCCCTGCGTGAAACGGGCTGCAAGGATATGCGGGTCGAAGGTCTCGAGAGTGGCGATTGGGTTCTCATCGATACCGGCGATATCATCGTCCATATCTTCCGGCCGGAAGTCCGCGACTTCTACAATATAGAGAAGATCTGGCTCGACGAGGGTTTCGACGAAGAACGAGCACTCGAAACGGTGCATTAGAGCATTCGAACCAAAAGTGCGGAGCGCTTTTGGGCGGAATAATGTGTGAAGAAGATTAAAGCGTGACACGCTTTAGTTCGATGAATTGAGAGCGTCATGCGTGTGAGTGTTTTTGCCGTGGGCCGGATGAAAGCCGGCCCCGAACGGGAACTGGTCGAGCGTTATTTCGACCGGTTTTCCAAGGCTGGCCCGCCTTTGGGGCTGGAATTTGGCGGTGTGAGCGAGATTGCCGAAAGCCGCGGCCAGGCGGCGGATCTGCGCAAGGCCGAAGAGGCCCAGCGCATCCATGAAGCGCTTGACAATGGTGCGGCGCTAATCCTGCTTGACGAGCGCGGCAAGGCGCTCGGATCGGAAGCTTTTGCGGATCGCATCGGGCGGATGCGGGACGACGGCAAGCGCCAGCTCATCGTTGCCATTGGCGGGCCGGATGGCCACGATCCGGCCTTGCGATCACGCGCCGATCTCGTTCTGGCGCTGGGCGAATTGACCTGGCCGCACCAGATCGCCCGCATTCTCATTGCCGAGCAGCTTTATCGCGCCGCCACCATTCTGTCGGGTCATCCCTATCATCGGTCATGACTATGGGGTGGCAATTACTCAAGCGGGCTGATCTTCCCCGCCCGATGGGCTTTGATTCGTTGTGAAGGTATTTTTTACTCTTCTCGATAATATCAAATATGGAACAAATAATAATGAAACCGAATTTGATATAAATGAGTGTCTATCCATATATTGGCTATCCAGTATGAAGTGATACGATAGTCCTATTAAGTTAACTGTAGCCATATTCAGCATTAAAACTTTAAGTATAAAGAATGTGAGAAGGGCGTTTTTGGTTTTTAAATCCCTTCTTATTGCCAAATATAATGAAGTTATTCCTAGAATAATAAGTATTGATTGCAATATAATTACGAAAACTATAGATAACACTAATAGTTTTTCGCTATAATATATTTCATAAATAATATCGGCGCTGTAAGCATTCAGTGTATAAAATATATCAAGCGAGATAAATATTGTTGAGGAGATTACTGCTATGATTGGAATCAGCAGGAATCCACCAATTCCTACCGGTTCCTTTTTAAAGAAATCTATAAACATTGTCGTTCCTTGCCTGATCGTCAGGCCCGTCTAAATTCCTAATAGTTCTGGCAGGCTATCATCGTTCTCGAAATGCGTAATGCAGGCGGATGCAGCCGCGGTCAAGCGTCTTCGCACTGAGGAGAACGGGGCTTGCCTTGAAGCCGACAGCCGGAAACAGCGGTATGCCGCCGCCGATCAGTTCCGGCATGAGGTAAATCTCGATTTCATCCAGCGCGCCGCGTTCCAGAAACGCCATCTGCAACTGGCCGCCGCCAAGCATCCACACATCGCCATCATCGAGCGCACGCAGTTCCGCGATCAGCGCATCGATGTCGTGGCGGATTTCAAGCGGTCCCTTCGGATTCTCGATGGGGCGCGAGGTGACGACAATGCTTCTCTGGTCGCGATAGGCCCAAGGCTCATCGCTTTCCGCCACGAAATCATAGGTCGTGCGGCCCATGACGACAGTGCGGATCGACTTGATGAAGTTGCGATAGTCATGCTCGCCCAGATCGGCGTCTCCATATTTGAACAGCCAGTCGAGATTTCCGTTCTCAGCCGCAATGAAACCGTCGAGACTGGCGGCGATGTAGCCGACAATTTTCGCCATGATGAACTCTCCTGTTGATTTATAAATGAACATACGTTTATATATTGTCCATGGCAAGAACGAAATCCATATCCGATGAGGCGGTGCTCGACCGGTTGATGACAATGGTCTCGGAGGCTGGTCCTGAGGGGTTGACCTTCGCGCGGGCGGCGAAGGCTGCCGGGCTTTCCGCCGCCACACTGGTCCAGCGGTACGGCAACCGGGAAGCCATGCTTGAGGCGGTGCTGCTGCGGGCGTGGGACAGGCTCGATGCGGCGACGCGTGCTGCCGATGAAGATGCGGCCCCCGGCCCGCAGGGGGCTGTCGATCTGTTGATGGCGCTGATGCCATCCGATGCCGCTGAATATAATGCCACCGACGGGCTTCTGCTGCTGCGCGAGGATATTCGCAATCCGGTGCTGCGGGCGCGGGGCGCGGCATGGGGCGTCGATCTCGCCCATGCGCTGGGGCGCAGGCTTTCAGGCGATGCGGAAAAAGCCGAACGCCTCGGCTGGCAGATGGCCAATATCTGGCAAGGCGCGCTTATATGGTGGGCGTTCAGGCGTTCCGAGCCGCCGGAAACGACCATCCGGCGCGCGCTGGAGGAATGGCTGGAGGCAGTCTTACCTTCCTGACGGCCTTCCCGAATTCTGTTGTACGATCATGCCCTGCTTTGTAGGCTCCGGCCGCAAACGGCAGGAGAGCTCTCATGCGCGTCGAACAACTGGATCATGTACAACTTGCCATGCCGCACGGCGGGGAAGAGCAGGCACGCGCATTCTATGGCGGGCTGCTCGGCCTACCGGAAGTCCCGAAGCCGTCGAATCTCGCCGCTCGCGGCGGCTGCTGGTTCGAGCGCGGCGCTTTGAAAATCCATCTGGGTGTCGACACAGCTTTCGTGGCTGCGCGCAAGGCGCATCCGGCATTCCTGATAGACGGCCTTGATGAGCTGGTCGAAATCCTGTCCGAAGCCGGTTATCCGGTCAGCGAGGATGAGCCGCTGGAAGGCTATAAGCGCTGTTATGTTTCCGATCCCTTCGGGAACCGCATCGAACTGATGGAACGGCTTTCGGCCTAAACCGGTCGTTATGGTTGATGCTTCGTTAACGGTATCGGGCTAGGTTGCGGTGTCAGCCCTGATTTTGGCCTTGTTTCGTCCCGATAGAACAGCATGGTTCCTGTACGCCTTTTTAAAAAATCTCGATTGCTTGCATCTGTGCAGGCTGGCCTTGTCGTGGCCGGGCTGTTTGCCTCTGCGCCTGTTCTGGCGCAGGATGCATTGCAGCAGCAGCGCGATCAGGCGGCGAGCGAATATGAAAAGCTCAGCAACGAACTCACTGTTACCGGCGACAAGCTGAAACAGCTTGAGGACGAGGTGGCCGGGCTGAAGAAGGATCAGGCCACCATCACCGCCGCGCTGATCCAGTCGGCCAAGACCGACAAGAAGCTGCAGCAGGATATTGCCGATATTGCCGACAAGCTGATCGCGCTGCGCGAGCAGGAAGACGGCATCCGCGCATCGCTCAGCGCAAGGCGCGGCGTTCTGGCCGAAGTGCTGGCCGCATTGCAGCGCATGGGGCTAAACCCGCCGCCCGCCATTCTGGTGCGGCCCGACGATGCGCTCGCCTCGGTGCGCAGCGCCGTGCTTCTTGGCGCCGTGGTGCCCGAAATGCGCGAGCAGGTGGAGGAGCTCACCGGCGACCTGAAAGACATGCAGCAGGTCACGGCTTCCATCGCGGAAGAGCAGGAAAAGCTGAAGACGACCCGCACGGTTCAGGCCGAAGAGCAGAAACGGCAATCACTTCTTCTTGAGGAGAAGAAGAAATTGCAGGCGCAATCGGAACAGGAAATCGAGGCGCAGCGCAAGCGTTCCGAAGAACTGGCGGCCAAGGCGGGCAGCCTGAAAGATCTTATCGACGGGCTCGACAAGCAGATGGCGGGCGTGCGCGATGCAGCCGAAGCGGCCCGCAAGGCGGAAGCCGATCGCCTTGCCGCAGCAAGGGAAAAGGCCGGTGAAGCCGCGCCCGATGACACGCATCTGCGCCCGCAGATCGATTTTGCCTCCTTGCAGGGCAAGCTTGCCTTGCCTGCGGCGGGCAGGACGGTGCGCCGCTACGGCGAGAAGGACGGCGTCGGCGGCTCCATGATGGGGCAGGTGGTCGAAACCTTGCCCTCTGCCACGATTACGTCACCTTCCGATGGCGTGATACTTTACGCGGGCACATTCCGTTCCTACGGGCAGCTCTTGATACTCGATGCGGGCAATGGATATCATGTCGTGATGGCTGGCATGGGTCGAATCGATGTATCGCAAGGCCAGTTTGTACTTGCGGGAGAGCCGGTCGGCGCAATGGGAGAAAAACTTCTCGCAAGTGTTGCACCGATAGAGGTGGGCAATGGCGCGCCATTGCTTTACATTGAATTTCGAAAGGATGGAAAACCCGTCGATCCCGCTCCGTGGTGGACCGAACGGCTTTCTGGAAGGACGTGAAAATGATGCGTAAACTGTCGCTGCTGTTCGCCGGGGCCCTTCTGGGGGCGTCAGCCATGGTGATGGTCCAGGGCGCGCCGGCTTCCACTGCTTTCGCGGCAGGGAAAGATAGCGATGTCTACAAGGAACTGGCCCTTTTCGGCGATATTTTCGAGCGTGTGCGCGCGCAATATGTGACGCCGCCCGACGACAAGAAGCTGACCGAAAGCGCGATCAACGGCATGTTGACCTCGCTCGATCCGCATTCGTCCTATCTCAACCCGGAAGCCGCGCAGGACATGCGCGCGCAGACCAAGGGCGAGTTCGGCGGTCTCGGCATTGAAGTGACCATGGACAACGATCTCGTGAAGGTCATTGCGCCAATTGACGATACGCCCGCCTCCAAGGCCGGCGTGCTGGCAGGCGACCTCATCACCAAGATCGACGGGCAGGAAGTGCGCGGGCTGTCGCTGAACGACGCCGTGGACAAGATGCGCGGCGAAGTGGGCTCGCAGATTGAGCTGACCATTCAGCGCGAAGGCGCCGACAAGCCGATCACGCTGAAGATCGCGCGCGCCATCATCAAGGTGAAGGCCGTTCGCTACCGCGTCGAGAACGATGTGGGCTATCTGCGCGTCATCTCGTTTACCGAACAGACGTCCGATGACCTGAAGAAGGCGATCAAGGATATTCAGGACAAGATTCCGGGCGACAAGCTCAAGGGCTATGTGCTGGACCTTCGCCTCAATCCGGGCGGGCTGCTCGATCAGGCGGTCGCCGTATCCGACGCCTTCCTCGACAAGGGCGAGGTGGTTTCGACCCGTGGCCGCGATCCGCAGGACGTGACGCGCTTCGATGCGCGCAAGGGCGACCTGACCGACGGCAAGCCGGTCATTGTTCTCATCAATGGCGGTTCGGCCAGTGCTTCGGAAATCGTTGCCGGTGCGCTTCAGGATCATCGCCGCGCCACCGTGCTCGGCACGCAGTCCTTCGGCAAGGGCTCGGTGCAGACGATCATTCCGCTCGGCGAAAACGGTTCGCTGCGCCTGACGACCGCGCTCTATTACACGCCATCGGGCAAGTCGATCCAGGGCAAGGGCATCACGCCCGACATCAAGGTCGACCAGCCATTGCCGCCGGAACTGAAGGGTGAGGACGTCGTGCGCGGCGAATCCGAACTCAAGGGCCACATCAAGGGCAATGCCGAGGATGACAACGGCTCCGGTTCGTCGGCCTATGTTCCGCCTGATCCGAAGGATGACATCCAGCTCAACGAAGCCATCAAGCTTCTGCGCGGCGAGGTAGCCAATGCAGCCTTCCCGCCGGACCCGAAGAAGGGCGTATTGAACTGATCGCTCCATGCTGGATCTGAACAGCCCGTTAGGACTGGACAAGAAACCGCGAAAGCGCGGGGGCTTACGCTCCCGCGCTTTTCGTTCGTCCGTGAAAGGTCTGGCCATCGTCGCCGGGCTTTGCCTTGCCGGGGGCGCGGTCTTCGCCATCTGGCAGGCCAATCAGGCGGGGTTCCGCAAGGTTGAAACCGCCGCGCTGGAACCGGCGCAAGCTGAAGTGCCTGCCGCCAAGCCCGAGGTCAAACCCGTGACCGGCAACACGCCGCCGCCCGGCAGCGCATTGCGCGGCGGCAGCGGCCAGCCGGGACCGGCCATCATCAAGGTCACGCCGGACATGCCGCCCGGTATGCCAAATGTCACTGCGGGCGCGGAAGGCAATGTGGTCGTGGTGCACAACACGCATCGGTCCGGGCAGGACCAGCGCGTCGCGCATTTGCCCGAACCGGCGCTGGTCGAGCAGAGCCCGACCGGGCCGCTTCCGGTGCGCGGCGCGGACGGCCTGCGCCCGATGGACGCCTATGCGGTCGGCTGGTCCGGCGCACGCGGGGCGCGGATTGCGCTTGTCATTGGCGGTCTCGGGCTTTCCCAGACCGGCAGCATGGAGGCAATCGACAAGCTGCCGCAGGAAATCACGCTCGGTTTTGCGCCGCAGGGCAACAGTTTGCAGCGCTGGATGCAGGCGGCCCGGCAAAACGGTCATGAACTTGTGCTGCAATTGCCGATGGAGCCTTTCGATTATCCGCGCGTCAATCCCGGCCGCAATACGCTGACGGTGGATGACGGGGCGAAGAAGAATCAGGCTTCCCTGCTGTGGGCGCTGTCGCGCATGACCAATTATGCGGGGGTGATGAACTATATGGGCGCACGTTTCACAGCCGAGACGGAAGCCTTTTCGCCGGTGCTGGGCGAGATCGGCAGGCGCGGCCTTTATTATCTGGATGACGGCACTTCTGCGCGCAGCCAGGCCGACCGGATTGCCGAAAGCGACGCGGTGCCTTTCGCGGCGGCGGATGTGCTGATCGATGCGGCGCAGGACCGCGGCGCGATCCTTGATCGTCTGGACGAGCTGGAGCGGATCGCACGGGCCAAGGGCAGCGCCATCGGCACCGGCTCGGCCTTTGCCGTGACGGTCGATGCTGTTGCCGCATGGGCCAATGAGGTCAAGAAGCGCGGCATTGAAATCGTGCCGGTTTCGGCGCTGGTTCGCGATCCTGAACGGCAGTAAAGCATTTCCAGCAAAAGTGCGAAGCGGTTTTGCGTGGGATAATGCGCAAAACAAAAAGATAGAGCATTTCCAATGGTTCAATTTAAGCTGGAAATGCTCTGAGTCTGCATATCATGGAGAATGTCATGTCGAAGCATAAAGGCCCTGTCGACCCGGAAAGCCTGCCTTACCGTCCCTGTGTCGGGCTGATGGTGCTGAACAAGGCCGGTCTGGTCTGGGCAGGGCGGCGCATCGTCATTCCGGGCGACGAGATGGACGGCGCGACGCAGCTCTGGCAGATGCCGCAAGGCGGCATCGACAAGGGCGAGGACCCGGTCGAGGCGGCGGTGCGCGAACTTTATGAGGAAACCGGCATGAAGTCGGTCTCGCTGCTGGAGGAAGCGTCGGACTGGATCAATTACGACCTGCCGCCGCATCTGGTCGGCATTGCGCTCAAGGGCAAGTATCGCGGCCAGACGCAAAAATGGTTTGCCTATCGCTTCGAGGGCGACGAGAGCGAAATCGCCATCAACCCGCCACCCGGCGGCCATACCGCCGAGTTCGACCGCTGGGAATGGAAGCCGATGGCCGAACTGCCGGGGCTGATCGTTCCCTTCAAGCGCAAGGTTTACGAGGACGTGGTTGCCGCTTTCCGGCATCTCGCGGCCTGATTTGAGAGGAGAGGGCGCGCTCGCCCCTTGTGCCGCCCGCCAACATATAGTCAACTCGCATCAGGCGCGCCGGACGGCGCGTTTTGAGAGGGAGAAAAACGCATGGATGTTGGAAGTCTTCTCGTATTTCTTTTTGTGGGTCTTATCGCCGGCTGGCTGGCAGGCAAGGTCGTGCAGGGCGGCGGTTTCGGCCTGATCGGTAATATTATCGTCGGCGTGATCGGCGCTTTCTTTGCGGGCTGGCTGCTGCCGCGCCTTGGGTTTTCCATCGGCGGAGGGATTATCGCCGCAATCGTCAACGCATTTATCGGCGCGGCCATCCTGCTTGTCATCCTGCGCATCATCAAACGCGCCTGACCTGCAAATATTTTTCTGAACAGACCCGGCTTCCCGAAAGCCGGGTTTCTTCATTGCGAAGTTCAATCCCATGACACCGAATTCCAAACTGTCGCTCGGGCTGATTCTCACCGCATCGGCCGGTTTCGTCGATGCGATTGCCTTCCTGCAGCTTGGCGGCTTCTTCGCTTCCTTCATGAGCGGCAACACGACCCAGCTCGGCACCGCGCTGGCCGGACAACCGGGACCGCAGGGCGCGGTGCTGGTGTGGTTTCCGGCCATCCTGATCGTGCTGTTTTTCGCCGGAGCATTTTTCGGCACGCTGACGGTGCGCGCCCATGGACGCCGGGGCAGCCTTTATGTGATGGCGAGTGTCGTGGCGATATTGCTGCTGGTCGGCGTGCTGCGGCGGGAGGGCGCGCTGTTCATCCAGCCGGTGCTGCTGCTTGCCGCCGCCATGGGCGCGCAGAACGCGGCGGTGCAGCCGATAGGCGCGGCGCGTCTGGGCGTGACCTATGTGACCGGCACGCTCTTCAACGCTGCCGCCGACCTTGCCTGTTCGCTGCGCGGCGAAACGCCGAAATGGCGCTGGCTCCAGCATGTGGCCGTGTGGCTTTCCCTGATGCTTGGCGCTGTCGGCGGCGGACTTGGGCACTCTCTCATCGGCCTCGACGCGCTGTTCGTTCCGGCTGCGATGATTGTGGGCGTCATGGTCGCCTATGCGAAGCTCAACTGAAAAGAGACTTTTCGCTTTCCACCAGTTCGGAAATCAGGGCCGAAACCGCCGTCACGCGCCGCAAGGTGCGGGCGGATTCGTGATAGGCGAGCCAGTAGGCGCGGCGAATGATCCGGTCCGGCAGGACAGGCACAAGATCAGGATCGGCGCGGGCGATGAAGGCGTGAAGAATGCCGATACCCGCACCGGCGCGCACGGCCTCGACCTGTCCGAGAGCGCTCGACACCTCAAAGGCCGGCTTCCAGTCGCGGGAAATTTCCGGCGCATAGGCGAGCGACGGATTGATGACCAGATCCTCCACATAGCCGATCAGCCGGTGATGATTGAGGTCTTCCGGGCTTTCCGGCGTGCCGTTTTCTGCCAGATAGCGCCGATGCGCATAGAGGCCCAGCGTATAATCGACGAGCCTGCGCGCGATCAGCCTGCCTTGTTCCGGACGTTCGACCGTAATCGCGATATCCGCCTCGCGGCGTGACAGTGAAAAGGAACGCGGCACAGGCACAAGCTGGATGGTGAGGTCCGGATATTTTTGGGTCAGCCGCGCCAGCCGGGGCGCGAGGAAATTGACGCCGAACCCGTCCGGCGCGCCGATGCGCACCGTGCCCGACACGGCAATATCGGCATTGCCGACCTGCGAGCGGGCGGCGAGCATTTCGGCTTCCATGCGCTCAGCCGCCAGCAGAAACTCCTCGCCCGCCTGCGTCAGCGTCGAGCCGTTGGTGCGCCGTGTCAGAAGCGTGGTGGAAAGTGCCGTTTCAAGCGCCGTCAGCCGCCGCGCGACAGTGGTGTGGTTGAGGCCGAGCCTTTTGGCCGCGCCCAGAATCTGGCCGGAGCGGGCAACAGCCAGGAATATGCGAATATCGTCCCAGTTCATGGCGGCACACTAGCATAAAAATGCACAACGGATACGCTTTTCAGCGCCTTGCAATCAGGAATTTGCAGAGTCAAGATGGCGGCAACGATGGGGGCCTCTGCGCCCTCCAAAGCGATCATCAGGGAGGTTCTTCGATGCGCAATATCGGACATTTCATCGGCGGCAAGCATGTGGCGGGCAAGAGCGGCCGCACGGCGGACGTCTTCCAGCCGCTCGACGGCTCGGTGCAGGCCAAGGTGGCGCTCGCCACCAAGGAAGAAGTGCGCGCCGCTGTCGAAAACGCCAAGGCTGCACAGCCGGCCTGGGCGGCGACCAACCCGCAGCGCCGGGTTCGGATCCTGCGCAAGTTCATCGAACTGGTCGAAGCCGAATATGACAGCCTCGCCGAGCTCCTGGCCCGCGAACACGGCAAGACCATCGCCGACGCCAAGGGCGACATCCAGCGCGGCCTCGAAGTGGTGGAAGTCTGCCTCGGTGCGGCGCATATGCTGAAAGGCGAGTTCACCGACAATGCCGGTACGGGCATCGACACCTATTCCATGCGCCAGCCGCTTGGCGTCGTGGCAGGCATCACGCCGTTCAACTTCCCGGCCATGATCCCGCTGTGGAAGGCTGGTCCGGCGATTGCCTGCGGCAATGCCTTCATCCTGAAGCCGTCCGAGCGCGATCCGGGCGTGCCGATGCGCCTTGCCGAACTGTTCATGGAAGCCGGTCTTCCGGCAGGCATTTTCAACGTCGTCAATGGCGACAAGGAATCGGTCGATGCGCTGCTCGATGATCCGGACGTGCAGGCCATCGGCTTTGTCGGCTCCACGCCGATTGCACAATATATCTATGGCCGCGGCTGCTCGAACGGCAAGCGCGTGCAGTGCTTCGGCGGCGCGAAGAACCATCTTCTCATCATGCCGGACGCCGACATGGACCAGACCGTCGACGCGCTGATCGGCGCTGGCTACGGTTCGGCTGGCGAGCGCTGCATGGCGATCTCCGTTGCGGTGCCGGTCGGTGAAGACACCGCCAACCGCCTGATGGAAAAGCTGATCCCGCGCGTCGAAGCGCTGAAGATCGGCACCTCCACCGACAATTCCGCCGATTACGGCCCGCTCGTCACCAAGGCAGCGCTCGACCGTGTGCGCGGCTATGTCGATCTCGGTGTGGAAGAAGGCGCGAAGCTCGTCGTCGATGGCCGTAATTTCAAGATGCAGGGCTATGAAGACGGCTTCTACATGGGCGGCTGCCTGTTCGACCATGTGACCAAGGACATGCGCATCTACAAGGAAGAAATTTTTGGCCCGGTTCTCTCGGTCGTGCGCGCCAAGAATTACGAGGAAGCGCTGGCCCTGCCGAACGATCATGAATATGGCAACGGCGTTGCGATCTTCACCCGTGACGGCGATGCGGCCCGCGATTTCGCCAGCCGCGTGCAGGTCGGCATGGTCGGCATCAATGTGCCGATCCCGGTTCCGATCGCTTACTACACCTTCGGCGGCTGGAAGGCTTCCGGCTTCGGCGATCTCAACCAGCATGGCCCGGATGCGTTCCGCTTCTACACCAAGACCAAGACCGTCACCTCGCGCTGGCCGTCCGGGGTTAAGGATGGGGCAGAGTTCGTCATCCCGACGATGAAGTAAGCATTCCGCTTAACACCTCGTCATTCGATGAACTCAGGATGAGGTGATTGGCAACCTTACTGTCCCCCAAGCGAACCCCGCCCTGTGGCGGGGTTTTTGTTTGTATCCTGGCGTCCATGACGGGCAGAATTGGTCATCATCGCCAATGCCCAGCTTCATCTTGAGCCTATCAAGGGGTCGAAGGATGGCTGTGGGGCGGGCTTTCAGGAATGCAGGGGCGGAAAGCCGTGCCGTTCCGTCAGGGCGGCCAAAATCTTGTGCGGGTCGGCAATCAGCGAACGGCCTTCATACATGCCGGTCTCAAACTCGGAACGGTCGCCATCCTTCACTATCAACAGAGGCAGGCTTTGGTTGTCCTCGCCTGCCAGCGCTATCACGCCCTTGCGCGGGCGCTGCCAGTCGATGCGCTCAATATCCAGACTGCTGCCCAGCGCCGGAAACGAAGCCAGCACGCCTTCGATGAGCGCGCAGTGCCAGCAATAGAATGTCTGGCCGGGATAAGCCGGATCTTCAAATCCCGGCTTCAAGAGAAAAAGCTTGTCCTGTTTCATCTGTCACCCCAAATTTGGCCGGGAGAAGGCCGGGCTCGGCTCCCGGAACGCGCATTTCGCAAAGCTTTTCGCACTTTTCGGAATATGATTTGGAACAGCTTTCCAAGCCAGATGCCGGCAATCGATCTATAGCTTGATCCCGATTGCAAAAGCTCAACTTTTTCGATCCCCGCCCTAAATAGACAAAGTAGCCCGATCATCAGGAGTTCCGTTCATGAGCGAAAAGATCAATCGCCGCATCGTGCTGGCATCGCGCCCCGAAGGTCGCCCGACCGCCGAAAACTTCCGGCTGGAGAAAGCGGCGATCCCCAGCCCCGGTGATGGCGAGGTTCTGCTGCGGCTGCGCTATCTGTCGCTCGATCCCTATATGCGCGGGCGCATGAGCGCGGCGAAATCCTATGCCGCGCCGGTCGCCATCGGCGATGTGATGGAGGGCGGCACGGTTGGCGAAGTGGTTGAAAGCGGGAGCGCGGGCTTTGCACCGGGCGATTTCGTGCTTTCGCATTCCGGCTGGCAGGATTATGCGGTCGCCGATGCCTCGACCCTGCGCAAGCTCGATCCGAAGGAGGCTCCTGTGACCACGGCGCTTGGCGTGCTCGGCATGCCGGGCTTTACCGCCTATTCGGGCCTCCTCACCATCGGCCAGCCGAAACCGGGCGAGACCGTCGTGGTGGCGGCGGCAACCGGCCCGGTCGGTTCTGCTGTCGGGCAGATTGCCCGGATGAAGGGCGCGCGCGCCGTCGGCATTGCGGGCGGGGCGGATAAGTGCAAGGCGTTGATCGACGAGTTCGGCTTCGATGCGGCCATTGATCACCGCAGCCAGAATTTCGCGCAGGAACTGGCGGCTGCCTGCCCGAAGGGCATCGACGTCTATTTCGAGAATGTCGGCGGCAAGGTTTTCGATGCGGTGTTTCCGCTTCTGAACCAGTTTGCGCGCGTGCCGGTCTGCGGCCTGATCGCGCAGTATAATCAGAGCGGGCCGTTCGAGGGGCCAGACCGCCTGCCGCTGGTGATGCGGGATGTTCTGTCGAAAAGCCTCACCATTCGCGGTTTTATCCAGCGTGATTTCGCCGATCAGAGGCCAGCCTTCCACCACGACATGGTGAAGTGGATTGCCGATGGGCAAGTGCGCTATCGCGAAGATATTGTCGATGGGCTGGAAAATGCGCCGAAAGCCTTCATTTCCCTGCTGGAAGGCGGCAATTTCGGCAAGCTGATCGTGAAGCTTGCATGAGACTGCAATAAACTACTTGCAGAACGGCCTGTTGAGCGTGATGCTGTGGCTGTTTCCTCTGTTGGAAACGAGTGTGGCGATTCCGAAATTCGTATCACTTCGGAGTGGGTTGCGAACGAACTTCAAATCCACCACACTGAGTCATTGCAAAGGCAGGCAGGGCATGGGCGAGCGCCAGCAGGCGGGCATAGGGGAAGGCGGCGGACCGGGGCGCGAGCGCCAGGAAGAGGCCCAACGCATTCTTGACCGGCTGGAGCGCGAGCAGACCGGGGCCGAAGGCATTGTGCGGCGCGGTTTTTTCCGCACTACGCAACATCTGGCCGCCGCCGACGCCCCCGAAAATGATCCCATCGAGCTTTGGGCCACGCGCGTCGGGCGCGGGCTCGGCTTCCTCATCACGCTGGCGATCATCGTCTGGCTCATTTTCTATCTCATGCAAAGCTAGGTGCCCAATGACGCTTTCAGCGCCTTCGGATGCAACAACCGTTATTGTCATCTCAAGCCACGTCGTGCGCGGATCGGTCGGCAATCGGGCTGCCGTTTTCGCATTGGAAACACTGGGTTTTCCAGTCTGGGCCGTGCCGACCGTGGTGCTGCCATGGCATCCGGGACACGGAGTTCCGGGCGCTCCGGCGGGGCGCATCGTGCCGCCGGCGGAAGAGTTTTCGCGCCTGATGCAGGATCTCGAGCGCGCGCCATGGCTTGGCGAAGTGGGCGCTATCCTGACCGGCTATCTCGGCCATCCCGAACAGGCGGAGGCCGTTGCCGGACTGGTCAAGACCGTGAAGGCGAAAAATCCGCAAGCCGTCTATCTCTGCGATCCGGTCATCGGCGACGAGAAGGGGCTTTACGTGCCCGAAGCGACGGCGACCGGCATTCGCGACAGGCTTCTGCCGCTCGCCGATATTGCGACGCCCAACCGGTTCGAGCTTTCCTGGCTGACGGGCGTGCCGCTCGAAGACAATACCGCCTTGATGGAAGCAGCGCTCGAAGCCGGTCCGGCGACCATGCTGGTCACATCGGCCTTTCCGCTGATGACCGGCAGTATCGGCAATATTCTGCTGACCCCGACCATGGCGCTGATGGCCGAGCATCGCCGTGTCGATGGCCCGACCAACGGGCTTGGCGATCTGACCTCGGCGGTGTTTCTGGCGCGGCGTCTTTCGGGCATGACCGAGGAAAAGATGCTGCAAAGCACAACGGCGGCGGTGTTCGAGATCATGGCGCGTTCGGCCAAGCGGGGCGCGGACGAGCTGATGCTGGAGGCCGATGCATCGAGCCTTGCAACGCCGATGGCCATGGTGCAGACGCGGCGGCTGATGCATCCGACCAAGGGATTTCGCGCCTGATGCAGACCGCCGCCATGTTCGCTGGCGTCGATGGCTGTCCCGGCGGCTGGATCGCGGTGATCGGCGAGGGCGGGGGCTTGCGGGCCGAAGTGTTCGGTAGCTTTGCCGTCCTGGCGGCGTCGCTGCCCGACAAGGCGATCATTGCTGTCGATATGCCGATCGGTCTGCCCGAAAAGGGCGCGCGTTCGGCGGAGCGGGCCGCGCGGGCGCATCTCGGTGAAAGGCAATCGAGCCTTTTCTCCATTCCGCCGCGCGCTGCCGTTTATGCCCCGGATTACCGCGAAAGCTGTTCCCGGTCGCTCGAACGGACCGATCCGCCGCGCAAGGTTTCGAGGCAGGCATTCGGGCTTTTCCCGAAGATTTGCGAGCTTGATGCCTTGTTGCGCGGCGATGCCGGACTTGCGATGCGCGTCATCGAATCGCATCCCGAACTGGCTTTTGCCGCGCTGAACGGCATGAAGGCCATGGCGCTGCCCAAGAAGATCAAGGGCCGCGTAAACCCGGAAGGTCTGGGCGAGCGCCGGGCATTGCTGCGCGGCTGCGGACTGCCGGAAGATTTTTTGCAAAGTCCGGTTCCGCGCGGCGCGAAGGAGGATGACTTTCTCGATGCCTGCGCCATGTATCTCGTGGCCCGTCGCCATGCACGTGGCGAGGCGCGTCCGTATCCCGGCCATGTGGAACGCGACGATTTCGGTCTGCGCATGGCGATATGGGCTTGAGAAACATGCGTGAATGCCAGCGGAAACCTGCGTCCAATTCGACGCAGCCCGTATCGTGCATTTCGATTGATCTCGCTTTTCGATAGGGATATTGGAAAAATATGGTTGATCTTCCAGACTCACTTCTCGCCGGTTATCGAACCTTCATGCGCGAGCATTTTGCCCATGAAACCGCACGATACCGCCATTTGGCCGACAAGGGACAATCACCCGAAACGCTGGTTATCGCGTGCTGTGATTCCCGTGCGGCTCCCGAAACCATCTTCAACACGGCGCCCGGCGAAATCTTCGTCCTGCGCAATGTTGCCAACCTCATTCCGCCCTATGAGCCCGATGGCGAATATCATGCCGCTTCCGCCGCACTGGAATTCGCGGTTCAGAGCCTCAAGGTGAAGAATATCGTCGTGATGGGCCATGGCCGCTGCGGCGGCATCAAGGCGGCGCTCGACACCGAAAGCGCACCGCTTTCCCCGGGCGACTTCATCGGAAAATGGATGAGCCTGATCGCGCCCGCCGCCGAAGCTGTCAGCGGCAACCAACTCATGACGCAGAGCGAACGCCAGACGGCGCTGGAGCGCATCTCCATCCGCTACTCCATCAACAATCTGCGCACATTTCCCTGCGTCGATATTCTGGAGAAGAAGGGCAAGCTGACACTGCATGGCGCATGGTTCGATATTTCGACCGGCGAGCTTTGGGTGATGGATCACCAGACAGGTGATTTCAAGCGGCCCGATCCAGCCTGATCGAATATTCGAGAAGAGTGTTTTGGGAACGGTTCCTTTCATGTCGAGAGGGGCCGTTGCCTTATTTTGGCCATCGGAAATCGGTGATTTTCTTCCCAAAACGCGAAAAATCGCATCAGAACATACAAAAATAGCCCCAAAGATTGGGGCTATTTTGTGAAACTTGCGGCTTTTCTGTGGCAATTTCAAAGCGAAATTGCGGATCGCGGCCTGAGAGCGGGACGATTTGAACTAAATCTTCCTCCCGCTCCGAATTTTTATTGGAGCATGATTTTTTCCGAAAACCGGTTCCCGCTTTTCGGAACCATGCTTTAATTCCCGTCGATGGCCTTGCCCATGACGGCGATGGCGCGCTGGTAGACCTGCGCGGCATTCCAGCCCTGGATCGCGCCGTAGTTCGGTTCGCCCGGCTGATAGCCTGCACCGCGCCGCCAGCCGTGGCCGACGAGGAAGTTCGCGGTCGAATGCAGCGCGTCCGCCTTGTTGCGCAGGTCGAAATGGGCGCCGCCCGAACCGCTGACGCCATACTTCAGGACATTTGCCGGCATGAACTGGGTCTGGCCGACTTCACCATGCATCGCGCCTACCGCCTGCGGGCTGAGGTCACCCTGATCGATGAGCTTGAGAGCGGCATAGAGCTGGCCGGTGAAGTATTCGGAACGGCGGCAGTCATAGGCCAGCGTTGCAACGGCCGACAGCGTGTGCTGCTTGCCGAGATAGGAGCCGAAGCCGGTTTCCATGCCCCAGATGGCGATCAGCGGGCCGGCCGGAACGCCATAACGCTTCTCGATCGCCGCGAAGAGAGCGGCGTTCTGCTGCTTCTGGGCGCGGCCGCGCTTGATGATGGTGTCGGCGCCGCGCTTCTTCATGAAGTCTTCAAAGGAGAGCTTGAAGCTCTTCTGATTGCGGTCGGCATTGATGGTGGCCTGCGCATATTTGGTGTTGGCCAGCGCATTGAGAGCCACCTTGCCAACGCCGCGCGACGGCGCTTCCTTCAGGGTTTGCTGGAGCCAGGCATTATAACCGGCGGCGTTGTTGCCACACTGGGCTGCCTCGGCAATGCCCGTTCCCGTCATCATGCCCATTGCAAGAACTGCTGCTGCCGTCCAAGTCCGGCCCTTGGCAACCAATGCCATTCGTTTCTCCTTTGGAGTTGATTCGACCTCAACGCGAATTTGCCATTCCTTACACCAAATGTCATGCGGCAACGGCAAAACGGGCAGAGGCACGTGCGAAATGCCGCGCTTACAAACATTTTTGCATCAAAACAGCAAGCTTTTGTTCGCGCCCGGTGACGGGTGAAATTTTTTGCTTGGAAGCTGTGGCTTTCATACCTATTGCTTATGGTCTGACTGGTAAAAACTCTTTACCAGCGTTTCATAGCTAGTTTCAACGTTCGTGACATTGACGGGGAGGACGCCACATGTCGAACGGATTTCTTGCGCTATTTGCGTTTCTGCCAATTCTTGTAGCCGGCGTCATGCTGGTTGGATTTCGTGTTCAGGCCCGCATCGCGATGCCGGTGACCTATGTGCTGACCGTGGTGATCGCCATGGCGATCTGGGGCATGAGCGGCAACCGGGTCATCGCCTCGACCATTCAGGGCCTGATCCAGACGGCGGGCCTGCTCTGGATCATTTTCGGGGCGATACTGCTTCTCAACACACTTAAATATTCGGGCGGCATTTCCGCCATCCGATCGGGCTTCGCCCAGATCAGCCCGGACCGCCGCATCCAGGTATTCCTGATTGCCTGGCTGTTCGGCTCGTTCATCGAGGGCGCATCCGGTTTCGGCACGCCTGCCGCCGTGGTGGCGCCGCTGATGGTGGCGGTCGGGTTTCCTGCGCTTGCCGCCGTCACGTTCGGACTGGTGATCCAGTCCACGCCGGTCTCGTTCGGGGCCGTCGGCACACCGCTCATCGTCGGCGTTCAGTCCGGTCTCAATCGCGAGGCGCTGACGGCGCAATTGCAGGGCGTCGGCTCGGGCTGGGAGCAGTTCTTCCATATCATCACATCGGAAGTGGCGATCCTGCACGCGCTGTGCGGCACGTTCATGCCGCTGTTCCTTGTGGTCCTCATGACCCGTTTCTTCGGGCGCAACCGCTCCTGGACGGAAGGCCTTGCCATTCTGCCTTTTGCGCTGTTCGCCGCCTTCTCGTTCACCATCCCCTATGTGTTGAGCGCGGTTTTCCTCGGCGCAGAATTTCCGTCCATGATCGGCGGTCTCGTCGGTCTGGCGCTGGCGACATTCGCAGCGCGCAGCGGCTTTCTCATGCCGAAGCAGACCTGGGATTTCCCACCCGCATCGGAATGGCCCTCAACCTGGCTCGGCAGCGTCGAAATCAAGCTCGATGAGCTGACATCGAAGAAGATTCCGCTGGCGCTGGCATGGACGCCCTATGTGCTTCTGGCGATTTTCCTCGTCGTCAGCCGCGTGTTCCCGTCCGTGGGCGATGCGCTGAAGTCGATCACCTTCGTTGCCAAGGACATCATGGGCGAAGCCGGGATCGGCGGCGATTTCACGCCGCTCTTCCTGCCGGGCGGCCTTCTGGTCATCGTCTGCGTGATCACCTTCTTCCTGCATCGCATGAATGGCGGGCAGTTCGCCAAGGCTTTCGGTGAAAGCACCAAGACGCTGGTGGGCGCGGGCTTCGTGCTTCTGTTCACCGTGCCGATGGTGCGTGTCATGATCAATTCCGGCGTCAACGGCAAGGAACTGGTCAGCATGCCGCTGATGGTGGCCGACTGGGTGGCGACGGAAGTCGGAAACGTTTATCCGTTCTTCGCGCCGTCCGTCGGTGCGCTGGGCGCGTTCCTTGCAGGCTCCAACACGGTATCGAACCTCATGCTCAGCCAGTTCCAATATGGCGTGGCGGAAGGGCTCGGCATTTCCGGTGCGCTGATGGTTGCCGGCCAGTCGGTCGGTGCTGCGGCGGGCAACATGATCGCGATCCACAACGTGGT
>Ga0182741_1001434_pt1 | contig 30921 bp, 27 predicted proteins | sample eDN5th37CBELigOP_FD_128874 | JGI IMG/M metagenome (GOLD analysis project Ga0182741, IMG submission 128874) | Enriched Organic Plus compost microbial communities from Emeryville, California, USA - eDNA 5th pass 37_C BE-Lig OP (version 2) (version 2) ... | reverse complement strand
GGAGCTGATGGCCGCCATCCAGGCGCTTGAAGCACTCAAGCGGCCCTGCAAGGTCGAGGTCCACACCGACAGCCAGTACGTCATGAAGGGCATTTCGGAGTGGATCCGCGGCTGGAAGGTCCGTGGCTGGAAGACGGCCGACAACAAGCCGGTCAAGAACGAGGACCTGTGGCGCCGCCTCGATGCGGCGCGGGCCAAGCACGACGTGGCCTGGAAATGGGTCAAGGGCCACGCCGGCCACGAGCTCAACGAAAGGGCCGACGAGCTGGCGCGCCTGGGCATCGCCGAGCTTCGCTCGGCGTAAGCAGGCTCAGCTCTGGGCGCGCACCTGCAGGCGCGAGCCGCCGCTGAGCCCCACCACCTCGACGATGGATTCCAGTTCGAGGGGCGCGCCGTCGAGGGATTCGGCCGCCCACTCCTTGCCGTCGACCAGTACGCGCCCGGCGCCGTTCACGAAGGTCGCGGTGACGCGGCCGCGGTGACCGACCAGGCGCGCGACATTGTCGTTGATGTCCGGCGCGACCTGCCGGTTTCGCGGCCAGAACCGGCGCGCCGCCAGGGTGGTGACGATGGTGAGGACCGCGAAAAGTCCGATCTCCAACGCCGGATTGTGGGTGACGAGGCTGACGAAGGCGATCACGGCCGCGCAGGCCGCCGGCCACAGTAGCCAGCCGGACCCGAACGCGATCTCCACGGCCAGCACCGCCGCCGCGATGGCGATCCAAAGCCAGAAGCCGTGAGCTGCGTAGAAGTCGACGAGGCCGGCCATCATCGTCAGGCTCCCGTGGGCGGTACGGCCGAGCCGCGCCCGCTCCGCGGCGGGGCGCGGGGCGTTTCATCCCGAATGGTCTTCACGAGTTCGCCGACGCCGGCCAAGGATCCGACCAGGGCCGACATCTCCGAAGGCACGATGACCGTCTTCTGTTGCGGGCTGTCGGCCAGCTTGGCGAAGGCTTCCACATACTTCTGGGCGACGAAGTAGTTGATGGCGTTGACGTCGCCGCGGGCGATCGCCTCGGACACCATGGCGGTGGCCTTGGCCTCGGCCTCGGCCTCCCGCTCGCGAGCCTCGGCGTCACGATAGGCCGCTTCCCGCCGGCCCTCGGCCTCGAGGATGGCGGCCTGCTTTGCGCCCTCGGCCCGGGCGATGGCGGCGGCCTTTTCACCGTCGGCCTCGGTGATCACCGCCCGGCGCTCGCGCTCGGCCTTCATCTGGCGGGCCATGGCGCTGGTGATGTCCGGGGGCGGCTGCAGGTCCTTGATCTCGATCCGTGCGACCTTCACGCCCCACGGCGTGGTGGCGTCGTCGATCACCTGCAGCAGGCGGCTGTTGATCTGATCACGCTGGGACAGCACCTCGTCCAGCTCCATGGAGCCGACGACGGTGCGCAGATTGGTCATGGCCAGCTGGGCGATGGCGTAGTTGAGGTTGTCGACCCGATAGGCGGCCGCCGCCGCGTCCATCACCTGGATGAAGACGATGCCGTCCACCTGGACCACGGCGTTGTCCTTGGTGATCACCTCCTGGCGCGGCACGTCCAGCACCTGCTCCATCATGTTCACCTTGCGGCCGATGCTCTCGACGAAGGGGGTGAGGAAGCTGATCCCCGGCGAGAGCGTGCGTGTGTAGCGGCCGAACCGCTCCACCGTGTACTCGCGCCCCTGAGGAACGATCTTGATGGCGGCGAACAGGATCACCAAGGCCAGGACCAGAAGGACGACGGCCGTAGCCAGTTCCATGACAACCTCCCCGAGAACGCCGGTCACCCTAGCGCGGCGGAGGCTCGGCCGTCACGCCCTCCTGTTCAGGCAAGACCAGCGGCGGCGGCAGGTTCACGCGATACTTGGCCCGCGCCAGCCGGCTCGAGAGCTCCCGCCCACGGACCGCGGTCATGGCCTGGGCCCGGCGGGCGCCGTCATCGCAATCCGGATAGAGCCGCTTGGCCTCGGCGAAACCGGCGTTGAAGCCATCCTTGAGTCTGGCCTCGAGGTCGGGGTCGGGCTGCTCGGTTTCCATCAGCCGGGTCATGCGCGAGCGCCAATATTGGTCCTCCCGCCCGTCGCAGAGCTGCCGCAGGGCGTGGCTTTCGCCCAGCACGCGGGTCAGGCTCGTAAGGAGGCCCTGCAACTCAGGTGATCGCTCCTGGGCCGCGGCCGGCGCGGCGAGGAAAAGCAAGGCGAGCAGAGGGGCCGAACGCATGGGCCGCACTTAAATCCCCGTCGCCCGGCTTGTCACCCGCCCACGGCGCCGGTTAGGCCATAGCGGCGTAACTAGGGAAACCGTTCAGATGCGCGTGGTGCTCGCAGCCGCCTTCCTTCTCGCCGTCTCGCCCGCGGCGACGGCGGCGCCCGCCAAGCCGGCGACCTTCGATCCCACCGATCCGGCTGGGCTGATGTCGGTGCTCGCCGGCGCCGGCGCCAAGGCCGAGAAGGTCATAGGGGACGCCGGGATCGTCATCCTCAACGTCGAGACGCCGGGCGGAAAGTTCGGGGTGCAGTTCGTCGGTTGCGACGAGAAAGGCAAGAGCTGCGACATGGCCGCCTTTTCCACGGCCTTCGAACGGCGCGGGCCGACCTTGTCGCAGATCAACATCTTCAACCGGACGCAGGTGGCCTGCCGCGGCTACCTGACGGAGGACGGCCGGTCGAACGTCATGTACGGCCTGCTGCTGACGCCCAGGCTTTCGGCGGCGGACCTGAAGCAGCATCTGGGCGTCTGGCAGGGGTGCCTGGCCACCTTCGGCCGCTTCAACCGCGATGCGCAGGGCTTCATCGCCGGCGCCTAGGCTGTCGTCGCCCAAGGCGTCGCCGACAGCCGATCGACGAGGAATTCCGACAATACCTTCACCCTGGCCGGTCGCAGGCGGCCGGGCGGGCTGACGACGTGCAGCGACGGCTGCGGCGGGCGCCAGTCGCACATGGCCGCGCGCAGGGTTCCTGCCTTCAGTTCGCGCCAGCAGATGAACTCCGGCTGCAGCGCGACCCCAAGCCCCGCCTGGAGGGCCGCGCTCAGCACCTCGGCGTTGTTGACGCGCATGGCCCCGGAGACGGTGACCGCCTGCTCGCCCTCGGAGGCGTGCGTAAAGCGCCAGACATCCGGGCTTTCGACGTTCGAATAGGTGAAGCAGCGATGCTGGGCCAGATCGCGCGGATGGCGCGGCTCGCCGAAGGCCTCGAAATAGCGGGGCGCTCCGACCAACAGCACCCGCATGTCGCAGAGCTTGCGCGCGAGCAGCGAAGAATCGGCCAGGCGCGCGATGCGGATCGCCAGGTCGTAGCCCTCGGCGACCAGGTCGATCTTCTGGTCGGCCAGGCTGAGATCGATGGCGACCTCGGGATAGCGGGCCAGGAAGTCGGGCAGGATCGGCCCCAGATGCAGCAACCCGAACGACATGGGCGCGGCCAGCCGCACCAGTCCGCGGGGGACTACAGACTGAGCCGCCGTTTCGGCCTCCACCGCCTCGCCCTCGGCCAGGATGCGGTTGGCGCGCTCGAGCGCCGCGCGACCGCTTTCGGTCAGCGACAGGCGCCTCGACGTCCGATGGAACAGGCTTGCGCCGAGCCGCGCTTCCAGACGGCTGACCGCCTTCGAGACGGTGGCTTTCGAAAGCTCCAGCTCCTCGGCCGTGGCCGCGAAGGATCCGGTCTCGGCCACGCGGGCGAAGATGGCCCACGCTTCGAAGTCAGGCAGTTTAGACATCGCGTTTTTGGAAACAGTTTGTTTCGATCGTTTCTATTTCTAAAATCAGCCGGCTCGCTACCTTTTTCTCAAGCAGCGGTCGCCGACGCGATCGCCCAAGGGAGACCTAGCGATGATCGACCATCGTCCTTTCGAAAGCCTCGGCGGCGCCAATCACGGCTGGCTCGACGCCAAGCACCACTTTTCGTTCGCCGACTATCACGATCCCAAGCGGATGAGCTGGGGCGCCCTGCGCGTCTGGAACGACGACGTGATCGCGCCCAATTCCGGCTTTCCCCCGCACCCGCACGCGAACATGGAGATCATCACCTATGTGCGCACCGGGGCGATCACCCACCAGGACAGCCTGGGCAACCAGGGCCGCACTGTGGCCGGCGACGTCCAGGTGATGAGCGCCGGGTCGGGCATCCGACACGCCGAGTACAACATCGAGTCCGAGCCCACGACGCTGTTCCAGATCTGGATCCTGCCGACCAAGGCCGGCGGCGAGCCGTCCTGGGGCGCCAAGCCCTTCCCCAAGGGTGATCGCGCCGGCAAGTTCGTGACCCTGGCCAGCGGCATCGAAGGCGACGCCGACGCCCTGCCGATCCGCGCCGACGGCCGCGTCGCCGGCGCCACCCTGAAGGCGGGCGAAACCACCGAGTATCAGCTCGGCGCCGGGCGCTACGCCTATCTCGTGCCGGCCACCGGCCGGATCGAGGTGAACGGCGTGGAGGCCAAGGCCCGTGACGGCCTGGCGATCCGCGACGTCGACACCATCCGCGTCACCGCCCTCGAGGACACCGAACTCGTCCTCGTGGACGCCGCCTGACAGACTGGCCCGGGCCATCGTGGTCCGGGCCTATCGTTCTCAACGAGCAGGAAACCTCAGATGACCAAAGTCCTCGTCCTCTATCATTCGACCTACGGACACCTGGAGACCATGGCCAAGGCCGTGGCTGAGGGCGCGCGGGAAGCCGGCGCCGAGGTGGACATCAAGCGCGTCCCCGAAACCGTCCCCGAGGACCTCGCCCGGTCGTCGGGCTACAAGCTCGACCAGGAGGCGCCGGTCGCCACCGTCGATGATCTGACGAAGTATGACGCCATCATCCTGGGCGTCGGCACGCGGTATGGCCGCATGGCTTCGCAAATGGCGGCGTTCTGGGATCAGACCGGCGGCCTCTGGGCCAAGGGCGCTCTGGTCGGCAAGGTCGGCGGGGTGTTCACCTCCACCGCAACGCAGCACGGCGGCCAGGAGACGACGATCATCTCCACCCTCACCCAGCTCCTGCACCACGGCATGGTGGTCGTAGGCCTGCCCTACGCCTGGGCCGGCCAGATGAGACTGGACGAGATCACCGGTGGCAGCCCCTATGGCGCCTCCACCATCACCGGCGGCGACGGCTCGCGCCAGCCGAGCGCCAACGAGCTGGACGGCGCCCGCTTCCAGGGCCGCCACATCGCCCAGGTCGCGGCCAAGGTCGCGGCCTGATCAGACGCCCGCCTCCGGCCAGCCCCCGGAGGCGGGCGTCGCTCTTCTGCTACTCGCCGGCCGGCTTGGTGATCGCCGGCCACTTCACCCCGATCTGCTCCAGATAGGTCGGGTACTTGGACGGGTCGTAGTAGTAGGGCCGCATCTGCTCCCGGTACTGCGCCATGATCTCGGTGTTCATCTCGATATAGGGCTTCTCGTCCGTCAGGACGGGCTTGTACTTCTCGTCCTTGGTCTGGACGTCGGTGAAATAGGCCTTGGCGCTGGCGACGAGCTGGGGCTGGGTCAAAAGGTCGAGCATGGTCATGGCCATCACCTTCGACCCGGCCACCACGCCCTTGTGCGCGATCGGCGTGGCCATGGCGATGGCGTTGGACCAATTATGGCCCGGCAGCTCCGGGATGTTGGCCGGATAGCTCAGCGTTATGGTCGGCCGCACCCAGGAGACGTCGCCGATATCGTCCGACCCGCCGCTCTTGGGCTCGGGCACGGGCGCCTGCAGCTCGGCCAGCTTGGTGTCGAGGCCCTTCTCCTTGCCCCCGACCAGCTTCTGCACCGCCTTGGCGAATTGCTGCTCCTCGGAGGTCCAGGTCGGCAGGCCGACCTTCTGGATGTTGGCGTAGGCGGCTTCGGCCATGGGCTTGTTGAAGTGCCGCGGCGCGGCCGTGCCGATGATCCGGTGGGTGACCGTCGTGTCGGTCGCCATGGCCGCGGCCTGCGAGATCTTCGTCCCGATGTCGTAGTTCTTCTTGATCGCGTCGAAGGTCTGTTCGCGGAAATAGTACCAGACCGTCGCCGTGGACGGCACGACGTTCGGGAAGTCGCCGCCGTCCTTGATCACATAGTGCGACCGCTGCTCGGGCCGCAGGTGCTCGCGCCGGAAATTCCAGGCGACGTCCATGATCTCCACGGCGTCCAAGGCGCTGCGGCCGCGCCAGGGGGCCCCGGCCGAGTGGGCGGATTCGCCGTTGAAGGTGTAGAGCACGCTGATGCCGCCGGTGCCGCTCGCCTGCCCCCAGGAGACGCCCAGGTTCGATCCCACATGGGTGAAGAGCACCACGTCGGCGTCCTTGAACATGCCGTCGCGCACGAAGAAGGCCTTGGCCGCCACCGGCTCCTCGGCGACGCCCGGCCACAGCATCAGGGTCCCGGGGATGTTCTCCCGCGTCATCAGGTCCTTCACGGCCAGCGCCGCGACGATGTTCACCGCCTGACCGGAATTGTGCCCCTCGCCATGGCCCGGCGCGCCGACGACCATGGGCTCGCGCCAGGCCACGCCCGGCTTCTGACTGGCCTTCGGAATGCCGTCGATGTCGGAGCCGACCGCGATGGTCGGGCCGCCCTGGCCGTTCTTCCAGACCGCGGTCCAGGCCGTGGGCATGCCCGCCACGCCCCGCGTGACGGTGAAGCCGTTCTTCTCGAGGATTTCGGTGAGGTACTTGGAGGTCTCCACCTCCTGCATCGCCAGCTCGCCGAAGCTGAAGACCGAATCGACGATCTCCTGCGCCAGCTTGGCGCGGCTGTCGACGCCCTTCACGGCCTCGGCCTTCAGGGCGTTCAGCTTGGCCTGGCTGGTCGCCGCCGAGGCTTGCCCCGCGCCCAGGACGGCCAGGATCGCGACGGCCGCGTAGGCGCCCGCCGAAAACGTACTCACTCTCATTCCAGTCCCCATCAAAAGCCCCATGCGGCGAGACTCGCCTGCCGCCGCAGCCTCACCTTGATGGCGGCGAGGCCACGCGCAAAGGGTTCGGCGTCACGACTGCGGCTTTGCGGTCGCGCTTGCGCCGATCGCTCGCAGATTGTGCAGGCCTGACCTGCCGCGGTCCGGGACGCCGGCGGGGCCTTACGGCCTGCGCCCAGCAGGCGCCCATCCGGCGCCTTTTCAGGCGTCAGCCATCGCCCGCAGCTTGGCCGTACGGTCGATCGCCGCCTCGGCTTCCTTGATCAGGCCGGCGACGATCTCGCCGGCGGGCAGCACCTCGTGGATGCCGCCGGCCGACTGGCCCATGGCGAAGCACGAGCGATCGGGATCGAGGCCTTCCAACTGGCCGCCGATGCCGCCCATCACCCCGGCCTTGCTCGAGAGCATGGCCTGCATCGGGAAGGGCTGGATGTCCTGCGGCCGCTTCTCCCAGTCCTCCACATAGGGGTTCTTCTTCACCCGCATCGGCTTGCCCGAATAGGAGCGGGTGCGGACCGTGTCCTCGTCCGACGCCTCGACCACCGCCTCGCGGTACATCTGGCCGGCATGGGCCTCCTTGGAGGCGATGAAGCGGGTGCCCATCCAGACCCCGGTCGCGCCGAGCGCCAGCGCCGCCGCAAGGCCACGGCCGTCATAGAGGCCGCCGGCGGCGACCACCGGGATCTTCACGGCTTCGACCGCCTGGGCCACCAGCGGCATGGTGCCGACCAGCCCCGTATGGCCTCCCCCCTCGCCGCCTTGGCAGATCACGGCGTCGCAACCGGCCTGCTCGGCCTTCACGGCGTGCTTCACCGCGCCGCAGACGACCATGACCTTCAGGCCGGCCTTCTTGAGCCGCTCCATGATCGGCATGGGCACGCCAAGGCCGGCGACGAAGCTGGAGGCGCCCTCCTCGATGATGATCTCCACCGAGGCGGTCAGGCTCTCGGGCGAGGCCGCCAGCAGGTCGACGCCGAACGGCTTGTCGGTGAGCTGGCGCACCTTGCGCATCTCGTCGCGGATGAAGTCCGGCGTGCGGCCCGCCATGCCGAGCACGCCATAGCCGCCCGCGTTCGAGACCGCCGCCACGAGTTCGGCGTAGGAGACCCCGCCCATGCCGGCGAGCATGATGGGATGCTTCACGCCCAGAAGGTCGCAAAGCGGCGTGTGCAAGGTCATGGTTTCCTCCCGTACTCGTTTGCCCGGGAGGATGGCGCCGCGGCCGGGCCATGGGAACCATGACCCGGCGTCATCGCCCTAGAAGATGGCGTAGCCGCCGTCGATCAGCACCTGGTCGCCGGTATGGAACGCCGAGGCGTCGGAGGCGAAATAGACGGCCATCCCGCCGAAGTCTTCGGGCCGGCCCCAACGGCGCATGGGGACGCGCTTGATGACGTTCTCGTTGAACTTGTCGCTGCTCTGCGCGCCTGCGGTCATGTCGGTGGCGATCCAGCCGGGCAGGATCGCGTTGGCCCGTACGCCATAGCGGGCGTGCTCCACAGCGATGGCGCGGACCATGGGGATCAGGGCGCCCTTGGTGGAGGCGTAGGCCTCGTTGCGCGCCGCCCCGTCGATCGCCGAGAGCGAGGAGATCGCCACCAACGAACCGCCCGGGTCGCCCCGGCCCGCCCGCTCGACCATGTGCTTACAGGCCTCGCGGAAGGTGAAGAACACGCCGTCCAGGTTGACCGACAGCACCTTGCGATAGGTTTCGGTGTCGAACTCGGCGAAGGACTTGGCGCCGCCGCCGATCCCGGCGTTGGCGATCACCGTGTCCACCCGCCCCATCTTGTCCACGGCCTCCGCCATGCCGGACGCCACCGCATGTTCGTCGGCGACGTTGACGACCTGGCTCAGGACGCGCACGCCGATCTCCTTGAGCCTGGCCTCGGCGTCGGCGTTCTTCTTCGGGTTCGAACCCCAGATCACCACGTCCGCGCCTGCCTGGGCCAGGGCCTCGGCCATGCCAAGTCCGATGCCGCCGTTGCCGCCGGTCACCAGGGCCACCTTGCCGGTGAGATCGAATGGTTTGTAGGCCAACGGACGCTCCCTTTTTTTTCAAACAGATGTTGGGCGCCAAGGGAGCGTGCTGACGCCACGGTCGTCAAGGTTGACTTCCGCTAGGGCCGGGGCGCCTAGCGTTGGACCTTCGAGGGAGGCTTCCGATGCTGAAGCTCTACGACCACCCGCTCTCGCCCTACGCTCAGAAGGTCAAGATCGCCTTGCGCGAGAAGGGCCAGGCCTTCGAGACACTCACCCCCGGCGGCCTTGGCGCGGGCGGCGCGGCGGGCGAATTCATCGAGGCGAACCCCCGGGCGGAGGTTCCGGCTCTCGTGGACGGCGAGGTCCGCATCTTCGATTCCACCATCATCCTCGAATACATCGAGGACCGCTGGCCCGATCCCGCCCTCCTGCCGAAGACGCCGGCCGAAAGGGCGCGCGTGCGGATGCTGGAAGAGGCGATGGACACCCACTTCGAGGCGATCAACTGGGGGCTGTCGGAAATCCGCTGGTTCCGGCGCGCCGAAGGCGAGCTCGAGCGGACCCTGCTCGCGCGGGCCGCCAGCCAGACGCGCCGCTGGTTCGCCTGGCTGGAGGCCCAACTGGCGGACCGCGCCTGGTTCAACGGCGATGATTTCGGCTGGGGCGATCTCGCCGTCGCGCCCTATGTCAACGGCTCGGTCGGCCACGGCTTTGGCCCCGAAAAACAGAGCCGGCTCGCCGCGTGGCTCGAACGCGCCAACCAGCGGCCTTCCGTGTCCGAAACCGCGGCGGAGGCGGCTGAATCGGCGCGGGCGGCGACTATGCCCAACGTGGCCGAGATGATCCGCCAGGGGCTCTTCAAGCGAGAATACCGCGACCACCGGCTGGAGTGGATGATCAAGAGCGGCGGCGTCCAGGTCGTGGTCGACGGCCTGGCCAAGGACAATATCCGCTTCAGCCCCGACTTCGGCCCGCCCAGCGGCCCCTAGTTCAGGTGGCGGTCCAACCGCCGTCGACGACCATCGCCGCGCCCGTCGCCGAAGCGCCGAGGTCCGAGACGAGGTAGAGCAGCATCCCAGCCAGATGCTCGTACTCGACGAACTTCTTGGTCGGTTGCGCCGCCAGGATCACCTCCTCCATCACCCGGTCCTCGGGAATGCCGCGCGCCTTCGCCTGATCGACGATCTGCGCCTCGACCAGCGGGGTCTTCACATAGCCGGGACAGATGGCGTTGGCGGTGATCCCGGTGCGCGCCAGCTCCACGCCGAGCGCCTTGGTGAAGCCGACCACCCCATGCTTGGCCGCGACATAAGGCGCCTTGAACGGGGAAGCTACGAGGCCGTGCGCCGAGGCGATGTTCACGATCCGCCCGCGCCCCTGCGCTTTCATGATCGGGATCGCCGCGCGGCTGGCGTGGAAGGTCGAGGAGAGAATGATGGCGATCAGCGCGTCCCACTTCTCCGGCGGGAACTCGTCCACCGGCGCCACGTGCTGGACGCCGGCATTGTTGACCAGGATGTCGAGGCGTCCGAACTCCCGCACCGCATAGTCAATCAGATCGGCGATCTCGTCCGGCTTGGTCATGTCCGCGCCGTGATAGCGGACGGCGGCGTTGGTGCGCTCCTGCAGGGCGCGGCGGTCGGCGTCGATCTTGGCCGGGTCGCCGAAGCCGTTGAGGACGACATTGACCCCCTGTTCGGCCAGCGCCGTCGCCAGGGCCTGTCCGATGCCGCTCGTCGAGCCGGTGATGACGGCGACCTGTCCCTGCAGCCCATAGTCAGCGGCCATGCCTCAGTCCTTCTTTCGGGCCGCCGAGGGCGGCGGCGGTTGCGGCCGCGAGAACACCCACTCGGCGTCGCTCGAGGCGCCCTTCTGGAACCGATACCCTTCGGAGTCGAAGGCCTTCAGGTCTTCAGCCTTCTCGATGCGGTTGTCGATGGCGAAGCGCGCCATCAACCCCCGCGCCTTCTTGGCGTAGAAGGAGATGATCTTCGCCGATCCATCCTTCTCTTCAAGGAACTTGGCCGTGACGACCGGGATCGCCAACGCCGCGCGGTCGACGGCCCCGAAATATTCCTGGCTGGCGCAGTTCACCAGCGTCTTGTCCTTGTGGCCCCGCGCCGCCTCGTTGAGGCCGGTGGCGATCCGGTCGCCCCAGAAGTCGTAGAGGCTTGCCCCGCGCTTGGTCTTGATGCGCACCCCCATCTCCAGCCGATAGGGCTGGATGGCGTCGAGCGGGCGCAGCAGCCCATAGAGGCCGGAAAGGATGCGCAGGTGCTTCTGCGCATAGGTCAGGGCCTTCTTGTCGAGCTCCCGCGCCTTGAGGCCCGAATAGACGTCGCCATTGAAGGCGAAGGCGGCCTGCAGGCCATCCTCCATGGCCGGATCGAAGGCCTGGAAACGCTCGCGGTTCAGCTGCGCCAGCTTGTCCGAGAGGTCCATCATCTTCTTGAGGTCGCCGGCCTTCAGCTTCTTGGCGACCTGGGCCAGCTCTGCGATGTCGGCGGTCATCTCCGGCGTGGTCATGGGCGCAAGGCCCTCGGGACGCGTGAAATCCAGCGCCTTGGCCGGGGAGATGACGATCAGCATTGCCTGCTCAGAAATGGACGCGCGGATTCATGATCCGCTTGGGGTCCAGGCTTTGCCGGATCGCCGAGAGCGCCGCAACCTCGACCGGCGACTTGTAGCGCCGCGCTTCCTCGGTCTTCATGGCCCCAAGCCCGTGCTCGGCCGAGATCGAGCCGCCCATGGAGGCGACGATGTCGTGGACGATGCGAGAGCCTTCGCTCCGCATGGCCGAATGGCTGGCGTCGTCGCCGTTCTCGGGCCGGATCACGTCATAGTGGATGTTGCCGTCGCCGACGTGGCCAAAGGCGGTCACGCGGGCGCCTGGGACCAGCGCCTCCATCCGCGCGGTCGCGACGTTCAGGAACTCGGCCACCCGGCTGACCGGGACCGACACGTCGTGCTTCCAGGTCGCGCCTTCCGGCTTCTGGCCGGGCGATTGGTTCTCGCGGAGCGACCAGAACGCCTTGGCCTGGGCGGCCGTCTGGGCGATCGCGGCGTCGCTGATCAGCCCCTCTTCCACCGCCCGGCTCAGCAACCGTTCCATGGCCGCCTCCGCGGCGCCGGGCTCTCCGGAGGCGATCTCGACCAGGACATACCAGGGATGGACCTCCGTCAGGGGATCGCGCTGGTTCGGGATGTTCTTCAGCACGAAGTCCAGTCCGCGTCGGCCCATCAACTCGAAGGCCTCCACCGCGCCGCCGGCCTCGTCCTTGGCTCGGACCAGCAGTTCGATCGCCGCTTCCGGCGTCTCCACCGCCGCGATCGCCGTGGCGCGGGAGACCAGCACCGGAAACAGCTTCAGGCTGGCTGCGGTCACCACCCCCAGAGTTCCTTCGGCGCCGATCAGCAGCTGTTTCAGGTCGTAGCCAGTGTTGTCCTTGCGCAGGCGCTTCAGCCCGTTCCAGACCTCGCCATTGGGCAGCACGGCCTCGAGCCCTAGCACCAGGTCGCGGGTGTTCCCATAGCGCAGCACCGCGGTGCCGCCGGCGTTGGTCGAGACCACCCCGCCGATGGTCGCCGTCCCCTGCGAGGCCAGATCCAGGGGAAAGCGCCTGCCATGCGCCAGCGCCGCCTCGTGCACGGCCTCCAGGGTCACCCCGGCCTCGGCGACCAGGACGTCGTCGAAGGTGTCGATGTCGCGGATGGCGCGCATCCGCTCGGTGGAGAGCAGGATCTCCCCCATGGGGATCTGCCCGCCGACCAGTCCGGTATTGCCGCCCTGGGGCACGATCGGCGCGCCGGCCTCGGCGCAGATCCCCACCACCGCGGCCACCTCCTCCGTCGATTTGGGGAGGGCGAGGAACGGCGTCGTTCCCTGCCAACGGTCGCGCCACTCCACCAGCTTCGGCGCCAGCCGATCCGGATCCTGGCTCCAGCCGCCCTCGCCGAGCACGGCCTTCAGGCGGGAAATGACGTCGGCGGGAACGGAGATGGTCATGGCGGCAGTCTAGACCCGCGGCCTTACCCCACAAAGCCGGCCGCGCGCTTCAGCCGGTCGTTGATGGCTTCCCCCAGTCCCTCATAGGGGATCGGCGCGATGGCGATGGCGGTGGGATGGGTTCGGTCGGCCTCGCGCAGATAGGCGAAGAGCCTGGCCGCCGCTTCGCGCAGGTCGCCCGTCGGGCTGAGATTCCAGCGATGGTGGCCGGGGCCGAAGGCGAGATAGGCCTCGCCAGGCTCCGCGTGGGCCGCGTTCAGGCGCACCGGCGCGTTGGGCGAATAGTGCCGCGCCAGGCGGCCGGGCGAACGCTTGGCGTCCACCTCCGCCTCGGCGAGCGGGCCGATCACCGCCTCGATCTCTTCGCGCGTCACCGCCCCGGGGCGCAGCAGGCGCGGGCGGTCCAGCAGGGCCACCACCGTCGACTCCAGCCCGACCTCGCACGGGCCGCCGTCCAGGGCCGCGCCCGCCTTGTCGCCGGTCTCTTCCATGGCGTCCGCATGGTTGGTCGGGCTTGGCCGCCCCGAGCGATTGGCCGAGGGCGCCACAACCGGGCCGCCGAAGCGCGCCAGCAGCGCCCGCGCCAGCGGATGGGCGGGAACCCGCACGGCGACCGTCTCCAACCCCGCCCGCGCCAGATCGCTGACCGGCGTATCCGGCGTGATCGGCAGCACCAGGGTGAGCGGCCCTGGCCAGAAGGCTCGCGCCAGACGCCGCGCACGGTCATCGAAAACCGCGATCTGCTCCGCGCCCGCAAGGTCGGCCACATGCGAGATCAGCGGATTGAAGCTCGGCCGCCCCTTGGCCTCGAAAATGGCCGCCACCGCGCGCGGGTTCGAGGCGTCCCCGGCCAGGCCATAGACCGTCTCGGTCGGCAGGATGACGAGCTCGCCGCGGCGCAGGGCCTCGACCGCGGCCTCTACCGCCGCGTCGCCGTGAGATTGACGCTGACCTTCACCTCGGCCGGTATCTGATCGGTGCTCTTCCACTCGCCCTGTCCGACGCCAAAGGCCGTGCGGTCGAGGCTGGTTACACCGCTGACGCGCGCCTTGTCCCCCTCGATCTTGAGGGTGAAGGGCAAGCGTTGCGGACGGCTGACCCCGCGCAGGGTGAGCTGCCCGTGCGCCACGTAGCGATCGGCGCCGGTCTTTTCGAAACGACTGGCCGTGAAGGTCGCCTTCGGATGGTTGGCGATGTCGAACCAATCCGACCCGCCCACGCTCTGGTCGCGTTGCGCATCGCCGGTCACGGCCGAGGCCAGGTCGATGCTGACGCTCACCCTGGACGTCTCCAGCGCCTCGGGAGCGAAGCGGATGTCGGCGGTCCAGCGGTCGAAACGGCCATCGATGGCGCTACCGCCCCAGGAGGTGGAGAAGGCCAGGGTCGAGCCCCGGTCCACCGCCCAGACCGCCGGCTCGGCCGGAGCGCCCGGTTGCGCGGCTACGGCCTCGGCTTCCGGCGCGACGGGCTCCGACAGGGCTGGTGAAGCGACAGGCTCCGGCGCCTGCGGCTCGGCGACCGGCGCCGCCGGCGCAAGCTTCGAGGCCGGGAGCGCGGGCCTCACGCCATAGCCCGCCGCGATCACGGCCAGCGCCGCCACGACGATCGCCAGGAGCCGCGGGTCGAACCAGCGGCCCGGCTGCGCGCCCGGCGCCATGTGGGCCAGCACCGGCTCGTCACGGCTGAACAGCTGATGCTTCAGCGCCCCGGCCACGTGCAGGGCGATGAGGACATAGGCGCCCCAGGCGAGCGCCTCGTGGCCGGTCTCCCCAAAGCTGTTCCACGCCGCCTTGGCCGGGTCCGCCAGCTGCGCCAGGCCCGGAACATGCGGCCAGGGGATCGCGCCATAAAGCAGGGTCGGCACCTGGATCCTGCTGGTCGAGACCATGATCCAGCCGGTCAGCGGCATGCCGATCATGATCACATAGAGCGCCACATGGGTAAGGTGCGCCAGCCGCCGCTCCCACGCGGGCATGGCCGCCGGCAAGGCGGGCGGGCGATGTCCCAGACGCCAGGCCAGCCTCCCCAGGCTCAGCAACAGGACGGTGATTCCCACGGACTTGTGCAGCTGCACCAGGGCGAAGCCCTCCGGGGTTCGTCCATGCATCCGCCAGGCGATGATCACCTGGAAGACGATCAGGGCGGCGATCAGCCAGTGCAGAACGATGGCGACGGCGCTGTAGCGGTCGCGCCCCGGCGCGTGGGTCTTCGGCATTGAGCTCTTCTCACCTCGATTCCGCAGGGCGGCAGATGGGCGAAGCTTGCGCAAGCCGGAACCGACCTTGAGCACACGAAACCGTGATCGCTTGGAGGGGCGAGACCTCTGGCCTAAAGAACCCACATATCTTCCGGAGCCCCGCATGTCCTTCCGCGCGCCCATCCGCGACCTGGCCCTAGCCCTCAAGGTCGCCGGTCATCCCGCCCTCGTCAGCCAGGCGTTCGGCGAGCTGGACGAGGACACCGTCACCGCGGTGCTCGAGGCGGCAGGCGCCTTCACGCAGGATGAGCTCGCGCCCCTCAACCGCGTCGGCGACCAGGTCGGCGCGCGCTACGAGAACGGCAAGGTCACCGCCGCCCCCGGCTTCGCCGAGGCTTATCAGGCCTTCGTCGCCGGCGGCTGGAACTCGCTCTCGGCCGATCCGGAATATGGCGGCCAGGGCCTGACCAAGGCCATGGAGCTCGCCGTCTTCGAGATGGTCCACGCGGCCAACATGGCTTTCGGCCTCTGCCCCATGCTCACCCAGGGCGCCATCGAGGCCCTGCACCTGCACGGCACCGAGCGGCAGAAGCGCCTCGTCCTGCCCAAGCTGGTGTCCGGCGAGTGGACCGGCACCATGAACCTGACAGAGCCGCAGGCCGGGTCGGACCTGGCGGCCATCACCACCCGCGCCGAGCCTGATGGCGAGGGCGGCTATCGCCTGACCGGCCAGAAGATCTTCATCACCTGGGGCGATCACGACGCGGCCGCCAACATCTGCCACCTGGTGCTGGCGCGCCTGCCGGACGCCCCGCCCGGCGTGAAGGGCATATCGCTCTTCCTCGCCCCGAAATATCTGCTCGACGACGCCGGCCGGCCCGGCGCGCCCAACGACCTGCGCCCCGGCTCCATCGAGCACAAGCTCGGCATCCACGGCTCCCCCACCTGCGTCATGCTGTTCGAGGGCGCCAAGGCCGAGCTGGTCGGCGAGCTGAACAACGGCCTGGCCCACATGTTCGTCATGATGAACGCCGCGCGCCTGCAGGTGGGCGTGCAGGGCGTGGCCATCGCCGAACGCGCCTTCCAGCAGGCCCTGGCCTTCAGCCAGGAACGGCGTCAGGGCCGCGCCGTCTGGTCGCCTGACTATCCTGCGCCCCTCTATGGCCATCCGGACGTCCGCCGGACCCTGATGCTGATGAAGGCCAAGATCGAGGCGGCGCGAGGCATCTGCATGACCACCGGCGTGCTCGCTGACCGCGCGCGCCTGGCGACCAGCGAGGCCGAGCGCGCCACCGCCCGCGCCCGTCAGGAACTGCTCACCCCGATCGCAAAGGCCTGGTCCACCGACATCGGCGTGGAGGTCGCCTCTCTGGGCGTGCAGGTCCATGGCGGCATGGGCTTCATCGAGGAGACCGGCGCGGCCCAGCACTACCGCGACGCCCGCATCGCCCCGATCTACGAGGGGACGAACGGCATCCAGGCCATCGACCTTGTGGGACGCAAGGTCGGCATGCAGGACGGTGCGGTGATGGACGCTCTCTGCGCCGACATCCACGCCACCGCCGAAGAACTGGCCTCACACGGCGAGCTCGAAGCGGTCGCCGCGCGCCTGGAGGCAGGCGCGGCCGCCCTCGAACGCGCCACCGACTGGCTGCTGCAGAACAAGGGGCCAGACGCCCTTGCCGCCGCCACGCCCTATCTGAAGCTCGCCGGCGACGTGATCGGCGGGTGGATGCTGGCAAAGCAAGCCCAGGCGGTCGCCGGCGCGGCCGACGACTGGTCGAGGAGCAAGACGGCCCTGGCCCGCCTCTATGCGGGTCAGGTGCTGGCCCAGGCGCCGGGGCTGGCCGATGGCCTGATGGACGGCGCCGGCGACCTGGAGGGGGTCGCCTTCGAGGCGCTTATCGCCTAGACGCCATGGGCCCTGACTTCTTCGCTCGTCATCCGGCTGCGGTGGCGCGGGATCTGATCGGCGCTCGCCTGCTGGTGGCCGGCGTCGGCGGGACGATCGTCGAGACCGAGGCCTATGATGACGAGGATCCGGCCTCCCACAGTTTCAGCGGCCCCACCGCGCGCAACGCCGCCATGTTCGGACCGGTGGGCCACGCCTATGTCTACCGCTCCTACGGCGTCCACTGGTGCCTGAACCTGGTTTGCGGAGAGACACCCGGTTCGGCGGTCCTGATCCGCGCCATCGCGCCCGAGCACGGGATTGAGCGGATGCGGGCGCGACGCGGCGGCGTCGCCGACCGGCTGCTGACCAGCGGGCCCGGCCGCCTCTGCCAGGCCCTGGCCGTCACGCGCGAACACGACGGCCTGCGGTTGGATCGCCCGCCCTTCGAGCTAGCCCAGCGCGAAGCCGAGCCCCCGATCGTCGTCGGTTCGCGGATCGGCCTGACCAAGGGCGTCGAAACGCCCTGGCGGTTCGGGCTCAAGGGCTCGCCCTTTCTGAGCCGCCCCTTCCCACGCGCGGCCGGTTAGAAGGTCGCGCCGATGGTCACGCCATAGGTTCGCGGATCGCCCGGCTGGCCGACGATGAGACCCGAGCCCCCCGGCGCGGCCGAGAGCAGTTCGTAATAGTCCTTGTCGGCCAGGTTGCGGACCCAGAAGGTCACGTCCCAGCCCTCCTCCACCCGGAAGCCGACTCGCGCGTTCACGAGGCCGTAGCCCTTCACGTTCAGATATTCCGAGGGCGTGGCGCTGGAGGAGAAGGACGAGCGGTAGCTCGCATCCACCCCGACGAAATAGTCGCCCGAGCGGCCGAGCAGTTCGCCGGGCTGGGTATATTCGCCGCCCACCGAGCCCGCCCATTTGGAGACGCCCGGGAGCCGCGAGCCGGAGATGTCCACGGCCGCCGGCCCGCCCGTCAGCTCGATCGGAGCCGGCGCGTCCGCAAAGGAGGTGTAGACCGCGTCGGTATAGGCCAGGGCCGCATAAAGGTTGAGGTTCTCGTTGAGCGCCGCCCGGCCGTCGAATTCGAAGCCTCGGACCCGCACCTCGTCGGCGTTGGCGAGATAGCCGCGCAGGACGCCGACGGCGGCGTTCTGCACCTGCGCCTGATAGTCCTGGATGGTGGTTTCGTAGGCCGCGAAATTGGCGATCACCCCGGGCAGAGGCTGGGTCTTCAGGCCAAGCTCGATGTGGGTCACGTCCTCGGGCTTGACCGTCGCTGCGGAGAGCGCCGGCGCGCCGCTGGCGTCGGTGGGCACCCCGGCCAGGTTCAGCCCCACCGATTTGAAGCTGGTGGCGTAGGTCGCATAGGCGTTGACCTGAGGGCTGAACTCGTAGGCCACCGTCACCTGGCCCGAGACATTTGTGTCGCTCACGTCGGCGGCGTAGGTCTGCGGCGACAGGATGCTCCGTTGCAGGGCGATCAGCGCTGGGTTGGTGGTCTGCAGGCCGCCGAACACCTGGTTGTCGTAGAAGACCTCTTTCTTGTCGTAGTTCAGGCGAAGGCCCGGCAGCACCCGCAACCGTTCGGTGATCTTCCAATCCAGTTGCCCGAACAGCGCCGCGCTCTCGTTCTTGAAGGAAAGGCGCGTCTCCTGGCCGTAGCCGTCGAGCAGCCCCGGCGTGGCGGCGAGCGCGCTGGGCGCAAGCAGGAACCGGGCCGCGGCCGAGCCCTGGACCTGGGTCTGCACAGGGTCTGAGGCGATCTTCTGCCGGAAGGCGAAGGCGCCGACCACGAAGCCGAGCGAGTCGGAAAGATCGCCGGCATAGCGAAGTTCCTGCGACCACTGCATCTGGCGCGAGGTGGCCGCGGACTGGGTCGTGATCGGCAGGCCGACGAAGTCCCGGTCGTTGGACGGATCCCAGTCCCAGAACCTGTAGGCGGTGATCGAGGTCAGGGTGCCCGGCCCCACGTCCCAATTGATCGTGAGCGAACCGCCGCCCAGGTCCTGCTTCGAACGCCAGGGCGTATCGGAGTCGGTCAGGCGATCGAAGGCGTCATAGCTCGGCGGGGCGTAATTGAGGTCGGCGATGATCCCCGCCCACTGCCGGTTGGCCGGCCGCAGGGTCGGCGCCACCCCCGCCACCACCTGGGCGTAGCCGTTCGGCCGCTGGCGCGTGAAATCCCCGGAAAGCAGGAATTCCAGGCCGTCCCGGGGCTTGTAGAGAAGCTGGCCCTTGAAGCCGAGGTTGTTGAGATCGTTGATGTGTTCGTTCTTGGCGACGTTGTAGATCAGGCCGTCGCGCTGGGTGCCGGAGAAGGAGAGCCGGCCCGCAAGGTTCTCGGTGATCGGGCCGGAGATCGAGGCCTTGGCCTGGATGAATCCGTAGTTGCCATAGGAAAGCTCCAGGTCCGTCTGCGGCGTGAAGCTCGGCCGGCGGGTCGTGACATTGATGGCCCCGGCCGTCGTGTTCTTCCCATAGAGCGTGCCCTGGGGACCGCGCAGGACCTCGATGCGCTCGACGTCGATGAAGTCCAGCGTCGCCGCCGCTGGCCGCGCGAAATAGACGCCGTCGACATAAAGACCCACGCCCTGCTCGATGCCGTCATTGGTCAGGCCGAACGGCGCGCCCAACCCGCGGATATTGGCGGCTGAGTTGCGCGGATTGGTGGAATAGAACTGCACCGAAGGGATCAGTTCCTTCAGCCGGTTCACGTTGAAGGACCCGCTGTCGGCGACCAGCGCGCCGTCCACCACCGAGACCGGAAGCGGCACGTCCTGCAGCCGCTCCTCGCGACGTCTGGCGGTGACGATCACCTCGGTCACGGCGGCGACGGAGGTCTGGTCGACCTGCCCGGCCGCATCCGCGGCGAACGCCTCGCCGGCGACCGCGGAAACCAGCACGGAAAGACTTGTGGTGAGGGCGGAGAAGCCCAGCAAGGCGCGCGCCATATCGATCCCCCGATTTTTCTAAAGGCGCGCGAAAGCTAAGTTCCTTATTCCGATTGGTGTAATGGGATTATGTGCATCGGACTTTAGAAATTCTGGCGGATGGTCTGCAGCCGCTCAGCTCCTCGCCCCGTGGGGAGATTGGGTGAGGGTCAAGCCAGGCCGGGCGGCGTCGCGGCGACAGACTAGAACAGCTTACGCTGCGGGGCCGATGCTCTTGGGCGCCCGTACGCCTAGGCCCTGACGACGCCTGGTCGCCCGCGCGCCACGGCGAAGCTGGCGGTGGTCGAAACCTTGCCGCCGGGCGCCGTCACCCTGTCCACCACCTTGACCTGGGTTCGCCATGTGTCGCGGCCAATCTCGAACAGCTGGTAGCCGCGCCGCCCGTCGATGAGCTGGTTGTGCGGATTGGCCGCCGGGGTGTCTTTCCAGGACGCCTCCAACACAGCGCCGTCACCCCCAGAACTGATCGAGGTGCAGACGAACTCCGTGGCGGCCGGCGGACTGGAAAGGTCGCCCTCGCGAGAGGGCAGGACGCCGACATGGTGCTTGTGCACGTCGCCCGTCGCGATGACCACATTGCCGAGCTTTCGCGCCTCGATCGCCTTCACCAGGCGCTTGCGGCTTTCAGGATAGCCGCTCCAGCTGTCGGAATTGACCGCCCCTTCGGCGCGGCTCTCCGGATAAACGAAGGGCATCACCATCACCTGCTGGGCGATAAGGTTCCAGCGGAGGTCGCCGGTCAGCCCCTCCTCCAGCCATTGGTGCTGCGCCTCGCCAAGGATGGTCGGCCGGCCGGGATCGTCGATCGGCCGGCAAGCGATCTTCGAGCGAGGACTGCAGATCTGGCCGGTGCGATACTGGCGCGTATCGAGCAGGTGGACGCGCAGGAGGTCGCCGTAGTCCAGCCGCCGATACATGCGAAGGCGTCCCCCGACCGGGAACTGGGCGCGCCGCACCGGCATGTTCTCGTACCAGGCCTGCATGGCGCCCAGGCGCCGCAGCTCGAACACCTCGGGCGGGGTTCCGTCCTGGTCTTCCTCGCCGGCCCAATTGTTATCGACCTCGTGATCGTCATAGGTCGAGAGAAAGGCCGCCGCGGCATGGGCGGCCTGCAGGTCTGGGTCGGTCTTGTACTGGGCGTAGCGGCGACGATAGTCGTCCAGGGCGTAAAGCTCCTCGCCCACATGCTGGCGAAAGCACACGCGGTCCCGCTTGCCGCCGTCATTGACCACCGGACAGCCGCGCCCGGCGGCGCCCTCATAGATGTAGTCGCCGTAATGGAAGATCGCGTCGAGGTCGGGCTCGCGGCTGAGCCACGCATAGGCCGTATAAAGCCCCGCTTCATAATGCTGGCAGCCGGCGACGCCGATGCGCAGGCGGTCGAGCCTGCCGCCCGCGCTCGGCGCGGTGCGGACGGTCCCGGTGCGGCTCGTCTCTCCCGCCGCGGAAAATCGATACCAGTAGCGGTAGCCGGGCTTGAGGCCTGCGACCTCCACATGGACCGAATGGCCGAGCTCGGGCCTGGCCAGTTCGGTCCCCGAGCCGACGATCTTCGCAAAGCCCTCGTCTTCTGCCACCTCCCAGCGGACGGGAACCGGCCGCTTCGGCATGCCGCCGCCGACCTCAAGGGGCCGGGTCGCAAGGCGCGTCCAGATCACGAAGCCGTCGGGCGCAGGATCTCCCGACGCCACCCCGAGGGTGAAGGGATAGGCGCCCAGGCTCTGGGCCCAGACATCGCCGCCTCGCGACAGGCCGGTGAAGAGTGTCAGTCCGGCGGCGGCCGTGATGACGCTGCGGCGGTCCATGCTCATGGGAGCGCTCCTCCTGGGGGATTCAGGGCCGATGGAGTCAGGGTTTAGGGGCGATAGATGACGTTGATGAAGAACGAGCGCCCCTTCTTCATCTCAGCGCGGCGCATGGAGAGGTCTTCGCCGTAACCAAGGTAGAGGTCCTCATCGAGGATGTTCTTGGCCTGCAGCTTGACGATCCAGTCGTCGGCGACACGGTAGCGGAGCGTGGCGTCCAATTGCCCGCGGGCCTGGGGTCCGCGGTGCAGCCAGGGATCGGCGCCGATGCCGTCGTAATAGGCGTCGCCCCAGTTGTAGCCGAGCCGCGCTTCGCCGTCGTTCGGCAGCTTCACGAAGACGGCGGCGTTGGCCATCCAGTTGCGCTGGAAGAGCAGGCGGTCGACGTGGAGCGGCGTTCCCCCGACCACGTAGTCCATGTCGCCCCAGGTCCGGGTGGCGTTGAGGGCGACGCCCACCCGGTCGGCCAACGGACCCGGCATGCCCGGTATCGCATTGTTGATGTACTGGACTTCGACGCCGCGCATCTTGGACTTGTTCGCGTTCATCGGCATGCTGATCGTATAGATGATCCCGTCGATCATCTGCTCTTCGCGCAGGGTGTAGATGTCATCCTTGATCGACTTGTAGAACGCCCCGATACTTGCCAATCCTTTGCCTTCGTTGAAGTAAAGCTCGAAGGTCAGATCGAAGTTGTCCGAGCGCCGCGGCTTCAGGTCCGGGTTGCCGCGGTTGATCGTGTAGCTGACGTCGTTGCGCGACTCGGCCTGGGCGATGTCTTCCGGGGCCGGCCGGCCCAGGGTGCGGCTGTAGCCCGCCTTCAAGCGAAGGTTGTCGGTGAAGTCATGCACCAGGCTCGCCGAGGGCAGCAGGTTTCTGTAATCCCCGTCGTAGCGGGTGTTCCCCGGCAGGAAGACGCCGCCCAACGACTGCGGCACGTCGGCCGAGTAGTCGGCCGCATCGAAGCGCAAGCCGGCGATGACGCGGGTCTTCTCCCAGGCGTACAGACCGCTCACATAACCATAGGAGATCGTCTCTTCGTATCGGTAATCCGAGGCCCGGGAATCGCTGGCGCTCGAGCGCGGATCGACGGCGAGGCCCGGCTGAACCTCCGAGCGCCATTTCTCGTAATCGACCCACAAAACCGGGTAGCCCCACATCCACGGGCGATAGCCGGGCTCGGAGAACTCGTACCCCGAGAGCAAGGATTTGTCGGAGACGTAGTTAGTCACCTGCTCGTCGCGGCCGACCTCGAATTTGCGAACTCCGACGCCCGCCTTGTACCCGAAACCGAGGGTCGAGCCGTCGAAGTTATGGGTGAAGTCCAGGCGGGTCTCATAGGCCTCGCCCTTGGCCTTGATCAGCGTGTCGGCGGCGGTCAGCAGCGAGTACTTCTCCGGCTGCGTCAGGTCGTCGGCGCCGTGCAGGGCGAAGCGCACCGACTCGCCCGAAACGTCGTAGTCCACCGAAAGTCCGGTCGGCTTGTACTGATAGGCGTTGGCGTATTCGAGATCGTAGAAGGTGTTCTCATTGTAGCCCGCCCGGAACTCCAGATTGGTCCGGTCGTCGAAGTCGTAGCGCGTGCGGAAGATCGCGCCCTTGGACTCGTTCTCGAACCGGTCGTAGTTCAGCGCCGTGCGGACGTCGGGGATGCTCAGCGTCCCGGTGTGCTGCGTCTGGTTCCGGATGTCCTTGAAGGCCCGGAGGGTGAAGACGTTGTTCGTCTGGTCCTCGGTCTGCTTGTAGTCGTAGAGCAGCACCGAGCTGTACCAGGCCTGGCTGGGCTGGAACTCGAACGTCGCCGAGCCGCCATAGGTCTTGATGAAGCTGGTGAACTCGTAGTCGACCAAGGCTTGTGGGGCCGGATCGAAGCCGTTCCAGTTCGCCTGGTCCGGCGTGGTCGCCGCGCCATCGGCCGTGTAGTAGGTGCGCCCGTTCGGATTGCGCTTCACGTCGTCATAGGAGCGCTGCTGGTAGGTGCCGCTGAGCACCAGGCCGAACTGCTCGTCGGCGCCGAAACGGTGGGTCCAGAGCCCCTTCACCCCGCCGCTCCACGGACTGTCGGCATAGTCGCCGAGGCTGTTGCCGCCGGGCACGTCGTTGTTCGTGACGTAGTTCACGAAGGTGTCGATGTAGAACTTGTCCTTGGCCAGGCCGAAGGCGCTGTAGGGCACGATGTTGATGATGCCGCCGATGGCGCCGGCGTCCTGGTCGGCCGTGAAGGTCTTGTAGACCTCCGTCTTGCGCGCCGCCTGGCTGGGAATGAGGGCGAGGTCGACTCGGCGCTGGCCGGCGCCCTGGTTGGCGACCGAGATCATCCCGATCCCGTCCACCGAGACATAGTTCAGGTCGGGGGTGATCCCCCGCACCGCCACGTACTGGCTCTCCTGCTCGCCATAGAGCACCTGCATGGTGCTGACCGCCGGCACTCGGCTCAACGCCTCGGCGAGGGACTGGTCGGCAAGGTCTCCGGTGTCGTCCTGGGCGAGCGCGTCCACAACCGCGAGCGAGCTCCGCCGGGTCGCAATGGCCTCGCGGTTCTGCAGCGCCGTGCCGGTGACGATCACCGCGTCGACGGCGTTCGCTTCCTCGTCGGGGGCCGCGACGGCGCTGCGAAATCGGCCCGCCTGGCTCTCCGAAGCCGCCAGCGTGACCACCGAACCGTCGCGGGAGGCGACACGTAGGCCCGTTCCCGCGAGCAGAAGGTCAAGCCCGGCGCTGGGCTCCATGGCGCCGACCACCGCGCCGGTCCGCACGCCGCGGGTCAGGGGCTCGGAAACCAGGATCTGCAATCCCGCCTGCCGCGCGAACTGTGGGATGCTCGCCGAAGCCGCGTCCGCAGGGACATCGAAACGACGAACCTCGGCCCTGGCCAGCAACGGGCTCGCCACAGCGACAGCCGCGACCGAACAAAACAGCAGGCCGCGCCCACAAACACCAAACATCCGCACCCCTCCGAACTACGCGTGCGCCGGATAGATGCGCGGGGGGCCGGATTTCCTTCGGCGAAGGCCCGTCTTTTATTGTGAATTTTCAATGACGAGATCGCCGCCGACCTCTCGCAGCGAGCTGCCGGTCGTGCGCGCCGCGGCCATGGCGAAGGCGCTCGGCTGATCGATCAGGAAGTAGCCGACCATGGTCGCCTGCCCCGCTCGCTCGCCCCGCACGATGATCTTCTGCTGATTGTACCGGTTGAACTCGGCGGCGGCCGCGGCGAGCGTGTGGCCGTTCAGGACGATCTCGCCTCGTCTCCAGGCCAGCACGTCCTCGGCTCGAGAAGCCTGGACCTTGGCGGCGCCCGCATCCTCTGCGACGGGTACGAAGGCTTCCTGATCGGCGACCACGGCGACCGGCTTCGCCCCCTGGCCTTCCCGCCAGACCAGGACCCGGCCTTCGGTCACCACCACGCGCACGCCTTGCGGATCGCGGCGCACGGAGAATGCGGTCCCTGTGGCCCGCACACGGACATCGCCGGCTTCGACGACGAAGGGGCGTTCCGGATGCTTGGCGACCTGAAACCAGGCCTCCCCACGCTTGAGCCGCACATGGCGCAGGTCCGGGTCGAACTTCACCCCGACGCGGCTGTCGGTGTTGATCATGGCGACGGAGCCATCCTCCAGCGCCACGCGGCGCTGCTCTCCGACCTGTGTCCGCAGGTCGCCAAGCGGCGCGACAAGCAAGAGCAAGGCGCAGGCTGCAAGGGTCGCCGCAACCACAAGCGCCCTTCCGACGTACGCCTTCCGGTCTACGCTCCGTTCGGGCGCGGGCAGGACGTCTTTCACGACGCTGGCCTGATCGATCAGGCGCAAGCCCGCCTGGGCGCGCAGGAACGCCCCACGATGACGCGGGTCATCGGCCAGCCACGCTTCCAGTTCCGCCCGCGCCTTTGGACCTAGGGCTTGCGCGTCCGCTCGGACCGCCCAGGCGGCGGCTGTCTTCTCAATGTCGGACATGCGCGGATGCCCGTTCGGCGGCGGAGGGGGCGGTCGGCGAGACGACGCTGGCGGTTTCGGATTCCAGGCCTTTCAGGATGGCGCGAAGTCCGCGGATCGCGTTGTTCTCGACCACAGCTTCGGAAACGCCCAGGCGCCGGGCCGTCTCCTTTTGCGAAAAGCCGTGAATGCGGCGCAATTCGATGACCTGTCGGCAAACTGGCGGCAGCTTGGCGATGAGGGCGAGCACCTGCTCCAGCTCGCGCCTGGCGCCGACCACCTGCTCTGGCGAGGGATCATCATTCACGACGCGCATGGCGTCGATATCGCTTACGGCCTCTATGCTGACGACGCGATCACGCCGAAGACGGCGCAGGACGATCGAGCGCGCCGCGGCCAGGAAATAGGCCCGGCCGTTGCGAATGTGCGCGACGGTGTCCAACTGCGCGATCTGGCAATAGGCCTCCTGGATCACGTCGTCGACGTCGCTGGCCTGGCGCATGGTTCGCTTCAGCCAGCCTCGAACATAGCCTTCGTGCGGAAGTATATGGATCGCCACCCAGTCGATGATGGCGTCTTGGCCGCTACTCACTCGCGCCACCTCCTGTTCGAGGGGGCGCGAAGAGCACGGCTTCACAACGGTTTCATGACATCGCTACCGCAGCGGGAACAGGAGCACGACGCCTGCCCCGCGCGTGTCACGACGGAGATCAGGCGGCCTCCAGTTCGTAGAGCTGCGCTTCGCGCGCGATGAGGACGTCAGCCAGGAACCAGTAGGCTTCGCCCCAGGCCTGCAGCACCTCGTCGGTCGCCGCCTCCCCCAGCACGTCGCGGATCGCCGGCAGCAGGGCCTCGGCCACGGCCGGGTAGTGCTCGGGCCGGACGCGCGTCTGAACGTGGCGGCTGGCCATACGCTCGATCGCGGTGGCGAGCGCAGGCAGGTTGTCGACATTCTGTGCAAAGGCCACGATCGCCGCGGCCAGCCGGCGCGGCTGCTCTCCGGACTGTTGCGCGGCCTGGTCGAACATCGCCTTGATCTCGGCGTTCACGAACAGTCGCTCATACATGCGCGTGGTGATCGCCACGCCGTGCTGCACGAGGACCGGCGCGGTCGCCTTGACGATCGCCAGCGTGCTTGGGGAAAGGTCTTTCATGGTCGCTCCCTGGAATCCGAGGAGCGATACCATGCGCACCGCCGCGCTGGACGTCCGGAAAGCTACGTAGCGGTCACCGTCAGCTCAGCTGGATCGCGGCGCTCTCGCGGGCCGCAGCGTAGTCGGCCTTTCCATTCGCAGCCCGCAGGTTGCGGTCGGCCAGGACGATACGCTTTGGCGTCTTGTAGCCCGCGAGGCTCTTGCGCACGTGGGCGCGCAAGGCTTCTTCATCCAGCGCCGCGCCGTCGGCGAGCCGAACGACTCCCGTCACCGCCTGGCCCCATTTCTCGTCTGGCAGTCCCACGACCAGGGCGTCCTCGATCGAGGGATGGGTCTTGAGGGCTTCTTCCACCTCCTCGGGAAAGACCTTCTCGCCGGCGGTGTTGATGCAGGCGTTGCCGCGGCCCAGGAGCGTCAGGGATCCATCCGCTTCGACCACGCACCAGTCGCCTGGAATGGAATAGCGGACGCCACCGATCGTGCGGAACGTCCGCGCGGTCTTCTCCGGATCCTTGTAGTAGCCGACCGGGTTCGGTGGTCCGATGGCGACCATGCCGGCCACGCCGGAACCCGGTTCGACGGGATTGTCATTCTCGTCGAACACCCGGCAGCGCTCCCCAAGCACGAACTTGGCGGTCTGAACCTCGACGCCCTTGGCCATCATCGATTGGCCCATGCCCAGCGCCTCCGACGAGGAGAAGCCGTCTGAAAGCACGGCCTGGGGCATGTGCTCGAGCATTCCCTGCTTCACCTCGTAGGACCACATCACCCCGGAGGAAATGATCATCTGGATCGACGAGACGTCCCAACGGCCGGGGTTGGCGTTCAGCGCGTTCAGGATCGGCTTGCCGAAGGAGTCGCCTACGATCACCAGGCTCTCGGGCCGATGCCGATCGACGGCGTCCAGCAGTTCCACCGGATCGAAGGTCGCGCCCTCGAGCGTGATCACGGTCCCGCCGGAGAGCATCACGCCCATGCCCGTGAGCAGGCCGGTCCCGTGCATCAAGGGCGGCGCCGGCAGGAGCCGGCCGAGCGGCCCGACCTTGCGGGCGTGTTCGGTCAATTCGGCAAGCGTCTCAGGGACCGGGCCGAGGCGGCGGGCGGCCTGCAAGGTGATCTCGCGCAGGTCGTTGTGCGCCCACATGACGCCCTTTGGCATGCCGGTGGTGCCGCCGGTGTAGATGAAGAACTGATCGTCGCCCGACCGCTCGATGTCCAGCGGTCCGCCGTTCCCTTCGGCGGTAAGGGTTTCGAAGCGCTCGGCGAAATCGGCGACCTGGCCGTCGGCGCTCACCTCCACCCAGGTCTTCACCTTCGGCAGACGCGGCTGGATCTGCGCCACGGCGTCTCGGAATTCGGACGCGTAGACCACCGTCTGAGCGTCGGAATTGTCGAAAATGTACCAGACCTCGTGCGGCGTATAACGATAGTTGACGTTCACGTGGGTCAGGCGAGCCTTCCAGCCTGCCGCGACGGACATCAGGTATTCTGGCCGGTTGCGCATATAGATGGCGATCTTGTCGCCCGGAACCGCCCCGCGGGCGACCAGGGCTCGCACCAGGTTGTTCGTCGCCTGTCGCGCCTCCCCCAGCGTGATCATCCGTTCGCCGTGGATGAAGGCCGGATGGTCCTGCGGCAGCACCGGTTCAACCGCATCGAGAATATCGCCGAAATTCCAGGGCATTGCGCTCCCTCCCAACCGACCTTGCCGGATTGCTTCCGGTTCTTGGCCCAAATCTTCAGTTCTCTCGCAGCCAGGCTGCGAAAGCTATCTGCCGCTCTTCACGTCGCGGAAGGGAATATCCCTGTCGACCTCCGGCTCCTTGGGGAGGCCGAGGACCCGCTCGCCGATGATGTTGCGCTGGATTTGGTCGGTGCCGCCGCCGATCGAGGTGAAGTAGGCGTTGAGCGCCAGGAAATTCGCGTCCTCGGCCCTGGGGTAGTTCGCCCCCTCCAGAAGGCTGCCGGCGCCGAGGATCTCGGCGCGAACCCGCGCCTCCTCGTGGAGGATGCGGCTCATGGCGAGCTTGCCGAGGCTCATAACGGGAGAGGAGGTTCCCTGGGCGAGATTGGCCTTGGCGCGGGCGGTGTTCAGGGCGTTCAGGCGCTTGTAGCCGATGACCCGCGCCAGATCCTGGCGCAGAAGCGGATCGCCGAGCCGCCCCGCTTCCCGGGCTAAAGCGATCAAGGGCTCCTCGGTCTTCGACTCCGCCGCCCCGCTCCGCGGCCCTCGGGCCCCTTCGCCCATGACCGACCGCTCGTAGGCGAGCGCCGTCTGCAGCACGCCCCAGCCCTCACCCAATCCCTTGAGCAGGTTTTCCTCGGGCACGATGGCGTCGGTGATGAACACCTCGTTGAAGTGGCTCTCGTCGGTGATCTGACGCAGGGGCCGCACCTCGACGCCCGGCTGCTTCATGGGCAGGAAGAAGAAGCTGATGCCGGCGTGCTTGGGGACGTCCCAGTCCGTGCGCGCGATGAGCATTCCATAGTCGGCCGTGGCCGCGCCGGAAGTCCACACCTTCTGCCCGTTCACGACGTAGTGGTCGCCGGACCTCTCCGCCCGCGTGCGGATGCCCGCCAGGTCCGATCCCGCGCCGGGTTCCGAGTAGAGCAGGCACATGCCCACTTCCTGCCGCAGGAGCGGGCCGATCAGCTTTTGCTTCAAGGCTTCGCTGCCGCCGGCCAGCAGGGTGTTGGCCCAGAGGTTGGTGCGATCCTGGCCTGCGCCGGGCGCTCCGACGGCGGCGAACTCACGCTCGATGATGCGCGCCTGGGCGTCCTGGAGCCCGCGGCCGTACCATTCCTCCGGCCACCGCGGTGCGGCCCAACGCGCTTCCACGACCTTGGCGAGCCAGGCCTTCTGTTCTTCCGAGACGGTCCAACCGGCTCCGCCGGCGCCGGCTTTTTGCTTGGGCAGCTCCTTCCAGTTTGCGGCGAGCCAAGCGCGGACTTCGTCGCGCAGCGCAGTGTCGTTCACAGGATTTCCGTCGGCCATGATCAGGCTCCCAGCGCTTGGAGGAAGCGCTCGCGATGGACGGCAGGCGCCCCAAATAGCTGTGCGTCCGCCCGCGCGCGGCGAAGATAGAGATGCGCCGGGTGGTCCCAGGTGAAGGCGATACCGCCATGCATCTGGATCGCGTCAGCGGTGGTGCGCGTGAACGCCTCGGCGCAGGCGAAGGCCGCGAGGCTCACGGCCGCATCGGCGTCCTTCGCTCCCTCCGCCAGCTTGGCGGCGGCGTGACGCGCTGCGGAGATGGCGCTCTCGGTTTCCAGGAGGAGATCGGCGGCCATGTGCTTGATCGCTTGGAACGATCCGATGGCGCGTCCGAATTGATATCGGTTCTTCGCGTAGTCGATCGTGAATTCCAAGCAGCGCTGCGAAGCGCCGGCCTGTTCGCCGGCCAATGCCACGAGCGCCATGTCCAAGGCGCTACGCATGGCCGCTCCCGCCTTCCCCTGCAATCGCCGTCCTGCAGCCTTGTCAAAGACGACGCGGGCCAAGCGCAGAGTGTGGTCGAAGGTCGGAAGCGCCTCGATCGTCACTCCGCTGTCCTTGGGATCGACCTCGAACACGGCAAGACCGTCTTCGGCCCTTGCAAGCACCAGCAGGACGTCGGCGTTCTGGCCGTGAATCACGTAGTTGGCCGCGCCTGCGAGCAGAGGTGGCGCAGCCTTGGACGCAGTCACCGAAACACCCTCTTCAGTCCATGTTCCGGTGTCGCCGGTCAGCGCCACGGTGGCGATAAGAGTTCCGGCCGCTATGCCAGGCAAGAGACGCGCCTTGGCTTCTTCGTCCCCCAGCGCCTGGAGCAAAGCCGCCGCGAGAACGCTTGAGGCCAACAGGGGCGAGCACAAAAGCACAGCGCCCGCCGCCTCCGTCACCGCTTCCAGCTCGAGCGGTCCGGCTCCGGCGCCGCCGAACGCCTCTTCGACGATCAGCCCGGCCACGCCCATGTCGGCCAGCTGCGACCAGAGCTCGGGATCATAGCCCCGCTCGCTCTCCATGACGCGTCGGACGTCGGCTTCCGTGCTTTTATCGGCCAGGAGACGGATGACCGCATCCTGTAGCGCCGTGCGTTCCTCCACAGACAGCGTCGCCAAGCCGGGTTCTCCTTGTTGATTATCAGACGGCTTCCGTCTAAAACTAG
>Ga0182741_1001433_pt1 | contig 30933 bp, 22 predicted proteins | sample eDN5th37CBELigOP_FD_128874 | JGI IMG/M metagenome (GOLD analysis project Ga0182741, IMG submission 128874) | Enriched Organic Plus compost microbial communities from Emeryville, California, USA - eDNA 5th pass 37_C BE-Lig OP (version 2) (version 2) ... | reverse complement strand
GGGCGTTAGCGTGGGCCATGGGACCTCCGTGTGCTTCGTGAAGACGTCAGATATCTCCACTAAGCCCGGAGGTCCTCCCCATTCACAATCCCAACGAGGGGACCAACCTCATGGCCGGGTACAACTAGGGCGTGTCTGATAATTGTCGGGTCCAGGCGATGACGGCTTGGATGAGGACCGCGGCGCGGTAGACGATGGCGTGCTTGTCGTATCGGGTCGCGAGGCCACGCCACTGCTTGACGTCGCAGAACCGGCGTTCGATCACGTTGCGGTTCTTGTAGTCGGCGGTATCGAGCCCGACCGGCCTGCCGCCGCGTGAACCGCGCCGCTTGCGGTGACCCTTCTGGTCGTCGGGTTCGGGGATGACGGCCTTGATCCCGCGGGCGCGGAGGTGGCCGCGGATCGTGCGGGACGAGTACGCCTTGTCACCGCGGACCGCGTCTGGTCTCGTGCGCGGCCGACCCACGTCGCGACCGACGCGCAGGTGCGCCAGCAGCGGGAGGAACATCGGCGAGTCACCCGCCTGCCCCGGGGTGATCAGCGTCACCAGCGGCAGCCCGTTCCCATCGACAAGCTGGTGAATCTTCGTCGACAGGCCGCCGCGAGAGCGGCCGATTCCGTGGTCAGGCGGCTCTTCGAGCAGATTCGTGTAATTCGATCCAGCCCCCTGTGGGGCGGGTCGTGTTCGTCGCGTGCTGGTGCGCCCTGGCGATCGTGGAGTCCACTGACAGCGACCAGTCCACGATCCCGGCGGCGTCCGCGGCGGCGGTGAGCTTCGCGAGCACCCTGTCCCAGGTGCCGTCCGTCGCCATCCGGTGATGCCACGTCCACACCGTCTGCCACGGGCCGAACGACTCGGGCAGATCCCGCCACGCGATCCCGCACCGGTACCGGTAGATGATGCCCTCCAGCATCGTCCGCGCGTCCGAGAACGGGCGCCCCTTACGACCCGTCGGACGAGGCAGCATCCCCTCGATCAACGACCACTGAGCATCCGAAAGCAACTGGAACCGCGACACACGTCCCCGACTCTCAGCCCACCCTCGAACAATTTGTCAGACACGCCCTAGGTGTGCTGTCCAGGCAGGTTGTTTTGGATTCTGCTGATGGGTGGGGCCCCGATTGCGGAGTGGTGCCTGTGATGATTGTAGGCTCTTCGCAGTTGAGGGTGTAGTCGAGGGGAGCCGGGTGGTTCGTGGGAAGACGTCGAGGTCTTCCAGGATGGAAGTTCTCACACTGACCATGCGCCGGAAGACCTCGACTTGCACCACCTTACGTTCGCGACCCCTGACCTCACCACGTTCTGCCGCCTCGACGAGCTCGGCCTTCAAGCCGTCGGGCAGCTGCTCGAGCCCGACCGGGCGGTGCTGGAGTGCCGTGTCGTCGACGACGACCCGTGGTGCCGCAAGTGCGGCGCCGAGGGCGTGCCGCGGGACACGGTGACCCGGCCGCTGGCGCACGAGCCGTTCGGGCACCGGCCCACGACGCTGCTGGTACGAGTGCGCCGGTACCGGTGCGGCCACTGCCGACGCACTTGGCGGCAGGACACGACGAAGGCTGCGGCGCCGCGGGCGAAGATCTCCCGCGGCGGGATCGGGTGGGCACTGACCGCGATCGTGGTCGACCACCTCACCGTCTCCCGCGCCGCAGCAGGCCTCGGGGCTTCAGTGTGCGGCCGAGGCGTCGGATCTCGACGAGGGCGGCCGGGACGCCGCTGGTGACGGAGGCGATTACGGCTTGCATCATCTGCTTGCCCTTGCTCTTGTCTGGTTCTCGGTAGGCGGCGACGATCCGCTGGTAGATACCCCAGGTTGCCTCAACCTCGACATGCTCATCGATCGCGAACACCGCCTGAATTCGTGCGTTCTGCTTGTCCGTGAGCAGGGCGGCGCCGGTGTGCAGGGTGCGCCGCACCTGGTAGAGCGGATCGCCGGCGTGCCCGCGGTGCCCGAGGGTGTCCTGCTGCACCCGCTGCCGGGCCCGGTCCAATGCGTCGCCGGCCAGGCGGACCACATGGAACGGGTCCATCACCGGGACCGCGTCGGGCAGCTCCTCAGCGGCGGCGGTCTTGAACCCGGTGAACCCGTCCATCGCGACCACCTCGATCCCGGCCGACCACTGCTTGGGTCTTCCGGCGAGCCACTGCTTGAACACGGCCTTCGACCGGCCCTCCACCATGTCCAGCAGCCTCGCCGGGCCGGTCTTCTCGCGGGCGGGGGTGAGGTCGATGATCACGGTGACGAACTTGTCGCCGAACCGGCTGTGCCGCCAGACATGCTCGTCCACGCCGATCGTGGTGACCCCGTCGAACCGGTGCGGGTCGTCGATCAGCACCCGGCGGCCCTCGGTGAGGATCGCGGTGTTCGCGGTGTGCCACGACACCGCGAGACCGGCGGCGACCCGGGTCACGGTGAGGTGGTCGACCACGATCCCTGTCAGGGCCCAGCGCAGCCCGGTGCGGGAGATCTTCGCCCGCGGCGGCGCGGCCCTGGACGTGTCCTGCCGCCACGTTCGTCCGCAGTGGTCGCACCGGTAGCGGCGCACCCGGACCAGCAGCGTCGTGGGCCGGTGCCCGAACGGCTCATGCGCCAGCCGGCGCGTGACCGAATCTCGGGAAACGCCCTCCGCGCCACACTTGCGGCACCAGGGATCCGGGTCGACTACGCGGCACTCGATCACCGCTCGATCCGGCCCGAGGTGCTGCCCGACCGCTTCCAGGCCGAGCTCGTCGAGGCGGCAGAACGTGGTGAGGCAGGGTGCGGCGAAGGTAGCGTTTAACACGTCGAGGTCTTTCGGATGGGCAGTGTAGGAACTTCCATCCTGGAAGGCCTCGACGCCTATCCGCCCAGCGGCGCGCGCACCCCAGCTACACCCTCAACTGCGAAGAGCCCGATTCCCTCGACCATCAGCCGCGCGTCCGAGAACGGCCGTCCCCTGCGCACCGTCGGGCGCGGCAGCATCTCCTCGATCAACGACCACTGAGCATCCGAGCGCATCTGAAACCGCGACACCCCTCGAGACTCTCAGCTGAAGCCCTCAACCTTTGTTAGACACGCCCTAAGCGTTGAATCTTGCGGCAGGTGCGGACCCGCCGTGTGATTCTGCGGTGCGAAAAACTCCGGACTCAGCGCGTCAGCATGATTTCCTGCATCAGGATGTGAAGCTTGTTTCGAATATTGTGACGCTTGGAGAACGCGCGTGGATTGGACCTATTCGTCATCCGGTCGATGTAGGTGAAGACGGGCAACCCCATTTCTTCGAACTCGGGGGCGTTCGTAAGGATGTACGCGAGTGGGTCGAGAAAGCTGGAGGCGCTGTCTTCGTACTCCTGAATTCGACCCTTTGTGGCGGTAACGGCTTCTTTCGTGGGCTTCCATACGGCGCGCTGTGCAGCGACCTTACGAGATTCAGACACGCTCGCTATGCTGTCGTCGAAATCGATAGAATTCTTGATTGGAAAGGAGGGGCGGTATCGAGCGGCTTCGGCCTTTCGTGCCATCTCGACCTCTTTCAGATACGGTACCTCACTGACTAATGGGTTGAGCCCACGAATCAGGTCAAACTGCAGGCGAAAATCCTGGTGATGCTGGAACCATCGAGATTTGAGACGATAAAGAGCTTTGCTCTGCAGCGGCCGCCATTGCGGCGCAGACATCGCTCCTCGGAAGACAGAGCCTCCCACAAACGGATTTCGCTGGCTGGTGTAAAGATCCGAGAACTTCTTTTCAAAAATATTTGACGGGGATTCCGCCAAACTCGCGCGCAGCGTGTGCGGGAATCTGGTTTCGCCGGTCTCTAGCCACACTTGGTGATTGCCGATGTATCGGACGACATTGCGCAGTACATCGCCCATGGTCTTGGGGGAAGGTTCGATTTCGCCAGAAAAGTTTCGGGCGTAGAAGCCCTCGATGCTCATCACCCGGGAGAAGGCCTCTCCCCCGTGCCCTGTCAGAATCAACGTGGGTTCGGCGTAGTTCGACCGCAACTTGAACATCGATTCGATGTAGTATCCGTCCATGAACACGGAATGTGACGTGAGCGGAAGATCCTCGTCCCCGTCGCCCATGGGGTATTGATGAGTCTTCGCCAGATCGTCCCATCGGTAGCCGTATAGGTTATTGATCGCTGCGGCCGTTCGCTCTTCCGATCCCGCCCGTGTGGCGATTCGCACCTTCTCGGAGGCGGGCAAGTTTGTGAGAGCGCTATATATGATCCTGGTGTCAAGACCCGCTGACAGCTCTACAATGACATTCTTGAACCGCGGATGGGCGAGTGCTACTCGTATATTGTCGAGAATGTCGAGTCTTGCCTGCTCGAGCTCTTGTTCGTACAACGCCTCGGAAAACTCGCCATCGAGGCCGTCATGCCAAAGCTGGGACTTATGAGTGTTCGGTCCAAGACGTGAAACCCGCAACTCCTCGTACACGGAGACACGGCGAACTCCCATGAAGTCTGTGCTGGTGCTCTGCTCCGTTTCGAACGGATACGAGGTCGAGAAAAACTTGACCTTTGCCGCGTCGGGGTCGAGGCTAAGGCGGACCCCGATGGTTCGCAGAATGAGTGCGAGAAGGTGCAACCCGTTCGCCGCAACCAAGATACCATCGCCTTCGTAATAGAAGAGGTGCCCCTGGCCGATGTAGTCGTGACCGAAGAATATTTCGTCGGGCGTCCAGGACAAGAGATGGAATTCGCCTATTCCATCACGCAACTCATTCACATCTGAGGAATATGCATCGACGTCTTCCGGTCCAAAAAGTAGTCGTTCCTGATCGCGAGTAACGCCGCTAAACACGTACCGGGTGCCGTTGTCATCTATCTGAGATCCGCGTCCGCTGATTACGGTGAGATAGGGCCAGTGAATGCCGCTGTGATCCTCCGCGACGAGACCGTTCGCTTCGGTCATCATCGCGAGCCTGGGGAAGCCTTCGGCCGCACTATGGCAGATGAAAGCGATGTTGTCGAAAGGATACTCATAGCGAAACAGAGGGATCTGCTGCGGCTGCCCGACGGAATCGGCCGTCAATCCAGATCGCCAGGCCCGGTATTTTGCGACCGACTCAGTACTGTAGTGCTGTACCCATCGACTTTCGTATGTGACGTTGTCCACGCGTGCGCGCACCGAGTATCCGCTGGTCATGTCGGGGAGCTGAGTGCGCCACCTGCGACCGCCAACGAAGGGCTTTGAAGCACGCCGTGGGTCGTAATCGCCGCGGTGGAGTGTCCATTCGACATCCTTCGTGGCTGGTACGTCGTCGGATAACACGCAGCGCAGCGCATCTCCATTCAGTTCGAGGATGATGGCATCGCGGGGGTCCTCTTGTTCATCGACACACATGCCCGGAGTCTACTCATAGGCCGGTGGCGCCGCAGGCTCTCTCGGCGTCCTCTTGGCGGCAGGTTGCGTACGCGATCCCGGTCCGACTGCCGACGTGGACGGGCATTTGCGGGCGCGCATTGTGGGCTCATCGCGAATGAGAATGTAGGAGCGGTTTGAATCCGCCGGCTCCGAGGAGCGATCTGGCGACGTAGTGCGTGAGGTTCCGAAAGCCGCGGGCGGACCCGCGGAGGTGCTCGAGCCGGCCGTTGATGGCCTCCGTTGGGCCGTTGCTCGTTCCGGGGCGGTCGAAGAACGCGAGGATGTCCGCGGCGCGCTGCTTCAGCGTGCGGCCGAGGCGACGAACCTCTTTGAGCAGCGCGGGGACGCCGTTGCTGAGAGAGTCGATCATCGCCCGCATCATCTCCTTCGCCTTGTTCTTGTCGGGTTCGCGGTAGGCGGCGACGATGCGCTGGTAGATGCCCCAGGTCGCTTCGACCTCGACGTGCTCCTCGGCGGCGAACACCGCGTCGAGCCGCGCGGTCTGCTTCTCGGTGAGGAAGCTCGCGCCGGTGTGGAGGGTGCGGCGGACCCCGTAGAGCGGGTCGCCGGCGTGACCGCGGTGCCCGAGGGTGTCTTGCTGGACGCGCTGCCGGGTCCGGTCCAGGGCGTCGCCGGCGAGACAGACGACGTGGAACGGGTCCATCACCGGGACCGCGTCGGGGAGCTCTTCGGCCGCGGCGGTCTTGAACCCGGAGAACCCGTCCATCGCGACCACCTCGATCCGGCTCGACCACTCCGCAGGCCGGGCGGCGAGCCACTCCTTGAACACCTGCGTCGAGCGGCCCTCGACCATGTCCAGCAGCCTGGCCGGGCCCGTCTTGTTCCTCGCGCGGGGGTGGAGGTCGATGATCACGGTCACGTACTTCTCGCCAAACCGTGTGTGACGCCAGACGTGCTCGTCGACACCGATCGTGGTGACGCCGTCGAACCTGGCCGGGTCGTCGATCAGGCGACGCTTGCCTTCGGCGAGGATCGCGGTGTTCGCGGTGTGCCACGACACCCCGAGCCCTGCTGCGGCGCGGGAGACGGTGAGGTGGTCGACCACGATCGCCGTGAGTGCCCACCCGATCCCGCCGCGGGAGATCATCTCCCTCGGCGCCGCCGCCTTCGACGTGTCCTGCCGCCAGGTCCGGCGGCAGTGCGTGCACCGGTAGCGGCGCACCCGGACCAGCAGCGTCGTCGGCCGATGCCCGAACGGCTCATGCGCCAGCGGCCGCGTCACCGTGTCACGCGGCACGCCCTCCGCGCCGCACTTCCGACACCACGGGTCGTCCTCGACGACGCGGCACTCCAGCACCGCCCGATCAGGCTCGAGCAGCTGCCCGACTGCTTGAAGGCCGAGCTCGTCGAGACGGCAGAACGTGGTCAGGTCAGGGGTCGCGAACGTAGCTTGGTGCAAGTCGAGGTCTTCCGGCGGATGGTGAGCGTGAGAACCTCCATCCTGGAAGACCTCGACGCCTATCCGCGAACCAGCCGGCGGTCCCGGGCTACACCCTCAACTGCGAAGAGCCGCATTGTGTTCCGCCTAGACTTAGGATGTGCCACTAGTGACGATAGTTATGCCGACGTTTAATGATGAGGCGTGGGTCGGTCGAGCGATCGACAGCTGTCTCGCCCAGTCTGAGCATGATATTGAGATCATCTGCGTGGACGATGCCTCGACAGATGAAACGTGTCGAATACTAGACGCGCGCGCGGCTCAGGACGATCGGGTGTGCCTTATCAAGCTAGACGAGAATCAGTCTGCTTTTCAGGCTCGCAGGCTCGCGATCGAGGCGTCACTCTCGCCGTACGTCATGTTCTTGGATGGGGATGATGAACTTAACCCCCTCGCGGTCGAGACTGCGTTGGCGCGCGCTCGCGTGGATGGTGCTGACGTCGTGGCGTTCGGAGTTGAGGTTCGGAGTGACGATGGTTCTGCAGCGCCCCGCTTTGAACGCTCTCTGCAACCGATACTAGAGACTCTTGAAGCCGACAGGATTCTGCCTGCGCTCTTTCCGCCCGACGTCACGGCACAGGGGCACCTTTGGCGCTATCTGTGGCGGACTGACCTCCTTAAGAGCGCATATGATGGGGTCTCCTCGGAAGCGCGCTTCTATCGAGCGAATGATCTTCCGATCACGTTCTTGGCGTTGATGGCGGCTCGTAAGTACGTTGCGACTCCCGAACGTCTGTATGTCTATTATTTCCGTCGCGGCACAAGTGGTCACGGTGTATCCGACCTAGACAAATTCGCGTTCTACCTGCAAGCTATCGACTCGGTTGGCTCGATTTCTGAAAGGGTGTCCACGCGGGCGGTGGATTATCCTGAACTGGCGGCGAGTTACGGCTCAGCGCGTAGATCGATCCTGGGAAACATCCTCGGGTATCTGGTTTCGAGTACGGACGGAAGCCTGCAAGAGCGCTGCTTGGAAATGCTCCGAGAGCGTGTCGACGACGATGTCGAACTCTTGCGCGCAGCTGTTGTCTTCCAACCAGACGCGGTCGATTTGCTTGCTCAGCGCATCCTGGATACGCCTTTGCCGAGACGCGCGGCGTCACGCGTGCTCCTGACCACAGGCAAACTCGGCACGGGTGGAGTTCAGGGCGTGCTCGTAGCACAATCGCACCTTCTCGCGAGCGCTGGTTTCGACGTGACAGTGGCGGTGTTCGGGCCGCCACAAACCAAGTACGTCCTTCCGTCGAACGTTCAGGTCATTCAGGTGGCCGGCGTCACGGACTCGGAACGAATCGATTCATGGCGCGAACTGATTCGTGATCGCAACATCGACGTAGTCATCGACCACCACGTGCTGTACAACGTGCGCTGGCCCATGTTGGCGTTGGCTGCCAGATCGATGGGTGTCCCAACTATCGGCTGGCTGCATAATTTTGCGTTACGTCCAATGGTTGACGGGACCGACCGTACCTCATTTCTTCAGCGACATCTTCCTTACCTGTCTTCCGTCGTTGTGCTGTCGCGGGCAGACGTAGCGTTCTGGAAAACTCAGGGGATAAGTAATGTCGTCTACCTCCCGAATCCGCTACCGTCCTGGATTTCGGAGGCGAGTACGGAACGAAAGCGGTTCGACGGATCGCGACTGGAGATTGTCTGGTGGGGTCGTCTGCAGCAGTCTACGAAACAGGTGCGGGACCTGATTGAAATCTCTCGCCATCTCGAAAATCTTGATGTTGATTTCCACCTAACGATCATCGGGCCGGATAGCGCGGACTTGAGCGCACATCAACTCCGTATTGCTGCGAGGCGACAGGGGGTTGAACATCGGTTGAGCCTGGTGGGGCCTGTCCATGGCGAGGCGTTGGCGGACCGTATTCGGGAGGCTCATGTCTTCGTCTCCACAAGTCTGATCGAGGGATACCCCTTGACTCTGGTCGAAGCGCAGGCGCACGGACTTCCTGTCGTTATGTACGAGTTGCCGTGGCTTGCCATAGGCGCCGATAATGATGGTATTGTGGCCTTGCCGCAGGGGGACAAGCTCGGTGTTGCAAATGCTTTGAAAGCGATCGCCGAGGATTCAGCGTATTACTCCAGTTTGTCGAGTGGCTCAATCGACGCTGCCCGCCGTGCATTGAGTCATGATTTCGCGACCCTGTATCTGGGGCTTATCGATGGTGAACTGCCGCCCGAGTACTCGCCAGACCCATCGGTCGAAGACGCGGCACTCTTGCTGCGATGGTCCGTCTTTTATTCAGAACGCGCGGCACGCATAGCGAAGCGCAGGGAACGGAACGTCGATGAATTACGTCGGAAGTTGCACCACGCCGATGGGAAGCTGAAACGAACCGAAGACAAGCTGAAGCGGGTCGAGAGGAAGGTGGAGCAACTCCAGTCCGGATGGTCATTTCGGGTAGGCCGAATTATGACGTTCATCCCACGCAAGATCCTGAAGTTGGGTCAATCGCGTTCCCGGTTGTGAGGCCGAGCGCGAGGCGGAGTTCTCGACGCGTGGCACACCATGGGAGCGGGCGCGTTGGGGTGAAATACCCATCGCTCGGGTGCTCCACTTACGGCGTGTCTGACAATTGCCTGGTCCAGGCGATGACGGCGTTGAGGGGCTCTTCGGACATCCGGTAGTGGTGCCGGTTGCGGTAGCCGCGGGCGAGGCGGCGGTGGAGCTCGATGATCCCGTACACGGCCTCGGTGCCACCGTTCGATGACCGCCCGTCGTGAAGTACGCCAGGAACGCGTCGCGCCAGCGGCGGAGGGTGCGGCCCAGTCAGTCGTGCGATCTCGGGGATCGGGCAGGTGTGGAACGTGTCGACGACTTGCTCAGCGATCCGCCGCCCCGCGGCCAGATCGCCCTGGTGGTAGGCGGAGCGGAGTTGCTGCGCGCACTGCCAAGCGACGAACACTTCGTCGTGCGCGGGGTCGGCTTCCATCGCCGCGGTCAGCCTCACCCGCTGCTTCTCGGTGAGGTTCTCGGCCCCGGCGCGCAGGATGGTCTGCACCCCGTAGAGCGGGTCGCCCTTGCGTCCGCGGTGCCCGAGGGTGTCCTGCTGAACGCGACGGCGGACCTCGTCGACCGCGGCGGTGCCGAGCTTCACAACGTGGAACGCGTCGAGGACGGCGACGGCGTCGTCGAGCTTGTCGTCGATCGCGGTCTTGTATCCGGCGAACGGATCCAACGCGGCGACCTTCACCTGCTTCCGGAACGCGTCGCCGCGCTCACCGAGCCAGGTCGCGTACGCCTTCCCGGATCGACCGGGCACCAGATCCAGCAGCCTGGCCCGCGTCTTCCCTTGGCTGTCGCGGGTGAGGTCGACCATCCCGGTCAGCTCCTTCGGCCCCCGTCGGCGCGGGTCGACGTGATGCCAGACGTGCTCGTCGACGCCGAGGCTGGTGACATTCTCGAACCGGGACTCGTTCGCCGCGAGCTTGACCAGTTCGGGTTCGACGGCCCGCCACACCGTCTTCCACGACGTCCCGAGCTGCCGGGCGAGTCCTTGGATGGTGGCGTGCTCGCGACGCAGCTGCCCGATCGCCCACGCGACGGCGCGCTTCGTGATCGACCCGCGCGGCGCGACCAGCGACGGGACCTGTTCCACGAACGTCTTCCGCGGACAGCCGGACTCGCCGCACCGCCACATCCGCTGCCGCCACACCACCCTCACCCGCGTCACACCCGGCACGTCATGCAGCACCCGAAGGCGCCGACCACGGCTCGTCACGAGCACGCCGCACCCCGGGCACCCCGTCGGGGACGCCGGAGTCGAAACGGTCACCACAAGAAGTCCGTCGCGACGCTCGACGTGCTCGACATGGACACCGTCGAGGCCGAGAAGCAGGTCGCAGCGGGCACACGGACAGTCGGCGGGGCGCGCGTCAGCGCACCCCGAAGTAGGGTGAAGCACGTCGAGGTCCTCGGTCGGAATCAGAGAGTTAGCGCTTCTGATCCTCGGGGACCTCGACCCCTACCGCCGAATCACCGCCCGGCCACCCTCACCCCACCGGATGTCCGAAGAGCCGCATTGCGTGGGACTACTTCGACGGGCGAGACCGTGAGCTTCGCGATGACGCCCGTGTCCGTCGGCTGCTGAAGGAAGCGGCTCCGGACTTTCGCGATGCGGTCGTGAAGGGATTCGCGGTAGAGAGCGAGGATCTGAAGCGCGTTGCGACCCCTGAACTCTTCATCGGTCGAACAGGGGCAGACCCGGAAGTCGGGTTCGAGATTCGTTCCCAAGATCAGGGTGACGTCCCTCGGAGTGGTGGAGTTTCTCAACACCGTGCGGGGTCAGTTGTTCTGATTATGGGCTCTTCGCAGTTGAGGGGGTAGCGGTGCGTTGAGCGCGGGTGGGCGTGGCGGTCCCCGGATACGGGTCGAGGCCTTCCGATGATGGAAGTTCTCACGCTCGCCATCCGAAAGACCTCGACGTGTCCCACGCTACCTTCTCCACACCTGACCTGACCGTGTTCTGTCGACTCGACGAGCTCGGCCTCGAGGCCGTCGGCCAGCACCTCACGCACGACCGCGCCGTGCTGGAATGCCGCCGGGCAGCCCCGGACCCGTGGTGTCGCGGCTGCGGCGCGGAAGCGACCTCGCGCGGGACGACGACGCGGCGTCTGGCGCACGAGCCGTTCGGTCACAGACCGACGACGCTCCTGGTCCGGGTCCGACGCTTCCGCTGCGCGTATTGCGGGAGACGCTGGCGCGAGGACCTCACCTCCGCGGCGGACGAACGCGCGAAGCTGTCGCGTCGCGGCATGCGGTGGGCGTTGGAAGCGATCGTGATCGACCACCTCTCCGTCGCCCGCACTGCTGCCGGTCTCGGTGTGTCGTGGCACACCGCGAACAGCGCGATTCTCGCCGAGGGGCACCGTCTGTTGATCGATGATCCGGCCCGGTTCGACTCGGTCACCACGATCGGTGTCGACGAGCACGTCTGGCGGCATACCCGGCATGGCGACAAGTACGTCACGGTCGTGATCGATCTCACGCCGATCCGCGCGGGCACGGGCCCGTCCCGGCTGCTGGACATGATCGAGGGACGATCGAAACGGGTGTTCAAGACCTGGCTCGCCGAACGACCCGCCCACTGGAGGGCGGGCGTCGATGTCGTCGCGATGGATGGATTCACCGGCTTCAAGACCGCCGCCGCGGAGGAGCTCCCGACCGCGACAGCGGTGATGGACCCCTTCCACGTCGTCCAGCTCGCCGGCCACGCCCTCGACGACTGCCGCAGGCGTGTTCAACGCGACACGCTCGGACGGCGGGGGCGTTCCGGGGACCCGCTCTATGGCGCCCGCCGCACCCTGCACACCGGAGAGGCTCTTCTCACCGACCGGCAACGCGAACGCCTCGTGAAGCTGTTCACTGACGAGCAGCACGTCGAGGTCGAAGCGACCTGGGGCATCTATCAGCGCATGATCGCCGCCTATCGACATCCGGAACCCGCACAGCGAAAGACGCTCATGCAGAGGCTCATCGATGACATCAGCACCGGCGTCCCAACGCAGCTCAAAGCGCTCCGCAAGCTCGGCCGCACGTTGAAACGCCGCGCCGCCGACGTGCTGGCTTACTTCGACCGGCCCGGCACCAGCAACGGCCCCACCGAAGCGATCTGTGAGTCTGGAATCGGCCGGTCTGGGACTGGCTGGTCAGGATGGATGTCGGCCGTGTCGACCGGGGTGTGACTCTCGAAGCAATTGGCCCGCTTGCGGTGTCTTTCCGTTGAATTGTCCGCCCGGGTCGGCGCGGCCGGCGCCGTCCGGCCCACCTCGGTGGCGTCATCAGGAGACTGCCCGACCCCTGCGGGGTCGTGGCCCATCACAGATTCGCCCCGACGTGACCTCTTCCCGGACCGGTGCCGGCCGCTCAGCGACCGTGACCCTGTCGGTTTGAAGAGAGGAGCGTCGATCGCCATGGCTATCGTCGCGCATGCCCGCCCGTTCGTCATCGGCGTGGATACCCACGCCCGCAACCACGCCATCTCGATCCTGGCCTGCCCCACCGGTGAGATCGTCGATGAGGCCCAGTTCCCCGCCACCGCAGCGGGTCTGTCACGAGCCGTGTCCTGGGGCGGACGACGCACCGGCGGCGACGCCGGCGTGCTCTGGGTGATCGAGGGCACCGGAACCTACGGGGCACGCCTGGCGCGCGCCGCATCGGATGCTGGATACGCGGTCGTCGAGGCCCCGCGCATGAACGCCCGCGCGAACCGCGGCATCGGCAAGTCCGACCCGTTGGACGCCCGCCGCATCGCCGCCGCAGCGCTCCCGCTCCAGGACACGCAGCTGCGCGAACCGCGCGCTGACGACGGTATCCGCGCCGCCGTCCAGGTGCTGCTGGCATCTCGTGATCACATGAGCACCGAGCGCACCGCGACGATCAACGCGCTCACCGCGCTGCTGCGAGCGGTCGACCTCGGAATCGACGCCCGCCGCCCGCTCACCGCGACGCAGATCGTCACGATCGCGGCATGGAGAACACGCGACGAAGACCTCGCCACCGCTACAGCCCGAGGCGAAGCCATCCGTCTCGCCAAGCGCGTCGCCGCACTCGACACTGAACTCAAGGACATCACCAAGCGGATCACCGATCTCGTCCGCCAGAGCCCTGCAGGCACGCTCCTTGACCAGCCCGGAATCGGGCCGGTCACCGCCGCCGTCGCGTTGACCGCCTGGTCGCATCTGGGTCGCATCAGATCCGAGGCCGCGTTCGCCAGCCTCGCCGGTGCCAGCCCGATCCCCGCGTCCTCGGGCAACACCGTCCGGCACCGCATCAACCGCGGCGGTGACCGACGCCTGAACCGCGCCCTCCACATGGCCATCGTCACCCGCATGCGCATGGACCCCCGCACCCGCGCCTACGTCGAGCGCCGCACCGCCGAAGGACGCAGCCTCCGCGAGATTCGTCGCTGCCTCAAGCGATACCTCGCCCGTGAGATCTACCGACACCTCAACACCGCAGCCCGGGCCCAGCTCAAGACGACTTGACAGACATAGGAGATTCAACGGTCGCCTCGAACACCTCCGAGGCTCCGCCCTCGGCTTCCGCAACCTCACCCACTACATGACCAGATCGCTCCTCGAGACCGGAGGATTCAGACCCCACCTACACCCTTAAATGCGAAGAGCCCGATATCCACCGATTTTGTACGAGCTGCAGAAGTCCTACATTGGCTGAACAATGTGTCTTCTTGCCATCGCGACAGCGGCGCGGAAGGTGGCCTCATACGCGGCGTGGATGGACGTCAGGTCTCTACCTTCGAGATTCGGCTGCTCCGAGCGCGCGATGTTCCTTATCGACGCAAACGCGACGTCCACCACCTGAGCAGTGATCGGGCCGTCGCTCAGGTGCACCCAGGCCGGTCCCACGCTCAACGCAAGCCGGACCGTTGCAGGCGTGCGAGGCACGAGAATCGGGCGGTTGAGCGAAAGCGCGACGAAGATCAGTTGTAGATCGCTGAGCGTCTCGACGTGCGGTAGCACGACGAGCTCGGCTGAACTGATCTCGTGAACTTGCGCCCCATCCGACAGCTGCTCATTCCGCACTGACACCGTGGCGCGGTGCTGCGCCAATGCGGAACGTATCGACTCTTTCAATAGCGGTGAGGTCACCTTGCCCGCCAGACGTAGTGTCACACCCTCGGTGTCCATGATCCGTGGAAGCGCGAGAAGACCGCGAGAATCCGTGGGCAGCGCTGTCGCAGAGAGGCACAGAATGCGACCCGGAACCATCGCGCCTCGCGGAAAGCCGACAAAGCGTTCCCGATAGTGGGCGTGCGGGATGATTACGGTGCGCGTCCGGTCAGGGGTCGCTACGGAATTGTCGAACGCAACGAACGTCGTGGTCGCCCGATCGAGCATCCAGCTAGCGAGACGTTGCAACCGGTCTGCTGAGCGTCTGGCGTTAGGAGGGAGGGTCCTAACGAGGGCGATACCGTGTCTGCGAAGGTTCCTGATGAGCACGAGTGTTGCGAGCAGCTGCTGGTAGGTGGATGCCCGACCTGTCCCCAGCAGAAGTTCGAGATTAGCGTCCGCGACGTGTACGACGTCGACATCGAATGCGGTAAGCACGCCCTGCGAGAAACGGTACTGGACGGTGGTTGGTGAGCCCACGATCTGGTCCACGTACCGAAGAACCGGGGCTGGAGGTCGAGCGGTCTCGTGAACTGTCAGGGTTGGCGCAGGCGCTGATGGCCAATTAGGAGGGACCACACCCCCATAATAGGTTGGGCGCGAGGAGGGTCCGTTAGTGCAAAATGTCTTCGTTCGTCCGTCTGGGCAGGACGACAATCTCGGCGACTCCATCTTGCGCGTCGGACTCCTCGAAGCGTTGCGTGGGCCCGACCGACGCCTCCACCTTCTCCTTGACGAACAGTCCTCCGACTATCTCACCCGGATGCCGCTGGGTGGTGGAACAGTGCTCTATTCCGCGCGCCAGGGCTGGCTCCATGAGATCCGAAGGTCTCGCGGGTCGCTCTATGTGATGAACGCGGGGGAGATCAACCCCAACCCCGAGGTCCCATACCCGAACACGAGAACAGTTGCGGAGGCGCGCGGCGTGCTCGGTCGCGGAGGTGCGATGATCGCCGCAGGTCTCGGAGTGAAAGATCCCGCTTCGGCGGCGCGTGTGACATACGACGGTGTCTTGCGGGACGCAGCCTTGGTTTCGTGGCGCGATCGACCGTCGCGCGAAGCGGCGGGATTCGGAGGCGTCGCGCCGGATTGGGGCTTCGCGCTCGGGAGTGGCTGCTTGTCGTGGGTGCCGTCTGCGGAGCGCCGCCTGCTCGTGGTCACGCTTCGGTTCGACCGCCCATGGCCCGAGGACCGCTGGCTGCGCACCGTGCGGGATCTCGCTGCCCGCACCCACACCCGCATCGTGACGGTCGCGCAGGTGGCGCGCGACTCACCCCGTGCCGTGCGCCTTGCCGAGGCTCTCGGCGGTGAGTATCTCGTTGCGCCCACCACCAGGCATGACGATCTCGAGGCACACGTGCGGTCCGTATACGCCCGATCGCTTGCGGTCGTCAGCGATCGGGCGCATGCCCTCATCATCGGTGCCACCGAGGGTGCCTATCCGATCGGCTCCGCCACCGACCCGCAGAAGATCCGACGACTGCTCGATGTCGTGGGTCTCGGGTCGCTGACCGGGCATCACGATGGACTGGGCGATCGTACGGATCTTCTCGCCTCGGCGCTCCCTGGCCTTGCGTCAGCAATAGAGTCCGCTCGCACGCAACTCGAGATGCTCACGAATCGGATACGGGACGTGATGCGAGACGTGGCGGATGACGAAGTGGGCGATCGTCTCACCGCCGCAAGCGCGCGAACCTGACTCTCGCACGATGGACGTACCGGCGCAGGCCGGGCGCGATCTGCAGCACGATTCGGCCGATCGGCTTTGCGGTTCGCCACGTGCGCTGCGCCAGAGAGTAGCCGAATGATCCGGTGGTCGTCGCTGGGGGCGAAGGCGTCGGCTTCGGAGGGTTACGCGCGGCTCCCAGCTCCGCGTGCACGCCCGCGTTCTGCTCGGCGAAGAAGATCATCAGGTCGAGGAGTCGCGTCGCGTCGGCGAATGTAGGCTCGGGCGAATACTCCGGCGGCAGTTCCCCAGTGATCACCTGATCGTAGAGCTCAGCGAAGTCTCGAGAGCGCTCGCGCTCGGCCGCGATGAGCGACAGCCGCGACAGTTCGATGTAGCGTTCGGCGGATTCGAAAACGCCCGCAATCTGCCGCGCCAGCCCAGCGGAATCGCCTTGCGGTACTGCGACGATTCCGCCGTTACCCTCGGCCAGCGCGAGCCACGGCAGCTGGTACATGAATACAGGCAAACCGCGTGCCTGCGCCTCTGCAATCGTCAGGGGGTAGCCCTCGATGATGCTGGTGCAGATGAACGCGTCTGCGGCGTCGATGGCGTCGATGAGGTCCTTGCCCTGCCGCGGGCCTACCGCCGCCACGTGAGCATCGATGCCGCGTGTCCGGGCTAGTGCGTTGAATCGCTCCGCGGTCCACTCCTCCCAATCCGGGCCGATGACCGTGAGATGGAAGTCCGGCGTCAGCTTTCGAAGCTGCTCCGCGACCGCCAGAAGCTCGCTCACCTTCTTCGTCCGCTCCTCGAGACGGCCCCACCAGATGAGGTTGAGCCGTCCCTCCGGTGCGCGCTTCGCAACCGTGACATCTGAGGATTTCAGCAGCAGCGGGGACGGTGGGTTGGGCAGGTACACGGCCTGCTCGACTCCGCGGATCTTCCAGAATGCGACGTCGAGCGGCGAGAGCGTGACCAAGGTCTCGAGCAGTGTGGCGTTGTCGGTGAGCAGGGCGTGCATGCCGTTGAGGTCGTAGAGGGGTCGACCTGCGAAGTTGTGCAGCCAACCGATGGTGGGCACCCCCAGGGTGCGGGCGGTCAGCGCGTACTCGGGCCAGTCCCTGCTGTAGAGCACCTGGTGGTCGATGATCACATCGATCTCACGCTGACGACAGATCTCGGCCCACTCGACAAGCCGTTCCGGCAGTCCACGACCCAGCATCTCGATGAACTCGGCACCGGGGGGCACCGCCGCCGAGTGGCTCCCCGGCCGTCGGGCGACGATCGTCACGCGATGGCCGGCGCGCATGAGCAGTTCAGCCTGGGTGGCGAGGACTCCGGAAACGCCACCCGTCGTGAGCGCTCGCGTCGTCAAAAGCACGCTTCGGGGGGCCTTCTGCGGGAGTCGGACAGGGGTGCTGCTGTTCTTCAGCGCCGGGAGCGCATCCGGGTAGAACTTCGCAGCGGCAATGACGACGTCTGTCGCCGACGCGCACGTATGGAGATGCTCGAGCACAGCGGGGAGGAGGTTGCTGTCGGTGTGCTTCACCAGGTACCAGCACACATATCCGATGGTCGACATCCGCACGGACTCGTAGTTGTCCAACAGCGCCCCGGGATCGCCGCTCTTGCGTGCGAGTGCCCGCACAGCGGGTCGAATGCTGTCGACCGATCGGATCGCTTCGGTCTGGAACTCCGCTTCCGCGAGGGAGGCTACGCCTCGACCGCTGCGACCCCGACCGAAGTGATACCGATAAAGGCGGTCCGGAACGGACACGTACCGTTGGGCCAGCGCGGCGACGAGGTACAGAAGGGGGAGGTCATTCACCCGCGGAAGCACGAGATCTTCCGGCAGCAGGTTGTAGGCATCGCGCAGCACCTGCGTCCGGAACAGGAAACGCCAGAGTTGTCCCTGCGCTGCTTCGCCGATCGGGAAGAGGCCGCTCAGAACGTCGTCTCCCTCGAGTGCGACGTGCTTCGGGGTGAGTCGGGACTGGTATCCGCCCACGACGCGACCGGCCGGATCGACGACCTCGACGGCGAAGCCCACGAGATCCGGATCATGCTCATCGGCCGTGGCGAGCGCCTTCTGTGCGGCATCTGGCATGAGCTCGTCGTCTCCGTCGAGGAACAGCACATACTTCGCCGCCGCCGCGAGCACACCTGTCCGGCGAGCCTGAAGTGCGGACAGATTGCGCTCCTGCCGTATCAGTCGAACCCGTGAATCCCGAGACCGCACCTCCTCGATGGCTCGGGAGGTGTCATCAGTCGAGGCATCATCGACGCAGATGATCTCGACGTCCGGCATGGTCTGCGCCAGACAGCTCTCCAAAGCGGCAACCACCGTCTCTTCGTCGTTGTGGACGGGCAGCACAATGGAAATGCGCGGCACGGCAGTCATATGTGTGGTCTTCTGGATCTGCATACAGGACGGTGGGGATATCCGGGCGGTGAGAGCGTCCCCAATCCTAAGTCGTCCCGCTGGCGGCTCCACCGTCGGCGCGGGCGTCTCGCGAAATGGAGAAGGGCACGCTATCCGGGACTCCTCCAGATCGCCGAGTATGATCTGACCAGTTATGCGGTCGCGGGGAATTTCCCCGATCAGCCCGCAGGCGGTCAGAGAGGTAGCGAGTTCGTGGTGGATGTACGCCTTGCCGCGCCTGCTGACGGTCTCTCTGTCGTCGGCCGCCGTCCGCCTCTGGGCGCGTACCTGGCCGAAGCGTGGCGCCGGCGGCGATTCGCGTTCACGCTCGCGGGATACCGCCTCATCGGCACTCTCCTCAAGAACCGGCTCGGCATCCTTTGGATCGTTCTGAGACCCCTCCTGATGGCCATCCTCTACGGGACCATCTTCAACTTCATCCTTTCGGGCGCCGCCCGTCCGCAGAACTTCGTCCAGTACCTCCTGGTGGGCGTCTTCATCTTCGAGTACTTCACCGGCTCGTTCGGCGGAGGTTCGAGAGCGATCACCGGCAATGCGAAGCTCGTGCAGAGCATCGGGTTCCCTCGCATCCTTCTTCCGGTATCCGTCGTGGCCGAACAGGCGATGCGGATGATCCCCGTCATCCTTCTCCTGGGAATCCTGCTGCTGGCGCTGGGCGAGCCGATCACGTGGTCGTGGCTGCTCGTGATCCCGATACTTGCGGTGATGACGGTGTTCAATCTGGGTGTCGCGCTCATCGTTGCGCGTCTGTCGGTACACGCCCGCGACGTGCAGCAGGTCATTCCGATCATCAATCGTGTCCTCTTCTACGTGAGCGGGATCTTCTTCAGCGTCGACGGGGCGCTCGCGCCCTTCCCCGTGTTGCTGACGATCGCGCAGTCGATCCCCACCTACGAGTTCGTTGCGCTGGCGCGCGATGTTCTCCTCCAGTCCTACACAGCGCCTCTGATCGCCTGGATCGGTGCGCCCGTCTGGGCGCTCGTGGCCATCGTCGTGGGAGTGCTCTTCTTCTGGCGTGCTGAAGCGAGGTATGGCCTCAGTGAGTAGTCAGTCGTTGGCGGAAGACCGGGCCCGAATGGCGGATGTCGCGCGACGAGCGTTGATCGTCGCCGAAGACGCCCACGTCACGTACCGCACGTACGCGTCGGGAAAGCGGTTCAACGCTCGCGATGATCTCTGGAGCCTGCGGGCGCTGCGGGGCGGCCGGAAGCTTCAACTGGTCCCGGCCCTCCGCGGCGTGACGTTCACCGCGTCTGAGGGGGAGACGATCGGGGTCGTCGGCCACAACGGATCGGGGAAATCCACGCTCTTCCGGGCGATGAGTGGGCTCATCCCGACATCCGAGGGCAGGATCTGGGCGGCGGAACGGCCCGTCCTGCTCGGCGTCAACGCCGCCCTGGTGCCCGACCTCTCCGGTGAGAACAACATCAAGCTCGGGTTGCTCGCGATGGGCTTTACCGCCGAAGAGGCGGCTGCGCGGGTCGATGAGATCGCGGACTTCGCTGAACTGAACGAGTTCATCCACCACCCGATGCGAACCTATTCGTCCGGAATGGGAGCACGGCTGCGCTTCGCGATCGCATCCGCCAAAGCCCACTCGATCCTTCTCGTCGATGAGGCCCTGTCCGTCGGCGACCGCCGGTTCAAACAGAAGAGCGCACAGCGCATCCGAGAGCTGCGGGACTCCGCAGGCCTGGTGATGATCGTGAGCCACTCCGCGAGCTCGCTGCGAGAGACTTGCGAGCGAGTGCTGTGGATTCACCAGGGCGAGCTGCGCGCCGATGGCGCAGCCGAGGAAGTCATCGATGACTACCTCAAGTGGACGAAGCAGCCCGGGAGGCCGGTGGTCGGAGCGGCATCCAAAGCCTCCGCCCCCGCCCGGAAGCAGAAGGTCGCGGCGCCGAAGGCATCGACGTCGTCGCTCGTCGGCGGGGTTGCCGACGTCGCGCCCGTCGAGGCGGGTCCGGCGACCGCCGGTGGGCGCGCCGCCGTCGACGCCGGTGTGGAGGGGTCGTTCCTGGACGAGCTCTTCGCCGAGGCGTTCCCCGCGGCAGCCACGCCGAAGAAGGCGGTTCCCGTTCCACCGGAGAGTCCTCGTGCGCGGGCCCGCCGAGAACGCTACCGCCGCACGACGCGCGAACGCTCGCGCCGGCGTCTCGTCGCACTCGTGATCACCGGCGCAGCCATACTCCTTGCCGTCGGGGCGGGAGCGGCGATCGCGCTCGTCGCCAACGCGACCCAGCGGCCGGGGACGCCCGTCGTCGCGGGAGTGCAGCCCGATGAGACGGTCGTCGCCCCCGCCGAGATCACGAACTTCGCTGCCGACGTCTCGGCGGTCGAATGCGTCTCTGCGGAGTCGAGCGCATCCGTGAAGCTGAGCTGGACGGTCGACGCTGCCCTGGCCGTCGCGCTGGGCGCGGGAACGGGCGAGATCGACGCCTTCGAGAGCCCACTGGAGACCGCATTGCCTTTGGTGGAGGTCGACCACTCTGTCCCCTTCCCGTGCTCAGAGGAGGCCACGACCTATACGCTGACCGCCGAGGGAGCCGATGGCACCCGGATCAGCGAGACCGTGAGCGTCGCCCGCACACTCGTGAAGAAGCCGGATACCACCCCGGATGCACCGCGCAAACCCGGCAACAACACGAATCCGGGAGTCAAGTCGCCACCGAAGGCCACCAAACCGCCTCGAACGACGACTCCGCCCGTCAACACGCCTGCGCCGCCGCAGAACCCCGCTCCGCCGGAGCAGACGAGTCCGCCGCAAGAGCCACCTCCCGAGGAGCCACCGCCCACGGAGGACCCGCAGCCGGAGGAGAACCTCGAGCCGTGATGGTGATCAGCTCGGAGGATTCATCCCAGCCGTAGCCACCGCTTGACCCGGTGCGCAAGCGGGCGCAGACCCGGCAGGCGTCGCAGAACCGTCTTGCCGGCGGGCGCGACGCCTTGCCAGAGTCGCCGGATGAGGGGCGACGGAGCTGATCGCCGGCGCTCTCGGCGATCTCGCCCGGCGAAGAAGACGAGAAGGTGCAGGAGCTCTCGCGCGTCTTCAAGAGTCGGCTGCGGCGAAAAGTGCGGGGACAGTTCTCCGAGCACGACGTCGCGGTAGAGAGCGGCGAAGTCATCCTCGAGTACGCGCTGCGCGGCCGCGATCGCCGCGCGAGACAACGCCGACAAGCGCTCGCGGTCCGCCGCAGCGCGAACGATCTCACGTGCGAGCGCGGGAGCATCGCCTTGCGGCACGGCGACGATGCCGTGATTGTTCTGCACCAGGGTCAGCCACGGCAGCTCGTACATGAACACGGGCAGTCCGCGTGCCTGAGCCTCCGCGATGGTCAGCTGGTACCCCTCCACGATGCTCGTGGATACGAAGGCATCCGCCGCGTCGATGCAGCGGATCAACGCTTCACCGCGGCGTTCGCCGATCGCCCTCACGGCGTCCCCCACACCCCGCCGGCGCGCGTGTGTGTTGAACTTCGCGGCGGTCGTGTCGTCCCAATCGGGCCCGATCACGGTGAGCCGGAAGTCGAGCGACAGCCGGCGGAGCTCGACACCGACCTCGATCAGTTCGTAGACCTGCTTGGTCCGCTGCTCGAGCCGCCCCCACCAGATCAGCTCGACGCGCTTGCCCGGGCTGCGCCGGGACACCGGATGCGCGAGCGAGTTCACGAGAAGCGGCGACGGAGGATTCGGCAGATACGAGACGTCGGTGAGCCCCCGCAGCTTGAAGTACGCGACATCGAGGGGTGAGAGGACCATCAGCCGCTCAAGGGTCCCGCTGCAGCGTTCGATCAGCGACAAGCGGTCGTTGCCGTCGTACACGGGACGCCCCACGAAGTTGTGCAGCCAGCCGATCGTCGCGGCGCCGCTGGCACGGGCCGCGAGGGCGAACTCCGGCCAATGGTCGGAGTAGAGCACCTGATGGTCGATGACCAGGTCCACCGACTGGCGGCGACACAACTCCGCCCACTCGGTCAGGCGCTCCACGAGGTTCCGAGAGCGGAGTTCGAAGAACTCGACACCGGTCGGAACCAGGTCGCTGCTGCTTCCGGTGTTACGGGCCACGATTGATACGCGGAATCCGGCATCTCGGAGCAGCCGGGCCTGTGACAGCAGTACGGCGGTCACGCCGCCGGTGCGCAGGGTGGAGGTCGCGAGCAGGATGCTGCTGCGGGTCGAGCCGTCGATCGCGGGCGGCAGCGTGAGGTGAAGGCGCAGCGTGGAAAGCGTGGCGGGATAGAACGTCGTCGCGGCCTGGACGATGTCGTCGATCGAGGTAAGCGTCTGCAGATGGGCGAGGGCGGCGTCGATGACCGTGCTGTCGGACCCCTGCGCGAGCTGGAAGCACACATACCCGATGATCGACAAGCGAGCCGAGTCGTACGCCTCCCAGATCGTCGCGGCGTCGGGGTGAGTCGCGGCGAGTACGCCCACGGAGGGGTGGATGCTGTCCATGGACCGGATGGCTGACGCATAGAACTCAGCTCGCTCGATGCTGTCCACGCTCTGGCCGCTTCCGCCTCGGCCGAAGTGGTAACGATAGAGCCGGTGCGGTATCGACTCGTAACTGGTCGCCAACGCCGCGACGAGGAACAGCAGAGGGAGGTCGTTGATGCGGGGGAGGACGAGCTCCTCGGGGATCAACGCATAGGCCTGGACGAGAATCTCTCTGCGGAAGAGGAATCGCCACAACTGGCCCTGAGCGGGCCTGCGCACAGGGAAGAGTCCGCGCAGAACATCAGTGCCCCGGAGCGACGCGTGTGCGGGCTGCAAGCGCTGCTCGTAGGCTCCGCCGCTCCTCCCGTCCTTCTCGACGACGGTCACGCCGAACCCGACCAGATCGGCGCCGGATGTCTCAGCGCGCGCGAACGCCCGCTCGGCGGCATCCTTCGCGAGTTCATCGTCGGCATCGAGAAAGAGGACGTAGTCGCCACGAGCGGCGGCGACGCCGTCCCGTCGTGACTGCAGCGCCGAGCGGTTCCGCTGCTTCCGGATGAGCCGCACGCGACGGTCCAGGCGCTGAAAGCGTTCGACGACTCCAACGGTGTCATCGGTCGAGGCGTCGTCGACGCAGATGATCTCGATCCGATCCAACGTCTGCGCCGCAGCGCTCTCCAGTGCAGCCCACACCGTCGCCTCATCGTCGAAGACGGGGATCACGATCGAGACCAGAGGCCGGACGGCGCTCGAAGTCGACTCTCGCCTCTGCACGGCAACGTCGGAGGAGGCGCCGCCGACGTCCGAAGCGTGCGTCATGCTATTTCGTCCCCGCGCGGACTGCGGGGCTCTCCGCCGGCGTCAGGATCACCGGCGCCGGGCTCACCCCGATCGTCACGACACCGTCCACCGGTTCGATGACGGTCTGCTGACCGTAGACGCCAGCCGCCACCAGCGGCCGGTCAGCCGCGATCTTCGCCGTCGCGGATCCTTGCGGCGCCCAGACCACGAAACTGGTGTCTTCTCCGCGGCCGAACGCATGGGCGACGACTCCCTCCCCGGCGGCCGGTGAACCGCTCGCCGGCTTGCCACCGACATTCGCCACCAGGAGAGCCTGGGCATAGCCGGACGGCTTGAGGGAGAGGGCCGCGGTGTTCTTCCGCGGTTCGTACTCGAAGAGTCCGAAGTTGCGCTCGTGGTTCTTGGGGTCGGCGGTGCCGTTCATCAGGTCGTACCAGCGCACACGCTCGACGCCTGACGCCAGGAGCGACGATTCCATCGCCATGAGGAAGTCCCCCTGACCCGGAAGTGTTCGCCCACCGATCTTGGACGAGCTGCCCGTTTCCGTGATCCACACGGGCAGCGCCGCACCGCCCTTCTTGGCGCTGACCGATTGTGCATCGGAGACAAGAGCGCCCACGCCATCCGGTCGAGAGTTGGCGGAGTAGGGGTGGAAGCTCATGGCATCCACGTATCGCGCGCCGCCGAGACTCCATAGCCGTGCGAACCACTTCGAGTCGTAATTGGCCGTGGCCCCGGCGATGAGCGTGATGTTCGGATCGACCTTCCGCACGCTTGAACTGACGCTCTTCACGAGAGGGAGGTAGCAGTCCGGCGTCGCCCCGCAGCCTTGCTTGTTGAAGCGCTTGGAGTTGAACTCGTTGAAGATCTCGATGGCCTCGGGACGATAGCGCGCGGCAACGGCGGCGGCGTACTGCCCATAGGCCTTGATGGCCGCCGCTGTCGAAGGCACCTTGTCGTTGCCCCAGAGCTTGTTGCCGTAGTTGATGGTGGCCCCGAGTTCCATGCCGCTCGCGCGGAGCCGGGCGAACTCCGAGTCGTACCGTCTGTCCCAGTTGTACTTTCCCTTGGATTTCTCGTTGAGTCGCCACAGCACGTCGCTGCCGACGGAGCCGAGGCCGAGGGTTGATGCGTAACGGACCCGGCCGGCGTAGTGCTCGTCCTGGACGTGGATGACCGTGCCGAAGCGGGTGTCCAGCGGTATGTCATACGACGGTGTGTCGATGACGCCGATCGAGGCGGTGGCCGTGCGACCACGAACATCGGTGACCGTCAGTGCGTAGAACCCCTGTGTGACCCCGACGAGGGGAATGCCGTCGAGCGAACCGGACACGACCTTCGCGCCCGACAGAGCGACAGTGCCGTCGGGCCGCGTAAGGCTGTACTTCACCTCGCCGCTCGGAGCTGCGATCGCGAGGGTCGCAAACGCTGTGCTCATGGTCAGTGAGCTGTTCGCCAGCAAGGGGGCCTTCGTGACAGTCTCGAACGAAGGGTTGGGGAGGACCTGGTTGCCTGCGTCATCGGTGAGCGACAGCCCGTCGATCGCGAGACGTCGAACCGGGGCGTTCACGGAGATGGAGATGGTCGCGGTGCGGGCGTCGGCGGGGGCCGTGTATCGCCCGTCCGCCTTCTTCCAGTTCGCTTGCGCATCCAGTGCGGGCACCGCGATGACGGTGTCGTCGATCGTGACGGTTACCGCACCCTCCTGCAGTGGTGTGGTCAGTGAACGGAAGCTGCCGGAGAAGTCGTAGCTCGTGCCGGCGTCGACGGGCACCTTTGTGGAGAGCACTGTGGTGCTGGCGGCTGCCGCCGGTGCGTCGACGATCACCGCGACGTTGCCGTCGGCAACGGTCCCGACTGCAGCGGCGACTTCGCCTACTTCGGTCGGGGCGGCCTTCGTCCACCCGCTGATCGCGCCGACCGCGGCCGCCGTCCGGAGGTCCTGCGCGGGTACGGGACTCGCCGAGGGCGCAGTGCTCGTATGGCGTGCCGCGGGAGCTGCGGGGGAGGGCGCGGTGCAGCCGGCGGCCGCGAGCATGAGCAAGCCGAGCACGAGCGCGAGTGCGCGTCGTCCAGATCGCATGTGTGTGGCCTTCTTGTTCGATATCGAGCCGTCCTCCACGGTAACCGATCAGGCGTGTGTGTCTGGTGGCATACGTCCGACGCGCGCATTCCCACCGCAGGAGGCTCTCAGCGTCCGCGCCATAGAATCTCTTCTCATGACTCCCCCGACGCGCCGCGCAGCCCGAGAAGCGGCGGAGCGTGATGCAGGCTCCGAGGCGCCCCGCCGAAACATCCGACGAATCGTATGGATCGCAGCGGTCTCGCTCGTCGCAATCGTCTTGGTGGCAATGGCATGGGTTGCGGTGCGAGCACTCATCGCGAAAGAGAACCTCGAATCCGCGCAGGAGACGCTGAGGTCGGCCACGGAAGGTGAGGGACGCAGCGCGTCCGAGCTGATCCGTTCCATCGCCGGCGACGCGGCGAGCGCGGCGGCCGTATCCGCCGACCCGATCTGGCGCGCGGCTGAGTTCTTGCCGATGGCCGGCGACAATCTGCGGGCGGTGCGGCTGGCGGCCGAAGCGCTCGACATCGGCGTCGGAAAGGTCGGTGAACCTATCCTCGCAATGCAGGAGGACGGTCAAGGAAAGATCCTCGCCCGCGCGTTGCCCTATATCGCGGAGGGCGCCGAAGCCTTGCGACCCGTCTCCGCCGAACTGATCGCTCTCAGCGATTCGGGATCGCTCATCCCGCAGGTTCGCTCCGGGGTCGACAAGGTGACGGAGGTCCTGCAGGCGGCCGAGCCGCTGCTCGAGCACGTCCCTCGGCTCCTCGGAGCCGACGGACCCCAGAACATCCTGTTGGTCTTTCAGAACAACGCCGAATCGCTGCCGTTGGGCGGAAGCGCGGCGTCGCAGACCTTGATCACCGCAGACCACGGCGATCTCGTGATCGCCAAGCAGGCGGGGAGTGGGGACTTCCGCTGGAAGAAGCTCACCGGGTACGAGGTCGAGCCTTCCGCCGCCGCCCTCTACGGCTCGACATACGGCGAGCGCGTCAACATGTCGGTGACGCGTCCGGACTGGCCGTCGTCGGCACGAATGCTGACGGCGTTCTGGAACCGGGATATCGACGACACGAGGATCGACGCTGTGGTGTCGATCGACCCGATCGCGTTGCAGCGGCTTCTCAAGGCCACCGGACCGCTCAAGGTTGCCGGGAAGACGATCGATTCGACGAATGCGGTCAAGACCCTGCTGAGCGATGTCTACGTGTGGTGGGACGCGTACAGCAAGAAGGGCGCGAAGGCGTCCGATGCGTTCTTCGCCGCGGTGGCGGCAACCATGTTCGAAAAGGTGGCATCCGGTGGATTCGATGTCGCTGAGATGGGCAAGCAGGTGCGGACGAGCATCGAAAAGGGCGACATCATGATGTGGAGCGCCGACGACGAACTCGAGGAGTACCTGGCCAGCACTCGAATCGGCGGCGTTCTGCCCACCGACAACATCAGCACCACCACCGTGGGAATCTACTATCGCGATGTCTCGGCATCGAAGATCGACTACTACCTCAAGACATCGGCGACAGCGACGCTGACCTGCGCGGGCGAGACCACGACCCTCACCGCGAAGACCACACTGAACCTGAACATCAGCAAGAAGGATGCAGCCGAGCTTCCGCGCTACGTGCAGAGCTTTCGCCGCGGCAGCGACTTCTTCAGCAAGCACGTGTTCATCTACGCGCCTCCGGGGATGAAGATCGCCGGCGTAGAGGTGGACGGCAGGGATGTCTCTGAATTCCGCAAGGGCAATGTCGATCTCGGTCGCGAGGTGGCCGCATTTCAAATGACATTGCGGCCGAGAGAAACCGCGTCGGTCACCGCGACATTTGTCGGGAATGGCGCGTTCGGGCCGCTCGAAGTGCGGACGACGCCCATGATCAATCCGACGAAGGTCACGGTGAAGGACCGTTGCGATTGAGCCGCATTACCCATGAATGGCAGGTCCGCTGCGATTTATGGTCTAGTCTGTCTGCGGGATCGCCGGGGGCGATCGCCAGGAACGCGGTTCGGGGATAGCGTGGCAATGACACTACGGCACGCCGATGGTGACATCAGGTCGGTGGCGTCGACCGGCGTGCAATCCGCGGTGCCCGCTGCAGCTCATCAGCCCCGCGCGCAGCGCGGGACAGTCACAGTCGCTCGTCGACGTCGTGCCGCGCGAGACTGGCCATCGCGGTATGCCGCGCACCTGTTCTGGACGGATGCAGCGGTGATTCTGGTCACCATCACCGTCTTCGGCCTCACGGGGCTCGACTCGCTCGGGAGCGACGTGAGCTGGGAAGGCGGACCCTCCATACCCTACTGGCTGGCTCTCGACTTGGTCGGTCTCGTGTGGCTCATCGCCCTCGATGCGATCGACACCCGGGATCGGCATATGGTCGGCAACGGGGTCATGGAGTATCGGCGAATCATCACCGCGTCGGCCGCGACATTCGCGCTGTTCGTCACGCTGGGGTTCTTCCTCCGCATCGACATCTCCCGCGCCCTGTTCCTGATCGCCATTCCCGTCGGCACCGTACTGTTGATCGTCTCCCGCTGGGGATGGCGGCAGTGGTTGCGTGCTCGACAGCGTCGAGGACGCTACACCTACCGCACGATCGTCGTGGGCCAGCGCGAGAAGGTGGCACACATCATCGAGTCGATTCGTCGTACGCATGGCACCGGTTTCGACATCGTCGGTGTCATCACGGACGAGCAGGGTGATGCGACGATAGCCGGCATCGCGGTGGTCGGGCGTTATGACTCGACGACGTCCGCGATGGACGCGGTCGATGCCGACACCGTGATCGTTGCCGGTTCGGACCAGCTCACCCCGCACGCCATGCGCCGCATCGGCTGGGCGATCGCAGACCGCGAGGGGAACTTCGTCGTGGCGCCGGCACTCACGGATGTCGCGGGCCCGCGCATTCACGCTCGGCCCGCCGCCGGACTGCCGCTCGTGCATGTGGAGTTTCCCCGGCTGGAGGGCTGGAAGAGGTTCGGAAAACGGTCGTTCGACATCGTTGGTTCGATTGTTCTCATCGTGCTGTTCTCGCCCGTCATGCTCGCGACCGCGCTCGCGATCCGGGCGGACTCCAAGGGGACGATTCTCTACCGTCAGGCCCGTATCGGACGCGAAGGCCGTCCATTCGGAATGATCAAATTCCGTTCGATGGTTGCCGACGCCGACGACCAGCTCGCCAGTCTCCTCGACCTTCAGGGGACGAGCGCACGCCCGCTCTTCAAGGTCGTCGACGATCCCCGCATCACGAGAGTCGGCCGGTTCATCCGGCGGCACTCGCTCGACGAGCTCCCGCAGCTGTTCAATGTGCTGATCGGGCAGATGAGCTTGGTGGGTCCGCGCCCTCAGCGGGAGGCAGAGGTGGCGCTGTATGACGACGCCGCCCATCGAAGGATGCTGGTGAAACCTGGCATGAGCGGTCTGTGGCAGGTCAGTGGTCGGTCGTCGCTGTCGTGGGAGGACGCACTGCGCCTCGATCTCTACTACGTAGAGAACTGGTCTTTCACGCAGGATCTCCAGATCCTCTTCCGAACCATACGAACGGTGCTTCGTCCCGGGCGGACGGCTCACTAGTACCGCCCGTCGCCCTCGGTGACTGCGCATCGCGAGCTCGGGTGCGCGTCCGGCTTTGCGTGTGGGAGTCGTGTGCGCCGGCCCTTCGTCGTTCCCGCCGGAGCGGCCTACTCTCCCTGGCCGACGACGGCGTCGAGCATCGTCGCGGTGCCCGCGCCGCTGGGCGGAGCCGTGGAGTTGCGCATCACGAAGCGCGCATGCAGACGCACCGACTCCGGCGGCTGGCCGGGATCCTCGATGCGGGCCAGCAGCATGTCGACGGCCGCGGCGCCCTGCTCGCGGGGGACCTGCTGCAGGGTCGTGAGCGCGAACATCTCGGCGAACTCGTGATCGTCGATGCCGACGACGCTGAGGTCCGTGGGCACGCGGATGCCGAGGCGCCGCGCCGCGATGATGGCGCCGATCGCGACCTCGTCGCACACGGCCACGACCGCTGTGGGACGCGTGCGCGCGTCGCCGAGCATGTCCACCGCCGCGGCGTACCCGCCGGGAAGCGTCACGGGCGAGTGCACGTGCTCGATGTCGGCGGCGAGTCCGGCATCCGTCATCGTGTCGCAGTAGCCGCGCAGGCGGCGCCGGTCGACCTGCGCCCACTGGCTGCCGGTTCCACCGCCGAGGAACGCGATGCGCCGATGGCCGAGGGCCAGCAGGTGCTCGGTGGCGCGGCGCGCGGCGTCGTCGTCGTCCACCTCGATGACGCTCGTGTCGCCGCCCTCTCCGACGATGCTGACCACCGGGCGGTCGATCGCGAGCAGACGCTGCAGCTCGTCGTCGCCGGGCTCGAGTCCGACCGCGATGAGCCCGTCGAATCGCTTGCGGGCGAGGAACTGCTCGAAGATGCGCTCGCGCCCGGGTGAGCCGGGGCGTGCGTCGTAGAGCGTGAGGTCGAGGTCACGGGCGAGCAGGGCGTCCTGGATGCCCTCGAGCACCTCGGCGAAGAACCACCGGGTGACGTACGGCATGACGACGCCGACGTTCTGGGTGCGCCCGGTCGCGAGGCTCACGGCGCTCGTCGACGCCACGTAGCCGAGCGCCTCGGCGGCGGCGAGGACTCGGCGTCGGGTCTCGTCCGATGTGTAGCCACTCCCGGTGAGCGCACGGCTCGCGGTGGACTTGGAGACGCCGGCCATCCGCGCGACGTCTGCGATCCCACTCATCCGACTGAGTCGCCTCCTCGCGCCGTGCCGTCAGGTGATGAATCCACAGCATAGAGCATGTGACGCGCGAATCATGGGACCGGTTCCACACGGCTGTGTGCGCGGCGAATCGTGCCGGATTGGGCGAAAAGGCATGTTTCCGTGGCATCCGGATGTCGGTTATGGACTTGTGATGAACGCAGGTTGCGTTCACGCAATAACGCCAATACGTTGTTGTGGAATCGGTTCCCGACGGGACCGCCACCTGCGCGGCCCAACCGCTGCGCACTCGATGAGGAGGAATACATGGCCATGTCACGTCGACGTCGCCTCTTGATCCCGCTCGCCACCCTCG
>Ga0182741_1001428_pt1 | contig 31024 bp, 32 predicted proteins | sample eDN5th37CBELigOP_FD_128874 | JGI IMG/M metagenome (GOLD analysis project Ga0182741, IMG submission 128874) | Enriched Organic Plus compost microbial communities from Emeryville, California, USA - eDNA 5th pass 37_C BE-Lig OP (version 2) (version 2) ... | reverse complement strand
TTCTGCGTCGAGCGCCACCGGGGGGAGTGGCGCGAGCTGGTGCGCGAGCAGGTCGACATCCTCTTCGCCAACGAGCACGAGGCCCTGTCGCTCTACGAGGTCGACACGTTCGAGGAGGCGCTGGCCGCCGCCCGCGACGACGTGGAGATCGCGATCATCACCCGCGGCCCGGCCGGATCCGTCGTCGCCCGGGGCGACGAGGTGGTGGCGATCGACGCCCACCCGGTCGAGGTGGTCGACACCACCGGCGCCGGCGACCTCTACGCCGCCGGCTTCCTCTACGGCTTCACCCAGGGCCGGTCGATGGCCGAGTGCGGCCAGCTCGGCTCGATCGCGGCGTCGGCCGTGCTCGGCCACACCGGCGCCCGCCCCGGCGTCAGCCTGGGCCAGCTCGTCCGCCCGATGGGCTACTGAGCGTCGCGGCGCGCGCCGCCGGGCGCGCGCTCCGGCGAGGGGCCATGATCGCGGGATGACCGAGCCCGCCCACCCGACCGACGACCCCTGGACCCGCTCGGCCGCCGCGGCCGAGGCCCTCGCCGAGCGCACGGGCGTCGACGCCCACGACGTCGCCGTCGTCCTCGGCTCGGGCTGGACGCCGGCCGCCGAGCGCTTCGGCGAGGTGGTGGCCGAGCTGCCGATGGCCGAGCTGCCCGGCTTCCCGCCCGTGGGGGTGGAGGGCCACAAGGGCGTGATCCGATCGATCCGCGCCCCCGGTGGCCGCCGCCTCCTCGCGTTCCTCGGGCGCGTCCACGCGTACGAGGGCCACGACCTGTCGACGGTGGTCCACGGCGTGCGCACCGCGGTGCGGGCCGGCTGCGCCACCGTGGTGCTCACCAACGCCGCCGGCGGGCTGCGGGCCGGGATGCGCGTCGGTCAGCCCGTCCTCATCGCCGACCACATCAACCTGACCGGCCGGTCGCCGCTCACCGGGCCCAACGCCCCCGCCGAGCTCGGCTACCCCCGCTTCGTCGACCTCACCGAGGCGTACTCCCGGCGCCTGCGCGACCTCGCCCGCGAGGTGGACCCCTCGCTCGAGGAGGGCGTGTACGCCGGCCTGCCGGGCCCGCAGTACGAGACGCCGGCCGAGATCCGGATGCTGCAGACCGTCGGCGCCGACCTCGTCGGCATGTCCACGGTCCACGAGACGATCGCCGCCCGACACGCCGGCGCCGAGGTGCTCGGGCTGTCGCTCGTCACGAACCTGGCCGCGGGGCTCGGGGGCGCGACCCTCGACCACCAGGAGGTGATCGAGGCCGGGCAGGCGGCGGCCGAGGCGATGGGCAGCCTCCTCGCCCAGGTGGTGGCTCGGCTGTGACCCCCGAGGAGCTGCGCGCCGCCGCCCGGGCGTGGCGGGACGAGGACCCCGACCCCGTCACCAGGGCCGAGGTCGACGAGCTGCTCGCCGCCGGCGACGACGCGGGGCTCGCCGAGCGGTTCGGGGCCCGCCTCCAGTTCGGCACGGCCGGCCTGCGGGGCGCGCTCGGCGCCGGTCCCAACCGGATGAACCGCGCCCTCGTGCGCCGAGCCACCGCCGGGGTGGCGTCGTGGCTGCGGGCGCAGGGCCTGGACGGCCCGGTGGTGGTGGGGCGCGACGCCCGCCACGGCAGCGCCGAGTTCGCCGAGGACACCGCGGCCGTCCTGGCCGGCGCCGGCTTCGAGGTGCTCGTGATGCCGGGCCCGATCCCCACCCCGCTCACCGCGTTCGCCGTCCTCCACCACCGGGCGGTGGCCGGGATCATGATCACGGCCAGCCACAACCCGCCCCAGGACAACGGCTACAAGCTCTACCTCGGCGACGGGGCCCAGATCGTCCCACCGGTCGACGCCGAGATCTCCGCCCACATCGACGCCGTCGGCCCCCTGGCCGAGGTGCCGCTCAGCACCGAGGGCGTGCGGGCGCTGGACGGCGCGATCGTCGACGCCTACCTCGACCGGATCTCGACCCTCGTCCAGCCGTGGACGGCGCGCGAGGTCAGCGCCGTCTACACGGCGATGCACGGGGTGGCCGCGGAGGTGCTGCGCCTGGCCTTCGAGCGGGTGGGCTTCCCACCGCCGCACGAGGTGGCCGAGCAGGTCGAGCCCGACCCGGACTTCCCGACGGTCGCCTTCCCGAACCCGGAGGAGCCGGGGGCCATGGATCTCGCCCTCGCCACCGCCGCCCGGGTCGGGGCGGACCTCGTGCTGGCCAACGACCCCGACGGCGACCGGCTCGCCGTCGCCGTCCCCGACCCCACCGTGAGGGGCGGCTGGCGGCCCCTCACCGGGGACGAGCTCGGGGCGCTGATCGCCGACCACCTCCTGCGCCGCGGCGCCCACCAGCCCGACGACACGCTCGTCACCACCGTGGTGTCGTCCCGGCTCCTGTCCCGCCTGGCCGAGGCGGCCGGCGTGTCGTACGCCGAGTCGCTCACCGGGTTCAAGTGGGTGGTCCGGGCCCCGGCGCCCGGCCATCGCTTCCTCTTCGGGTACGAGGAGGCGCTCGGCTACTGCGTCGGCGACGTCGTACGGGACAAGGACGGCATCTCGGCTGCGCTCGTGGTCACCGAGCTCGCCGCCGAGCTGCGGGCCGAGGGCGCCTCGCTCATCGACCGGCTCGACGAGATCTTCCGCACCCACGGCGCGCACGTGACCCGGCAGCGGTCGATCCGCATCGCGGGCGCCGACTGGCTCGCGCGGGTCACCGCGGCGATGGCCGCCCTGCGGGCCGACCCGCCCACGACGGTCGCCGGTCGTGCCGTCGAGTCCGTCGAGGACCTCCTGCCCGGCGGGCGCTTCGCGCCGTCGGACGTGCTGATCTTCACGCTCGACGGCGCCCGCCTCGTCGTGCGCCCGAGCGGCACCGAGCCGAAGTGCAAGTGCTACGCCGAGGCGGTGGTGCCGGTCGGCGACGACGGCGACGTGGCCGCCGCCCGGAACCGGGCGAGCGCCGTCGTCGACGAGGTGCTCGAGGGCGCCCGCTCGCTGCTCGAGGCGCGCGGCCTGTGAGCTAGTGCTGCTCGCGCGGCGGCAGGCCCAGCCTCGCCGCCGACTCGTGGTACATCCGAGCCACCTCGGCCCGGATCTGGGGACGGTCGGCGAGCGGGGCCGAGAACGGGATCCGCACGTCGTCGGTGGCGCCGTCGGTGGTGGCCACCGTGAAGGTGATCGCCTCGCGGTCGAGCCCGCTCATCGTGGCCGCCACCACGTCCGGGCGGCCGCCGACGCCACGGCAGATGACCACGTTGTCCTCGGCGTGGTCGCCGTTCATGTGGGCGGTCACCGCCGCGACCACCTCGTCGGTGAGGAAGTCGGGGTCAGCCACCGAGCTGCTCGAACAGGACGGTGTTGAACCGGTAGGCCTCGAGCACCTCGGCGGTGAAGCGCTCGCGCTCCTCGGCCCCCCACGGCAGGGCGTCGAGGCGGGCCCGGAAGGCGTCCTTCCACGCCTTCGCGCTCGGGATCCCCGGGAAGTCGTAGAAGGCGGTGCCCGTCGAGGCGTCGATGCCGTAGGTCTCCTCCAGGCGGCGGCGGATGATGAGGCCGCCCGAGAGGTCGCCCAGGTAGCGGGTGTAGGCGTGGGCCAGCCAGCCGCCGGGCCAGGTGGCGCTCACCTCGCGGATGCGAGCGCAGTACTCGACGGTGATCGGCACCAGCTCGGCCTCGGGCCGCTCCTGCCAGCCCGGGCCGAGGAGCGCCACGAGGTCGCGCTCGAGCGCGGCCAGCCGCCACAGGCCCTCGTCGAGGAACCCACCGATCTCGGGATCCTCGGCCAGCTGGTCGATCGGCTCCTCCAGCGCCTCGTAGATGGCGCGGTGCTGGGCGACGAGGCGGGCGTAGCCCTCGATCGGCTGCTGCCCGGCCATGAGCGCGGTCACGAAGGGAGCCTCCTCCGCGTTGCCGTGCGCCTCCTCCGTCGCGCGCTTGACGGCTTCGGAGAGCGGCACGTCGGTGCTCGTCAGCGTGGTCATTGCTCGTTCGCCCTTCGGTCTCGTGTCGGGTGGACGGCCAACGGGTGATAGGAATACCTTACGACCGCCTGGAAGTAGGGAGACCTTACACCAGGCATTCACCCGTCGAGGCAAGACGACATCAGCAGGCAGGACGAGGAAGGGGCAGCGTGCGCGTGACCGTCATGAAGGCCATCGGGGCCCTCGTGCTCGCCGTCGGGGCGCTCTCGGCATCCGCACCCGCTGGCGCCCAGGGCGCGCCGCCCGTGAGCCTCTCGGCTGACGGGCGGACCGCCACCGCCGGCCCGATGACGCTCACCGTGTCCCATGCCGCCGGCATCGTGCCGGGGCAGGCCGTCACCGTGAGCGGCAGCGGCTTCGACGTCGAGAAGGGGATCTACGTCGCCCTCTGCGTCGTCCCGCCGACCAACCTGCCGCCCTCGCCCTGCGGCGGCGGACAGGACCGTGCCGGGACGGGCGGGTACTCGGAGTGGATCTCCTCCAACCCGCCGTCCTACGCCCGCGGCCTCACCGTGCCCTACGGGCCCGGCGGCTCGTTCTCGGTGACGCTCACCCTCGCCCCGAACCTGCCCAACGGGCTCGACTGCTACAGCGTCCGCTGCGCCATCTACACCCGAGCCGACCACACCCGCAGCCAGGACCGCAGCCTCGACGTCGGCATCCCGGTCACCTTCGCGGCGGCCGCACCGACCACGGCGGCGCCGCCCCCGCCGACCACCGCCGCGCCCGCGCCCACCACCACGCTGCCGCCCGAGACCACGACCACCACCGAGCCGCCCACGACGACGACCACCGAGCCCCCCGACGAGGAGCTCGACGACGAGGACGCCGCCGAGGCCGACGACGAGGACCTCGAGGTGGCGCTCGCCACCGCGGACGGCGACGGCGGCGACGACGGCTCCGGCTCGGCGCTGCCGGTCGCCCTCGCCGTCGGAGCGCTCGTCGTCCTCGGCGCCGCCGGTGGGGTCGTCGCCACCCGCCGCCGGGCCGCCACGTCGGGCGAAGGCGCTGCGTGATGCGGGGATGGGCGCGGACCGCGCTCCGGGTCGCGCTCGCCGCGGCGGCCGTCACCCTCCTGGCGGCGTGCGGGACCGGGTCGGTGAGCGCCTCCTCGGGCAGCTCCGCACCCCAGGGCGGCGCCGTCGGCGAGGTCCCCGAGGTCCAGCCGCAGCTGCCTGTGACCGTGGAGTCCGCCGACGGCCGCACGGTCACCGTGGAGGACATCAGCCGCATCGTGCCCCTGAAGGGCCACATCTCGGAGGTGATCTTCGCCCTCGGGCTCGGCGACCACGTCGTGGCCCGGGACGTCTCCGCCACCCACGCCGAGGTGCAGGACCTCCCGCTCGTCACCCGGGCCCACGACGTGTCGGCCGAGTCGGTCCTCGCCCAGCGCCCCACCCTCGTCATCGTCGATCCCGACAACGGGCCCTCCGAGGCGATCGAGCAGATCCGCAGCGCCGGCGTGCCCGTGGTCGTCGTGGACTACGCCACCTCGGTCGACGAGATCGACGACCACATCCGCGCCATCGCCGAGGTCCTCGGCGTCCCGGAGGCGGGGGAGCAGCTCGTCGCCGAGACCCAGGCCCGCATGGACGCGGTGGGCGAGCGCATCCCCGAGCAGGACGCCCCGCTCGTCGTCGCCTTCCTGTACCTGCGGGGCTCGGCCGGTGTGTACCTGATCGGCGGACCGGACTCCGGCCCCGACTCGATGATCGAAGCGGCCGGCGCGGTGAACGCCGGCACCGAGATCGGCTTGGAGAACCCCTTCACCTCCCTGACGAGCGAGGCGCTCGTGGCGGCCCAGCCCGACGTGATCCTGCTGACCACCACCGGGCTCGAGTCGGTCGGCGGGGTGGACGGGCTCCTCGAGATCCCCGGCATCGCCCAGACCCCGGCCGGCAAGGCCCGCCGGGTCATCACCATCGAGGACGGCCTGCTGTTCGGGTTCGGGAGCCGGACCCCCGACGCCCTGGCCGAGCTCGTCGAGAAGCTCTACGAGGCCTGAGCGGTGACCACGGACCCCACCTCCATCCGCCTCCGCCGTGCCGACGCCGCCCCGACCGGTGCCCCGCGGGCCACCCCGGGCCCGGTGGCCGGCGGACGGAGGCGGATCGGTGCCGTGCCGCTCCTCGCGGGGCTCACCATCGGGCTCGTCGCGGCCTGCGTCGTCGCGGCCGGCAGCGGCGCCTACGGCATCCCGCCCGGTGAGGTCTTCGGCGCGATCGTCCGCAAGGTCGGGCTGTCCTCGTCCACCGCGGCCGACGCCCTCGCCGACGAGGTCCTCTGGGAGATCCGCTTTCCCCGGGTCGTGCTCACCGTGCTGATCGGCGCTGCCCTCGGCTGCGCGGGCGCCACGATGCAGGGCGCGTTCGCCAACCCGCTGGCCGAGCCCGGCATCGTCGGCGTGTCCTCGGGCGCCGTCCTCGGCGGCATCGCGCAGATCGTCGTCGGCTTCTCGCCCCTCGGGTCCTGGTCGCTCCCCGCGGCGGCGTTCGTGGGCGGCCTCGTCACCGTCGTCGCCCTCTACGCCGCCTCGCGCTCGAACGGCCGCACCGAGGTCGTCACGCTGATCCTCACCGGCGTGGCGGTGAACGCGCTCCTCGGCGGCGTCATCGGCCTGCTCACCTACCTCTCCGAGGACGAGGAGCTCCGCAGCCTCACCTTCTGGCAGCTGGGCTCCACCTCGTCGGCCACGTGGCCCCGCGTCGCCGCGGTGGCGCCGTTCGCGCTCGCCGGGATCGTCGTGGCCGTCTGGAGCGCCCGTGGCTTCGACCTGCTGGCCCTCGGCGAGCGCTCCGCCCGACACCTCGGCCTGCGGGTCGAGCGGTTCCGGTTCCGCATGCTGATCGTGACCGCCGTGCTCACCGCGTCGGCCGTCGCCGTCTCGGGCATCATCCAGTTCGTCGGCCTCGTCATCCCGCACTTCGTGCGGATGCTGGCCGGGCCCGCCCACCGGCTCCTGCTGCCCGCCTCGGCGCTGGCCGGCGCGCTCGTGCTCGTCGTCGCCGACCTCGTCGCCCGGACCGCCATCGCCCCCGCCGAGATCCCGCTCGGCGTCATCACCGCCCTGATCGGCAGCCCGGTGTTCTTCTGGCAGCTGCGCCGCACCCGCGCCACCCAAGGGGGCTGGGCGTGAGCGTCGCCACCGCGCTGCGCAGCCTCTGGAGCGCCCCCACCGAGGCGGTGCCGACCCGAGCCGCCGCCGGCGCCGCGCTCGTCGAGGCCGTGGGCGTCACCGTCGAGCGGGGCGGGCGCCGCATCCTGGAGGCCGCCGACCTCGTGGCCCGCGTCGGCGAGGTCGTCGCCCTCGTCGGTCCCAACGGCGCCGGCAAGTCCACGCTCCTCGGCGCCGTGACCGGCGAGATCCACGCCGACGGCTCGATCCGCACCTTCGGCGCGCCGCTGGGGGAGTGGAACGAGGAGCAGCTGGCCCGCCGCCGAGCGGTGCTGCCCCAGCACGTCGACGTCGCCTTCCCGTTCACCGTCGAAGAGGTCGTGCGCCTCGGCCGGGCCCCGTGGCGGGGGACGGCTGCCGAGGACCTCGACGAGGTCGTCGTCGCCGAGGCCATGGCCGTCTGCGACGTCACCCACCTCGCCCACCGGGCCGTGCCGTCGCTGTCCGGCGGCGAGCGGGCCCGCACCGCGCTCGCCCGGGTCCTCGCCCAGGATGCGCAGCTGCTCCTCCTCGACGAGCCCACCGCCGCGCTCGACATCCACCACCAGGAGCTCACCCTCCGGGTGGTGGCCGAGCAGGCCCGGGCCGGCGCCGCCGCCGTGGTCGTCCTCCACGACCTCGGCCTGGCCGCCGCCCACGCCGACCGGATCGTCGTGCTCGCCGAGGGCCGGGTCGTCGCCGACGGCCCGCCGGCCGACGTGCTCGACGCCGACCTCCTGAGCGAGGTCTACCGCCACCCGATCGAGGTCATCCCGCACCCGAGGACGGGCCAGCCGCTCGTCGTCCCGCGGCGCTGACCACGACCCGATCCCAACGCCACGAACCGAACCACCAGCAGAGAGCGAGAGGGACCACCATGAAGAGACCGATGCGTCGGATGCGACTGGCGCTCGCCGCCGCGCTGCTCGCCACCGGCACCCCCATGCTGCTGGCCGGCCCCGCGCAGGCCGCCGACGAGGCGGTCGAGGACGCGACCTTCACCTGGAAGGTCTCGGACTACGCGTTCACCGGCCACCTCTCGGGCGGTCACAAGCAGTCGGGCGACGTGGAGAAGGTGCCCGACGTCGGGTTCCGCTGGACCGGTGGCGACGGGGTCGTGGACCCGGTCACCGGCGCGGTCGACGTCACCTTCGACGGCGTGGTCACCCTCGGCCCCGGTCCGATGATGGGCGGGTACGAGATCGAGCTCAGCGACCCGGAGGTCACCGTCGACGAGGCGGGCAACGGATCGATCACGGTCGGGGTCGCCTGGTGCACGAGCAGCTGCAGCGACCGGGCCAGCTTCACCGACGCGGGCCGGGTCCTCGCCTCCAGCTTCACCACGGCGGGCCCCAGCGCATCGGGGACCACGCTCACCTGGACCGAGACCCCGATCGCCGAGCCGGTGCCGGGCGACACGAGCGAGCCGCCCCGCGTCCAGTTCCCGCAGGCGCTCCTCGACGCGCTCGCCCCGGCCACGCCGTCGCTCCTCGGTCACTTCCGCCAGACGGGCTCCGGCTCCGACGCGACCAAGCCCCCTGCTCCGTTCACCCTCACGACCGAGCTCGCCGCCCCTGCCGCGCCGATCCGGCCGGAGGGCGACCTCGACGACGCGCACCTCGCCTGGTCGGTCTCGGAGTACGCGTGGACCGTGCCGAGCCTCGCGGGCTGGTCGAGCGCCGGCGCTCCGGCCGTCATGGGGACCTCGGCGTACGAGTTCAGCGCGGCGAGCGGCACCTACGACCCCGACACCGGTGAGCTCGCCGCCGCCTTCGACGGGACGATCTACCTCGGCAACGACTACGGCACGGCGGGCTACCGCATCGCCTTCGACCAGCCGACGATCCTGATCGACGCGGCCGGCGAGGGCCGCCTCCTCGCCGACGTGACGTCCTGCGTGTTCGGTCAGGGCGCGCCGGCGACCGCGTGCGACGGCTTCGAGTCCGTCACCGGCCCGCAGGTCGAGCTCGTGACCTTCACGGTGGGCGACGACGACGTCGTGGTGGACGGCGACTCGGTGACCTGGACGGTCACCCCCGACTGGGAGCCGTCGAAGAGCTTCTCGGCCGAGCTCCTCGAGGTCCTCCCGGCCAGCGTGAGGTCGTTCTTCTACGAGACCGGCACCAACCCCACCAGCGACGCCATGAAGCGAGCGGCGGCGTTCACGCTGCGCCTCGGCCTCCCCGCCGACCCCGGTGGCGAGGGGCCCGGCGGCGAGGAGCCGGGCCAGACCCCCGGTGGGGGGACCCCGGGTGAGGAGACCCCGCTCCCGTCCGGGACGATCGTCGACGGCGAGCTCGTCTGGGGCATCAAGGACTCGTTCCGCCAGTACCTCGTCGGTCCGATCGCCCACGGCACGGTGACCCCGCGGACCCCGGCCACCCAGGCTCCGGGCAACGGCCCGTTCACCTTCCCGCTGAGCGGTGAGGGCACCTTCGCCTCGGCCGCCGACCTCGCCGCCACCTTCGCCGGCGGGGCCCACCTCTGGGGCCACGACGGCGAGCTCGACGTGACCTTCGAGGACCCCGAGGTCGTGATCGAGGGGACCACCGGCCGGCTGATCGCCGACATCGAGGCGAACGAGCACGGCACGGACGCCCAGTACGACGAGGAGGACGTGGTCGTCGCCACGCTCGACCTCTCCGCCGTCACCCCCACCCGCGTGGGCGACACCGTCACCTACGCCGGCATCCCGGCCACGCTGACCGCCGACGGCGAGATCGGCTTCTCCGGCTACTACCGGGCCGGCGACGCCCTCGACCCGGTCACCCTCGTCCTCACCGTCGAGGGCGCTGACCTGGGCGGCATCGGCGCTCCCGACCCGGATGCCGACAAGGTGACCTGCACGCCGACCGGGACGGTCCCGGCCGGGAGCGAGATCCGCGTCTGCGGGTCCGGCTTCCTGCCCGGCGAGCAGGTGCTCGTGCTCCTGCACTCGACGCCGGTCCAGCTGGCCGTCGTCACCGCAGACGCCCACGGCGCCGTCGACGCCCAGGTGACGATCCCGGCCACCGCGGCGGCCGGCGAGCACCGCATCGAGCTGCGGGGCGTGACCTCGGGTCGCAGCATCTTCTCGGACCCGTTCACGGTCGTCGCTCAGCAGGGCGGCGCGCTGCCCCGCACCGGTGACGACAGCGGCCCGCTCGTCCGCCTCGGGCTGGGCCTCCTCGCCATCGGCGCGCTGGCCACCGGCGTGGCCCAGCGCCGCAGGGTCGGCGCCGCTCGCTGACCCCGGCGCCAGCGGACCATCGCACCACCCGGCCCGGGTGCTCGCCTCGGCGGGGCCCGGGCCGGGCCGCGCCCGGGCTCAGGCGGTGCCGAAGAGGCGGTCGCCGGCGTCGCCGAGGCCCGGGACGATGAACGCCCGCTCGTTCAGGCCCTCGTCGATCGAGGCCGTCACGAGGTGGCGGACGAGCCCCGAGGCCTCGATGCGGGCGATGCCCTCCGGTGCCGCGAGCACGCACACCGCGGTGAGCGGCCCGGCGCCGCGCTCGGCGAGCGTGGCGCAGCTGTGGGCCAGGGAGCCGCCGGTGGCCAGCATCGGGTCGAGCACGAGGACCGGGCGGCCCTCCAGGTGCTCGGGGACGCTGTTCATGTACGCCTCCGGCTCGTAGGTCTCCTCGTCGCGGGCCAGCCCGATGAAGCCGGTGTCGGTCTCGGGCAGGTATCGGAGCACGCCGCCGAGCATGCCCAGCCCCGCCCGCAGGACGGGCACCACGAGCGGCGGCGCGGCGAGGCGGGTCCCGTCGGTCTCGGTCAGGGGCGTGCGGATCCGGAACGTCTCGACGGCGGCGTCGCGCATCGCCTCGTAGACGAGGATCCCGGAGATGTCGTCCATCGCCCGGCGGAAGCCCTCCCGGTCGGTGCCCTCGTCCCGGAGACGGGTGAGGAGCTGGGCGGCGAGCGGATGGTCGACGACGGTCACCTGCATGGGGGCATGATGGCAGCCGATGGACCGCGCCACGCTCGCCTCGATGATCGACCACACCCTGCTGCGACCCGAGGCCACGGTGGCCGAGGTGGTCGCCCTCTGCCAGGAGGCCACCGACCTGGGGGTGGCGGCGGTGTGCGTCTCGCCGTCGATGCTCCCGATCACCGAGGGCCTCGGCGTCGGCATCGCCGTGTGCACCGTCGTCGGCTTCCCGAGCGGTGCCCACCAGCCGGCGGTCAAGGCCCACGAGGCCGAGGTGGCCGTGGACGCCGGCGCCACCGAGGTCGACATGGTCATCAACCTCGGGCAGGCGAAGGCGGGGGAGTGGCTCGTCGTGGAGGACGAGATCGGTGCGGTGCGCCGGGCCACCGAGGGCGCCGCGCTGCTCAAGGTCATCATCGAGTCGGCTGTCCTGACCGACGACGAGATCGTGGCCGCCTGCCAGGCGGCCGACGCCGCCGGCGCCGACTTCGTGAAGACCTCCACCGGCTTCCACCCGAGCGGCGGCGCGTCGGTGGAGGCGGTCCGGCTCATGGCCCAGACCGTCGGCGGCCGGCTCGGCGTGAAGGCCAGCGGCGGCATCCGCGACGCCCGGGCCGCGCTGGCCATGGTCGAGGCGGGGGCCACCCGGCTCGGCTGCAGCGCCAGCCGGGCCATCCTCGACGGCCTGGCCTGACGCCGAGCGTCAGAGGTCGGCGGCCTTCAGCCGGGCGTAGCCCGGCTTGATCACCTCGTTGATGAGCCGCAGCCGCAGGTCGAAGGGCCAGAAGGCGCTCTTCATCGCGTTCACGGTGAACCACTCGAGGTCGCTCCAGCCGTAGCCGAACGCCTCGGACAGCGCCGCCAGCTCCGACGACAGCGTGACGCCGCTCATCAGCCGGTTGTCGGTGTTGACCGTCACCCGGAACCGCAGCCGGCTGAGCAGCCCGATCGGGTGCTCCTCGATCGAGTCGCACACGCCGGTGTGGATGTTCGAGGTGGGGCACATCTCGAGCGGCACCCGGCGGTCGCGGATGAACGCGGCCAGCCGACCGAGGTGGGCCCGGCCGTCCGCGCCGACGGTGATGTCGTCGACGATCCGCACCCCGTGACCGAGGCGCTCCGCGCCGCAGAGCTGCACCGCCTCCCAGATCGACGGCAGGCCGAACGCCTCGCCGGCGTGGATCGTGATGTGGAAGTTCTCCCCGGCCACGTACTGGAACGCGTCGAGGTGCCGGGTGGGCGGGTACCCGGCCTCGCTGCCGGCGATGTCGAAGCCGACGACGCCGGCGTCGCGGTGGCGCACGGCCAGCTCCGCGATCTCCCGGGAGTGGGCGGCGTGGCGCATCGCGGTGACGATCGTGCCGATCGTGATGCCGGTGGCTGCGCTCCCGAGCCGGAACCCCTCGAGGACCGCCTCGACCACCTCGTCGAGGGTGAGCCCCGCCTCGAGGTGCTGCTCGGGCGCGAACCGCACCTCCGCGTAGACCACGCCGTCCGCGGCGAGGTCCTCGGCGCACTCCTTGGCCACCCGGATCAGGGCGTCCTTGGTCTGCATCACCCCGACGGTGTGCTTGAACGTCTCGAGGTAGAGCACGAGGTCCTTGCGGGCGGCGCCGGTGGTGAACCAGCGGGCGAGGTCGCCCTCGTCGTAGGTGGGGAGGTCCTGGTAGCCGGTCTCCCGGGCCAGCTCGATGACCGTCGCCGGTCGCAGGCCGCCGTCGAGGTGGTCGTGGAGGAGGACCTTCGGGGCCGTGCGGATCTGCTCGAGGGTGAGTGACTGCCGCATCGGCTCACGCTACCGCTGGCCGGACGGGGCTGCGCCGAGGGCGCTCCCGACGGCGTCGATGGGTAGGTTCGAGGCATGACCGACGTGCCCCCCGCTGACGGCGCCGCTGGCCGCGCGACCGACGGCGCGACCGATCGCGCCCCCGATGGCGCCGTCGAGGGCGCCGCCACCGACGGCCGGCAGGAGATCCTCGCCGTCGTCCTCGACAAGCCGAGCCGCGCCTCGGAGCTCCTGCTGGCCCTGACCAACCTGGCCAACGAGGGCAAGATCACGATGCACGACGCCGTCATCGTGGCCAAGGACGAGGACGGCCGGGCCCGGATCGTCGAGACCGTCGACGTCACGCCGGCGCAGGGGGCGCTGGCCGGGTCCTGGTGGGGGATGCTCGCCGGCCTCATCATCGGCGGGCCGATGTTCATCGGCGCCGCCCTCGGCGGCGCGGCCGCCGGTGCGCTCTACGCCAAGCTCGTCGACACCGGGCTCGAGGACCAGTGGGTGAAGGACATGGCCGAGTGGATCGCGCCCGGCACGTCGGCGCTCCTGCTCCTCGTCGAGGCCGGCTTCAGCCCGGAGGTGATTACCGAGCTGGGGCGCTTCGAGGGCACCGGGCGGGTGGCGGTCACCACGCTGCCGCCCGAGGCCCGGGCCGAGATCGAAGCCGCGCTCGGGCAGCGCTGACCGATCCGGCCGGTCGTCAGAGCTGGGTTCGGCCCCGCGCCACCACCTGCTGGCGACGGGCCTCGATCTCGGCCCGGTCGATCCCGCGGCCCTGCCAGTCCCGGGTGGCCTCGGCCTCGATCCGCCACGCCTCGTCCCCGGTGACGAGCTGCTGCTCGTCGTAGGTCTGGAGCATCCGGCGCACGGCGGACCGGTCCACGCCGGCGGTGTCGCGGGCGAGCTGCTGAGCGAAGGGCAGCAGCTCGTCGTGGGGCACCACGTGGTTGACGAGGCCCCACTGCAGCGCCGTCTGCGCGTCGAGGAAGTTGCCGGTGGTGGACAGCTCCTTGGCCCGTCGAACCCCGACGGCCTCGGCCAGCCGCACCGTCAGGCCCCAGCCCGGCATGATCCCGACCCGGGCGTGCGTGTCGGCGAAGCGGGCCCGCTCGGAGGCGACGAGGTAGTCGCAGGCCAGCGCCACCTCGAAGCCGCCGGTGATCGCGGCGCCGTTGATCGCGCCGATCACCGGGACGTCGACGTCGGGGAACGGCCCCGGCCGGGCGCGCTCGCCCCGGGCCTCGGCCGGGTCGCCGAGGTCGCCGCCCGCGGCCAGCTCCTTCAGGTCGATGCCGGCGCAGAACGCGGGGTCCGCTCCGGTGAGCACGATCGCGGCGACGTCGTCGCGTCCGTCGAGGTCGCGCAGCGTCGTGTAGAGCGCCTTGCGCAGCGCCTTGTCGAGGGCGTTGCGCGCCTCGGGCCGGTTGAGGGTGACGGTGGCGACCTGGTCCGCCACGTCCACCAGGACGATGTCGTCGGGGGCGTCGGTCATGTCATCCGTCCTCGTCAGCGGGCAGGAAGTCGAGCTTGAGGTCGCCGAGGCGCACGAGCGTTGACGCGATCCAGCCGCCCATGGCCGAGAAGTGGTCGTCGAGGATCGAGCCGTCGGCGAGGGTGTCCTCGTCGAGCTCGTAGCTGCCCTCGTAGTTGACCTCGAGCGCCCAGTCGCGGGGCTCGAGGTCGCTGTCGAAGGACATCTCGACGGTGGGGTTGGAGCGCTCGAGCCGCTCGCTGCCGATCGGCGGGCTGTGCTCGGGCAGCACGGCGAGCACCGCCTTCACGTCCGGCATCGACGCCAGCCGCTGGACCCGCACCACCACCTCGATCTCGATCCGGGGCGGCTCGTCGATCGGCTCGCCGATGTACCAGGACCGGTACGCCGTCTGCGCCCAGGTGGGCCAGTCGAGCGTGAGGTCGGCCTGGACCCGCGGCGGGAGCCCCTCGCCGGGCAGGCCGTAGGACGTCTCCCACGTGGTGTCGCCGAGCAGCACGTCGACCTGGAAGCGCTCCTCGAAGGCCTGGCGCTCCAGGAACGCCTTCTCGAGGATGTCGCGGAGCGCCCCGATGGCGTCGGTGAACACGTGGTCGAGCATGCGAGGCGAACCTAGTCCCTGCCCTGGGGCGCCCCGACCCGCCCCACGACGGCCGGCACCTCGCCGGCCCACGCCTCGGCGATCGACGCGCACACGTCCTCGGTGGCGGCCAGGAACGCCTCGAGGATCGGTGACGGCCGGCGGCGCTCGTGCCACGCCACCGAGATCACCCGGGGCGGGATCGGCGGCACGACCGGGACGATCGTGGTGCTGGGGTCGTCGAGGTCGACGGTCAGCAGCGGGGCGAGGGACACGCCGAGCCCCGACGCGACGCACCCCTGGATCGTGGAGTTGTCGTCGGAGTGGAAGACGAAGCGGGGGCCGAGGTCCTGGAACCGGGCCAGCTGCTGCAGGCTGCAGGTGGGGTTGCGGTTGCCGATGAGCGGGTGGGCCACGACCTCCTCGAGCGCGACCGACTCGCGGCCGAGCCACTCGTCGGTGGCCGGGGCGAGCAGGCAGAACGGGTCCTCGAGCACCGGGCGCACGACGAAGGGGCCGGCCGCCTCCTCCGCCTCGGTGCCGGTGGTGAAGGTGAGGTCGAGCTCGTGGGCCTCGAGCTGGTCGAGCAGCTCGACGGGGTCCCGGGCCTCCTGCAGCTGGATCTCGACGTGAGGGCGCTCGGCGGCGAAGCGGGTGAGGATCCCGGGGATCACCCGGGTGCCCACGCTCTGGATCGTGCCGACCCGGAGGCGGCCCCGCTCGCCGGAGACCGCCGCCGCCACGTCCGCCTCGGCCGCTCGCAGGGCCTGCAGGACGGTTCGGGCGTGCTCGAGGACCACCTCGCCCACACGGGTGAGCCGGACCGGGCGGGGACCGCCGGGCCGGTCGAAGAGCGGCGCGCCCACGGCCCGCTCGAGCGCCGCGATCTGCTGGCTGACCGCCGACTGGGTGTAGCCGAGCGCCTCCGCGGCGCGGCCGAACGTGCCGGCGTCGGCCACCGCCACGAGCGCCTGGAGGTGGCGGATCTCGACGTCCATCCTCAGATGATCAGCCAGGCTGATCGTCTTGGCAAGCGATCATCGCTGGCCCTGATCGTCTGGGTGGGGGAGGGTTGGGGGCATGCACCTCTCGCAGTGCCCCCGATGCGGTCGCCGCGAGCTGCGCGGCGCCCGTGCCGTCCACCGCGTCGACACGGCCGCCGGTCCCGTCCTCGCGTCCACCTGCCGGGGCTGCGGCGCCGAGCTGGCGGTCGGCGACAGCACCGTCGTCCGCGAGCCCGCCGTCGACGGCGTCGCCTGAGCACCGCCGTCAGGCGGTGGGCTCGGGAGACATGAACGCCGTGGCCACCGACATGCCGAGGTCGCGGTGGCGGAGCGTGGCGATGCGCCGGCCCGGCTGCACCGCGTCCTTGGCGGCACCGAGGTGGGGGCCCAGCAGCGCCGCGGTGGCGTCGAGGTCCTCGACGGTGATCGCCAGGCCGAAGAACCCCGGGTCGCCCTCGCCCGGCTGCGGGCCGCCCACCAGCTCGAGGATCACCTCGCCCAGCCGGAAGAACACCTGGCGCATCGGGGCGCCGTAGGACTCGGTCTCCCGCTCGCCGCGGGGGCTCAGCCCGATCTCCGCGAGCGCGGCGATCGTGCGCTCGAGGTCGGGGGACAGCAGGACGACGTGGTCGAGGTAGCGGGCGCCGTTGGGGTGCTCGGCGGGCTCGGCGGGCGGGGCCGTGGACGCCGTGGTGGGGATCCCGTCGAGGCGGCCGTCGGCCAGCCGGGCCTCGGGGGCGCCACGCAGCGACCAGCCGAGGATCCGCTTGCCGCCGTCACGGCCGACGAGGCGGACCCGGACCGTGCCGATGCGGCAGGTGCCGTCCGAGTCCACCGCGAACCCGGCCGCCTCCCAGGCCTCCGGCGGGTCGCCGACCAGGATCTCGTCGATCGTGACTCCCATGGATCGGACACTACGGCAGGGACGGCACAGCCCGGCCAATAGGCTCGGGTCGTGGCAGCACCGGTCGACGTCGTCGTGGTGGGGGCCGGTCCCAACGGCCTGGCTGCCGCCATCACCCTCGCCGAGGCCGGGCGCTCGGTGCTCGTGCTCGAGGGGCGAGACACGATCGGTGGCGGGTCCCGCACCGCCGAGCTGACCCTCCCCGGGTTCCGCCACGACGTCTGCTCGGCCTTCCACCCGCTCGCCGCGGTGTCGCCCTTCTTCGCCGCCGCCGGCCTCGAGGCGTACGGCCTGGAGCTGCTGCGACCCGAGGTCACCCTGGCCCACCCGCTCGACGGGGGTCGGGCCGGGGTCCTGCACCGGGACCTCGCCGAGACGGTGGCCGGCCTCGGCGAGGACGGACGCCGCTGGGACCAGCTCGTCGGCTGGGTCGTGCGGCGCTGGGACGTGCTCGGCGAGGCCACCCTCGGACCGCTCGTCACCGTCCCCCGCCACCCGCTCACCCTGGCCGGGTTCGGCGTCCGTGGCCTGCCCCCCACCACCTGGGTCGGGCGCCTGTTCCGAACCGACGAGGCTCGGGCCCTGCTGGCGGGCTGCGCCGCCCACTCGTTCCTCCCGCTGAGCCGGCCGTTCACCACCGCGATGGGCCTCGCCCTCCTCGCCTCGGCCCACGTGGCCGACTGGCCCGTCCCCAAGGGCGGCTCCCAGGCCATCGTCGACGCGATGGCCGCGAAGCTGCGCGCGCTCGGCGGGCAGATCGAGACCGGCCGGCCGGTCCGCTCCCTCGCCGACCTCCCTCCGGCGCGGGCCGTGCTCTTCGACGTCACGCCGAAGCAGCTGCTCGAGATCGCCGGTGACGAGCTCCCCGAGGGGTACCGGCGGCGGATGCGCCGGTTCCGGTACGGGCCGGGCACGTTCAAGGTCGACTACGCGCTCGCCGAGCCCGTGCCCTGGACCAACCCCGACGCCCGCCGGGCAGGCTGCCTGCACGTCGGCGGCACCCTCCAGGAGATCGCCGCCGCCGAGGCCGCCGTCGCCAAGGGCCGCCATCCCGACCGGCCCTTCGTGCTCGTCGGCCAGCAGAGCCTCATCGACCCGACCCGCGCCCCCGATGGCCAGCACACCCTCTGGGCCTACTGCCACGTCCCGCCGGGCTCGACGGTCGACATGACCGAGGCCATCGAGGCGCAGATCGACCGGTTCGCGCCGGGCTGGCGGGACGTCGTGCTGGCCCGCAGCACGATCGACACCGCCGAGTACGAGGCCTACAACCCCAACTACGTGGGGGGCGACATCGCCGGGGGGTCCCACGGCGGGCTGCAGCTCGTCATGCGGCCCCGTCCGCCGGGCCTGCGGCCCTACGCGACCGGCAACCCCCGCTTCTTCCTGTGCTCAGCGTCCACGCCGCCCGGCGGTGGGGTGCACGGCATGTGCGGCCTGCACGCCGCCCGGGCGGCGCTGCGCACGACGCTGCGCTAGGTCTGGCTAGGAGTTGCGGCCGCGGTTGGGCTTGCGGCCGTGGTTGGCCTTCTTCTTGCGAGCCCGGAGCGTGGCCTTCTTGGTGCGCTTCGACATAGGGGGTCGAGGCTACCGAGGCCGGTTCCCGGCCCTCCAGTCCGCCGCTCAGGCCGCGCACCCGAGGTCGAGGGGTCCCGCGGCCGATCAGGCGGTGGGGTGGGCGGCGGTCCAGGCCAGGAGGTCCTCGGCGTCCCAGGCGTTCACGATCCGCTCGGGCTCGATGCCGAGGCGGGCCGCCTTGTCGCAGCCGTAGGCCTGCCACTCCAGCTGGCCGGGGGCGTGGGCGTCGGTGTCGATCGCCACCTTGCAGCCCCAGTCCAGGGCCAGCGACAGCAGCTCCTCGGGCGGGTCCTGGCGCTCGGGGCGGCAGTTGATCTCCACCGCCGTGTCGAAGCGGGCGCAGGCCGCGAAGACGACGTCGGCGTCGAAGCGCGACTGCGGCCGGCCCCGTCCCACGACCTTGCGACCGGTGCAGTGGCCGAGCACGTCGACGTGGGGGCTGGCCACCGCCAGCACCATCCGCCGGGTCATGTCCTCCTCGGGCATCGAGAGCTTGGAGTGGACGCTGGCCACCACCACGTCGAGGCGCTCGAGGAGGTCCTCGTCCTGGTCGAGGCTGCCGTCCTCGAGGATGTCGACCTCCATCCCCGTGAGGACCCGGAACGGGGCCACCCGCTCCCGCACCTCGTCGATCTCGTCGAGCTGAGCGAGCAGGCGGTCCCGGTTCAGGCCGTGGGCGATCGTGAGCCGGGGCGAGTGGTCGGTGATCGCGAGGTACTCGTGGCCGAGGGCCATCGCCGCCCGGGCCATCTCCTCCACCGAGCGGCTCCCGTCGCTCCAGCGGGTGTGGGTGTGCAGGTCGCCCTTCAGCGCGGCCCGCAGCTCGGCCCCCTCGCCCGGGTCGATCGCCGTCTTGGCCTCGAGCTCGGCGAGGTGCTCCTCGATCCCGCCGTCGAGGGCGAGGGCGATCACCTTCGCGGTGGCGGGGCCGATGCCGGGCAGGTCCTGCAGCGTGCCCGCGGCGTGGTGCCGAGCGATCTCGTCGTCGCCCAGTTCGAGCACGAGGTCCCGGGCCCGGGCGTAGGCCATCACCCGGCGGCTCTCCTCGAGCGCCCGGTCCTTCAGGTAGACGACCCGGTCGAGCGCCTCGGCGGGGGAGAGGACGGGAGCCACGCCGGCTCACGCTACCGGGGGGTTTGGGGACGGAGGCCGCGGTGCCCGTACCCTGCAGCGCCATGGAGCGGTTCGGGTTCGTCGGTCTCCCCAACGCGGGGAAGTCCTCGCTGTACAACGCGCTGGCCGGCGGCGGCGCCCTCGCCGCGCCCTACGCGTTCGCCACGACCGACCCGAACGTCGGCGTCGCCAAGGTGCCCGACCCCCGCCTCGACGCCCTCGCCGCGATGAGCAAGAGCAAGAGCGTGGTGCCGGCCACCGTCCAGTTCGTCGACATCGGCGGGCTCGTCGCCGGGGCCAGCAAGGGCGAGGGCCTCGGCAACCGGTTCCTCAGCCACATCCGCGAGGTCGACGCCATCGTCTACGTGCTGCGGGCCTTCGAGGACGAGGACGTGCCCGGCTCGGCCGACCCGCTCGAGCACCTGGCCACCGTCGAGCTCGAGCTCACCTTCGCCGACCTGGAGAGCGTCGAGAAGCAGATCGACAAGCGCCGCAAGGCGGCCAAGGGCGACAAGTCCCTCGCCGAGGAGGTGGCGGCCCTCGAGCGGGCCAAGGCGGTGCTGGAGGCCGGCACCCCGATCTACCGGTCCGACCTGAGCGACGCCGAGCGCGCCCTGCTCAAGCCGTACTTCCTCCTCACCAACCGGCCGGTCCTCGCCATCGTCAACGTGAGCGAGGACCAGCTCGACGACAGCGACTCGGTGATCGCCCCCGTGGAGGCCGAGCTGGACGGCAAGGCCGAGGTGATCGGCATGTGCATCCAGCTGGAGGCCGAGGCCGCGATGCTCGACGAGAGCGAGCGGGCCGAGATGCTCGAGGCCCTCGGCCTCGGCGAGGGGGCCCTGCCCCGGTTCCTGCACGCCGCCTACAGGCTCCTCGGGCTGCGCACGTTCTTCACCACCGGCGAGAAGGAGACGCGGGCCTGGACCTTCCGGGCCGGCTCCAAGGCCCCGCAGTGCGCCGGCGTGATCCACGGCGACTTCGAGCGCGGCTTCATCCGGGCCGAGGTCATCCACTGGGACGAGCTGCTCGAGCTCGGCTCCTGGGCCAAGGCCCGGGAGGCCGGCAAGCTCCGCATCGAGGGCAAGGACTACGAGGTCCAGGACGGCGACGTCCTCGAGATCCGCTTCAACGTCTGACGCTCCTAGCCTGCTCCGCGTGAGCTGGCTGCTGCGCGACGGGACGGTGCTGGCCTCGCTCGAGGTGGCCGACACGCGCCGCGCCCGCCGCCAGGGCCTCCTCGGGCGCGACGGCATCGAGGGCGCGCTGCTCATCGTCCCCGCCCGGGCCGTGCACACCTTCGGGATGCGCTTCCCGATCGACGTGGCCTGGTGCGACCGGGACCTGACCGTGCTGCGCACGGCCACCCTGCGGCCCAACCGGCTGTCGCGGGTCTGCCTTGGGGCCCACTGCGTGATCGAGGCCGAGGCCGGCTCCTTCGAGCGCTGGGGCCTGCGCCCGGGCGACCAGCTCGAGCGGCGGGACCCGACGCCGTGACGCTGGTCCTCGTCGGCACCCCGATCGGCAACCTCGGCGACCTGTCGCCGCGCGCCGTCGAGGCGCTGCAGCGGGCCGACGCGATCTGCTGCGAGGACACCCGACGCACGGGCCGGCTCCTCCAGCTGGCCGGCATCGGCCCCCGCCCGCTCGTCGTCGTCAACGACCACACCGAGGTGCGGGCCGTCCCCGGCGTGCTCGCCCGCCTCGCCGCCGGCGAGCGCGTGGCGGTCGTGACCGACGCCGGGATGCCCGGCATCTCCGATCCCGGCGAGCGCCTCGTGCGGGCCGCCGTCGCGGCGGGCCATGCCGTCGAGGTGGTGCCCGGTCCCTCCGCGGCGATCGCCGCGCTCGTGGTCAGCGGCCTCCCCACCGGGCGCTGGGCCTTCGAGGGGTTCCTGCCCCGGAAGGGGGCTGGCCGGGCCGAGCGACTGGCCGAGGTCGCCCGCGAGCGGCGCACCGTGGTCCTCTACGAGGCGCCCCACCGGCTCGCCCGCACGCTCGCCGACCTGGTGGAGGTGTGCGGCCCGGATCGCCGCGTCGCCGTCGCGCGCGAGCTCACCAAGCTCCACGAGGAGCTGTGGCGGGGGACCCTCGGCGAGGCGCTCGCCCGGGCCGAGGCCGCGCCGCCCCGTGGCGAGCTCGTCCTGGTCCTCGAGGGTGCGCCGGCGCCGGAGGCGGCCTCCGCCGCCGACATCGAGGCCGCCGTGCGGGCCCGCCTCGACGGCGGGGACTCGCCCCGCGACGCGGCTGCCGCGGTGGCTCGGGCCCTCGGCGTGCCCAAGCGCGCCGTCTACGACGTGGCGGTCCGCCTGGGCCGCGGCTGACCTGCGCCGTCAGCGCCCAGCGCGATCCCGCACCGCTCGCGCGGCCACGCGCCCCGCCCACAGCACCCCGCCGACGAGCACCCCAGCGCCCACCAGCAGCACCACGGCGGCCGCCGGGTCCTCCGCGGTGGTGGCGACCGCGCCAGCCACGAGGGCGATGGCCGTGGCCACGATCCCCGTGGCGAGGAGCAGGGGGCCAGCCGCACGGTGCCCCACGTCCCAGGACTCGTCGTCGCGCATCGTCGCCGCGATGCGGATCCCGACGAGCGAGCTCCGCGGCAGGGTGCCGGCCGCAGCACGGCGACCCACCTCCGCCACGACCAGCGATCCCACGAGGAAGGTGACGACGGCAACCCACATGGCGCCCCGCGACGGTAGCGAGATCAGCCGCCGCTCGTGGTGGCGGGCGGGCTGGTCGGGGTGCTCGTCGGTGCCGGGGCGAGCTCCTCGAGGGCCTCGCGCAGGACGGCGAGCATGTGGCGGGCCTGGTAGTCGGCCCCCGGACGGGCGAGGTGGATCCCGTCGCCCTGGCGCAGCGCCCCGTCCACGCCGTCCTTGCGCTCCACGTACCGGCCCTGCTCGTCGCCGAGGACCGTGGAGAGGTCGACGAAGCGCACCCACGGGCGCTCCTCGGCGGCGGCCTCGTAGATCGCGTTCATGATGTCCACCCGGCCCTGGAAGCCAGGGGAGCGGACGGGCGGCATCCCGATCCACAGCACGAGCCGGCCGTCGGCCCGCAGCGAGTCCATGACCATCTCCACGCGCCGGGCGTACTCCGCCTTCCACCCCGGCGAGTCGACCGTGCTGTGGACCGTGCCGTCGGGGGCGACGATGCCCTGGGCGTCGTTGCCCCCGAACATCACGAACATCACCTCGGGGTCGTGCGCCTCGGCGTCGGCGACGAGCGCCGCCGGCCAGTCGTAGTAATCGGGCCGGGAGAGGCCGGTCGCGATCTCGTAGTGCAGGGTCGTGCGCAGGAGCGGGTCGTCGGCGGTGAGCCGCAGGAACGACTCGCCGGCGTCCCGCACGATCGAGTCGCCCCCGATGTAGACCCGCAGCGGGTCGTCAGGGGTGGGCGATCGCAGCTCCGGCGGGAGGTCCTCCACCTCGGGGGGCAGGGTCGTCGTGGTCACCGGGGGCTCGGGTGCGGCCACCTCGCCGCCGCTGCGGGGCTCGTCCTCGTGGCCGACGATCCGGTCGCCGAGGTCTCGCAGGCGGTGCAGCTGCAGGACGTGGGCGACGTCCTGCACGGGATGCCAGATCGCGAGGGATCGGTCCCGGCCCGGGCCGAAGGGCTTGCGCTCCGCCCGCTCGACCATGGCGTCGGCGTTGACGAGGGCGGCGAGCACGAGCCCGACCAGCATCACGACGAGGATCCGCCCCGCGCTGTGCTCGGCGACCGGGCGGCGCGGCCGGCGCCGGCGGCCCTGCGGATCGGGGGGAGACGGGAAGGTGCCGGTCACGTCAGAACTGGAAGTAGATGAACGGGGCCACGCCCTCGGGGCCGAGGACGTCGATCACGGTGAGCGCGCCGGCCACGGCGAGCGCCTGGGGCAGGAGCCCGAGCGACTCGAAGCGCTGCTCCCACCGCGTCACCGCCGTCGGCGGGACGATCTGGCTCAGCAGGGCCAGGCCGATCACGAGGAGGATGCCGGTGGTGACGAGCGGCGCCGGCCCGGAGGCGGTGGCGATGCCGTGCAGCACGTCGAGCGCGGTGCCGACCGAGTCGGCCCGGAAGAACACCCAGCCGAGGCACACGACGTGGAAGGTCACGAACCACTGGAACAGCGCGGTGGCCTCCGGCGGGAGGACGGGCGGCCGGTCCTGCGCCGCCCACCGCTCCCGCACCCACCGCTCGGCAGCCAGGTACCCGCCGTGCAGCGCGCCCCACACGACGAAGGTGATCGCGGCGCCGTGCCAGAGCCCACCGATCACCATCGTCAGGAACAGGTTGCGGTAGGTGGCCCGCACCGTGCCCCGGCTGCCGCCGAGCGGGATGTAGAGGTAGTCCCGCAGCCAGCGCGAGAGCGTCATGTGCCAGCGCCGCCAGAACTCCTGCAGGGTGCGGGACCGGTAGGGGGCGTCGAAGTTCTGGGGGAAGCGGATGCCGAGGAGCAGGGCGCAGCCGATCGCGATGTCCGTGTACCCGGAGAAGTCGGCGTAGATCTGGATCGCGTAGCCGTAGACGCCGGTGAGCAGCTCGGCAGAGCTGTGGGTCCCCGGCGCACCGAACACCGGGTCCACGAGCTCGCTGGCCAGGTAGCTCGAGACGACGACCTTCTTGAACAGCCCGAAGGCGATGAGCCGGAACGCCTCACCCACCGGGATCGACCGGGGGTCGGCCCGGCGGCGCATCTCCGGCGCGAACTCGCTGGCCCGCACGATGGGACCGGCCACCAGGTGCGGGAAGAACGACATGTAGAGCGCCACCTCGTCGAGCCGCATCGGCTCGAGCTGCCCGCGCCCGATGTCGATCACGTAGCTGAGGGCGTGGAACGTGAAGAACGAGATGCCCACCGGCAGCGCGACCTGCAGCAGGGGCGGGGTGACGTCGAGGCCGATCGCGCCGAGCGCGTCCGAGAAGCTCTCGACGAAGAACCCGTAGTACTTGAAGAACCCGAGGAAGGCGAGGTTCACCACCACCGCCGCCCGCACCAGGTTCCGGCTCGCCGCGGTGGGCGTCCCGTCTGCGGCCAGCGCTCGGTGGACGGCCCCGCCGAACCCCCAGTTCACGACGATCGAGCCGAGCAGCAGCCACACGAACCGGGCGTCGGTCCAGCCGTAGAACACGAGGCTGAGCGCCGTCATCACCCACAGCCAGACCCGATAGGTGGGACGCAGCAGCCAGCTGACCGTGTAGGCGATCACGAAGAAGACCGCGAAGGCGACGGTGGGGAACAGCACGGCTGGTTGGACGCTAGTGCCCGTCGGAGCCTTCGACGCGGTAGGTCGAGACGTGGACCTCGCTGCCGGGCCCGAACGGCTCGCCCTGCCACCCACCGGCGCGCGACACGAGCGCGAACCCGGCCCGGATGGCGAGGTCGTCGAGCTGGCCGGGCGTGAGGTAGCGCAGGTGCCACGGCCGGAGCCGGATGCCCTGCTCGGTCAGGTGGACGTGCTGGCCGGTGACCGTCTGCGCCTCGGGGTCCACGATGCTCACCGTCAGGACCACCTCGTCCGCCGTGATCCGACGGGGCTGCACGGCCCGCTCGGCGGACGGGCCGAGGTCCTCCCGGGGCACGAAGGCCTCCACGACGAGCCGGCCGCCCGGGGCGAGCACCTCGGCCACCCGGCGCAGGCAGGCCAGCTGCGCCTCCTCGGTGGCGAGGTTCAGGAACGTGTTGAACGCCACGAGCACGACGGCGAAGGGGGGCGGGTCGACGAGGGGCAGCGCCGCCATGTCCCCGAGGGTGGTCCGCACCCGGTCGCCGCCCGGCTTGGCGGCGAGCGCGGCGAGCATCGCCGGCGAGGCGTCGACGCCGTGGACCTCGACGCCTCGCGCCACGAGGGGCAGGGCGAGGCGGCCGGATCCCACCCCGAGCTCGAGGAGCGGGCCGCCGCCGACCTCGGCGACGAGCGCGGCGAGGTGGTCGGCGCAGGCCTGCGCGTCGGTCACGCCCTCGTACCAGTCGTCGTAGACGTCGGCGAAGCGCTCTCCGTAGGTGCTGGCGTCGTAGCCCTCCACCGCCCAAGTGTGTCGCCTGTGCGACGGTGCGCGGTGCCGTCGGCCGCCCTGGGGTCCCGCTGAGGCCCCGCTGCTCGTCGGCGCCCGGTAGAACAGGGCGATGGAGTGGGTCGCCCCCGAGACCGGTCCGTCGCCGACGGCGACGCGCCCGCCGGTCGGGCCCGTCCCCGCCCCGGCGGGCGCGCGGGCGCGCCGACGCGGCCGGCTCCCGCGCCTGCGACCCATGACGGCGTCGGACGTGCTCGACGGCGCGTTCGACGTCCTCAAGGGCGCGCCGGGGACGATCCTCGCCTTCACCGCCGTCTTCGCCGTGCCCGTCCAGCTGCTCGGCGCCTGGCTGCAGCGGGACCTGCTGGGCGGCGACTCGCTGCTCGACCTCATCAACGAGGCCGACGCGTCGCTGGAGGCGGTCGAGTCGACCAGCCCGGCCGGCGACCTGTGGTCGCAGGTGGTGCTGCTGTTCGGCCCGTCGCTGGCGCTCGTCTTCATCGCGGCCGGCCTCGTCCGGCTCGTCGGGGCGTGGCAGACCGGCGGCGACCTGACGCTCGGCGAGCTCGTGCGGGGATCGCTGCGGATGGCCTGGCCGCTGCTCGCCAGCTGGTTCCTCGTCCACCTCGCCGAGGGGGTCGGCATGCTGCTGTGCGGGTTCCCGGCCCTCGCCGCGATGACCTGGTTCCTCGTCGTCGCCCCCGTCGTCGGCGCCGAGGGGCTGGGCCCGATCGAGGCGATGCGCCGGTCGGCGCGGCTCACCTCGCGCCGGTTCTGGCCGGTGATGGGCCTGGCCATCCTGTCCGGGCTCGTGTCGACCCTGTTCGGGTACGCGCTCGGGCTCGTCCCCACGACGCTGTCGCTCCTCGTGGGCACCGACGGGCTCGGCTGGCTCGTCGTCGCCGCCGCCGGGATCGTCACCTCGCTCGTGACGATGCCGATCGTGGCCGCCGCCACCGTCCTCATCTACCTCGACCTGCGGGTCCGCACCGAGGGCCTCGACCTGGAGCTCGACGCCCGCGAGGTGCTCCCCGCGTGAGCCGACCGCCTCGGAGCACCGCCCGGCCGTGCTGAGCCTGCCCCCGCCGGTGCACGACGCCGAGGAGGTCCGCCAGGCGGCGGACGCGATCCTCGCCGACCCCCGCTACGACGTCCCGCCGGAGCCGCTCCCGGAGCGGATCCTCGGCTGGTTCGCCGAGCAGATCGGCAAGGTGCTCGGCAGCGTCGTGGGCAGCGGAGCCGGCACCGTCATCGCCTGGGCGGCGGTGGCCGCCGCCATCGGCCTCGTCGTCCACCTGATCGTCCGGCACGGCCGGATCGGTCGCATCGAGCTGCCCGTCCGGGCGCGGGCGTCGACGATGGTCGAGCTCTCCCGCAGCCCGGCCGAGTGGCGGGCCGAGGCCGACGCGCTGGAGGCCGAGGGCCGCTGGCGGGAGGGCCTGCGAGCCCGGTACCGGGGGCTCATCGCCGAGCTGGTCGGCCTGGGCGACCTCCCCGATCGAGCCGGGCGCACCGCCGGGGAGCACGTCGCCGACGTCTCGCGCCGTCGGCCGGCGGCTGCCGAGCCGATGGCGGCGGCGACCGCCCTCTTCGAGCGGGCCTGGTACGGCGGCGCCGCCACCGGCCCGGACGAGGCCCGGCGCTTCCGCGACCTCGAGGCCGAGGTGCTGGCTGCTCCGGCACCCCACCCCGGGGACGGCCACGAGCCCGCCGGGATGGTGCGGGCGTGAGCGCCCGCCGCCCACCGAGGGGCGTCGTGATCGCCGCCGGGATCGTCGCCGCCGCCATCGCCGTCGCCCTCGTCACCGGCCCGCCTCGGCGGGAGGGCCCGCCGCTCGACCCGCGCTCGGACACCCCCCTCGGCACGAGCGCCCTCGTCGCCCTCCTCGAGCGCTTCGGTGCCGACGTCGAGCTCTCCGTCGGGCTCCCCGACGACGAGGACGACGTGGCCCTCCTGCTCCAGGATCGGCTCGACCGGGACCAGACCGACGCCGTGGTCGAGTGGGTCCGCGCCGGCGGCACCCTCGTCGTCACCGACCCCGGCTCGGCGCTCACCCCGACGGTGGTGCCGCTCGGCCTGCTCCCCGAGGCCGAGCCGCTCGACCGAGGGCGATGCTCGATCGGCGCACTCGGCGGCATCGGCGCGGTCGACGGCGGCGCCGCCCTGCGCTACGAGGTCCCGGTCGGGGCGGATGCCTGCTTCGGCGACGGCAGCGAGGCCTTCGTCGTCGCCCAGGCGGTCGGCGCCGGAGAGGTCGTCGCCGTCGGCGGTGCCGCCTTCGTCACGAACGACAAGCTCGACGAGCTGGACAACGCCGTCCTCGCCGTCGCCCTCCTCGCCCCGGAGCCGGGCCGGCGCGTGCGCTTCGTCGACCCGCCGCTGCCCGCCGGTGGCGGCGACGAGACGCTCGCCGACCTCGTCCCCGCCGGCGTGACGCGGGCGCTCGCGCAGCTGGCGGTCGCGTTCGTCGTCTACGCGCTCTGGCGGGCGATCCGCTTCGGCCGGCCCGTGCTCGAGTGCCAGCCCGTCCAGATCGCCGGCTCCGAGCTCGTCGCCGCCACCGGCCGCCTGCTGTCGCGCACCCGAGCCCCGGGGGCCGTCGCCGACGCGGTGCGCGCCGACCTCCGCCGCCGCCTGCGGACCCGCTTCGGCCTGGGCCCGCACATGGACCACGACACCCTCGCCACGGTCGTCGCCGCTCGCACCGGCCGCTCCGTCGAGTCCGTGCGGGCGGCGGTCGACGACCGGCCCGTCACCACCGACGACGAGCTCGTCGCCCTCGTCCGAGCCGTCACCGCCCTCGACCAGGAGGTCCACCGTTGACCGACGCCCCCGCGCCCGACCCCCGCGCCGCGATCGCCGCCGTCCGCCAGGAGGTGGGCAAGGTCGTCGTGGGCCAGGACGGCACCCTCTCGGGCCTCGTCACCGCCCTGCTCGTCGGCGGGCACGTCCTGCTCGAGGGCGTGCCCGGCGTGGCCAAGACGCTCATCGCCAAGGCCCTCGCTGCCGCGCTCGACCTCGACTTCACCCGGGTCCAGTTCACGCCCGACCTGATGCCCTCGGACGTCACCGGCCAGCTCGTCTACCGCGCCGGTCAGGACGGCGGGCCCGGCCGGTTCGAGTTCCGGGAGGGCCCGGTGTTCACGAACCTGCTCCTCGCCGACGAGATCAACCGCACCCCGCCGAAGACCCAGGCCGCGCTCCTCGAGGCGATGGAGGAGCGGCAGGTCACCGTGGAGGGCCAGGCTCGTCCGCTGCCCGACCCGTTCCTGGTCGTCGCCACCCAGAACCCGGTGGAGTACGAGGGCACCTACCCGCTCCCGGAGGCCCAGCTCGACCGCTTCCTGCTCAAGCTCGTCGTCGGGTACCCCTCCGTCGAGCAGGAGCAGGAGATCCTCCTCCGCCACCACCGGGGCCTCGACCCCCACGACGTCGCCACCGTGGTGCGGCCCGTCGCCACCGCCGCCGACCTGGCCGCGGCCCGGGCCGAGGTCGACCGGGTCACCGTCGACCCCCAGGTCCTCGGCTACCTCGTCGCCATCGCCCGGGCCACCCGGGAGTCGCCGTCGCTGTCGCTCGGGGTGTCGCCCCGCGGCACGGCGATGCTGCTGCACGTGGCCAAGGCGTGGGCCTGGCTCGTGGGGCGCCCCTTCCTCACCCCCGACGAGGTCAAGGCCATGGCCAAGCCGGCGCTTCGCCACCGCGTGCAGGTGCGCCCCGAGGTCGAGCTCGAGGGGGTCACCGCCGACGCCGTGCTCGACGGCATCCTCGCCACCGTCCCCGTCCCCCGGTGAGCGGGCGCCGGTGACCGTCCCGGTCCCCACCCGACGGCTCGCCGCCGTGGCCGCGCTGGCCTCGCTCGTCGCGCTCGCCCTGCCCGGCCGCGGGCTGCTCGCGCCGCTGCTGGCCGTGGACGGGCTGCTGCTCGCCGTCGCGCTCGTCGATGCCGCGCTCGCCGTCGACCCCCGAGCCCTCGAGATCGAGCGCGACCTGCCCGGCGTGCTCGTGCTGCGCAGCCGGGGAGCGGTCGTGTGGCGGGTCCGCAACCCGACCGGCCGGCCGCTGCGCGTGGCGCTCGCCGACCAGCTGGCCCCGTCGCTTCGGGCCACCGACCGTCGGGTGCGAGGCACCGTCCCGCCGCGCGCCCGCCTCGTCGGCCGGGCCGAGCTGCACCCCGCCCGCCGCGGCCGGTTCGAGGTCACCGACCTCGTCGTGCGCGTCGACGGCCCGCTCGGCCTCGGCGCCCGGCAGCGCACCCTGCGCCTCCCGGCGGTGCTGCAGGTCCACCCGGTGTTCGCGAGCCGGGCCGAGGCCGAGCTGCGCATCACCCGGGCCCGGATCCTCGAGGTCGGGCTGCGGTCGGCGACGGGCCGGGGCGGCGGCACCGAGTTCGACCAGCTCCGCGAGTACGGCATCGACGACGAGGTGCGGCGGATCGACTGGGCGGCCACCGCCCGCGCTGGCAAGGCGATGGTGCGCACCTACCGCGCGGAGCGGAACCAGACGGTGCTCCTGCTCCTCGACAACGGCCGAGCCATGGCCGGGCAGGTGGCCGGCGTGCCCCGGGTGGAGCACGCCATGGACGCGGTGATGTGCCTCACCACCGTCGCCTCTCGGCTGGGCGACCGCTGCGGGCTCGTCGTGTTCGACCAGGCGGTGCAGTCGGTCCTGCCGCCCCGGGCCGGGCGCGACCAGCTGGGCCGGGTGGCCGAGGCCATGTACGCCCTCGACCCGGTGCTGGCCGAGAGCGACTACCGGGGTGCCTTCACCGAGGCGCTCGCCCGGTTCAGGCGCCGATCGCTCATCGTGCTGTTCACCGACCTCGTCGAGCAGGCGGTGGGGGAGTCGCTGCTGCCGGCGCTGCCGCTGCTCGTCCGCCACCACGTCGTGGTCATCGCCGCCGTGCGGGACCCTGACGTCGTCACCTGGGCCACCACGCCGCCCGCCGACGCCGACGAGGCCTACCGGGCCGCGGCCGCCGTCGCCGCCCTCGCCGAGCGCGACCGCACGATCGCCCGCCTCCGCGGCCTCGGTGCGGTGGTGGTCGACGCGGCGGCGGGCGAGCTCGCCCCCCGCCTCGCCGACGCCTACCTCGACCTCAAGGCCACCGGCGCGCTCTGATGCGCCGCCCGCGCCTCGGTCGGCACGGGCTGGGAGGGCGGACGACCCGCGAGCGCGGCGGCCCGCTGGAGGCGCTCGTGCTCGCCCACCGCACCGGTGTAGCCGAGCGCGGCTGCTCGGCGGCCGAGGACGACGACGTAGGTCCAGAAGGCGAGCCCTGCCGAGGCGCCCACGCCGACGCGGGCCCAGGTGGGCAGTCCGCTCGGGGTGACGAAGCCCTCGATGGCTCCGGCCACGACGAACGCGAGCACGAGCCCGAGGACGATCGCCGCCGCCCGCCGACCCTCCTCCGCCAGCGCCACGCTGCGGGGCCGGTCCCCGGGCGCGACGATCGCCCATCCGATGGCCAGCCCGGCGGCGCCGGCCACGACGACGGCGGAGAGCTCGAGGATCCCGTGGGGGAGGATCAGCCCCCAGAACCTGGCCTGCTCGCCCACCGC
>Ga0182741_1001422_pt1 | contig 31095 bp, 24 predicted proteins | sample eDN5th37CBELigOP_FD_128874 | JGI IMG/M metagenome (GOLD analysis project Ga0182741, IMG submission 128874) | Enriched Organic Plus compost microbial communities from Emeryville, California, USA - eDNA 5th pass 37_C BE-Lig OP (version 2) (version 2) ... | reverse complement strand
TGCGTCACCGGCTGGCCGAGATAGGCCTCCGCGGTCTCCTTCATCTTCTGCAGGGTGAAGGCGGAGATCTGGGAGGGGGAATATTGCTTGCCGTCGGCTTCGACCCAGGCGTCGCCGTTCGGACCCTTGATGATGTGGTAGGGAACGAGGCCCATGTCCTTCTTGGTCATGGGATCGTCGAAGGTGCGTCCGATCAGGCGCTTGATGGCGAAGAAGGTGCGCTCGGGGTTCGTAACCGCCTGGCGCTTGGCCGGCTGGCCGACGAGGCGCTCGCCTTCGTCCGTGAAGGCCACGATGGACGGGGTCGTCCGCGCGCCTTCCGCATTCTCGATGACTTTGGCCTGCGAGCCTTCCATCACGGCGACGCAGGAATTGGTGGTGCCGAGGTCGATACCGATGACCTTACCCATGGCGGGATCCCTCACTTTCAAGCAGACCGCCGGGCCCTAAAAGCAGCCCGGCCCATGGCTTAATGGGTTGAACATGGACAGGGTGCTTCCGTCGCCGGCCGCCCCCTGTGCTGGCGCTGATATAAGAAGGGCTTTCGGGCGCTGCAAGACGAAGGCGAGCGGATGGTTTCCACCCACCCTTGCCCGAATGAAAGTGTTGCAATCCTGCCATAAGAAGACAACAGGGCTCTCCGCCCTGTTGCCCAGGAAAACCGTCCTCCTCAGTGGAGGCCCGCCTCCCAGCCCAGGATCGCCTGCTTGCGGGTGAGGCCCCAGTGGTAGCCCGTGAGAGCGCCGGATTTCCCCAGGACCCGGTGGCAGGGGACCACGAAGGAGACCGGGTTGCGCCCCACGGCGGCGCCGACGGCGCGGCAGGCCTTCGGGTTGCCGAGATGCCGGGCGATGTCCGAATAGGTGGCGGCCCCGTCCCGGGGGATGCGCAGCAGGGTCTTCCAGACCCGGACTTCGAAATCGGTGCCGATGAGCACGACCTTGAGGGGCTGCTCGGCTCGCCACCGGCCAGGCTCAAAGATTCGGCGGGCGAGGGGGGCCGTGGCGGCCTGGTCCTCTAGGTACTCGGCCTTCGGCCAGCGCCGCATCAGGTCCGCGAGGGCCGCCTGGCGGTCGCCGTCGTCCACGAAGCCGAGGCCCGCCAGTCCCCGCTCGGTGGAGACCAGCACCGCCTCGCCGAAGGGCGAGGGGTGGAAGCCGAACCGCATGGTCAGCCCCTGGGCGCCGGCCTTGTAGTCGCCCGGCGTCATGGCCTCGTGGGTCACGAAGAGGTCGTGCAGCCGGGCCGGGCCCGAGAGGCCGACCTCATAGGTGGTGTCGAGGACGCTGGCCGAGGAGGCAAGCAGGGCCTTGGCGTTGTCCAGGGTGATGGCCTGGAGGAAGGCCTTGGGCGACAGGCCCGCCCAGCGGCGGAAGAGGTGGTGCACATGGGTCGTCGAGAGCCCCACATGCTCGGCGATGGCCTCTAGCGACGGCTGATCCCGCCAGCGCTCGGAGATATAGGCGATGATCGAACGCACCCGCTCGTAATCCGAACGGGGCTCGTCCGGGACCTGGAGCGCTGCCGGCTCGATGGTGATGTCGCGCAATGTATCCAGCATGAGCATGTTCCTTTGTACAGGATCATAGCTCCCGTGTGGGAGAGCGACACCCGTTTCCTGTGGCACCACCGTCATTCCGGGACAGCTCAGAGAGCTGGGCCCGGAACCCATAAACACGGACGAGGCCAGATAATGCGCAGCGGTTATAGCATCCATTTATTCTGAGACGCTGGTGTTTATGGGTTTCCCCGCTTCGCGCGGCCCTTCGGGTCGGGCTCCGCTGCGCGGCCCCGGAATGACGGCCGAGGGCCTCTTCCCCAGGGAGAGGTCAGAAAAGAGGAAACGAAGGACGCCCGGCCCGGGGCGCTCAATAGCCCCGCTTCACGTCGGCCAGAGCTCGGCCGAAGGCTTCCGCGAAGCTCTCCCGCTCAGGTGGGGACAGGTCGTGGGCGATCTCCACGTGCTGACCGCGGGACACGAGGGTCAGCTCCTGGAGGCCGAACTCCTCATCCTCCCGGCGGTCGAGGCGGGTCCAGAGGGGGTTGAACAGCCATTCGCGCCGTTCGCCACGATGGCTGACCTTGGTGAGCAGCAATCGGATGGGCGTGAGCACCAGAACCTCGAAGGATTGGCCCTGCCGGTAATTGATTCGGAACGCCAGGTAGAGGCCGAAGAAGTCGAGGCCGAAGAACCCCACCACCGGCCAGAAACCCAGAGCCACGAAGGGAAGACTTGCGAGGATGGACGTGAGGCACAAAAGGACCATGACGATCCGGAAGCCCTGCGGGCCGAGGGATCGGTGCGGCCGGATCACGGCTTCGAAGACCGGCCGTTCGGCCCGGTCCGAGGCTTCGTATGCCACCTTGCTGCTTTCCATGCAGGAATTATAACGCCGTCATGTCCGATCTGAAGCAGTCAACCCGCCGCATATCCAGATCCGCGGCCAAAACCCTTGTGCCGAAGGTGGTTGCCGGGAAGGCTGCTCCGGCCCGCGCCACGCGTGGCCGTGCGCCCAAGCCCGTGGACCGGGCGACCCTCGCCGAGATCTTCCGGCGCCTGCACGATCTCAACCCGGAGCCGAAGGGCGAGCTGGAATACACCAATCCCTATACGCTCCTCGTCGCGGTGGCGCTCTCGGCCCAGGCGACGGATGTGGGCGTCAACAAGGCGACGCGGGGCCTTTTTCCCACCGCCGACACGCCGCAGAAGATGGTGGCGCTCGGCGAGGAGGGGCTGCGCGAGCGCATCAAGACCCTCAATTTCTTCAACACCAAGGCGAAGAACGTCATCGCGTTCTCGAAAAGGCTGGTGGAGGAGTTCGGCGGCAAGGTGCCGGATTCCGTCGAGGTTCTGGAGACCTTCCCGGGCGTCGGCCGCAAGACTGCGAGCGTCGTCGTCAATATCGCGTTTGGGGATCCGCGCATCGCGGTCGACACCCATATCTTCCGGGTCACGAACCGCATTCCGCTCGCCATCACGAAGACGCCCCTCGAGACCCAGGTGGCCCTCGAGGCCCTGATCCCGGACGAGTACCGGCTCCATGCCCATCACTGGCTGATCCTGCACGGGCGCTACATCTGCAAGGCGCGAAAGCCCGAATGCTGGCGCTGCCCGATCGTGGATCTCTGCCGCTATCCGGACAAGACGCCGGCTCCTTAAGGGCCGGGTCAGCGCGCGAGGCAGCGCAGCGGCCCGGGCACGCAGGCAATACCCGGGGTCGAGCAGGCCGCAGTGCCGGCGGGAAGGCGGCGGCAGACCATGCAGCCGTCGCTCCATTCCCGGCAGGAGGCGGGCGGCCCCGCCTGCGGAGCGAGCAGTGCGCCCGTCAGGACGGCCAGCACCGTGACCGCGAGGGCGACGACGATCGCGGTCGTGACCGCGAGCGCTTCTCCGGGGGAGGCCATCCGGTTACCTCAACCGAACACGATCAGGCCCGCGAGCCCGGCCGCGCCGACGATGATCCGCCACCAGGCGAAGGGCGCGAAGCCGTGGCGGGAGATGTAGTCGAGGAAGGTTTTCACGACGAGGAGCGCCGAGAAGAACGCCGCCACGAAGCCGACCACGATGAGCGAGGCATCGTTCGCCGTGAGGATCTTGTAGTTCTTGAGCAGGTCATACGCGAACGCGCCCGCCATGGTGGGCATGGCGAGGTAGAAGGAGAACTCCGCCGCGGCGCGCTTCTCGGCCCCCAGCAGCATCGCGCCCACGATGGTGGCGCCGGAGCGCGACACGCCGGGGATCATGGCGAGGCACTGGAGGAAGCCGATCTTGAGATACATGGGCAGGGGGAACTTGGTGGCGTCCCGGTATCCGGCCGAGAGCGGCATGGCGTCCACGAGCAGCAGCACAAAGCCGCCGCCGATCAGGGTCATGCAGACGATCCAGGGATCGAACAGCACCTCCTTGATGAAGCCGTGCAGGGCTGCGCCGATGAGGGCGGCAGGCAGGAACGCGATGAGGACGCCGATGACGAAGCGCCGGGCATCGGGGTCGTAGGGCAGCGCCCGGGCGATGGCCCAGAGCCGGTTGAAGTAGACCGACAGGATCGCCAGGATCGCGCCGAGCTGGATCAGCACCTCGAAGGTCTTGCCGGTGGATTCGAAGCCGAGGAAGTGCCCGACAAGCAGGAGGTGCCCGGTCGAGGACACGGGCAGGAACTCGGTCAGGCCCTCGATGAGGCCCAGGAACAGCGCCTCGATGAATTGCGACATCGTTGGAAATCCTAAAGAGCGGCGTCACATGGGAGAGGCGGCCCTGGCCTGTCAAGCATCTTGCACCGCGGCATTCCCGCTTTGCAGAGCTTATGAGATTCACCAAAATTCCTTACCGAGCCTTAACGAAGCACGGCCTTATTCTCGCCGCCTGTTTCGCGTCTGAGACGTTCATGGCAATCCTCCATTATCATCCCTTTTGTCCGCATTCGCGGTTCGTACGCTTGATTCTAGCCGAATTGGGCGTCGAAGCGGAGCTGATCGAGGAAAAGCCCTGGGAGCGGCGCGTTCCGCTGCTCGAAATCAACCCGGCCGGCAACCTGCCCCTGTTCATCGACGATGACGGCCTTGCAGTCCCAGGCTCCCTGGTGATCGCCGAATATCTGGACGATACCCGGGGCGAGGACCTGGGAGACCGCCGATTCCTTCCGCAGGGGGCGGAGCAGCGGGTGGAGGTTCGCCGCCTCCTGGACTGGTTCCTGTCGAAATTCCATATGGAGGTCTCGGACTACGTCGCGACGGAGAAGATCTACAAGCGCTTCATGCCGGCGGAGCTGGGCGGCGGCCCGCCCGACATGGGCGCGATTCGCGCGGCGCGGGCCAATGTGCGATACCACCTCAAATATATCGGGTACCTGATCGCCACCCGGAACTGGCTTGCGGGCCACCATCTGACCTACGCGGATATGGCCGCGGCCGCTCACCTGTCGATTGTGGATTATCTCGGCGACGTGCCATGGGACGAGGACGAAACAGCGAAGCATTGGTACGCCAGGATCAAGTCCCGGCCGTCCTTTCGCGCGCTCCTGGCGGACCGGGTGCCCGGAATGGATCCGTGGGAGCATTACGACAACCTCGACTTCTAGAGGGCGAGGCGCTCAAGCGCGCCTTTGTCGAGAGGGCCCAGGCTCTCGGCTTCGACACGGTCCGCGTCGCCCGCCCGGATTCGATCCCGCTCGCTCCCGAGCGCCTCAAGGCCTGGCTGGCCGAGGGCCATCACGGCGCCATGGACTGGATGGTCGAGACGGCGGAGCGCCGCTCGGACCCGCGCACCCTCTGGCCGGAGGTGCGCAGCGTCATTCTCCTCGGGCTGAATTACGGCCCCGCCGAGGATCCCCTTGCGGCGCTCGCTCTGAAGGATCGCGGCACGATCTCGGTCTATGCCCGCAACCGCGACTATCACGACGTCATCAAGGGCAAGCTGAAGGAGGCGGCCGGCCTCCTGGCCGCGAAGGGCGGCGCCGACGTGAAGGTGTTCGTGGACACCGCGCCCGTGATGGAGAAGCCCCTGGCCCAGGCCGCCGGCCTCGGCTGGCAGGGCAAGCATACGGTCATCGTCTCGCGGGATTTCGGCAACTGGCTCTTCCTCGGGGCGATCTTTACCACGGCGGAGCTGCCCGTCGACGCGCCGGAGCGCGACCATTGCGGCTCGTGCCGGCGCTGCCTCGACATCTGCCCGACCAACGCCTTCCCGGAGCCCTACCGGCTCGATGCCCGCCGCTGCGTCTCCTACCTGACCATCGAGCATAAGGAGCATATCCCTGAGGACCTGCGCGCCGGGATCGGCAACCGCATCTTCGGCTGCGACGATTGTCTCGCGGTCTGCCCTTGGAACAAGTTTGCCCAGACGGCCCGCGAGGCCCGTCTCGCCCAGCGCGACGATCTCGCAGCCCTGCCTCTCGCGGAACTTGCTCGTCTCGACGATCCCGCCTTCCGGACCCGGTTCGCCGGCACGCCGATCAAGCGGACCGGCCGGGACCGGTTTGTCCGCAACGTGCTGATCGCCATCGGCAATTCGGGTGAGCGGGGCCTTGCGGCGGAGGCCGTGCGCCTCCTCGACGATCCCTCGCCCCTGGTGCGCGCCATGGCGATCTGGGCCCTGTCGCGGCTTGCCCCTGACGAGGTGGCCCGCCACGCCGCCGGACGGCGGGAGCACGAGGCGGACGAGGATGTCCGCGCCGAGTGGGAGCGGGCGCTTGCACCGGGAGAGGTCCCCGCATGAAGCTTTTCGTTTTCGGTCTCGGCTACACGGCACAGGCCTTCATCCGGTCCGGCCTGCCCTGGAGCCGGGTGGCCGGCACGGTCAGGAACGCCGGGAAGGCCCAGAGCCTGCGACGGGACGGGATTGCGGCCCTCGCGCTAGAGGAGGCGAGCGATGCGGAGATTGCGGCCGAGATCGGCAGCGCCGACGCTCTCCTGGTCAGCGCGCCCCCCTCGGAAACAGGCGACCCGCTCCTCGCCCGGGTCCGGGCACTGCTCGCCCGCGCCTCCGGCCCCGCCTGGACGGGCTATCTTTCCACGACGGGAGTTTACGGCGACCGGGGTGGCGCCTGGACGGACGAGACCGTGCCGGCGAACCCGCAGAGCCCGGGCTCCCGGCGACGGTACGAGGCCGAGGAGGCTTGGCTCGGCCTGGGGCGCGAGACCGGACAGGCCGTCCAGGTTTTCCGCCTCGCGGGCATCTACGGGCCAGAGCGCAACGCGCTCGCAAACCTCGCCCGGGGCCGTGCCCAGCGCATCGTCAAGCCCGGGCAGGTATTCAACCGCATCCATGTGGACGATATCGCGGCGATCCTGGCCGCTTCCCTGGCGCGCCCTCGGGGTGGAGCGATCTACAATGTGGCGGACGACGAGCCGTCGCCGCCGCAGGATGTGGTGACCTATGCGGCTGCCCTCACGGGCGTGGAGCCTCCCGCCGAGATCCCCTTCGAGGACGCGGATCTGAGCCCTGCAGCGCGCGGCTTCTATGCGGAGAACAAGCGGATCGCCAACGGGCTGATCAAGCGCGAACTCAGCGTAAGGCTGCGCTACCCCACCTACCGGGAGGGGCTCGACGCTCTTTATGCGGCGGGAGAGTTTCAGCTCGCGTGACGGTTCGCGCTCGGCCCGAAATGGTCGATATAGCGGGGATTGATCGCCGAGACCGGCAGGATCACGAGCACGTCCGTCGTGCCGAACTGACGGTCGATCACCGCGCCACGCCCGAAGCTGGCGCCGAGGCGCAGGTAGCCCTTGATCATGGGCGGCAGCGCATGGAGCGCCGCCTTGGGATCCACCTCTTCCTTCGGCAGGATATCCATGGCGGTGAAACGCTCGGGCAGGGCGCTCGCCTGCCATTCCGGCGGCGCCGAGGCGTAATGGTGAAGGAAGCTCAGGGGCAGGGCGAGCTTGTGGGGATCGGTCCCCTCCAGGCTCGCGCAGCCGATCATCACGTCGATGCGGTGATGCAGCACGTAAGCCCAGATCCCGTGCCAGAGGAGCTCCACCGTGCGCTTGTTCCGGTAGGGCTTGAGAACGCAGGAGCGGCCGAGTTCCAGGAAGCGCAGGCCCGGATGGGACCCGATCAGCGGGGCGATGTCGTATTCCCCGGCCGTGTAGAAGCCTTGATGCCGGTCCGCCACCTCCTGCCGCAGCAGGCGATAGGTGCCCACCACCTTCGGCTTGGCCGGACGGAAGGGCTTGGCCTCCACGTCATGGTCCAGCACCAGCAGGTGGTCGCAGATAGCGTCGTAATCGTCGACGTCGCGGCGGGACAAAAGGGCCGTCCCGTCCGGAACGGCGGCCATCTCTTGATAGAAGATCTTGAAGCGAAGCTTCTGGGCTTGGCGGATCTCCTTGTCGGTGGTCGCCAGGCGCACTTCGAGGGAGCCGATCCGGCCGAGAACGGGATCGAGGGTGCCGTGGTCCCGCACGGCCCGGCGGAGGCCCGGCAGGAACTTGACGATGCTCTTCGCCCGAATTTCCGAAAGGGGAGCAGGCGGTGCCGAGACGGCAAGCCGAAGCGGAGCCGCTTCGTCCGGACGGGAAGGCGTCATCGTGACCTCGTTCGATTGAACCGTATGGGATGGACCCCGGGAGGAATCGGGCCCCTTGCGTTGTGACATAAGACTCATTTCGAACGGTTTCGTGACAGGGAAGATCAAGGGTCGAGAGAGACTTATCAAGCCTCGTGCAATATTTCCGTCATCTTTCCTCAGGGATGAATTCTGGCTCTGGGCCGAATTTCCTCCGATTGTTCAGGCCAGCGCCGCGGTCGGGCGCCGGTCCGCCGAAGCCCGGTAGGACAGGGCCTCGGCCAGATGGATGCGCCGGACTTTGGCCTCGCCGTCCAGATCCGCGAGGGTCCGCGCCACCTTGAGAACCCGGTGGAAGCCCCGGGCCGAGAGGCGCATGGCATTCGCGGCATCGCGGATCAGCGTGGCACCGTCGGAATCCGGCTGCGCAACCTCGTCGAGCACGGGCGGCGGGCAGGCCGCATTGGTGGTGACGCCTTCAAGCCCGAGGGCCGCGTAACGCTTCGCCTGCCGCTCCCGCGCCTGCGCGACCCGGGCAGCCGCCTCGGCCGAGCCTTCGGCTGGCGGGGGCAGAATGAGGTCGGCGGCGGTCACGGCCGGGACGTCGATGACCAGGTCGATCCGGTCGAGCAGGGGCCCCGAGATCCTGGCCTGGTACTGGGCGATGCAGCGCTCGTTCGGCTGGCGGCGGCAGACGAAGCCCGGCTCCGTAGCCTGCCCGCAGCGGCAGGGATTCATGGCGGCGACGAGCTGGAAGCGCGCCGGATAGGTGACCCGGTGATTGGCGCGGGCGATCAGGATCTCGCCCGCCTCGAGGGGCTGTCTCAAGGAATCGAGCACCTGGGGCTGGAATTCGGGCAGCTCGTCGAGAAACAGGACGCCGTGATGGGCAAGAGACGCCTCGCCGGGCCGGGCGTTCAGCCCGCCTCCCACGAGGGCCGCCATGGAGGCCGAGTGATGCGGCGCCCGGAAGGGGCGGCGGTTCGTGAGCGCCCCCTCGGCCAACAGGCCGGCCACGGACTGAATCATCGACAGTTCCAGCAATTCCCGCGGTGCCAGAGGCGGCAGGATGGAGGGCAGGCGCTGGGCCAGCATAGACTTGCCGGCCCCCGGCGGCCCGGACATCAACAGGTTGTGCGCGCCCGCGGCAGCGATCTCGAGGGTGCGCTTGGCACTCTCCTGCCCCTTGATGTCGCGCAGGTCCGGCATGGCGCCAGAGGTCGGCATGATCGCCGGTTTCGGCCGCGCCATCACCTGGCTGCCCTTGAAGTGGTTGGCGAGCTGGATGAGCGAGGCCGGGGCCAGGATGTCGAGGTCCTGGCTCGCCCAGGCGGCCTCGGCGCCGCAGGCCGCCGGGCAGATCAGGCCGTGCTGCCGCTCGACGGCCGCCATGGCGGCGGGCAGCACTCCGGCCACCGACGTGATGGACCCGTCGAGGGCCAGCTCCCCCAGCACCGTGAAGCCGTTGAGCGCATCGGCCGGAATGGCCCCCATCGCGGCCATGAGGCCGAGCGCGATGGGCAGGTCGTAATGGCTGCCCTCCTTGGGCAGGTCGGCGGGCGCGAGATTCACGACGATCCGCTTCGCCGGCAGGGCGAGGCCCGAGGCGATCAGGGCGGAGCGCACCCGCTCGCGGGATTCCGCGACGGCCTTGTCCGGGAGCCCGACCACCGCGAAGGCGACATTCCCGGCCGCAATCTGGACCTGCACGTCGACCGTCCGCGCTTCGATTCCTTCGAAAGCGACCGTTGCGACATGCATGACCATAGGAACCCGGACTCCGTGAGCGGGCGAACTTATCGCAACCTTCCTGAATGCGATAGAGTTACATTTCCGGTTAGAGCTGGCCCTTGAGCCGATAGAGCGCTTCGAGCGCGTCCCGTGGTGTCATCTCGTCCGGGTCGAGAGCCTCGAGGGCCTGCCGCAGGGGATCGGGAGCCGCGGGTTTCGCGGGTTCCGGGCGCGGGGCCGCGACGGCGAAGAGAGGCAGGTCGTCCACCAGGGCCTTCTTGGGATGCTCCCGGTCCGAGCGTTCGAGCTCGCTCAGGATCGCTCTTGCGCGCTCCACCACAGCGGCCGGCAAGCCGGCGAGGCGGGCCACCTGCAAGCCGTAGGACCGGTCGGCCGCGCCGGGAACGACCTCGTGCAGGAAGACGACCTCCCCATGCCATTCCGTCACCTTCAGGGTGGCGTTGGAAACCCGGGGCAGCCGCTCGGCCAGGGCCGTCAGCTCGTGGAAATGGGTCGCGAAGAGCGCGCGGCAGCGATTGGCCTCATGCAGGTGCTCGATGGCCGCCCAGGCGATCGAGAGACCGTCGAAGGTGGCGGTGCCGCGCCCGATCTCGTCGAGGATCACCAGGGAGTGGGAGGCCGCCTGGTTGAGGATGGCGGCGGTCTCGACCATCTCGACCATGAAGGTCGAGCGGCCGCGCGCCAGGTCGTCCGCAGCACCGACCCGGGAGAACAGCCGGTCCACCACGCCGATCCGGGCCTCCTTCGCGGGCACGAAGGCCCCCATCTGGGCGAGCACCACGATGAGCGCGTTCTGGCGCAGATAGGTCGACTTACCGCCCATGTTCGGGCCGGTGATGAGCTGGATATGCCCGGCCTCGTTGCCTGAGAGGTCGGAATCGTTGGCGATGAAGGGTTGGCCCTCCCGCCGGAGCGCCGCCTCGACCACCGGATGGCGGCCGCCGACGATCCGGAACGCGAGGCTCCTGTCGACCAGGGGACGCGTCCAGTCGAGCCGCATGGCAAGATCCGCCAGGGCGGCCGTCACGTCCACCACGGCCATGGCCTCCGCGGCGGCCGCGATGTCGGCCGACAGGGCGACGAGGTCCTGGGCCATCGCCTCGAAGAGCCCCAGCTCGATCTTGAGCGCCCGGTCGGCCGCCGAGGCGATCTTCGATTCGAGTTCTCCCAGCTCGACGGTGGAGAACCGCATGGCGCCCGCCATGGTCTGCCGATGGACGAAGATCTCCTTCCAAGGCTCCTTGAGCAGGTCCTCGCCCACGTTCTGCGGCACTTCCACGAAGTAGCCGATCATGTGGTTGTGCTTCACCCGCAGGGTCCGACAGCCGGTCTCGGTCGCATAGCGGGCCTGGAGGGCCGCAATGAAGCGGCGGGAATCCTGCTGCAGCTCCCGCAGTTCGTCGAGATCGGGCTCGTAGCCTGCACGGACGAAGCCGCCGTCGCGCTTCAGGAGGGGCAGCTCGTCCGCCAGGAGGGCCGCGAGCCTGTCGGCGACGCTCGTGTCGAGGGATTGCAGCGTTCGGGCCGCCTCCGCCAACTCCCGGGACAGGTTGGGCGCGATGGCGAGTTCGAGGCCGAGGTCCCGCGCCGCCAGGAGGCCGTCGCGGACGCAGGCGAGGTCCCGCGGCCCGCCGCGGCCGAGGCCGAGACGCGACAGGGCGCGGGCGAAGTCGGGCGAGCGCTTGAGGATGCGCCGGAGGCGGTCCCGCAGCGCCCCGTCTTCCAGGAGAACCGCGACGGAATCCTGCCGGTCGTGGATCTGGTCCGGGTCCGTAAGGGGGCCGGCGAGCCGCTCTCCCAGGAGCCTGGCGCCGCCCGGCGTGACCGTGCAGTCGATGGTGGCGAGAAGGCTGCCGGTCCGCTCTCCCGAAAGGGTGCGGGTGAGTTCCAGATTGGCCCGGGTCGCCGCGTCGATGGCGAGCGTCGCCCCCGTTCCCCCGCGGGAGGGTGGGTGGAGGACCGGCCGGCTGTCGATCTGGGTCTTTTCCACATAGAAAAGGGCGCAGCCCGCCGCCGCGATCTCGGCCCGCCCGAAGGACCCGAAGGCATCGAGGGTCGCGACCCCGAAATATTCCTTCAGGCGCCGCTCCGCAGAGGCGGGGTCGAGCCCCTCCCGCGGCAGGGGCGTGACGGCGATCTTCGTCTCGCGCCAGAAGGGCGCGAGTTCCGGATCGTCATGGATCGAATCCGGCACCAGGATCTCGCGCGGATCGAAGCGGGCGATCTCGGCCAAAAGGCCGGCCCCGTCCGTCTCGCTCAAGGTGAAGCGGCCCGTCGAGATGTCCACGGCTGCAAGGCCGTAGCACCATTCGTGCTCCGAAACCCGGCGCCGTGCGACCGCCAGGAACAGGTTCGCCCGGCCCGGATCGAGGAGGCGGTCCTCGGTGATCGTGCCCGGCGTGACGAGGCGCACCACGTCGCGGCGCACCACGGATTTGGCGCCGCGCTTCTTCGCCTCCGCCGGATCCTCGGTCTGCTCGCAGACCGCCACCCGGTGGCCAAGGCCGATCAGGCGCTGGAGATAATCGTCGGCCCGGTCCACGGGCACGCCGCACATGGGGATATCCTGCCCCTGGTGCTTGCCGCGCTTGGTGAGGACGATCCCGAGCGCCTGGCTCGCGACCTCCGCGTCTTCGAAGAACAGCTCGTAGAAATCCCCCATCCGGTAGAACAGAAGGCTGTCGGGATTGGCGGCCTTGATCTCGATATACTGCGCCATCATGGGCGTGACGCGACCGTCCTGCACGGCGGGCTTGGCCGCGGCGGGCGCATCGGTTTCGGGACGGTCGGACGAGATGGTGCGGGCTTGGGTCGACATCCCGCCCTTCCTATCAAAACCCGCCACGGCTTTCACCCGTGGCATAGGGTCAGGGGAGAGGGTGTGCACAAGTCTTGAGGGGAGACGCATCCTTGCCTTAAGGTCTCAGACTCCCTCGGGAGCATCCCGCCGCAACCCTCTGCGAAAAAACACATGACCGATCAGTCCACGCCCCGCCGCAGCCGACCGACCTTCACGGATCAGGAGGCGCTCCAGTTTCACGCACAGGGGCGGCCCGGGAAGCTGGAGATCGTACCGACCAAGCCCATGGCGACCCAGCGCGACCTGTCCCTGGCCTATTCGCCGGGCGTCGCGGTGCCCGTGAAGGCGATTGCCGAAAATCCCTCGCTCGCCTTCGACTACACCACCCGCTCCAACATGGTGGCGGTGATCTCGAACGGCACCGCGATCTTAGGACTCGGCAATCTCGGGGCGCTTGCGTCCAAGCCCGTGATGGAGGGCAAGTCCGTCCTGTTCAAGCGCTTCGCGGACGTGGATTCCATCGACCTGGAGGTCGACACGGAGGACCCGGACGCCTTCATCAACTGCGTGCGCTATCTCGGCCCCTCGTTCGGGGGCATCAACCTGGAAGACATCAAGGCGCCGGAGTGCTTCATCGTCGAGGAGCGTCTGCGCGAGCTCATGGACATCCCGGTCTTCCATGACGATCAGCACGGCACGGCGATCATCGCGGCGGCCGGGCTCATCAACGCCCTTCATCTGACCGGGCGCGACATGGCGAAGACCAAGCTCGTGGTGAACGGCGCGGGTGCTGCCGGCATCGCCTGCACAGAGCTTCTGAAGGCCATGGGCTTCGCGCCCCAGAACGTCGTTCTGTGCGACACCAAAGGCGTCATTTACGAGGGCCGCACCGAGGGCATGAACCAGTGGAAATCGGCCCATGCGGTGAACACGAAAGCCCGCACCCTGGCGGAGGCCATGGAGGGGGCCGATGCGGTGTTCGGGCTTTCGGCCAAGGGAGCCTTCTCGGACGACATGATCCGCTCCATGGCCGATAACCCGATCATCTTCGCCATGGCGAACCCAGACCCGGAAATCACGCCCGAAGAGGTCGCGCGCATCCGTGACGACGTGATCATCGCCACCGGCCGCTCGGATTACCCGAACCAGGTCAACAACGTGCTGGGCTTCCCCTACATCTTCCGTGGCGCCCTCGACGTGCAGGCGACCACCATCAACATGGAGATGAAGATCGCAGCGGCCCGCGCCCTGGCGGATCTCGCCCGCGAGGACGTGCCCGACGAGGTGGCGGCCGCCTATCAGGGCGCGCGCCCGCGCTTCGGGCGCGAATACATCATTCCGGTCCCGTTTGACCCGCGGCTCATCCACACGATCCCGCAGGCGGTGGCGCAGGCCGCCATGGAGACGGGCGTCGCCCGCCGCCCCATCGTCGACATGCGCGCCTACAAAGCGCAGCTCTCCGCCCGGCGTGACCCAGTCGCCGGAACCCTTAACCGCATCTTCGAGCGCGTGCGCCGCTTCCCCAAGCGGGTCGTCTTCGCGGAGGGCGAGGAGGAGCAGGTGATCCGCGCGGCCCTGTCCTTCGTCAACCAGGGCCTCGGCCGGGCCATCCTCGTCGGCCGCGAGGACCGCATTCAGGCGACAGCCGCGCAGGCCGGCATCGATCTCGAAGGCCGCGAGGGCATCGAGATCCACAATGCGCGCCTGTCCCACCGCAACAGCACCTATGCGCAGTTCCTCTACGAACGCCTGCAGCGCAAGGGCTTCCTGTTCCGCGACTGCCAGCGCCTGATTAACCAGGACCGCAACCATTTCGCAGCCTCCATGGTGGCGTTGGGGGATGCCGACGCGATGGTGACGGGCGCCACGCGCAACTATTCGACGGCGCTTGCCGACGTGCGCCGGGTGATCGACGCGAAGCCCGGCCATCGGGTCATCGGCATTTCGCTGTGCCTGGCGCGGGGCCATACGGTTCTGGTGGCCGATACGGCCATCCACGAGATGCCGACCGCGCAGGAACTGGCCGAGATTGCCATCGAGGCCGCGGGCGTCGGCCGGCGCCTCGGCTACGAGCCGCGGGTTGCGCTGCTGTCGTTCTCCACCTTCGGTCATCCCCGGGCGGAGCGCGCCGAGAAGATCCAGGAGGCGGTGCGAATCCTCGACGGGATGCGGCTCGATTTCGAGTATGACGGCGAGATGTCGGCCGATGTGGCACTCAACCGGGAGGTCATGGCGCAATACCCGTTCTGCCGCCTGACCGGGCCGGCGAACGTGCTCGTCATGCCGGCGTTCCACTCCGCCTCCATCTCGACCAAGATGCTGCAGGAACTCGGCGGCGCCATGGTTCTGGGACCCATGGTGGTCGGCCTCGACAGGCCGGTCCAGATCGTGTCTCTCGGCGCGACGGATGCGGACATCGTCAACATGGCGGCGCTCGCGGCCTACAATATCGGCGGCTGAGGCGGGGCTCTCAGCGCAGGCCCTGCGCGACCAGGATGACGCCGCCGCACACGATGGCGGCGTCGAGGATCGCGTTGTGGATATGGATCGGCAGGGCTTCCGTGAGCCGCTTGGCGATGAAGGCGCCGGGCGTTGCCGAGAGGCCGACCAGCAGGGCCATGATCCACGAGGAGGGCGGCAGGGCGCCGAAGGCCTGGAAGGCGCCGGTCTTGGCGACGCCGATCGCCATGGAGATGATCGCATCCGTCGCCACGACGGCGCGCCCGTTGAGGCCCGACGCCATGAGGATCGAGATCAGCACCACGCCCGATCCGGAAGTGCCGCCGGCGAGGAGCCCGTAGCCTGCGCCCGCCGCCGCGAGCCCGGTGCCCGAGAGCCTGGCGCGGAGGCGCTTCAGGACCATGCGCAGCGGCACCATGGCGATCAGGAAGGAGCCGATCAGGATGCTCGCCCCGGCGCCGGACAGGAAGGTGTAGCCGTAGGCGCCGAGGAAGCAGGTCGGAATCGCCACGCTGCCGACGACGAGCGCCCGGCGCAGGTCCACCTCGTGCCGGAAGGCGACCACGCGGCTGCCGTTGGTCAGGAGAGCCGAGACCCCGATAATGGGCACGACCGCATCGGCGCCGACGATGGGCACGAGGACGAGGGGCATCAGGAGCCCGGTTCCGTAGCCGGCGACGCCGCCGAGGGTCCCGGCCCCCAGGGCGCAGAGCGCCACGAGGAGATATTGGAGAAGGCTGACATTCTCGGCCATCGGCACCTCACCGCGGGCCGTGCCGGGTGGTCCGGCTGCCGGCCCGAATGGCCACGCCCGGAATAACCCTCGTCATTTCGGTCACTCTCTGTGCCCCTGGCATTGGCCGTCGCTGCCTGTGGATCGTCCCGTCCCTTTGGAAAACTGTGACGGTTCCGGTGGAATGCCGCAATCTCCGTCTTGGTCCGCCGAGTGCTTCAGCATCGGTTCAGGTCGGGCATGGCCAGTCAGTCTCCCGTTTCCGTGGGGCTGGGTTCCATTTTTGAGAATGGTCCGCCGAGGTCCGGCGGAGTAGACTTCGGAAAACCAAAGCCAAAAATATGGGGGTAGCCTTGAGCGTCCGGAATCCGACCACTGTCGTCTTCGATGTCGGCAATGTCCTGCTGCGCTGGGATCCGCGCAATCTGTACCGCACGATCTTCGACGACGAGTCCGAGATGGAGTGGTTTCTGTCCACGATCTGCACCGGCCAGTGGAATCTCGAGCAAGACCGCGGGCGCGACTGGGAGGAGGCGGTGGCTCTCCTCGTCAAGGATTTTCCGGATCACGAGGCTTCGATCCGCGCCTTCCACGACCGCTGGGAGGAGACTGTCTCGGGCGCCATCGAGGAGAACGTCGCGCTTCTCGGGCGCCTGCGGGAGGCGGGCGTTCCCAATTACTGCATCACGAATTTCTCGGCCCCCAAATTCGACCTGTCGAAGAAGCGCTTTCCGTTCCTGGACGGGTTCGACGGCACCATCGTGTCCGGCGATGAGCGCCTCCTGAAGCCCGAACCGGAAATCTACCGGCTCCTCCTCGACCGATACGGTCTCGAAGCCGGGAAATGCGTGTTCATCGACGATTCCAAGGCCAATGTGGAAGGCGCCCGGGCGGTGGGCATGCATGCCATCCACTTCGTCGAGCCGATGGACCTCGCGGCCGAGCTCGATCGCTACGGCATCGCCGCCTGATCCTTCTTGCTCTCGCGCGCGCCATGCGCCATCAGGCGGCATGCGCGCCTTCGAGACAGCCCTTCCCATCGACGCGGTGCTCGCCGATCTTGCGGCGAGCCTTCGCGCCCGCCCGAACGCGGTCCTCGTGGCGCCGCCGGGGGCGGGCAAGACCACGCGGGTGCCCCTCGCGCTCCTCGACGAGCCCTGGACCGAGGGGCGCAAGCTCATCGTGCTGGAGCCGCGCCGGCTCGCCGCCCGGGCGGCGGCGGACCGGATGGCCCGGACCCTGGGCGAGGCAGTGGGCGAGACCGTCGGCCTTCGGGTGCGCCTCGGTTCCAAGGTCGGCCGCCGGACCCGGATCGAGGTGGTCACCGAGGGCGTGTTCGCCCGCATGATCCTCGACGATCCGACCCTCGACGGTATTGCGGCCGTCCTCTTCGATGAATTCCACGAGCGCTCCCTCGATGCCGATCTCGGCCTCGCCCTGGCGCTCGACGCTCAAGGCGGTCTGCGGGAAGATCTGCGCCTCCTTGTCATGTCCGCGACCCTCGACGGTGCCCGGGTCGCCCGGCTTCTGGGCGATGCGCCCGTGATCACGTCGGAGGGCCGGGCCTATCCGGTCGAGACACGCTATCTCGGGCGCGATCCGAACCGGCGCATCGACGAGCAGGTGGCCGATGCGGTCTCCCGGGCCCTGCGGGCGGAGCCCGGCTCGGTCCTAGCGTTCCTTCCGGGGCAGGGGGAGATCCGCCGCGTCGAGGCGCTTCTGCGCGAGCGCATCTCCGATCCGGCCGTTGACCTGGCGCCTCTCTACGGGGCGCTCGACCGGGCCGAGCAGGACCTTGCCGTGAGCCCGGCGAAGCCCGGCCGCCGCAAGGTCGTCCTCGCGACCTCCATCGCCGAGACCTCGCTCACCATCGAGGGCGTGCGCATCGTGGTGGATTCCGGCCTCGCGCGGGTGCCGGTCTACGAGCCGGGCATCGGCCTGACGCGGCTGGAGACCGTGCGCGTCTCGCGCGCCGCCGCCGATCAGCGCCGGGGCCGGGCAGGGCGCACGGAGCCCGGCCTCTGCTACCGGCTTTGGGAAGAGGCGGCGACCGGCGCGCTCGAACCCTTCGCCCGCCCGGAAATTCTGTCCGCCGATCTTGCGCCGCTCCTTCTCGATTGTGCCGCCTGGGGCGTCACGGACCCGACGGTTCTCGCTTTCCTCGATCCGCCCCCGGCTCCGGCCCTGAAGGAGGCGAGGGCCCTGCTCGAACAGCTCCACGCCCTCGACGGGCAGGGCCGGATCACCGAGACCGGCCGCCGCCTGCGCGACCTTCCCCTGCCGCCCCGGCTCGCCCGCATGGTGCTGGCCGCCGGCGAGGCCGGGCGGGCCCGGGACGCGGCCGATATTGCGGCCGTGCTCGTCGAGCGGGGACTCGGGGGCGATATGGCGGACGTGTCCGAGCGGGTCGAGCGCTTCCGCCGTGACCGCTCCCGGCGAGCCGAGGACATGCGCCGTCTGGCGGAGGGCTGGGCACGCAGCGCGGGCTCCGCGTCTTCGACCGGAGGCGAGCTTTCGTTCGGCGCCATCCTGGCCCTGGCCTATCCGGACCGTATCGCCAAGGCACGGGGTAAGCCGGGGGAATACCTCATGGCCAATGGGCGCGGCGCCTCCCTGGAGCCGCACGAGCGCCTGGCCAGGGAGCCCTATCTGGCCATTGCCGAGATCGCAGGCGGCGCAGCCTCCGCGCGGATCCTGGCGGCGGCGCCCATTGCGCCGGACGCGATCGAAGCCCTGCTCGGCGACGAGATCGAGCGGCGGGACGAGGTGGTGTTCGACCGGCAGGCCCGGTCTCTGCGTGCCCGCTCGGTCCGGCGCTACGGCGCCCTCGTGCTGGGCGAGCGCCCCTTGCGGGTTCCGGCCACGGAGGAAAGCGCCCGCGCCCTCGCGGCCGGGCTGGCCTCTCTCGGCCTGTCGGCCCTGCCCTGGTCGAAGGCTCTCGCCCAGTGGCGCGAGCGGGTCATGTTCCTGCGCAAGGCCGAGGGGGAGGAATGGCCCGACCTGTCCGACGAGGCGCTCGCCGCGACCGCCGAGGAATGGTTCGCGCCCCATCTCGTCGGCAAATCCGGCCTGTCCGAAATCGGCCCGGACCTTCTCGGCGAGGCCCTGAGGGAACTTCTGCCCTGGAACCTCCGGCGGCGGCTCGACACGGAGGCGCCGACCCATGTGGAGGTGCCGACGGGGTCCATGATTCCGGTCGATTACGGGGGCGAGGAGGGCCCCGTCCTGGCGGTCCGCGTCCAGGAACTGTTCGGCCTCGACCGGCACCCGACCCTGGCGAACGGGCGTGTGCCCCTGATCCTGCATCTGCTCTCGCCGGCCCATCGGCCGATCCAGATCACCCGCGACCTGCCGGGCTTCTGGCGCGGCTCCTGGGCGGCCGTACGCGCCGACATGCGCGGGCAATATCCCAAGCATCCCTGGCCGGAGGATCCGGTCAGCGCACCGCCGACCCGCAGGGCCAAGCCGCGCGGCACATAAGGTGTCTTAAGGGTCGAAGCTGATGATGAGGCGCTCTGCCGTGGCCCGGTTGAGGGCCATCGGGATGTTGTAGACGAGGGCGAGGCGCATGAGCGCCTTCACGTCCACGTCGTGAGGGTGCGGGGACAGGGGATCGACGAAGAAGAACAGGGCGTCGATCTTCCCCTCGGCGATCATCGCACCAATCTGCTGATCGCCGCCGAGGGGGCCGCTCTTCAGCCGCGTGACGGACAGCGCAGGGCAGCGCTCCATCACGCGTCCGCCGGTGGTTCCGGTGGCGAAGAGCGTGAAGGGGCGAATGGAATTCTCGTGCATGGCGACGAAATCGGCCATGTCGTCCTTTTTGGCGTCGTGGGCCACGAGCGCCAAGGTCAGCTTGTTCATGATGGGTCTGGTGTCAGTTGTTCCAACGGTCGCGCCACTGCATCTCGCCCGTCAGGCAATTGGCGCGGGGAGGAGCCTGGATGCGCTCGATCCGGAAATCCTGCCGAGGCGTGAGATTGGCGACCTCGAGCAGAATCTTGGTCTTGATGGCGTTGACGAACTGGTCGCGCTCGCGAACCGGAACCATGAACGCCCCCTGACCTCCGATGACGCAGTCCCTGTAATAGATGTCGAGGTCCGGGATGTCGAGGTAGCCGGGCTTGTGCAGCATGATCGGCAGGCCGTTGATGACGATTCCCTTGGCGAGGGTGTCGTTCCTGGCCTGCTCGACCGTGCGGCCCTGGTTGTTGGGGCCGTCGCCCGAGACGTCGATGACCCGACGGGTCGGGCTGACGTCGAGCTCGTCGAAAAGGCGCGTCGCGAAATCGATGGCGCTCGAAATGGAGGTGCGCTGGGCGCGCCGCAGGGGCGTCGACGCGATCCTGTCCGCAAAAGCCATCAGGCTCTCGGAATTGTCGAGGACCGTCCAGGGGACGATTACCTTCTGGTCCGCCGATCCGGCCCATTCCATGTAGGTGACGGCTATGCGGCCCAGAAGCCCGCCCCGGATCGCCTCGTGGACGAGGGGAGAGCGGAACGCCTGGGCGAAGCCCTCCCGCTGCAGGGCCTGCTCCTCCGTATCCATCGAAAAGGAGATGTCGACCGCCAGGACGAGGGCGAGGTCCACCTCCGTCTGGGCTTTGGCCCGGGGAGATGCGACCAGAAAGGTCAGGGCCAGGACGAGACCTGCGGCAAGGCGCATGCAGCCGGAGCGAACCATCGGTCATCTCCTTCGAGGAGCCGGTCTGGTCCGATGAAGTGTGCCAGCTTCTCGGCGTGACGCAAGGTCAAGTTTTGCGCCGTTTTCCCTCCACGACCGCAAGGGCCGCCTGGAAAGCCGCGTCCGCATCGAGGTCCGTGGTGTCCAGCGTGACGGCGTCGTCCGCGGCCCTGAGCGGGGCGGTGGCCCGGGTCATGTCCCGCTCGTCCCGGCGCCGGATGTCGGCCAGGATCGTCTCGTAGGCCACATCTTCGCCGCGCCGCAGGAGTTCGAGATGGCGGCGGCGGGCCCGCTCCTCGGGCGTTGCCGTGATGAAGAGCTTCACGTCGGCGTCCGGGCAGACGACGGTGCCGATGTCCCGGCCGTCGAGCACGGCCCCCGGCCCCTGGCCGCCGAACTGCCGCTGGAAGTCCAGCAGGGCATCCCGGACCGGCTGGTAGGCGGAGATGACCGAAGCGGCCTCGCCCATCCTGGCGCCGCGCAGGTCCGGCGCGTCGAGATGGGAGACGTCGAGGGTCCGGGCCGCCAGGGCCGCGGCGTCCCGGTCCGTGAGGGGCGTGCCGCGGGCCATCAGGACGGCCGCGACCGCCCGGTAGAGGAGACCGGTATCGAGATGGGCGAAGCCCAGATGGTCCGCGAGGCGCTTGCCGAGGGTGCCTTTGCCGGACGCGGCAGGGCCGTCGATGGCGATGATCATGGCGCGCATCAGTCGATGATGGTGGCGCCGAGCTCGCGCATGAGCGGGATAAAGGTCGGGAAGCTGGTGGCGATCATGGCGCCGTCGTCCACCGTCACCGGCTCCTCGGTTGCCAGCCCCATGACCAGGAACGACATGGCGATGCGGTGGTCGAGATGGGTGGCGATCGGGCGACCGCCGCCCCGGACCTTGCCGCCCTTGCCGTGGACCACGAGGTCGTCGCCCTCGATTTCGTGGGGGACGCCCGTCTCCGCGAGGCCTGCCGCGACGGCCGCCAGACGGTCGGATTCCTTGACCCTGAGCTCGTGAAGGCCCTGCATCCGGGTGGTTCCTTCGGCGAAGGCGGCCGCGACGGCCAGGATCGGATATTCGTCGATCATGGCGGGCGCCCGCGCGGCCGGAACCGTGACGCCGGTCAGGCGGCTCGCCTGCACGCGCAGGTCCGCGACCGTCTCGCCGCCCTCGTCCCGCTCGTTCAGGCGCTCGATGAAGGCTCCCATCTCAAGAAGCGTCGTGATGAGGCCCGTGCGGAGCGGGTTCATCATCACGCCTTCGATCACCACGTCGGATCCGGGCGTGATCAGCGCCGCAACGATCGGGAAAGCCGCCGACGAGGGGTCGCTCGGCACCACGACGGTAGAGCCCTTCAGCTCAGGCTGGCCCTGGAGCGTGATGGCGCGGCCGTCCTCCCCGTGGGGGACGACTTCGACCGTTGCGCCAAAGTGGCGCAGCATCCGCTCTGTATGGTCCCGGGTCGCCTCGCGCTCGATCACGGTGGTCCGGCCAGGCGAGTTCAGGCCCGCGAGCAGGATCGCGGACTTGATCTGGGCGGAGGCGGCCGGGGTCTCGTAGGTGATCGGGATTGTCTCGCGCGGCCCGCGCAGCGTGAGGGGCACGCGCCCGCCCTCCGCCTCGCTGACCACAGTGACGCCCATCCGGACAAGGGGATCGAGAATACGGCGCATCGGGCGCTTGCGCAGGGAGGCGTCGCCGTCGAAGGTGGTGGTGATCGGGTGGCTGCCCGCCACGCCCATCATCAGCCGGGAGCCGGTGCCCGCATTGCCGAAATCGAGGATGCCGGCTGGCTCGCTCAGGCCGCCGATGCCGACGCCGAGGATACGCCAGCGGCCGGGGCCCTCGCGGGTGATCTGGGCGCCGAGGGCTTTGCAGGCCTCTGCGGTGCGGAGCACGTCATCGCCTTCCAGGAGGCCCTCGACCCGGGTTTCGCCGATGGCGAGCAGGCCGAAGATCATGGAGCGGTGGGAGATCGACTTGTCGCCGGGGACACGAAGGCGCCCCTTCAAGGCCCCGCCGGCCCGGCCGGTGACGGGTGATGCTATTCCGTGCGCGTGTCCCATGATGGCCCCCTTTATTGTCTTGCAGGGCGGCTCCTAACATGCACTTTCGGTGCCGTCATCCCGCACGGGGTCCCGCTTTGGGCTTCCCGGGAAATTTCTTGTTTGACAAGGGATGCCCCCGCGACTAACGGAGCCTTCCCAACTATCCAGATTGAGGCATTACCCGTGGCCAAACCGGAACTCGGCTTGAAGCGCCAGTGCATGAGCTGCGGCGCGAAATTCTACGATCTCAGCAGGGATCCCGCTGTCTGCCCGAAATGCGGCACCGTCTTCCAGGCGACCGCCATGAGCCGCGTCGCCGCTCCTGCGGTCGCTCATGCGGCCAACGATGAGGACGAGACCGAGCTCGAGACGGCGGGCGCCGAAATGATTTCGCTCGACGAGGTCGAGGCCGGCGAGGCCGAGAAGGACCTGCCCGGCGACGACGACATCGATGTGGCCGACGACGTCGCCGATGACGACACCTTCCTCGAGGATGAGGAAGAGGGCGACGACGATGTCTCCGACCTGATCGACAGCGATCTGGAGGACGATGAAGAGGCTTGAACCTCGCATCGGACCCGACTATAGAGACGCCGCTGCTTCGGCAGCGACCCTTTCCGCGGTGCCCCAACACCGCGGCCAGCGTGGGGCCATAGCTCAGTTGGGAGAGCGCTTGAATGGCATTCAAGAGGTCGGCGGTTCGATTCCGCCTGGCTCCACCAAAGACTTCCCGGACATCTGAATTTCCGCCCCAGAGCCTCCGCCTCGCGGCTCGTGCCCGCCGTGCGGATGTTGTGCGCCTCTGCGGTTCCCCGGCATCGATTGCGGTCTCCCATTCGCACCATTCCGGGCGAATTGGTTAACCCTGTTGCTTCAGCAAATTTTAAAGGCCGGACGGCCAAGGTTTTCCGAATGGCCGCGTTCGCCCTCCGGTGACGCGGTTTTTGCCACCAACCCTGGCTGGAGGATCGCCGGCATGCAAAGGGGAAGGCCGCCGGATGACCCGCATGCTCTTGTCGCGCGACGCGATCCTCTCCGTCTACAATTCCTCGGGGCAGGATACGCTCGATCTGTTGGGCAGCCCTGAGCCGGCTGCCGCGCCGCGCCAAACCCGCTCCCGCTCCGGCCGCTCTTCGTCTGCTCAGGAAACGTCGAGCCACGAGGCATCGCATCAGGAGGGGCCGAGCCAGGATGGCGCTGGCCAGGACGGATCGGCCTGGGAGCCGACGCGGGCCCACGCGCCGGAGGACGGCCTGACGGGCGTCTACAGTCGCAACCACTTCCAGGGCCGCTGCGCCGAAGCCATCGCCCGAGCCGAGGCGGCGGGCAGCCGGCTCGCCCTCATCCTGCTCGGCCTCGACCGCTTCAAGGATCTCAACGGCTCCTTCGGTTACCAGATCGGCGACGACGTCCTGATCGACATTGCCCGCGGCCTCAGGGCCCTGCTGGGCCGGAACGACGCGATCGGCCGCTTTGGCGGCGACGAGTTCGCCCTTCTGGTGACCGATAGTCCCGCACGTGAAGACGTGACCTCTTTGGCGGGCCGCCTGCTCGAGGTCACGGCTGCGATCATGCGCCGTTACCTGCCGCGGCTCAGGTCCGGTGCCAGCCTCGGCATCGCGCTCTTTCCGGAGCACGGACGCCAGGTCGACGAGCTGATCCAGAATGCCGATCTGGCGCTGCACAGGGCCAAGAACGAAGCGCGCGGGCAGGCGCAGATTTATGCCCCGCACATGCGCGCCGCCGCGCTGGGCCGACTTGAGCAGCTGGCGGCTTTCCAGCGTGCGCTCGAAGCCGGCGAGATCCAGCCGTTCTACCAGCCGCAGATGCGTCTGACGGACCGGCGCGCCTGCGGGTTCGAGGCCCTGGCCCGTTGGGTGCGCCCGTCCGGCGAGATCCTGGCGCCGGGCCAATTCCAGGCGGCCCTGGAAGATCCGGATACGTCCACCCTTTTGGGCGAGCACATGCTGAGCGCCGTCAGCCGGGATCTCCAGCACTGGAGCAAGGCTGGGCTGCCGCGCTGCAAGGTGTCGGTCAATGCGGCCGCGCCCGAGCTCAAACGGGGCGATTATCCCGAGAAAGTGGCCGGGCTGTTCGCCGCACAGGGAATTGCACCTTCGCAGCTGACGGTGGAGATCACCGAGTCGGTGCTCCTGGACGACAGGGGCGCGGATGTGGCCCAGACGCTGGGGGCGCTGCGGCAGCTCGGCGTCTCGATTGCGCTCGACGATTTCGGAACCGGGTTCGCGTCCCTGACGCATCTGAAGAGCTATGCGGTCGACCAGATCAAGATCGATCGCTCATTCATCGTGCACTTGGCCACGAGTCCGAACGACCGGGCGATCGTGCGTGCAACGCTCGATCTGGCCAAGAGGCTCGGAATGCAGACGGTGGCCGAGGGTCTGGAGGATGCCGCGCAGCTTCGCTGCCTGCAGATGCTGGGATGCGACCAAGGCCAGGGATTCCTGTTCAGTCCGGCGCTGCCGGTGGACGAGGCGGCGGCGTATTTCAAGGCGCATCATGCGTACCGCAGGGCCCAGCTCTACCAGTTCGTCCTCCCGGCAAGGCCTTAAACAAAACCCTCAGCTCTCGCGATGTAAATGGGAAAATTAGCCGTTTGATGGAATTGTCCATCTTGTCCGTTTGCTTATGTCTCCTCTAAGGTAAGCTAAGATGTCGCGGCCTGCGGCATTCCCAGGCTGAAGCGATCGGAGGCCGATCGCTCCCTACGGCTAATGAATCATCCCCGAGGCCTCGGAGGGCAAGGTGATCAGGCGCATCCTCTTCGTCGTCCTGGCCGCTTTGGTGGCCGCAGGTGCATATTACGTCCTCGTCTTCCGTCCATCCCACATGCCATCAGTGCCCCAGGCCCAGGCCGCGCAGCCTCCGCCACAGGTCGGCATCATCGTGGCTCAGCCTGCAGAGGTGCCTTATCCGGTGGAGTTCGCCGGTCGCGTCGCAGGCTTCCGCGATGTCGAGGTGCGCCCGCGCGTCGGCGGGCTTCTTCTCAAGCGGGAATTCGAGGAGGGTGCGCGCGTCAAGCAGGACCAGGTGCTCTTCCGAATCGACCCGGCTACCTACGAGGTGGCCCTGAACCGGGCCACGGCGCAGCTGGATCAGGCGCGGGCGGCCCTGCAGGAGGCTGAGGAGAACTTCAACCGGATCGAGCCGCTCGCCCGCCGCGCCATTTCCACGGAGGCGCAGCTCACGGAGGCCCGCTCCCGTCGGGACCAGGCCCGCGCCGGCGTCCAGCTCGCCGAAGCCGAAGTGCAGAACGCCAAGCTCAACCTGGACTACACCACCGTGACAGCTCCGGTTTCCGGAATCACGGCCTTGCAGTCGCCCTCGATCGGCTCGCTTATCCTGGCGCAGCAGACACTTCTGACCACTATTACGCCGCTCGATCCCGCCTATGTGAACTTCTCCTTCACGGATGAGGAGGGCCGCGCGTTCCGGGTCCTGAACGAGCATCGGGACAACCCGATTTCCGAAAAGGATCTGACGGTCGAGCTGCAATTCACCCCGGAGATGCGCTATCCCCAGACCGGCAAGATCGATACGGCGGCCCAGCGTGTCGACCCGCAGACGGGGACGATCCAGGCGCGAGCGGTCTTTCCCAATCCCGACGGTGTCCTTCTACCCGGCCAGTTCGTGCGGGTGCGCCTCATGGGCATTGCGCTCCCGGACGCGATCGTCGTGCCGCAGCAGGCGGTAAGCCAGGGGCCACAGGGGCCTACGGTCTATGTGCTCGGAGAGCACGACGTCGCCCAGGTCCGGCCCGTCCGGCTGGGCCCGGAACTCAAGGAGGGTTGGGTGATCAGCGATGGGCTGCGCAAGGGTGAGCGGGTCATCGTCGATGGCGTGATCCGCGTCCGCCCAGGCCAGCCCGTCAGGCCGGTGCCGGTATCCTCCGGCACCACGTCCGCACCAGCAGCGCAGCCGGCGCCGGCCGCGAAGCCGCCCGGCTGACCCGCCGCAGGAGCGCGCCCATCATGTCGACGTTCTTCATCAACCGCCCGATCTTCGCCTCGGTCCTGTCCATCGTCATCCTGCTGGCCGGGCTCCTCGCCATGCGGGTCCTGCCGATCGCGCAATATCCCGAGATCGTTCCTCCTCAGGTCGTGGTTTCGGCGACCTATCCGGGCGCGAGCGCCCAGACGATTGCCGAGACCGTGGCAGCGCCCCTGGAGCAGCAGGTCAACGGCGTCGAGGACATGATCTACATGCAATCGACCTCCACGGGGTCGGGCACCATGAGCCTGGCGGTCTATTTCAAGACGGGCACCGATGCGGACCAGGCGACCATCAACGTCAACAACCGCGTCCAGCGCGCGACAGCGGTCCTGCCCGAAGAGGTGCGGCGACAGGGCGTCACGGTCACGAAGCAGTCATCGTCGATTCTGCAGATCGTCACCCTGTCGTCCCCGGATCGGCGCTACGACACGATCTACATCTCGAACTACGCGCTCGTGAACATCATCGACGAGCTGCGGCGAACGCCCGGCGTAGGCGATGCCTCCTTCTTCGGCGCTTCCGACTATTCGATGCGCATCTGGCTCAAGCCCGACAAGGTCGCCCAGTACAACCTCACGCCGGGCGACATTGCGAACGCCATCCGGGAGCAGAACGCCCAGTTCGCGGCGGGCCGCTTTGGCGAGGAGCCGATGCCCGGCAGCCAGGCCTTCACCTATTCGGTGACGACACAGGGGCGCTTTGCGGATCCGCGCGAGTTCGAGCAGATCATCCTGCGCTCCGATGAAAACGGCGGGGCGCTGCGGCTGAAGGACGTGGCGCGGGTCGAGCTCGGCTCGCAGAACTACTCGACCGTCTCGACCCTCAACGGAGCGCCGACGGTGCCCATCGGCATCTATCTCCAGCCCGACGCCAATGCGCTGGAGGTCTCGCGGGCCATCGAGTCCGCGATGGAGCGGCTCTCGCGGCGTTTCCCCGACGGGTTGCGCTATGACGTGCCGTTCAACACCACGCTCTTCATCAACGCATCGATCGAGGCGGTGGTCCATACCTTCATCGAGGCCATCATTCTGGTGGTCGTGGTGGTCTTCCTGTTCCTGCAGAACTGGCGGGCGACGGTTATCCCGGTCCTCGCCGTACCGGTCTCGATCATCGGCACCTTCGCGGGCATGTATCTGCTCGGCTTCTCCATCAATCTCCTCACCCTGTTCGGGCTCATCCTGGCCATCGGCATCGTGGTCGACGATGCCATCATCGTTCTGGAGAACGTCGAACGGATCATGTCGTCGGAGGGAAAGAGCCCGCGCGAGGCGGCGATCCAGGCGATGCACGAGGTCAGCGGGCCGGTGGTGGCCGTCGTGCTCGTGCTCTGCGCAGTGTTCATCCCAGTGTCGTTCCTCGGCGGGCTGGCCGGCGAGCTCTACCGGCAATTCGCCGTCACCATCGCGGTGTCGGTGGTCGTGTCCGGCATCGTGGCCCTGACCCTGACGCCGGCCCTGTGCGCGGTCTTTCTCAAGGAGGGACATCAGGAGCCCTGGCTGCCGTTCCGCGTCTTCAACCGCGGCTTCGACTGGCTGACCCAGCGTTTCGTCGGCGGCACCGCCTTCTTCCTGCGGCGCGCCCTGGCGGTCTTGGCCATCATTGTCCTGATGTTTGGGGCCACCTGGTGGCTGTTCCAGCGGGTCCCGGGAGGGCTCGTGCCGGCGGAGGATCAGGGGTCCTTCTTCCTTGTGACGATGCTGCCGCCGGCCGCTTCCCTCGACCGGACGATCGCCGTCACCGCGAAGGTCACCGAAGGGGCGATGCAGAACCCGGCCGTGGCCGACGTGGTGACGATTTCAGGCTTCGATTTCCTGTCCGGGGCACAGAAGACCAATGCGGGCGTGTCCTTCGTCACGCTCAAGGACTGGTCGGAGCGCACGGATCCGAGCCTTGATGCGCGCAATCTCGCGCCGTCTTTTGCAGCCCTCAACGCCAATTTCCGTGACGGGGTCGTGATCGGCTTCAACCCGCCCCCCATCATGGGCCTGAGCACCACGGGCGGTTTCGAGTTCTATCTTCAGGACCGCTCCGGCGGCAATCTGGAGAGCCTCGCCCAGGCGGCTCAGCAGGTGATTCAGGCGGCCAGTCAGCGCCCGGAGCTTGCGGGTGTCTCCACCACGTTCAACACGGGTGTGCCCCAGTACCGGATCGATGTCGACCGGGACAAGGCGAAGGCGCTGGGCGTGCCGATCACGACCATCTTCGACACCATGCAGAGCACGTTCGGGAGCCTGTACGTCAACGATTTCAGCCTGTTCGGCCGCACCTATCGGGTGAGCCTGTCGTCCGAGGCCCAGTTCCGTCAGACGCCGGATGATCTGCGGCACGTCTTCGTGCGTTCCGCCAACGACACGATGGTTCCTCTGAACGCTCTGGTTTCGGCCACCCGCATCGTCGGGCCGGATGTAGTCGACCGGTTCAATGTCTTCCCGGCGGCGAAGATCCAGGGCAATCCGGCGCCTGGCTATTCGTCCGGCCAGGCCATCGCGGCCATGGAGCAGGTGGTCGCCCAGACCCTCTCGTCCGATTACTCCATCGGCTGGACCGGGTCCGCCTATCAGGAACTGCAATCGGCCGGAACGGGCACGCAAGGGTTCGTGTTCGGCCTCATCATGGTGTTCCTGATCCTGGCGGCGCAATACGAGCGCTGGTCGCTGCCGTTTGCGGTCATCGCGGCGGTCCCGTTCGCGGTCTTTGGCGCCATCCTGGCCATCTGGCTGCGCGGCATCGAGAACGACATCTATTTCCAGGTCGGTCTCGTCACCCTCATCGGCCTGGCGGCCAAGAATGCGATCCTGATCGTCGAGTTTGCGACAGAGCGCTACCGCGCCGGAATGCCGGCCTACGAGGCCGCCCTTGAGGCAGCGCGGCTCCGGTTCAGGCCCATCGTCATGACCTCGCTCGCCTTCATCCTCGGTGTCGTGCCGCTTGCGACCGCGACGGGCGCCAGTTCGGCCAGCCGCCACTCCATCGGCACGGGCGTGATCGGCGGCATGCTGGCCGCGACCTTCCTGGCGATCTTCTTCGTCCCGCTGTTTTTCCGACTGGTGACGCGCGACAGGAAACGCCAGGAGCCTGCTGAGGCGCAGGCTCCTCCGGCGCCGGCCGAATAGGGCCGGTCACTCGGAGAACGGGGCTTCTCTCGTCAGGAACGCTCCGGCGCCGCAGGTGCTTGGCCCGGGTCGCCGACGAGGCGGCGGGACCAGTCTTCGACCTGACGGGTCGCGAGGCGCTTCTCGGCGTGCTTGCGCCAGTTTTCCGATAGAAGCGTGAGAGCGGTCATCGCGGTGAGTTCCGGGATGTTCAGCTTGTCGACATAGAGCGCGCGCCACAGGCGCTCGATCGTCCAAGAGGGAACCGGGCGCTCGACCAGAGCGAGTTCGTCGCCGGCCTCCACGAACCCCGGCTCGATCACGCGGTAATACCAGCCGGTGCGGCCGCTGGTCTGGACGCGGATTGCCATGTCGGGAACGCCGAAGCGTGCATTGAGCTTCCAGCAGGGCTGGCGCCCCTGGCTGACCTGGATCAGCGCCTCGCCGGCGCGGAAGATGTCGCCGATGGCGACCTCCGCCTCGGTGAGGCCCGTCGTCGAGAGATTTTCGCCAAAGGCTCCGGGCCGAAAAAGCACGTCGCGTTCCCCCAGCGCGGCGCGCCAGGTCGCGTAGTGGTCGAAGGCGTAGTGGTGCACGGCCTTCTCAGGGCCGCCGTGATGTCGGCGGTCGCCCTGTTCGTCTCCGGTCAATCCTTCAGGACCGAGCCAGACACGGTCCGGGCGTGGGCGCTTGGCTATGCCGCTCGGGATCCCGCGCGGCCCGAGCGGCGCCACGGATCCCGTGAGAAGCTGCTCGATGCGGTATGCGGTTCTCATGATGACAGGCCGATAGGGCAGGGATGTGCGGGCCGAATGACGAAGAAGGTTTTCGTACGCGGTGATGTTTCCACGGAGTATCGGTCTACGGATGCGGCCGTCAACATCGCGGCATCACTGAAGGGCGCCGGCCCTTCCTTGAACGACGAAGGGCGCGCCAGTGGCGCGCCCTCATCAGGCAAGAGATCGATGGGTCGGCTCAGTACGTCCCGAACCTCCAGACGAAGTTGCCCTTGACGGTATGCTCCTGCGCCCGTGCGCCGATCTGCCCGGCATAGCTGACGCCCAAGCTGATCGCCTCCGAGGCCCGCCAGTCGAGACCCGCCTCGGCCACCAAGGCATCCCGGTCGACCGGCACGCCCGCCACCGTGAACGGCGAGGCTCCGCCCGCAAAGGCCAGCAGCGCCTCGGGCGCCACATCGCCATAGGCATGGCGCCAGCCGAGCAGCCCGCTCAGCGTCAGCGGCACCGTCTCGCTCAAGCGCGCCTCGGCCCTTAACCCCACGGTCGTGGTGCCGAGATCATAGGTCCGCCCATACCCGGTCAGCGCGGCCGCGCCGCCCTGCTCCTGGAAGCCGTCGGTCGACAGCCGCAGCACGGACGCGCCGACAAACGGCTCGAGCGCCAGCGGGCCGAAGCCGAGCCGGTAGCCGAGCTCGCCGAAGGCCTGCAGGGTCGAACCGTCATAGGAGGCTTTGACCGCATCGGCATAGCCCGGGAACGTGATGGTGCGGCTGACAT
>Ga0182741_1001421_pt1 | contig 31122 bp, 49 predicted proteins | sample eDN5th37CBELigOP_FD_128874 | JGI IMG/M metagenome (GOLD analysis project Ga0182741, IMG submission 128874) | Enriched Organic Plus compost microbial communities from Emeryville, California, USA - eDNA 5th pass 37_C BE-Lig OP (version 2) (version 2) ... | reverse complement strand
CGGCGTCCCATGCGGCGGCCCATGCGGCGTCCCGTGCGGCGGCCCATGCGGCGTCCCATGCGGCGGCCCATGCGGCGTCCCGTGCGGCGGCCCGTGCGGCGTCCCGTGCGGCGGCCCATGCGGCGTCCCGTGCGGCGTCCCATGCGGCGTCCCGTGCGGCGGCCCATGCGGCGGCCCAGATCTTCTCGTCGCCCGTCGTCAGGTACTGACGTACCACATCCGGGGCATCCCACAGTTCGATGACTTGCAGGGCGCACCAACGGGCGAACTCTCGGGTCAGCGCTTCGGAGTCGATGCGCTTGACGATGCGACGGCGACGGCATACGAGCTTGTCTGACTGCTCGGAAACCACGCCCTCGACTTCCACAAGGCACAGTGTCTTGCCCGGGGCGTACTGGAGCGCATCGAACGGATGCCAGCTGGCGTGCAGGCCGGACTTGCAGATTACGACCTTGCCGGTGTGTTCCAGCCACTCACCATCAGCCGGAATAGGGCGACCGTCGCGCAGGGTGTCGGCGACAAAGTGGTAGGCGTAGCGGCTCATCCCCGCACCCCGGCCTGTTCGGCCTCGGTCTGCTCAGTGGGCGACAGCGGCGGGGTGATAGCCGGCAGGCAATCCGGCACATCCTCGACCGGCTCATACCGGACGACCTCAAGACCCTCAGTCGATACCGGCTCGTTCGGAACTCTTGCGTTCATTTCCCATCTCCCGGCGGGTTGATGGGGGTAGAATACACGAAACGTGTAGTTGTGCAACACGTAACGTGTAGTTTGTTTCTATTAGAACTCAGTACTCGATAGGCAGTATTAAAAAAGAAACCCCGGCTAGGCCGGGGCTTTTTCTATCGGTTCCTGACCTCAATGGTCATGTTTGGCGCGTCTTCCCACCTTACCTCTCGCAGGTCGGTCCTGCAGGATGCGCCTGGTCTAGTGGATTTGTATGAGTTTAGACCTGTGACGCGGCCGTCCTGGAACCAAACGATCCGATAGTCGTGATATCCAAAGCCAGCCCCTGTTTGGCAGTACTGCCACGCCTCAAGATTACCCCTCATTTGGCGGTCATCAGGCTCACCCAGGGCGCCCATTACCTCTGCCTTACTGGCGCCCGCGTTGACCATGCTTGCCTTCTTTTCCAGCGTGCCGCACGCAGATAGCGAGAACGCCATCAGCACAATTATGACCCCTCTCATCCCCCACTCCTTTGCGTTAATAGGCCGGTAAACAACTGTCCAAGCTGCAACCAGTTTCAGCAGCGTCTACATATCCCAGCATTCTGTCATGCAGGTCATCTAGCTGCGGTTCCGTCAGGTCGGACAGATATGGAACACCCTTGGTCATAAGAAAGTGGGTCACCGCGATCTGCCAGCCATGTGCGTTTGCTATCGCCATGATGGAATGCATCTTCTTGGCCCTATCCGACACATCAATCGGCTGGAATGTTGTCCAATTTGGAAGGCTCGGAGGCTCAGTTGCCCCGGCCTTATCCGGCTCTGACTCGCTTTCTTCCCCTACCAACTTCAGATCGCGCGGTAGCCCCATCTTTCTCTTCGCCCGCTGCGCCAGCAACTCCGCGACCCGATCCACCTGCCGACCAAACTCCTCGCTCGCCATTTCCGCTCTCCGCCTTTTCCAATATCGCCAGTCGGAGCATCTCGGCAAAAAGCTCAGGGTCCTTTTCTGGGCCTGCATAGGGCTTTTTGAGCTTAGCCAGCGCGTTACGCGTCAACTCGACTGTCCGCAAGATGATGGCTGGGTCCAGTCGCCCAAGTTGAGACGCAGGGACCACATCTTCTCCGGTAACTATCCTTGCGAAAGTATGGCCGCCATGCGCTACCGCCTTCGCAATGGTCCGGAGATCCGCCAGCGTCGGCTCTCGCGTCCCCTGTTCATAATTTGGATACCGAGACGTACTGTCCCAGCCACATGCCTCTGTGACCTGTCCTTGGGTCATTCCGGCGGCGGTTCTGGCGGCTTTTAGGGCGACGTGGAGGGGCAGCGGCTTCATGCGCCGACCGTACACACCCCGTGTAATTCTGTCGTACACGAATCGTGTTGACAACACTACACGCATCGTGTAGTTTGTCGTCCACAACCAACCCCCTCAGAGGTGGCCTGTGGATAAGTTAGCTGCCTGGATGGTCCGACATAAGACTGCGGTGCAGCTGGTCTGCGCGTTGATTGCTGGCTACAGCTTTCACGCGGTGGTTGAGCTGGTCGTGAGGGCTTGGCGATGACTAATCCGTCTGCTGCCCCGCCAAGTACCGAAGCAGCACCCGCCTCCCGAGCCAATCGTGTAGGCGCCTGGTTATCCAGATTCCTCCGCTTACGAGGCTCAGAACGGAAAAGCCAACTGCCGTCAGAACTTGAGCGGTACTGGAATGCCATGTATGGCGCAGGGCCGTTGCCGCCTCTGTACCAGTCACCCCAAGGGTCCACAGAGCAACCAAGCCAAGAAGAAGCAGGGTCAGGGCCATCAGCCAAAGAAGGACGGCCGCCATGGGCTTCGTCAGCTTGATGACGGCCGCAAGTACGAACCGCTCGTACTCCTGCCTGCTCCCGAAGATGGGATTTCCCGAAGGCATACCGGCTTCCCCCAATGAGTTCTACCAATCGTAACCCAACCCCCAGGAGGTTCGGTGTGGGTGCTACTTCGACCACTTCCGCCACCGCCATACGCGGTAGGCGAGGTTCAGGGCGGCGAGGACCACGAACCCGATTCGGGTGGTTAGCCAAAGCCATTCCCTCACGTCGGGCGGTGCTTTCGTGAAGAACAAGACCCAGAGCGACGCAGCCAAGGGCAGTAGGGCGAGCAGGGCGTCGCGCCTGAGCCTCGCCGGGCTTGTGCTGTTCTCGCTGTCCATGTTCCTCCCCGCGACCAACTGGCTGCTGTCCCTGCAAATCCTCGCACTGCTGGTCCTTCTCGGTCACCTGATTTGGATGTGGAGCCATGACTAACTCAGATGAAAAACCAACCCGCATCGACCTGGACGCTCTGACGTACAGGGGAGGGGAGCGCAGGAGGGGCGTCACCTGGACGCCGCCTAAGCGCGACTCGGGCGACCTGCTTGTAGGCATAGCTATTGGACTTGCCGCCGGCCTACTGCTGTCACTGCAAGAGGTTGGTGGCAATGCCGACCGCAAGGCCAATCCAGAACTTCCAGTTTCCGGTCCAGTGGCGCTTGAGCGCCCGAGCGAACTTCCGGGGACCCGGAACGATGGCAAGAACCTGATCACCGCGCCGGTCAACGACCAGCACGTCCCACCAGCGACCTTTGAAGTCTCTGAAAAGCCCCATTCGGGAAATCGTACACCCAAGTGATTCATCGCGGCTCAGTCCTTTGGGGCTAGAGCCGATTTTTTCGCCCAAACCGCTTTGTCAAAGATAGGCAAAAAATGGCAAGTATTGGAAACAACTCGTCTCTGAAGCTCGCTTTCGGAGTCCACCGAGGCCCGCAGGATGCGCCGTCAAAAGTTCTGCGGCAGGTTGATTCCGAGGCCCAAGCCCTAGCCATCAGCATCAGGGCAGGGCATCACAAACTGGAGTACGTCGCCTCCTGCATCGGCAAGTCTGTGGCCTACGTGTCCCGGATGCAGAACGGCGAGCGTCCCATTCCCGAAAAGCTGGTCGGCCCCCTTTGCGCGGCCACTGGCTCCAATCTCCTGCGCCAGTTCCGCGACCTCCAGGCAGCGATGGAAGAAGTCTGCCCGGTGGAACGGCTGGCCGAATTGCTGAGGGTCGCGTGATGGCTAAGTTCTTCTTAGGGCAGAGGGTTCGAATTGTTCGCGCAGCACACATAGAGAACGTCGGAAAGTGCGGGCGAATTACCAAGCTGTTCGTGATGAGGCGCCGTTCTGCGGCAATGGTTGATATGACTGGTCCAGGGGATTGGAGTTACACCGACGACCTTGAACCCATCCTCCCCTCCGGCCACACCGCCAGCACCGAATCCTTCCAAGAGCTAATGGACCGCCTCAACACCCAGCGGGTGGAGAAGGTGGAGGAGGTTGGGGCGTGAGTATTCGCTGCCTGATTGGACTGCACCGGTGGGTCCCCTACGTGGTTCCTCTCCCGAAGCCACATAACGTTGCCAGGCTCCTGGATTTTCCGCTTGGAGTTATGCGGGTGTCTGACGATGGTTTGTGGTGGGTTATCGACGCAGGCCACCGTTGCGCTAACTGCGGCAAGCGGAGGCCCGCATGAGCGTCGGAGCCTACGAGGTGGACTTCGACCTGTGCGAGGCCACCGGCAAGCGCATCTACATCACGGCGGCCAAGGCCTACGTGTACGCCAATCGCATTCAGTGCAAGAACCGCCGCAACGGCGACCGGCACGCTGTCCACGCCTTTCGCTGCCCGGACTGCGGCCACTGGCACATCGGGCACATGACGAAGTCTCGCAAGCGCAACAAGGACGTGGCCGCATGACACCCCAAAGCGAATGGGCGCGCATCTGCAAGGAGTTGGGGGTGCGCCTACCGGATGAAGAAATCGAGCACGACTGCCTGCGGTACGTGCAGGCATCAACCAACCACCAGGCTGAACAAGCTAGTTCGGAGAAGAAGGCGCCCTAATGCCAAACCGCATCATCCGCGAGGACATTTTGACCAGCGAAGCGGTCGATACCCTCGACCCTCCCTCTGAGGTGTTCTACCGCCGGCTGATGTCCAAGGTGGACGACCACGGTCTGTACGACGCTCGCCCCGCCATCCTGAAGTCTCATCTCTACCCGCTACGGCATGACCGCGTACGGGAGGCCGACATTTCCCGCTGGATGGCTGCGTGCCAGAAGGCCGGTCTGATCGTTCTCTACGCCCACGACGGCAAGCCCTACTTGCAGATGTTGAAGACCAAATGGAAGGCCAGGTCGGAGCCTAAGTACCCGATTCCGGGGTCTGCGAGCAATTGCGCGCAATTGCAAACAATTGCTCCCCTAGACGTTGTCGTTGACGTTGTCGTAGACGAAGACGTTGTCGTTGGGCCGCGCAAGCGCGGCAAGCAACCAAAGGTTCAGATGCCAAAAGACTTCGGCGTCAGCGACCGGGTCAGGAAGTGGGCGGCTGAGAAGGGCTATGACCGCCTTCAGGAACGACTGGAGCACTTCAAGGGCAAGGCCCTGGCGAACGGCTACGCCTACGCCGACTGGGACGAGGCGTTCATGGGGGCCATTAGGGACGACTGGGCCAAGTTGCCCAAGGCCGCTCCGTCTGCCGTGCCTCGCGGCAAGCCGGTCGAATCCACGGAGACCCCGCTGGAGAAGGCCGTCAACTGGATTCGGCAGCAGTGCCATCTGGGCCTCATCACGGAGACCCAACGTGACGCGCAGATTGCCGAGGCCAAGCAGAAACATGGGGGTTGAGATGGACAAGGAGACCGTATGGCTGCTCGAAAAGGAAGGGTTCAACACGGAGGAGCTGATGGCGGCCTCCCTGCTGCTATGGGGTCGCCCCATATCCCGCAAGGTCGCTTTGGCGATGGGCCGCGAAGCTATGCCGCCCTCAATCCGGGGTACCGGCGTACTCCACCTGTCGAAACCACCATCAACGGGAAGCGGTGCATCTCCATCGACGCCGAGTCCTACCTATCCGTGCTTGAGCACTACGCCGCGTGCGGCTTGAGGTTTGGTTGAAATGAACATCACCCCCGACGACTGGAAGCTCGAAGGCCACAGCAGGATGACCGACCAGCAACGCAAGATGCTGAACGCCATCTGTGGTGACTTGGCTGCGCAACTGTCGTGGCACGGCAACCGGCTAAGCAAGGACGACTGGCGCCACATGCTCGCCGGAACCATTCTCGGCTGGCGAATGATGCCGGCGATTGACCGGGGTGAAGGCGCCGCAGGATTCATCATGCTGGGCGGCTCCAGTCTGAACCTGTCTCGCTCGCAAGCCGCTGACGCCATCACGATTGCCGTGCAAATCGGCGACGACCCGAAATCCCAGCACATCAATGCCGCGCCGGTCCGATGGTCAGACACGGTACTGCGTGGGCTTGGGTTCAATCCGAATGACTTTCAGGTGGCGGCATGAATCCCGTTGTTATCGGAAGCGCAACCCTGTACCTAGGCGACTGCCGGGACATACTGCCGACGCTGCCGACGGTGGACGCGGTGATTACCGATCCGCCGTATGGGATGAGCTTCCAGTCCAATTTCCGGAACGAACAACACGCCAGGATTGCCAACGACGATGATGTCGGGTTATTGGCTTGGGCTTGCGGCATCCCGGCGTCGCACTCGCGTTATGTGTTCTGCCGATGGGACAACCTGCAGGACGGCGTCCCTAAGCCGAAGTCGTGTGTGACTTGGGTCAAGAACAATTGGTCGATGGGCGACCTAGAGCACGAGCACGCCAGGCAGACCGAGATTGCCATGTTCTGGCCAGGACCGGAGCACTCGTGGCCTGGAAAGCGCCCGACCGATGTCGTGCGCGCCCCGCGTACAGGGAACGGCGAGCATCCGACCGAGAAGCCCGTGTATCTGATGGAGCAGTTTGTGGGATGGACACGCGGAATTGTTCTAGACCCGTTCATGGGTAGCGGAACCACGGGTGTTGCCTGCGTGAACCTGGGTCGCCCCTTCATTGGAATAGAAATCGAACCCAAGTATTTCGACATCGCCTGCCGCCGCATCGAGGACGCACAGCGTCAGGGGAGGTTGATTGCATGACCCTCGCCAAACGCAAGCCGCCAACACTGGCGCAGCAGGACTATCAGGACCGGGCTAGGGCGCTGGGGTGTGTTGTTTGCCGTTTGCGAATAGCGAATGGCATGCAGGACCGGCAGGCCGGGGCGACGGAAATCCATCACCGGAACTTCAACGACTGGCACGGGGCCAAGCAGCTAGGACAGGACGCGGTAGTGGCCCTCTGTAGCTGGCATCACCAAGGAACACTCATTCCGGGGCACTCCACCTACGACATGCGCGAACTGTACGGACCGAGCTTCTTCAGCGCGGCAGATTTTCGGGAATGGACCTACGGCGCACTTCCCGGATATGGACGCGGAACCGAGGCATGGCAGAAGTACCAAGACGAACTATTGGAGCAGCAATGATGGACGAGAACAAGCCAATCCGAGAGCGCTTAGTGGACGAGCACAGGGCCGCAGCGCTGGCGATACTCCGGATGATGTGTCTAGACAATCTTCCAGCGATGATCGACGGAGACCAGTGGCCGCCGGGATATGTGGATGGATGGAACGACTGCCTTAGCTTGGTGATGGAGGAGCTTGGGATTGGTGCCCAGACCTACACGATTACCGACAAGGGCCGAAAACTACTGGAGAAGTCGAATGGATAGGGCGCCGCTGAGGAGGATTGTAGAGAGCGGGACGTGTGAAGAGGTATATGAGTTCGTGGAGACCGTAAAAAAGGACAAGTACACAACTACCACATGGAAGCGAACCATCATCAAAGAGAGGCGAGTATTGCGTCTTGAATGCGGTCACGTCTGTGGGTATGCGCATGGACACAAGAAGAGGCGAGTGGGGTGCTACGGGTGTTGGGGCTATTCGGTTTGGGCCGATAGAGGCGCAGTCAGATGGGATGGCGAAATCAAATGACCAGCCCAACAGCAAGGACGCTGGACAAGCTACGCAAGGACGGCTGGCGGCCGTGGGTGGTGGAGAAGTGGAACCACATCACCAAGACTCGGCTGGACCTGTTCAACATCGGCGACGTCTTGGCCCTGAAGGATGGCGAAACGCTATTGGTCCAGGCAACGAGCTACAGCAACGTCTCGTCTCGGGTGAAGAAGATTGCTGAGGCGGAACACATCAGCGCCATCAGGCAAGCAGGGTGGCGCGTAGAGGTATGGGGCTGGCACAAGGTAGGCCGCTTCTGGCAGGTACGGATAGTGGATTGCAGTTAGGGGGATAGATGGACTACTCACGAGTCAATTCTGCGATATCCAGGTGTGTTGACGAGCTAGTCGAGGCTGGAGCGTCGCGCGATGTGATTGAGCAGCTAGTTAGCCCGCTTGAGCTACGCGCAGTCCAGAGCATTATCGATAACCAGCGCGACCAACTTCTTCTCAATTTTGAGAACAAGAGCGCCGCTTTGGCTGAGAGGTTCAACGTCAATGAGCGAACCATTAGAAAATGGAGAAAATCGGCCCTAAATCGGCCCAGTCGTTCCGCGACACGTTCCGCATAAGTCATTTTAATGGCAGCCATCCGATAGGAGATCGAGATGGCTACCCAGTTCGACCCAACCACGACCGCCGAGGTGATGCGCGCGAGGCGGGAGATGTTGAACCACCTCAGTCAGCGCGAGTACCACCTCCCGAAGAAGCTGATGAAAGCCTTCATGCAGAAGGGGCCTTGGCGCGTCTGGAGCGCGATTCTCAAAGCGGAATCACAGCCGAAGAGGCAACTGTACATGCCGGGGAAGCGCTGACATGGCCCTCCCCGACGACCCGCAGGCTCGCAAGGCAATCCCATTAGCCACTGGATTACTGGACTACTTCCCGAGCGCACTGGTTGCAGTCGCCGCACTGTCCGCCAAGGGCAACGAGCAGCACAACCCCGGAACTCCCTTGCACTGGGACCGGAGCAAATCCGGCGACGAGGCTGATGCGCTGTTCCGCCACTTCATGCATCGCGGCACGGTCGATACCGATGGTGTCCTGCATAGCACGAAGGTGGCGTGGAGGGCGCTTGCGCTGCTCCAGAAGGAGCTAGAAGCGCTCGGCGCACCAATCGCGCCCGGGGCCAAGAACGTCCCGAAGGCCAAGCCATTCCCCGACGTATCCGACCTGCCGGACTCCCCCATCGTCGCCGCGCTACTGGAAATCCACGACGAGGACGGCCCGACATCGGGGCTGAAAGCGGGGGAGGCCCACGAACATGACCGAGCCGCCTATGCCGCGGACACCACGCGCCTGACTGACGAGGAATGACGATGATCTTTTCAAAATGGAAGTTCTGGGTGTACGTGGCATCTGTCAGCCTTATCGCTGGCGTGGTGCCTGAGCATGCCCTTGCGTTCCTATTCGGATGTTCGATGGGTTGGATCGCGATGGACCACAAGCACTGGTTCGACTGAACGGACGCACCCCAAGGACAACCGGCCAAGGACGGCCCCAAGGATGGATATGAGACTGCTAACGATAGACATCGAAACGCGCCCAATGGAGTCCCGCCACTGGGGTCTGTGGGGCCAGAACATCGGCATCAACCAGATTCAGCGTCCGGACGGACTGCTGTGCTTTGCCGCCCAGTTTAGCGGAGAGCGGAAGGTTCACTTCCACGCCCAGTGGACGGATGGCGAGCGGGATATGGTCAAGGCCGCTCACCGCTTGTTCGATGAGGCGGACGTAGTGATGGGCTGGAACTCTGACCGGTTCGATATCCCTTGGCTGGAACGCTGCTTCATCGAGCAGCGCCTGCATGCACCGTCACCGTTCAAGCGCTACGACCTGATGAAACAGGTCAAGAAGCACGCCCGCCTACCCAGCTACAAGCTGGACTTCGTGGCCGGATGGCTTGGGGTTGGCCGGAAGGTCCGAACTGGCGGCTACGACTTGTGGGACGACGTGCTGCAGGGCGACCCCAAGGCGCAGGCCAAGATGCGCCGCTACAACATCCAGGACACGCGCCTGACCGGTGAGGTATTCGAGGACTTGCGCGCTCGCGGCTGGGCATCTGCTCCGGTCAACCACGCCATGCACGGCGCCCACGTCTGCCCGCACTGCGGCGGCGACCATTTGCAGGCCCGTGGCTATCAGGAAGGGCTGACACGCACCTACAAGCGGTGGTTCTGCCGCGACTGCAAGCGCTGGTCCCAGTCCACTCACTCCGAGCCGTATTCGGCCGCCAAGCTGAAGCAGGTGGCGTGATGGGCAAGGCTGAGGCAGTAGGGGATTGGGATGTCCGTGGCACGGACCTGCGGGCGTACTACGCGGGATTCACGCGCCGGGCACTTCCTGAGGGTGCACTGTGGCGCCTGTCGCTGGCGTCATCCTGCCTGCCCGAGCGTCACCCGGGCTACAAGGCGTGGCTGACGATGGTTTCCGGAACTGAGCGGTTCTGCCCAGAGCTTCAGGCATGGGCCATCGGACTGGGGGCCACGGTAGCCCGGATGAAGCCCAAGCTACGCCTGCGTGCCCGGGAGTACGTCTCCAGCTATGACCACGAGTGGGGGCGACAGGCGAGTCTGGATGGCCTGTGTGCGGCCATCTTCGGTCCTGAGACCGTGACCAGCCTCCGTGAGCGAGCCGGCCAGTTTGGGTGCGATCGGGAGGCATACCAGCGGATCAGGGATTTTGTGGCCGGTGCAATCGTGCTGGCCGCGTGGCAGTACGAGGACGCGCTCAGGTGGGCGCATCGTGTAGCGAGGGACACATGATGGATGAGTACACGCCAGGTACATGGATCTGGATGAAGTATGGCTTCAGGAAGCACCTTTTCTACGTCAAGGCGACTTTTGGCGACGATGTGGTGCTTGGGTGCCCTGAGTGGCTTAACAGTTCGAGTGAAATATTCCTAAGGAGCGAATTACAACAACGCGGGCAAGTCGTCGGCAAGACCGCGCCCCGCTGGTGGCGCTACTTAGTGATCTTTGCTTGGGACTTGATTCCCCCATACCCGAAGCCGGCAGGGCTGGGCTGGGTTTAGCCATTACGCCCGCCACGAATGGGAATACATGGGATAACAAGGGTAGAGATGGAAAGAGTTTGGGTGATCCGTCGCCCGCCCGGCTGTTCCAAACGAGGACGCCGGGTTCTACAGGAGCCCGCATGTCCCTTCGCCTCGTCCAATCCGGAAAGCCGGAGCCGGACGCGGAGATTATCGTGGCGCTGAGGGAGCTTCTGACTCGCGCTGAGGCTGGCGAGGTTCTGGACCTGTTCGCGGTCATCGGCACTGTGGAGGCGCGGGAGGCGACTATTCGCTGCCCCGGTGACCTGTTGGGGCTCATGGCCTACACCGAGGAAGCTGCCCGGCAAGTCAAATTGCAGGCGCTAGGTCTGGAATGACCACAGTCGCCGCCAAAGCGGGCGAGATGGCCGCTGACACCCAATGCACTTGGGACTACAGCCTGCGGGTCCAGAAGGTGTTTCGCCTGAAGGATGGCGGGGTAGTCGGCATTGCGGGTAACGCTGGCCGTGGCTATGCCGCCGCCCAGTGGATGGTGAATGGGGAAGAGGGCGAGCCGCCCAAGATGAAGGGCGCAAGCCTGCTCATCATGCGGCCTGATGGCTCTCTGTGGGTCGCTGACGACGAGTTCCCAGCCTTCCCCCTGCTGGACAAGGAAGCAGCCATCGGAAGCGGTGCACAAGCCGCCATGCTCGCCATGCGCGCAGGCGCCAGTGCCGGAGACGCGGTGAAACAGGTCGCCAAGATTGACCCGTACACCAGTGACCCGGTGCAGATGTTGAAGATTGAGCCTGCGCCCAAGAGGCGACGGGCAAAGTAGTTTTGCTTGCGGCGGCGTGGATGGACACGCCAGTACGGTTTAGGCGGCCACGCCACCCAACAAAAACGGCCGAGCCGGTAACCAACCCGGCCCGCAAGCACCAAATTGCAGCAAGCGTCGGGCTAACCCGTAGCCGCCTTGGCGGACGACCGGAAACGGAGAACACGGGCCGAGGGCTGCAAGGCTCTGACATGCGGCCAGTCCGCGCAGTAGGAGCCGCCTGGGGACGCGTAAGCGCCCCTTGATACAGCCGTCACGAACCCGGTGGAAGTCGCGGTGGCCCACCCGTAAGGGGCCGGACCCAGAGTCCGGATAACCAAGAGATTCCGGGATCTATTCGTACAGGGGACATCGATGTGATTGAAACCTTGATAGGCGCTGGCGTCAGCGTCTTCCTCGCCGCATTGGGCGGATTGGTATGGCTCATTCGGCTTGAGGGCAGGGTGAACACGGAGAAGGCCCTTCGGGAGGCGCTGGCCGCCCGTCTGGATGGGTTCGAGCAGCGCATCTACGCGACGCTGGAACGGATTGAGAACAAGCTGGACTCCAAGCAGGACAGGGAATGAAGGCCAAAGTCATCGGCGGCATTGCAGGTGTACTCCTGCTGGCTGCTGGGCTGGTGCGCCCGTGGGAGGGTTATAGCTCAAAGCCCTACGTGGACATCGTCGGCAAGGTGACGTGGTGCTACGGGGAGACCAAGGGAATCCCCAAGGATGAGTACAAGCGCGAGGAGTGCGAGGCCATCCTCCAGACGAGCCTTGGCCGGCACCTGAGCGGCGTAGCTGCCTGCATCGGCCAGCCGCTGACCGAGGACGAATGGGCTGCGGTCCTGTCCTGGACCTACAACGTAGGCGTACGGGCCGCGTGCGGCTCAACGCTGGTCAAGCGCATCAACAGGGGCGAACCAGCCTCGGCATGGTGCCCGGAGCTGCGCAAGTGGGTCTACGCGGGCGGCAAGCGGGTCAAGGGGCTCGTGAGCCGACGAGAGGCTGAGTTGGCGATGTGTTTGGGGCAGTCCTGATGGACACCCGCTTCGCCAGCCGCAAGTTCATCCTGAGCTGTGCGGCGTTCCTGGTTGGCCTGCCGATGGTGTTCATGGGTCTCCTAACCCCCGACCAGTGGGTCAGCTACACGACTTGGGTACTTGGGCTGTACATGGCGGGGAATGTGGGCGACCAGGCGGTGACGAAGTGAACCCCATCTGGCGCCTATCCACCTACGCACTCGCGGTGCTGGCGGTCATCGCAATAGGGGCTGCCCTGTACTTCCGTGGGGATTCCGCTATTTCCGATGCCCGCGCCGACAAGGCCGAGTCGGAGAGAGATTCGGCTCGCGCGGAGGTCAATGCGCTGAAGGCCGCCAGAGACACCGAGCAGCGCAAGGCCAAGGAAGCCCAGGCCATCGCCGCCAAGTACGAGGACGAGAAGCGTGCCATCGAAACTGAAAGCGCCCGCGTTGTGGCTGACCTGCGTGCTGGCAACCTCCGGCTGCGCCGCGAACTCGGCGCGCTCTACACCGCCCAGCTGTCCGGTACTGCAGCCTCCGCCAGCATCAGTGATGACCAAGCCCAGCGCGGAGCAGAAATTGCGGCAGCTATTGTTCGAGTCGGCGCTGAGTCCGACGCCCAGCTCCGAGCCTGCCAGGCCGTGATTGAGGCGGATAGGCGATGAGTCGGCTCCTTAAAGGGTACGCATCCAACTACGGGGCAGCACAGGTCCAGACCCTTCGGGTTCGACGCTATCAACGGCGCACCCTGCGCGTTGACTTCCGGGGCGCCCTTGAGCCGGACGAGCTGATTACCGAGGTCCGCTGGGATGCGACGAGTCCGTGGGCGACGGCTATCCATGATGCGGCGGTCGAGGTTGACCAGAAAGGTGTGAAGGTCGGTGTCAACTTCAACTTCGCTGGCTGGGGCGGCATCAAGGCAACGGTCCAGACCAATCTGGGGAACGTCCTGAACTACGAGTTTCACATCACAGTCAAGGACGCGCCGCTTTATCCGGCTGCTGTCTATGACTTGGCGAACGGGCCGTTCTACCTGATTGCGCTGGCCCCCTAAGAAAAAGTATCGAAAGAATCTATGGCGCGCGGCGGAGCGAGACCCGGGGCTGGAAGGCCGAAGGGGTCAGTCAACGGAGAGACCAAGCAGCTTAGAGAGATGATCCTCGGCGCGCTGGACATGGCCGGAGGCGAGTCCTATTTGGCAGAGCAGGCCGAGAAGAATCCGTCTGCGTTCCTGTCGCTGATTGGCCGAGTTCTGCCGACGACTCTGGCGAGTGACCCGCATAGCCCGCTACCCGGGATAGTTATCGGGTTCGAAAGGCCCAATGAGTCAGACCGTCAAGTTCCCTGACAAGCTCAGGCCACTCTTCCAGCCGCATCGCTACAAGGTGGCGTATGGCGGTAGAGGCGGGGCCAAGAGCTGGGGGTTTGCCCGAGCTTTGCTGATTAAGGGGGCCGAAAGGCCTCTTCGCATTTTGTGCACCCGCGAAATCCAGAAGTCCATCAAGGACTCGGTTCACAAGCTGCTTAGCGACCAGATTCAAGCCTTGGGTCTGGGTCAGTTCTACGAAGTGCAGGCGACCGTCATCAAGGGCGCCAACGGAACAGAGATTCTGTTCGCCGGCCTGTCGGACCTGACCGCCGAGTCCATCAAGTCCTTCGAGGGCGTGGACATCGTGTGGTGCGAGGAAGCGCAGGCCATCAGCAAACGCTCGTGGGACATCCTGGTTCCGACCATCCGAAAGGACGGCTCGGAAATCTGGATATCCATGAATCCGGAGCTGGATACGGACGAGACGTGGAAGCGGTTTGTAGTGTCGCCGCCTCCCGACTCTGCGGTCATCGAGATTAACTACCTAGACAACCCGTGGTTCCCGCCCGTGCTTGAGCAGGAGCGGTTGCACGCCAAGGCCACGATGCCGAAGGCAGACTACGAGAACATCTGGGAAGGAAAGTGTCGAGCGGCGGCTGAGGGCGCCATCTACGCCGATGAAGTCACGGCAATGGTTGCATCGGGCCGATTCTGCGAAGTTCCGTACGATCCGGCACTCAAGGTGCATGTCATCTGGGACTTGGGGTGGAACGACAGCATGTCGCTCATCTTGGCGCAGCGGCACCTGTCGGCCCTGCGGGTCATCGAGTATCTGGAAGACAGCTTCAAGACGCTGGACTGGTGGTCATCCGAGTTGAAGGAGCGCCGCTACAACTGGGGCAAGCTCTGGCTTCCGCATGACGGTGCACACGGCGACTACAAGACCGGAAAGAGCGCCAAGCAATTGCTGGAGGCGCTTCAGTGGGAAGTGGACATCGTGCCGAAGCAGCCGGTCGAGACTGGCATCCGCTCGGCCCGCATGGCGCTTCCGCAGACCTACATCGACCGCAACCGCGCAGGTCGCCTCATGGAGTGCTTAAGGCGATACCGGCGCGGCATTCCCGTGAATACGGGCGAGCCAGGCGCCCCGGTGCACGACGAATTTAGCCACGGCGCGGACGCGTATCGCTACCTGGCGACCGTGGCCGAGCGGCTTAGCAACGAAGACGCCGTGCCAAAGCTGAACTTCGCAACCCAATTCACCGATTCCGGCTTTGGCCGGCGTGCCTCTATCTACGAAGGCTGAGATGGCAAAAAAGCTGGAATCCAAGGCGGGTACCACGTACCTGCCGGGGGATGCTGCGCCCAAGAAAAAGGAAGGGCGTGACGCCTGGACCCAGCGGATGCTGAAGCGGGCGCACGACACGTTCACCTTTGACACCGAGCAGCGCCGCCGCGTCCTGGAGGACATGAAGTTTGCGTTTGTGGCCGGCCACCAATGGGACCGGCACCTGGCATCCAAGCGCCGCAACAAGCCCAATTACGAGTTCAACCGAATCCGGCAGCTCATTCGCCGGGTTACCGGTCAGCAGCTAAAGAACAAGCCGCAAATCAAGGTCCGCGCCGTCGAGGAAGCGGACGTAGATACGGCCGAGATTTACAACGGCCTCATCAAGAACATAGAGGTCCAGTCCTCCGCTGAGAACGCCTACGACACGGCGTTCCAGTGGGCGTGCGGTGGCGGCTATGGCGTCCTGCGCGTGGTAGCCGAGTACGAGGGCGCTGACTCGTTTGACCAGTGCCTGCGCATCGTCAACGTGATGGACCCGTTGACGGTCTGGTTTGACCCGTCCGCCCGCAAGTTCGACCGCTCCGATGCCCGGTTCGTGTTCGTCACCGAACTGGTGACCAAGGAAGAGTTCAAGGAGCGCTGGCCGGACAAGGAGGCCGTTGACTTCGATGTGCCGTCCAGCCTGGACGAGTACGACAAGGAATGGTTCTTCAAGGACATGGTCCGCATCGCGGAGTACTGGTACGTCGAGAAGGAGGTCAAGACCATCTACCTCCTGTCCGATGGCGCGATTGTGGACAAGGAGGATTGGGAACCGGTCCGTGATGAGTGGGCCAACCCGCCAGTTGACCCGCAGACCGGGCAACCCGCGCATCCGCCAATCACGGTTAAGAACGAACGCGAAGTCGAGGTCGATTGCGTCTACTCGTGCCTGGTTTACGGTAAGGGCGAACTGGAGAAGCCGACCAAGTGGGCCGGCTCGATGATTCCCATCGTCCCGCAATGGGGCGACCTCATCAGCATCAACGGTGAGCAGATTTACTCCGGCATGACCCGGTTTGGTCGGGACGCTCAGACCATTCACAACTTCGAGCTGTCCACGATGGTGGAGGTCGTTGCGAAGCTGCCCAACAGCCCGCTAACCGCCACGACGAAGATGATTGAGGGGCTGGAGTCGTACTACGAGCGCATGGGCTACGACGATGCGCCTGTGCTGCTCTACAACGTGGACCCGAATGCGCCGACCGCGAAGCCAACTCGCGAGCCGCCTCCGGTCCTGCCCGTGGCACTGGCGAATCTAAGTGCGATTGCCACCGAGGAGCTGAAGGCTGACCTGGGGGTCTATGACGCCTCCATCGGCGCGAAGTCGAATGAATCCAGTGGTCGCGCCATCCTTGCCCGCCAGAGCGAGGGCGAGATTGCCAACTTCGTTTACGTGGATAACCAGGTCAAGGCGCTGAAGCGCCTGGGCGAAGTTCTGGTTGATGCCATTCCCCACTACTACGACGCCGAGCGGTCCATCCGCATCCTGGGCGAAGACAACGCGGAGAAGTACGTCCGCATCAACAAGCCAATGCTCGATGAGCAGACTGGCGAGGTTGTCATTGAGAACGACCTGAGTCGAGGCAAGTTCGACGTGACGGTCACGGTCGGCAAGGCCTACGACACGGCACGGATGGAACTGGCAGAGGCCGCACAGGCGTTGTCGGCACAGCCGGGTCCATTCGGTGCGCTGGGTATGTTCATGCTCATCAAGTCGCTGGACCTGCCTGGCATGGACGAATACGTGAAGGCGGCCCGCAAGGTCATGGTGTCTCAGGGGCTGCTTGAGCCGAGTGAAGGAGAGCAGCCGCCGGCACCACCCCCGCCGGATCCGAAGCTAGTGGCAGAGACCGAACTCAAGCAGGCACAGACCGAGAAGACACGCGCCGAAACCGCGCAAATCTTCGCCGAGACGCCTGCCGCCGTCGAGAAGACGCAAGCAGAAACCATCCGCACGCAAGCGGATGCGCTTCGTTCTGCCGCCCAAGCCGGTCAGGCAACGGGCGGTTTCGAGCTGCCTCCGGGTTTCACCAACCCGTATCCGGGTAGCGCCCAGTAACCAACAGGTGACCAATGACTGATGAAACCAACGTGGCGTCGGCCACGGGGGCGGACGCGCCTGCGCCGCTGAAATCCACCGACACCAGTGTCGTGAAGAAGATCCTGGAAGCCAAGCCAGAACCGGCCAAGGAGCCGGAGAAGGTAGAGGTGCCCAAGGTCGAGCAAAGCGACGACGACCACGACCCGGAAGGGGTCGAGACAGACGCGCCAGAGGCGGATTCCGAGGGACAGCCCAAACATGGAAAGTCCACTTGGAAGAAAAGACTGGAAAGGGTCCGGCGGACGACTGAAGCCGAAACCCGCGCCGCAGTCCTGAAGGAGTTGATTGACCAGGGTGTCATCAAGTCGCCTGACGCCAAGCCGGAAACGCCGGCTCAGGAGCAGCCGACCAAGAAGACCCTGGCCGACTTCGACTACGACGAAGACGCCTTTCTCGAATACCGACTGGAGCAACGCCTCCAGCAGCGAGAGGCCAAGCAGCGCGAGGAAGAGGAAAAGAAGCGTCAAGCCGAGGCCGCTGACAAGTTCAAGGCCCGCATCGAAGCGTTTGAGGACCGGGTGGGCGAGGGCGCATGGGACGACATCGTCGCATCGCCGCTCAACAAAGACCCGGAGTACAAGGCGCTAGCGGAGTTGATTCGTGACGAAGAGTCCGGACTCGACATTGCCTATTTCTTGGCGTCCAACCCAGAGAAAGCGCAAGAGCTGACCAAGCTCTCGCTGCTTCGCATGGCAGCCGAGGTCGCAAAGATTGCCGAACAAGTCAGCGGGAAGCAGCCCGAGAAGCCTGCGCCCGCGCTTCCGAAGAAGACCACCACAGCCCCGCCGCCTCCCAAGACGGTGTCTGGCTCCGGTCGTCCTTCGGTGGACATCCAAGACCCCCAAATGACGACCAGTCAGCGCATCGCCGAGTGGAGGAAGCAGGCCAAGTCCTGAACCCTTCTCGGAGTTAGAAATGGCTAACCAGCTACTTACCACGGACATGATTGCTGACCGCGCTCTGATGCGCTTCAGCGAAGCCCTGTCCTTCACCAAAACCATCCCGCGCACTTACGACTCGTCCTTCCAGACGGGCGCTCCGGCTATCGGCGACACCTTGCGCGTGCCGATTCCGCAGCACGCGGTCATTAACCACGGTCGCGTCGCCACTCCGGCGCCGATGAAGACCTTGGTTCGCCCGGTCACCATCCAGGATCAGGTCAACTTCTCCATTCAGTACACCAGTGCCGAACTTGCGCTGGACATTGAGGAGTTCGACCGCCGCTACCTCAGCCAGCAGGTCGCCGACCTGGCGGTCAATGTTGAGGCTGCGGTCCAGAACCTGGCTTACCAGTCCATCCCGAACCAGACCGGCACGCCGGACGGCCAGTGGACCCAGCTCGCCTACGCCAACATTGCCCGCAAGTACATCGAGGACAACGGTGGCGGCAAGGGCACCAAGAAGATGCTCACCAACAACGCTGCGGATACGACCATCATCCCGGCGCTGTCTGGCCTGTTCAACGCCCAGCGTCAGATTGATGTGCAGTACGAAGAGGGCGTCATGGGCCGGGCCTCGGGCTTCGATTGGGTGTCCTCTACGGTGGCTCCGGTTCACCAGCGCGGCACCGCGAACGGCTCGTATGCCGTGAACGGCGCCAACCAGACCGGCTCGTCCATCGCCATCGACACCGGTTCGGGCACGTTCTTGAAGGGAGACATCGTCACCTTCGCGGGCGTCGTGGCGGTGCATCCGCAGACCAAGCAGAGCCTTGGCTACCTGCGGCAGTTCACCGTGACTGAAGACCTGAGCGGCCCCGGCAACCTGCAAATCTATCCGGCCATCGTCACCACCGGCTCGGAGAAGAACGTCACTGCTTCGCCGGCCGACAACGCAGCCGTAGTGGTGCAGGGTACCGCAGGCGATACCTACGGCATCAACATGGCTTACCGCCCCGAGGCGTTCGCCTTCGTCACCGTGGACCTGCCCGAGCTGACCGGCTGGAAGAACAGCCGTCGCCAGTTCGAGGGCATTTCCATGCGCGTCGTGGAAGCCTCGGATGCCATCAACGACATGAACATGACCCGCTTCGACATCATGTGGGGCTTCGGTGCCCTGCGTCCGGAATGGGCCTGCCGTGTCGCCAATGACCCGGCCAACCTGACCCCGGCATAAGGAGACCGAAATGGCTACCAACGACAACCCCAACGTTGACGACCGTTCCAACACGGCGTTCTTCACTGGCCCCATCGGCAACCCCACCGTGCTTTCCGGCCCGGTGTACGTCGTTGCCGGCAGCCTGCCCACCGCCGACCCGCAGGTTGCGGGCCAGTTGTGGAGCAATGCGGGCGTCCTGACCGTCAGCGCAGGCTGACCTAGCAGGGGGAGGGAAACCTCCCCCTCTTCTTTTGGGAATCCAAAATGTCGATTCAGCTCTACGCATCCAGCGGAAACGGTGGCAAGGCCACCATTGGCGTTCCGCAACTCGTTTCACTCATCAACCAGAACCTAGAATTGCCCGCGCCGACGGACTCCGTGCGTGGTGGCGTTCTCACGCAGGCCGGGGTCACTGCATCGGGGTCCACCATCGCCAACCCGGCGCCAGCGGGCGGAACTGGCACCGCTGAAGGTGGTTGGGATACCGCGGTCAATCGTGATACCGCCATTGCCACCATCAACCAGACGCGCACCCTCGCGCTTGAGCTGCAAGGCAAGGTCAACGCTCTGATTTCCTCACTGACCAGCGCCGGCATCATTGCCTAAGGGCTACCGATGACAACCGTTGCTGAGTTCGCCCAGGACGTTCTAGGGGCGCTCCAGGTCATCAACCCGGTGCAGCCCGTATCGGATGCGGACATGCAAACGGTCATTCGGTTCTTGAACCGATTCATGACCCGTCTGGAGGCGAGCGGGACGTCACTAGGCTGGCAGAACGTCAGCAGCCCGGGCGATACGTTGCCGGTCCCGCTGGAGGCCGAACTGGGGGTGATGAACGCCGTTGCGATGACTTTGGCGCCCCAGTACGGGGTCTCGGTCATGCCGGAAGTGGCCGCCGCTGCCGGCAACTTCATGAACGAGATTCGGCGTGATCAGGCGGTCGCAACCCCAATCCAGCCAATCCTCGACATCCCCGCGCCTGATGGCTGGTCCAACCGCACCATCAACGGAAGCACCTGGTACGTCGGATGAGGCAAGCGGCGCTGGACATCGTGGCCGGGTCGTACTCGGACGAAACCCGTCCGTTCTCGTCCCAGGACACGGTGAACTACCTGCCGGTGTTTGCGGAGCAGGGTGGCACGCGCACGCCGACGATGTTGAAAACGCCGCCTGGCCTGCGCCCGTTCGTGCAGGTTATGGAAGATGGAAATCCCATCGGGCCCGTCCGGCGGACTCACAACTGCGAGGGCAAGCTGTTCGCGGTGATGGGGCAGACGCTGTACCAGGTCACCGCATCGGGCGTTGCAATTCCTCAAGGGACCGTGCCTGGCATTGGTCGGTGCAGCATGGCGCACAACCAGCTGGCGACCGGCAACCAGTTGGTCACGGTCAACGGCACTTCGGGGTACGTGTTCAACACCCAGTCCCAGGTGTTCGAGCGCATCACAGACGAAGGATTCCCGGGCGCCATCAAGGTCATCTTCATGGATGGCTACATCATCGGGATTGAGCCGCGCAGGCGGTTTGCATTCAATTCCGAAGTGGCCGACGCGCTGGCGTACAACACGCTCGACCGCTTTACCTCTGAATACCTGCCCGACCTGCTTGTTTCCTTGGAGAGCGTACAGAACCAATTGGTTCTGTTCTCCGAGGGTTCGATGGAGTTCTTCGAGAATACGGGTGCAACAGAGCAGCCATTCCGCGCCAAGCGCATTTCCCAGAAGCGCGGGTGTGCCGGCACCTTCACCACGGCGGTGATTGACCAGACGGTCTACTGGCTGGGGGATGACGGCATCTTCTATCGCCTGGAGGGCTACGCCCCAAGGCGCATTTCGACCAGGCCCATCGAACAGGCAATCCGAGGGCTTGATTGGAAAAACGCCTTTGCCGAGACGTGGACGGATGCGGGCCACCTCGTCGTTTACTGGACATTCCCGGACGGACTCACGTGGGGCTACGACATCTCGTCGGGCCAGTGGCATCGCCGCCAGTCCTGTGGATTCAACCGCTGGCGCCCCAATACGCTGACCTACATCAACAACGAGTGGGTGGCGGGCGACTTCCAGAACGGCAGGCTTTGGAAACTGGACTGGGATTACGTGTTGGAGGGCGATGAGGAAATCATCTCCGAGCGCACAACTCAAACCTTGGCGGACAACCAAAACCGGATGCTCATCAGCCGATTGGAGCTGATAGTGGACACGGGGCAGCCGATTACGGAGCCAGCTGGATTTCCGGAGCAGCCGCAAGGCCCATCCATTACTGGTGACGCACCTGGCGGCAGTGTCGGGCAAGCGTATAACTTCAGCTACACGGTAACCGGCGGGACGGGAGCCAAGCGCGTGACGCTTCGGTCAGGAACGCTGCCGCCCGGCGTAACGCTGTCGCAGACGGGCGTGCTATCCGGCACGCCAACCGAAAGCGGCTCGTTCTCATTTGTTGTGCGAGCAACGGATGAAAACGGTCTGTACGACGACCTGTCGGACAGTATTCCGGTGATTCTGCCGATGCTCCTTATCGGGCAATCCGGCGTCAACCTGATTGCCATCCCTGGCCCTGACGGCGTTGACTGGGATGCGTCGCCCATTGCAACCGGTGGAAACATCCGGCCGTATCTGGTCGGCATTCCAGGCGGCTACGTGTCTTTCAGCCTGGCAACCATCACGACTGCCTCGTATACAACCAACGGGGGCGTCACGTGGACCCCAACCGCTGACAACATCGTCGCTCGCGGAAGCAATGGCATTTATCTGGATGGCGCGGTATGCCTGCCAGGCCCGACCGGTTCGGCAATCTATCGCAGCACTGACGGCGGGGCTTCCTATACGGCCATACCCGGCACCAATCTCACGTGGCTAGCGACCTATGTCGCAGGCGGATTAGTTGGCGCAGGTGCGAGCACCGTTGATGTGTTCACTACCGACGACGCGGGAGAAAGCTGGGTTAGCCAAGTCGCGCACGGCGTATTCATGAGTGGTGGCGGAGCCTTCGGCGCCGCTCCGGACCACTACCTGATTGGCGGCCAGGCTTCATCCATTGATGCGACTCCTGTTCTGAAGCAATGGAGCGTAGCCGGAGGTCTGTCTACAGTGTCGCTTCCTGCCATTAGCAGCGGCCCAATTTCCGCCATTGTTTGTGCAAATGGAAAGCGGGTCGTGGGCAACGGTGCGGGCCAGATTTGCACGGATTCCGGTAGCGGGTTCGTGCTTGTCCAGACGCTTTCCCACGCGGTGAGACGGCTTTTCCACAACGGGCACGTGTTTATCGCGGTGTGCAGCCCAACCGGCGGCGGCCCTGGCTCAATTTGGCACAGCGAAGACGCATTGACGTGGACACAATCGCCGCTCGCAGGCAGTTATGCGCTGCACTCGGTAGCACAGGAGTTGCCGGATGAGTGACCAATACGTCCGCATGTCCTACTCCGACGACGGCGGCCACAACTGGTCCGACTGGCAGGCTATGCCCATCGGCGAGTTGGGGCACTACTGCCAGAAAGTCGTTTGGACGCGCTTGGGAAGCACCTATCAGCGCGTCTACAAGTTTCGAATCTCCAGCCCCCGCAAGCGAGACATTCTCGGGGCTGTGACGGTGATGCAAGGCACTACAGGCTAGGAGCCAAAATGCTCAAAGACCCCGAATGCGCGGCTCGCTATGAAGAGTCGATGCTGGCGCATGCCCGTTCGCAGGATATAGCCAAGGCAGTGAGGATTGCCCAGGAAGACCTTCGCCAACTTCCGCAGGTCGAGTTGACGCCAGTTCACCGATTCACGGATGGGCTATACACACGCGAGCTTGCGATTCCGGCCGATACGTTTGTCATCGGCAAGACCCACCGCCATGAGCATCCCGTCTTTCTCTTGAAGGGGCGGGTGACCATCCGCGATGTCGGGGCCGGGGAGGACGCGGAAACCATCGAGGCTCCCCGCATCTGGACCTCGAAGCCAGGCGCAAAGCGCGTTCTTTACACGCACACCGACTGCGTGTTCGCGACTTGCCATGCAAGCAATGAAACCGACCTGGACAAGCTGGAGGCCTTCCTGATTGTCCCTGAGATTGAACTATTGGAGGCGCCCGAATGAGTTGGGGTTATGTAGCCGTGGCGGGTGCCACGTTGGTGTCCGGTTACCTGGGGAACAAGGGCTCCAAAGACGCCGCAAAGTCGGGTCAGGGTGCCCAGATGGCGGCCATTGACGAGCAGCGCCGCCAGTACGACCAGTCCCGGCAGGACATGCTCCCGTGGCTGGATGCCGGGCGCGGCGCCCTGGACCGCATGAACCAGGCGATGGCTGGCGACTATTCAAACTTCTACAACTCGCCGGACTATCAGTTCGCCTACGACCAGGGACTGAAGGCGGTGCAGCGCGGACAGCCGGGGAACTTCTGGGGCGGCGGCCAATCGGCCGACCTGGCTAGGTTCGGACAAGGCCTTGCTACGCAGAACTTCGGTAACTGGTGGAACCGCAATGCGGGTCTTGCCAACGTGGGTCAGACCGCCTCTCAAAATCTTGGCGGCCTTGGGCAGAACTACGCAAGCGCCTATCAGACAGCGATGGGGAACATCGGGGATATTCGCTCCTCGGCTATCCAGAACCAATCGAACATCTGGGGCGGAACGGTTGGCAATCTGGCGGGACTGTTCGGTCAGTACATGGGCAATAGGAATAACGCCCCGCAATGGACGAATGGACAGGGCTCCATCAACAACTTCGGTAACAACCTGGACAACTTCCGTGGGTGGGGTGCCTGATGCTCGTTAATCCTGTTGATGTCGTTGGCAACTTCCAGCGCGGCTTTCAATTCGGAACTGCTCAGAAGGAGCAGCGGCGAATCGAGTCCGAGCGCAGCCAGCTCAAGAACCTGGCGCCCCGCGTATTGCAGGGAGATGCCGCTGCCTTCAATGAGGCCGCCGCTATCAATCCCGAGGCTGCGACAGAGCTCCAGGACGCAAGCGATAGACAGTACCGCCGCCTTGGAAATGTCATCGGAATCATGCGGCAAGCCCTAGACTCCGGAAAGCCCGAGCTGGTCCAGCGCGCCCACCAGACCATCACCCCGTTCTTGCAGGAAATGTCGGGCGGCCGTCCGGTCCCGCCGCAATGGGACGACTCCATGCTCCCTGCCTTCGAGCAGATTGAGCAACGGGTCAAGATGGCGCAGGCCGGCAACTCATTGGCGACTCCGGAGCTCAAAACCTTCAACGCAATGACGGCGGGATTGTCGCCTGACGACGTAATGAAGGCGCGGCGCGTCAACCTCGGACTTGACCCGCGCGCGGTCACCGGAGCCCCGAAAGTCGGCACCATTACCGGCGCGGATGGTCGCGAGCGTCCGTACCAGTACGACCCAGCCACGCAAAGCTACGTGGTGTTCGATGGCGGCCAGTGGGTTCCCCTTGGCGGCGCACCTCAAGCGGCGCCCGCTACGGCGCCGGGTCGCCCGACGACGCAGGCAGAGGATGAGCAGTTTGTCCGACAGATGCAGGCTTTCACGCAGCAGCTTCAGCAAGCGGGGTTCACGCCAGAACAGATTCGCGCCGCCCAGCTCGCACAGGAGCAGGTAATGAATAGCGCGGCTGGGGTGGCCCAGGTAACGACGCCTGCGGCAGGTCTGGCGGTCGGCAGATCTCCCGAGGAACAAGCCGCCCTTACTACGCAGGCGACCGAGCAAGCAAAACTCGATGCGCTCCCTGCGGAGCTGAATCTGCGAACGGATGCTGCCGTGAATGAGGCGGTTCGCAAGGCAGAGGAGGAGGCCCGCATCAAGCGTGAGGCCGACTTGGCGTCTGCCGAGCAGAAGAAGTACGTAGATGCCGCGACCACCATTGGACTGCTGGATGAGGCTGAGCAGTTGGTTCGCCAGTCCACCGGAAGCCGGGCCGGAGCCGCATGGGACGAAATCATGGCGACTTTCGGCAAGTCCACGGCTGGAGCTCAGGCAATCGCAGCGCTCAATCCCATTGCCGCCAAGCTGACTCTCGCCGTGCCGCGCATGGAAGGTCCGCAGTCCGATGCGGACCGACTGCTCTACCAGAAGGCGGCTGGCGACCTGGCGAATCCGAACCTGCCTGCGGCAACCCGACTTGCCGCAATGGGAACCATGCGGTCGCTTGCCACCAAATACCGTGATTCCGGTGGAAAGCCTCCGGCGCCCTCTTCTCAGCCGCGCCGAATCCAGAACGCGAGCGACTACAACAGCCTGCCGGCCGGCGCGCTCTATATCGCGCCAGACGGCACCACCCGTAGGAAGAAGTGATGCCGAACCCTTGGGACTCCGACGAGATTGTGCAAGCAGCCCCCACTGCTGACCGCCCGTGGGAGGCTGACGAAATCGTTGACGAAGGTCCGGGACTGGAAATCTCAATTGTTGGCGGTCGCAGGATTCCGTCTGGTAGCCCGGCCAATCCAACGGACTTCGCTGGCACCCTCAGTGCCCAATCCCCAGTCCAGGAAGGAAACGCGGTTGGCCGCTTCCTTGGCGACATTGGCGGGCGCGAGGTGCTACAGGGCGCCTATGGCCTGTACGGCGCCCTTGGCGGAGACGCCCTGAATCAATACGTGCTGTCCCCGATTGACCGCGCCCTAGGCTGGGGGAATCAGCTTGGCATCGGCGACCGCACCTATCGTCAGGCCGCAGCCGAGCAAGCGGACGAGTGGGGGATGCGTCGTCCCGAGACGGCATCGGAGCGCATTGTCGCTGACATTGGCGAGGGTCTGACCGGAACGGCCCTGACGATGGGCCTGGGCGGCGCTCTGGCAAATCTAGGCTCCCAAGCTGGCACCGCAGCACCATCCATTGCAAATCGCGTTGGAACCTTCCTCAAGGCGCAGCCAGGGCTACAGGTGGCAAGTACGGCGGCCGGTAGTGGTGCGGCAGGAGCGACGCGCGAGGCTGGCGGCGGGGAAGGGGCTCAACTCGCCGCTGGAGTACTGGGCGGACTGGCTCCTGGTGCCGCTGGCGCGGCAACCGGCGCAACCCTGCGCGGACTTGCTCGTGGCCGATCCGGTGCCAACATGGAGCAGACCATCCAGGACTTCGCCTCGCTGGGCGCGACCCCAACGGTCGGCCAAGCATCCGGAAACCGTCTGATTCAAGGAGCCGAAAACCTGCTTGCCGGCGGCCCGACCAGTGCAGGTGTGATGGGCAATTTCGCCGAGCGCCAAGCGCGCAGTATCGGCGAAGGGCTGCAATCCGCTGCGAACAATCTGAGCCGGAACGCCAGCGCTGAACGCGCGGGCAGGGCAATTGAGCGTGGCGTCGAATTGTTCGGCAAGAACGCCAATGCGACAAAGCGCGCGCTCTACTGGGATGCCGACCGGCATATTCCAGGAGCAACTCAGGTTCCCCTAGCCAATACTTGGCAGAAGGTGGCACAACTAACCACGCCATCACCTGGCGCAACGGCCACGACTGGCGCTCTCATCAATCCAAGGATCTCCCAGCTTAGGGAAACGCTGGCGCAGGACATTGCAGCCGGCGGCGGACAGATACCGTACGAAGCGGTCAAGCGGATTCGCACGGATATTGGCGAGGCCATTTCGGATTATTCGCTGTCGCCGGATACGCCAACGAGAGAGTTGAAACAGCTTTACGGCGCGCTCTCTAAGGACATGGAAGCGGCAGCTCGCGCCGCTGGCCCAGAAGCCATGCGCGCCGCTAAGCGGGCCAACAACTACACCCGAGCTGTAGCAAACCGACTTGAGCAGGTCCAGCGCGTAATTGACAAGAACGGTGGCCCAGAGCGGGTCTATGAAGCCGCAATGGCGGGGACCAGAGATGGAGGCACGACGCTCCGCGCCGTCATGCGCTCACTCCCGCCGGAGGGTCAGAAGGCCGTCAGCGCTGCCGTCCTGAAACGCATGGGAATGGCAACGCCAGGAAATCAGGATGCGGCGGGGGACGTGTTCAGCGCAGCCACCTTCCTGACCAACTGGAACCGCGTGAGCCCAGAAGCAAAGCGCGCCCTGTTCGACCGCTATGGCCCTGGGTTCAGCAAAGACATGGACCGCATCGCCCGTGTCAGCCAGAACATCAAGGATGGCGCAAAGGTGTTCCAGAATCCTTCTGGAACGGCGAACAAGGCGGCGGCGTGGACCTATGGCGCGTCCTTGGTTGCCTCCATGTTCGATCCCAGCTTCGTCAGCACTGGATCGCTGGTTGGAGGTGGCGCGGCAGCAAATTACATGGCTAGGAAGCTTACCGATCCAGACTTCGTTTCTTGGCTGGCGAAATCAACCGCTGTGCCGGTCGGCTCGGCGACGGCGCAAATCCAGGTCCTGCGCCAAATTGGCGAGAGGCAGAACGACCAGGACCTGATTGAAATCGCAGACCTGCTTTCACAGGAACAAATGGACCGCCAACGCAATGACGCTGCCAGCCAGGGCAATTAGGGCTATGCCGAACCCGATGGCGGCCCCTAATCCTCTTGGCGGTTCAGCGGCGCGATCAAGCCAATCCGGCTTCTTTGACCAGTCTTTAGGAAGGTTCATGGGCTACCCCGGTACGTGACCCGACAACCCTACCACACCCCATCCCCAACCCCGCTCCGGCGGGGTTTTTCGTTGGAGCAACCTGAATGAGCTACCGCCCTCTGGGCCAGTTCCCCCAGTACCTATTGCCGGACGGCCGGGTCAACGATGGGGGCTGGCTGTACTTCTACGAGACGGACCTGACGACCCCGAAGACGACGTATTCGGACCCGGACCTAACCGTCCCGAACCCGAACCCGTTGCAACTGACGGCAGAGGGGTATCCGGCCAATGACGTATGGGGCGACGGCGCGTTCGGCGTGGAGCTGGCCGATGCGGACCAAGTGGTCTACCGGACGTTCAACAACATCCAGCCAGACACTCCGGCCAATTCGACCATCCCGGCCTTGGTCAATGGGGCGTTCCTGACCAATGACGGGTCGAACCTCCTGTGGCAACAGATTGCCCAGCTCCTGCTCCCGGACCCGACTGGGTTGAACAACTACTTCCCGCTGGTGGTGGATGGGGCGTGGACGGCCACGCCGTTCGATGTGGATGTGCCTGACCCGGAGATTGTGGTCAGCCAGACCAACAAGTCGTTCCGGGCTGGCGTGTCCACGGATACGACCAAGTTCCTGATTCAGGTGGGGACGGACACCGCTCCCGCCGCACCCGGCAACACGGCCACCACCAAGACGGTGACCTATCCAGAGGCCTTCACCGTGTGCTGGGGCGCGATTGCATTCCCGACGACCAACTCCCAGCCGGGCGGCCCCGTCGTGCCATACGGAACGTCTGCGGCAGGCATAACCACTGCCAGCTTTGGGTTTGATGTGGCCGAGGGCAACTCCAGCGGTTCGGGCGTCGTCAATGACGTTCCGTTCCTGTGGATTGCCATCGGCACCAAGACGGTGACCTGATGGCTGGCAGGGAGACAATCCCCGAAGCCCTTGCGGCGATGGTGGAGCCGGGTCCGCCTGGGCAGCGCGGCTCATTCCGCCCGACGCTCCAGTGGTACGACTTCCTCAATCGGCTGGCCGCCAACCTCAATACCTCGTCGGACCAGCAAGACGAGATTGACGACATCCTGGCCGAAATCGAGCGCATCCGAGAGGCCTTGACGGCTGGCATTGTCGGCCCCGCCTCCGTGCGCGTACAGGGCAGCCTTTCCAGCGGCGCGGTCACCCTCCTGCTCGTCAACGACGAGACGGCTCCCGCCGAAGGCTTCTATTACGGCACCGATGCAGCGGGAACGAAGGGCTGGTTCGAGCGCCTTCTGTCGTCGCTCAACGATGTTGACTTGGCCGGCCTAGCTAACGGCGACACCCTCATCTGGAACGCGGGCACGGGCAAGTTTGAGCCGGGGACACCCGCGCAGCCGCAAGTCTTCAACTACATCACCTCGGACGGCGAGCCGTACTGCACGGAGGACTACGCCGACCTCTATATCGGAGTTCTCTGATGGCGCTTCGCCGGTTTTCTGACAACCCAGCGGCAACGACCCCTTTGACGGGAACAGAGGTTATCCCGGGGCTTCAGGGCGGCACGGACGTACAAATGACCGCCCAGGACATCGCCGACCTGGTGCCCGCATCTACCGGAGACGTAGTTGGGCCCGCCAGCGCGGTCGATGGAAACATCGCCACGTTTGACGGAACCACCGGCAAGCTGATTGAAGATGGCGGCGCGACGATTGCTGAGGTTCGTTCCATCCCGCAGAACAGCCAGTCAGCCCCCTATTCGCTGGTCCTGTCCGATGCGGGCAAGCACATCTATCACCCGTCCGCCGACACCACGGCACGCATCTGGACCATTCCCGCAAATGCGACGGTTGCATTCCCCATCGGCACGGCGGTGACGTTCGTCAACGACACCAGCGCCGGAGTCATCACCATCGCCATCACCAGCGACACGCTTGTCCAGATGGGGACGGGAAGCACAGGGAGCCGAACCCTCGCAGCCAACGGAATAGCCACCGCAATCAAGGTCGCCGCTACGCGCTGGGTCATTTCCGGGGTCAACCTGACGTGAGCGTCCAGCAGGCCATCATTGCCGCAACGGCGGTGTACGACCCGCTCTATGCGAGCGTCGGCTACCTGCTGCACGGAGACGGAGCCAACAACGGCACCGTCTTCACGAACAACGGCCCGACAGGTGTCGCGCCCACGCGGTCGGGCACTGGCATCGTCACGTCTACGGCGTGGTTCGAATTCGGAACCGCGTCCATCCGTAGCCCAGCGGCGTCCGGAAACAAACTCCAGTTCCCGAACAGTGACGTCTACCGTGGTACCGGGTCCAACTGGACATTCGAAACGACGTTGTACCGAGACGTGGCCGGCACCACGCAGGTTCTGATGGATGGCAACAACAATGCCACCAACACCAACGGGCCCATCATCTACATCAACACGGCAAACAAGCTGACTCTCTATGCCGGTGCCCAGGGCGTGGACTACGGCGGGGGCGGCACCAGCATTCCCATAAACACGCTGACGAAGATTGCAGTCACCTGGGACGGCACTACCCTGCGGTTCTACGTGGATGGCGTCTTGGACCAGAGCGCCACGGGATTCACGAACGGGTGGGGCAGCACCAGCGGTCCATGCCTGTTCGGCGACAAGAACGCATCCATCCTTCAGTGCTACCGGGGCTGGGCCGATGAGACGCGGTTCACCCGCGCGGCGCGGTACACAGGCGCATCCTACACAGTCGCCACGGCGCCGTTCCCGAATTCCTAGGGGCATTCAGGCTTTCACCTAGCCGGCCGGAAGGCGCGGACGTAGCCTTCCCGCATGCTCCCCGACGGCTTCCGATTCGAACCCTACGTAGACGGCCCCTGCCTGCGCGTAGGCGATGAGGTGGTGGCGACGGCGTGCCCTGCGCGGGATGAGCCCGGCGCGCCGTGGCGCATCTGCCTGGCGCCCAGAAAGCCACCTCGCTTCGTGTTCCGCCCTGACGAGGATGCCTGCCTGCGGTACATGACGGCGTGGGCCAGAAAGTGGGAGACTGAGATTCGGGAGCGCTGCGACCGGCCCAGTCTGGACTTCGCCCACCTCGCCACCAGCGGCCCAACGGAACCTCGGTACCCGAGGCGGCGGAAGAGGCGGCGGTAGGGGTGTCGAGCCTTACCTCGACACCCCTCCAGACCGCTCCGCAATCAAGATTGACCCCTTGCCACGCTTGACTTTCAGGCGATCTTCAAGCCAGTGTTTGCGGAGCGCCAATCGGAAGAAACCCTTGTCTTTGCTTGATTTCACACCCGGACTGCAAATCCGCGTACGCCGGTTCAATTCCGACCCAGGCCTCCATCCAGAAGAACCGACCCGCCGGTCGGTTTTTTTGTGCCTGACGAACGGGAGGGACGCGGCTTTCCATCGCGTCCTGGCTCAGGCACGCTAT